>Ga0137369_10001909_pt1 | contig 21041 bp, 9 predicted proteins | sample SagtaG_12_FD_104918 | JGI IMG/M metagenome (GOLD analysis project Ga0137369, IMG submission 104918) | Vadose zone soil microbial communities from Sagehorn Ranch, Mendocino, California, USA - Sage1_L_113_16 metaG | ecosystem: Environmental > Terrestrial > Soil > Vadose zone | place: USA... | reverse complement strand
TGCGGCGTCTCCAGGATGCGGCGTAATAGTGTCACAGGAGACCCTACGATAAGATGGCGGGCCATGCCGACCAGATCGTTCGAACCGAAGTTCATGAAAGTGGGGGTCCTGACGGCGGCGCTGCAGGCGCCGACGCCGTGCTTTTCGCAGATGCGGTGCAGCGCGATCCACGTGCCTGACGTGTAGGCGATGTTGTTGTGCCAGTTGTCGCCCGTCGTCCAGCCCGGCATGGGGCACTGCTCCACCCGGTAGGTCAGACCGCGGGATTTCGCCGCATCGAGGAGCGGCACGAACTGCGCTTCGAAGTCGCAGAGGTTCTGCTCCATGCTGTGCTGTTGGTTGCGTCCCACGAAGCCGCAGACCGCATCGACGCCGAGCAGCACCGCGGCGTCGAACACGCGCAGCATGAACTCGTGCTTCTTCCGCCGGATGGCCGTGTCATGGTGCAGCAAGTTGTCGAAGTACCCGACGTCCGAGAGGCCGATGCCGTTCGCCTTCAGGGCAGCCTCGACGCGGCGCGCGCGGCTCTTGTCGAACGGCTTCCGCAAATCGAGGGTGTTCGCGACCGGATCGAGCATCGCTTCGGGTGGAACGTCCGCTTCACTCGGATGCAGTGCCGCCGACAACTGGATGTAGCCGGCGCCCAGCTCCCGCGCGAATTCGACCCAGTCCTCGATGGCGCGATCAGGATCGGGATCGCGGACGGCGCGCGGCGTCAGCTCCTGCAGCGCCGCCGTCAGGACCCCCACTTTCATGAACTTCGGTTCGAAGGATCTGGTCGGCATGACCCGCCATCTTATCGTAGGGTCTCCTGTGACACTATTACGCCGCATCCTGGAGACGCCACAGACCGATTTAACAGGAGGCTGCTGCCGTGAAGATCATGAACGTCTGAGCGTGGGGAGGAGTCGTGGGGAGCATTCACCAGGTGGCGAAACGCGCCGGCGTGTCGACCGCCACCGTGTCGCGCGCATTGAGCCGGCCGGATCTGGTCTCGGCAGAGACGCGTCGCACCGTTCTGCAGGCCGTTAAACATCTGGGCTACGCGCCGAACTCGGCCGCCAAGCATCTTCGCACGCGGCGGTCGGGCAACCTCCTGGTCACCGTGCCGGACATCTCCAACCCGTTTTTCTCGTTGATTTTGCAGGGCATCGAGGATGAGGCGCAGCGCAGGGGGTACGCGGTGCTGCTCGGCGACACGCAGCACGACCCGAAGCGCGAGGCCCGTTACGCGATGATGTTGATGCACAAGGAAGCCGACGGTCTCATCTTCCTCGGTCATCGTCTCCCGAAACCTGCGGCGCAACTCGTGCGCAGCCTGGCGCCGCGCTATGCGCCAGTGGTCAACGGCTGCGAGTTCAGTCCCCGGCTCGGCGTGCCGAGCGTGCACATCGACAACGCCACCGCGGCGGCCGAAGCGATGGACCACCTCTATCGCCTGGGTCACCGGCGCATCGGCATCGTGACGGGCCCGCTCGTCAGCCCGCTCAGCCGCGACCGGCTGGCCGGGGCCACGTCGCGCGCGCGGGCCGAGCGCGCCAGCCACGACCTGATCGTGGTCCACGGCGACTTCTCGATCGAGGCCGGCGCCGTCGCGGCCGAGCGGCTCCTGGAACGGGCGGAGCCGATCCCGACCGCCGTGTTCTGCTTCAACGACGAGATGGCCATGGGCGTCATCGAAACCGCCCGCCGGCTCGGCGTCAAGGTGCCGCGCGACCTGTCGGTTGTCGGCTTCGATGACATCCGCTATGCGCGTCACCTCGATCCCCCGCTGACGACCATCGCGCAGCCGATGCGCGAGATCGGCGAAGGCACGGTTCGGATGCTCGCCGACATCCTGGCCGGCCGGACGATTGCGCCAGTCTCGGTCACCCTGCGGCACACACTCATCGTTCGGGCGAGCACGGCACGGGCGCGCGCCTGACACCAGGCAGCCGAAAATCCAGCCGTACGGATCTGTGGGACTCGTCCGCCCGTGGCGCCACGGGAAAGGTATTGACAGCGGTCTTCTGCATGGTATAACTGCGTCGATTTTCTGTAATCGATTGCATCGCTCTCGATGCGCGGCGACTTGCGCCCGGTGTTCCAAGCGTCCGGCGGAGATCACGGCCGTGAATCCACTCTTCTCGCGAGGGAGCGTCCATATGCAGCATCGAACGGCACGACGTCTGGCGATTGCGATCGTCGTCATCCTGGCCGGCGTCCTCGACGCGGCCGCGCAGATCACCACCGGGACAGTGACGGGGACGATCAAGGACAGCACGGGCGGGGTCGTGCCCGGGGCGACTGTCGTACTCGTCAGCGAAGCGCGAGGCACGCGGTCGGTGCCCGCGGTCACGAACGCCACCGGGGACTACGTGTTCCCGAACACCACGGCGGATACGTACACCGTGGAAGTGACGCTGGTGGGGTTCCGAACGCTCACGCGCTCTGGCGTTATCGTGAGCGCCGGCGAGCGCGTGTCGGTCCCCGTCCTCACGATCGAACCGGGTGGTGCGCAGGAAACCGTGAATGTCATCGCCGAGTCGCCGCTTGTGCAAGCGTCGAGCGGCGAGCGGTCGTTCGCCGTCACGACACAGCAGATCGAGAACCTTCCCATCAACCGCTCCAATTTCACCAGCCTCACGGTCTTCACGCCCGGGGTCGTGGCGGGAGGTGCGTCGGCGGGCGCAACGCGTCTGGGCGGAGCCGGGCAGAACAACATCATGATGGACGGCATCTCGGCGATGGACACGGGCAACAACGGTGTGATGCTCCCCATGAACACCGAGTCCATCGGCGAGGTGAAGATCCTCACGCAGGGCTACCAAGCCGAGTACGGCCGGTCCAGCGGTCTGCAGATCACCGCCGTGACCAAGAGCGGCACCAACCGTTTCCGGGGGTCGGCCTACGACGTCGTGCGGAACTCGGACTGGAATTCCAACAGCTGGGTGAACACGAAGAACGTGGATCCCAAGCCCGTCCAAAAGGAGAAGGACTACGGCTACTCCATCGGCGGCCCGGTGGGCAAACCCGGCGGGCACAACAGACTGTTCTTCTTCTACAGCCACGAATATCGTCCGAGGAACAATCCGATCAACAACGGCAGCCCCATCCGGCTTCGGGTGCCGACGGCCCTCGAGCGCGCCGGCGACTTCTCGCAGACGATCGGCACCAACACCAACGGCGAATCGACGGGAATCCTCAACCCCTTCATGAAGGACCCGCTCTCCACGTCACCTTGCAACGCGACCAACACGGCGGGCTGCTTCCAGGCCGGCGGGGTCCTCGGCAGGATTCCGGCGGACCGTCTGTATGGGCTGGGCCTCGCCATCCTCGGCCGGTACCCGCTGCCGAACACCACCCAGGCGATCAACACCACCTACAACTATCAGATGGGCGGCGATGGGTTCCCGGCGCTGCCGCTGGTCGAAAACCTGACGCGGCAGCCGGCGCTCCGGCTCGATTACGACATCTCGTCGAAGCTGCGGTTGACCGGCAAGTACTCCGGCCAGCGTGCCCGTAAGCTCGTCACCCCCGGACTGATTCCGGGATTCACGGACGTCCTCACGCCATTCCCGTACATCACGAACTACGCGGTGACAGTGGACTACACGTTGAACAACTCGACGTTCATCGAGGGCACCTACGGGTTCATCCGGAACGAGCTGACGGGAGGCAATGAAGGCGGCGTGCTGGTCAACGAAACCTCGAATCGTTTCAATGGCCTCGCGGCGTTTCCGCTGCTGTACCCCGATGCCGGCATCGTCGATCACCGGTACTACGCGTACGAGGTGCTGCCGCAGATCAAGCCACCGTTCTGGGACGGCAACAAAATCAATCTCCCGCCGGTGTTCGCGTGGGGGAACCGCATCGGCTCCGCGCCGCCCAATCAACGGTACCCCGGGTGGCTGAACATCAACCGCACCCAGGACATGGCCGCCAGCGTGACGAAGGTCATGGACCGCCATACGTTCAAGGCCGGCTTCTACAACAACCATAGCTTCAAGGCGCAGAACACGGGCGCCGGCGGCCTCGCGAATCTGACCTTCCAGGGGTATGTCAACTTCGGCAACGACACGAATAACTTCCTGGACACCGGTTTCGGCTTCGCCAACGCCGCCGCGGGCGTGTTCACGCAGTACCTCCAGGCGTCGAGCTTCATCGAAGGCCACATGGTCTACAACAACACGGAGTTCTACGTGCAGGACAACTGGAAGGCGAACAGCAGACTGACGCTCGACTACGGCGTGCGGTTCACGCGCCAGCAGCCCCAGCACGACCGGTTCCAGCAGATGTCGAACTTCTTCCCGGACCAGTGGTCCGCGGCGCGGGCGCCGGTGTTCTATATCGCCGGCTGCACCAACGGCGCGACAACGTGCTCTGGAAACGTGCGCAACGCGATGGATCCCCGGACCGGTCAGATCCTGACGGTGCCCGGCGCGGCCAACACCCAGGCGGCCATCGGCACGCCCATTCCGAATTCGGGCGACCTGCTGAACGGCATCAAGCGCGCAGGAGAGGGGATTGCGAAAACGGGCTACGTGTGGCCGCTGATGGCCTTCGGGCCCCGTTTCGGTCTGGCGTACGACCTGACGGGGAACCAGAGCCTGATCCTCCGCGCCGGCGGCGGACTGTTCTTCGACCGTCCCGACGGCAACACGGTGTTCTCGATTCCCGGCAACCCACCCATCGCCACGTCGCAGGACCTTCGCAACGGCCAGCTGCAGACACTCGGCACGGGACTCAGCACGATCGGCGTGCCGGGACTCGTCATCTTCCAGTACGACGCACAGGTTCCCGCGTCCTGGCAATGGCAGACCGGCGTGCAGATGGCGCTGCCGTGGGCTACGTCGCTCGACGTCTCCTACGTCGGCAATCGCGGCGTGAACCGCCTCGGCGGGTTTCAGGGCGGATCGACCGTGAACCTCAACGCCGTCGACTTCGGAGCCGCCTACCTGCCGCAGAACCAGGACCCGACGCTCGGCTCGAGCGCGGTACCGGGCGCCGTGGCCTATTCTGCCAACCTGCTGCGGCCGTATCGCGGCTTGGGCAGCATCAATCAGAACACCACGGACTTCTGGGATCTGTACCACTCGCTGCAGATGTCCCTGAACCGGCGCTTCCGGAACGGGTTCTCGTTTGGCGCGAACTACACGTATGGGATTTCGTTCACCGGCAACACCGGTCTGACGAAGCGTCTGCAGCACGCGCCTGACGGCACGTTCTCGCTTCGGGCCGATCAAGCCGCGTATGAAGAGCTGAACAAATACCTCGATCGGCGTCCGCACATCCTCAAGGCCAATGCGGTATGGGACCTCCCGAACGTCAGTATGAACGGCGGCGCCGCGCGCGCCCTTGGCCACGTGATCAACGACTGGCAGATCGCCGGCGTGCTGACGGCGGGGTCGGGCACGACGTACGATCTCGGCTACACGTACGCGAACAATGGCGGCAACGTGAACCTGACGGGCTCACCCGACTACGGTGCGCGGGTCGTGTACGTGGGCGATCCAGGGAACGGCTGCACGGACAACCAGTATTCCCAGTTCAACACGGCCTCGGTCACCGGCCCGACGTACGGCAGCCTTGGCCTCGAGTCTGGTCGAAACATCCTCCGGGGCTGTCCGGACAAGACGGTCGACCTCTCGCTGATGCGGGAGATTCGACTGGGCGGCGCCCGTAACCTGGAGGTCCGCCTCGACGTATTCAACGCGTTCAACACCGTGGTGATCAACGGACGGCAGTCCACGATCCAGTACAACAGCCCGACGGACCTGACCATCCGCAATTCGGAGACCCGGGCGGATGGCTCGATCGATCCGGCGCGTCGGACGCCGAGGACCGCGGGGTTCGGTGCGGCCACGGGCGCGCAAACCATGCGCAATGTGCAGGTGCAGTTCCGACTGCGGTTCTAAGGGGATGTAGCGTAGGGCCGACCTGAAGGTTGTGCCTACGCCGCGATCGTAAACGAGCGCGGCTCACCAGCAGGTCCGGCACGCCCGACAACGGCGCACCGCAGCGCAGCCGTTGAGAACCAGGAGGACCCATGCGAGCGATCACATCAGCCGCAGCGATCGCGCTGGCTGTGGGTGCAGCGTTGTTGCCGGCGGGCGCCGGACGCGTCACGGCGCAGCAGCCGGCTCCCGCTCCGTGCGGCGGACGCAGCAACACGCCGCAGGTCCCCTGCCAGACCGATGTCGACGCGATGATGGCCGCGCTTCCCGACAAGGCGCCCGCCAAGGCGGCGAAGCCGCGCAAGGTCCTCGTGCTCGGCCGCGCCACCGGGTACATGCACTCGTCGATCCCGCTGGCGGCGAAAACCGTGGACGCGCTTGGGGCCAGAACGGGCGCGTGGACCACGACGATCACGTACGACGCCGCGGACATCACCGCGCAGAACCTGAAGCAGTACGACGGCGTGTTCCTCTCCAGCACGACCGGCTGCTTCCTCGACGATCCCAACGACAATGCCGCGACCGATGCCAGGCGGGCGGCGCTGCTCGACTTCGTACGCAGCGGAAAAGGTCTCGCCGCCATTCACGCGGCCGGCGACTCGTATCACGGCTCGGCGTGCGGCGGTGGCTCAGGGCAGGGCCCTTCGACTCGCGATGGCCAGGGCGCTCGCTCAGGGCAGGGCCGGCGCGGCGCCGGGCCGTCCGTGCCGGGCGGTCTGCCGCTGTGGCCCGAGTTCAACAAGGTGATCGGCGGCTACTTCAAGTTCCACTGGAACGATCCGCAGCTGATCACGGTCAAGATCGACGATCCGAAGAGCCCCTTGACGGCCATGTTCCACGGTCAGGGATTTGAAATCCGCGACGAAACCTACACCTTCAACCAGGAATCGTTCTCGCGCGAAAACGTCCACGTCCTCACGAGCATCGATTACGCGAAGATGAGCGACGAGGACAAGGCGAAGGAGACCAACCCGCGGAGCGACCACGATTACGCCCTGAGCTGGATCCGCCGAGAGGGCAAGGGTCGCGTGTTCTACGAGGCGCACGGACACCACGAGCGCGTTTACGCGATGAAACCAATGCTCGAGCACGTGCTGGCCGGGATTCAGTACGCGCTCGGAGACGTGAAAGCGGATGACGCGCCAAGCGCGAAGGCCGGCACCCGATAGGACGTGAGATCGGTACGCGTGGAGTGTGTATGACCAAGCGTGACGTGGTGTTGAGAGGTCTGCGGTTGGGCGCGATGTTCGTTGCCCTGTTAATCGCACCGGTGATCGCACAGGACAGGCCGGCGCCGACACCCGTGGCGCCTGCCGCCCAGGCGCCGGGCCAGGGGCGCGGCGCCGCGCAAGGTCCGACGGTCACGTCACCGGAAGTCGGCGTGGACCGCCGCGTGACGTTCCGGATCCTCGCGCCAAACGCACAGAAGGTGGAATTGCGAAGTCCGGGCGACATTCCCGGCATCGGCGGCCGCGGCGTCGCGCCGCCGCAGCTGACAAAGAATGCCGACGGCGTGTGGGAAGCAACGTTCGGCCCAGTACCAGCGGGCGCGTACCGCTACGTCTTCGTCGTTGACGGTCTGACCGTCGTCGACCCGCGCAATTCGTCGACGAGCCCGACCAATACGACCGTCTACAGTCTTGCGGTCGTTCCGGGCTCCGACGCATTCGATACGAAGAGAATCGCGCACGGCGCCGTCGCCTCCGTGCATTACACATCGACCGCGCTTGGTGGCATCCGGCGGATGCACGTGTACACCCCGCCGGGATACGAGACGAGCCGCGATCGGTATCCGGTGCTGTATCTGCTGCACGGCGCGGGCGACCTCGATTCGTCGTGGAGCACCGTCGGCCGCGCTGGGTTCATCCTCGACAACCTGATCGCGGCGAACAAAGCCAAGCCGATGATCGTCGTGATGCCGGCCGGGCACGTCAACGGAGCGGGCGCGGCGCTCGGCGGTCCACCTGCGGCGGTCGGTGCACAGGGGATGCCTGGGATTGGAACCGGGCCGGATCCGTTCGCCAACGACTTCGTCACGGACCTGATGCCGTATGTTGAGAAGAACTACCGCGCGTTGACCGACCGGCAGAGCCGCGCGATGGCCGGTCTCTCGATGGGCGGCAATCAAACACTGAGCATCGCGATTCCGCATCTCGACAAGTTCGCCTACATCGGCGTCTTCAGCTCGGGGGTCATCAGCGGCGGCCGCGGCGCCGCGCCGACCGTACCGTTCGCCGAAGCATGGGAAAAGCAGAACCAGGCCGCGCTTGACAACGCGGCGAACAAGCGGGGCCTCAGCCTCCTGTGGTTCAGCACCGGCAAGGACGATGGGCTGATCGCGACGACGCGGAGCACGGTCGATCTCTTGAAGAAGCACGGCTTCAAACCGGTGTTCGTCGAGAGCGAAGGCGCTCACACGTGGCTCAACTGGCGCGACTATCTGGCGGAATTCGCGCCGCAGCTGTTCCAGCCGGCGCGGTCGTCGACGAGCTCAGACGCGAAGCGGTGATTGACGCTCCTTTCAGTCCTCTGTATTGAATGCCATCGAGCGCGGGGCAGTACCAGTGTCCTCGCCTCCGCTTCGCGCGCCGGGAAGGCCGGCCTCCGCTTCAACTCTCCCGCTGCCACGTCGACTACGGGTTCACTCAGCGACAGCCACGTCGCGTCAGCACCGCCATCGCTACTTCGATCTGCACGGATCACGCGGACCGAAGTCGACGCGGACTCGTCGCTACGGCCGCCTTCCGGCTCCGCAGTGAAGTCGGCGCGCTCAGAAGTCGGCGTGGACACTGGTACTGCCCCCCGCTCGCCTGCCACCGTTCACGAACAGACAGCCGGCCGAGAGACCTCGGGCGGCGACGCGTTGAACGCGCGCCTCGCTGAGAAGACAATCGAACAAGGCTTGCCATCGCGAGGAGAAGATACGCCCGCCTTTGCAGGTCTCGGACGATCGGCTCGACCTCCTTCGGCGCGCAGCCTTCGCGCGTAGGGTGCTCGCCGGTTTACCAGCCGGAGCTCGGCGCAGCCGAGCGAAGGCTGGAAGCCGCGTTTTTCCGCGCGACGTTCCCGCGGCGCCGAGCGAGGTCTCTCGACCGGCCGTCGGAGACGCCCCGTCCCCTCAGGCGTCGATGTCCGACGACTACACATCACCGAAAAACGCGAGTAGCTCGTCAGGGCACGAACATTTTCTTGAGCTCCTCGGCTGCCGGCTGCCGGCCGTACTGACAGAGCTCGAAGGCTTCGGCGTACTTCACGTTGCGGCCGCGCTCTGCTCCGTAGAGCGCAACCAGACGGTCGCGATACTTATTGGCGACCGCGGCGTTCTGCTGCCGGACCAGATCGAGCAAGTACGCCTGCCGCTCGCGATCGCTCTGCGGCACGTTCGGCCGCGTTCTGCCCTGCCACGAATCCTTGTCGCCGAATTGCGACGGCATTGCCGTGACGCAGCTCCACTTCTTCTCCGCCGCGTCATCGATCGACACGACGACGTCGGCGTTGAACGGGTAGGGACGCTGGAAGTCGTCCGAGTAGTGAAGAAACACCGGATTGCGCGTCGTCGACGGCGTGTCGGGCGTGAAGAACGGTGCCACGACGAGGACCGCCGCATCGTCGGCCAGCACCCCGGTGTAACGGTGGTCGGGATGATAGTCGTATGGGCGGTGGCTCAGCACGATGTCCGCCTGCCACTGGCGAATCAGCCGCGCCACCGTCTTGCGATTCTCGAGCGAGGGTGTCAGCTCGCCATCGTGGATATCGAGCACTTCGGTCTCGATGCCGAGGATGCGCGCGCAGTCCGCGACCTCCGCCTTGCGCCGCTTCGCAAGCGGGCCACCCGCCATCTCGAAGTGTCCGACGTCGCCATTGGTCATCGCGACGAACTTCACTTTGTGACCGCGGGCGGCCCAGAGGGCGGCCACCCCAGACGCCTTCAGCTCCGCGTCGTCGGGATGTGCGCCGAACGCGATGATTCGGAGCGGTCGAGTGGCCGCCGGCTGCGCGTTTTGTCCGGACGGGCGCGCACCAGCGATCGACAACACAAACAGGATGAGCAACGCGGAGCGGCGGAACATGTGGATTACCTCACGGGTGCTGGGTGCTGGGTGCTGGGTGCTGGGTGCTGGGTGCTGGGTGCTCGGTGCTTGGTGCTTGGTGCTGGGTGCTCATCGGCGCCAGACGGGGTTCACGAACGCGCCATTGCCGGCCACGTCCCATACCGCGAGGCGTGCCCACGTCCAGCCGGCCGCCGGCGCTCGCCACTCGAACGTCTTCGCGCCGAATTCACGAGTGTCGGCAAGCTGGATGGTTTCGTGGTGCGTGTTCCGTCCGTCGCCCCAGACGATTTCGGCGAACCGAAGCGGAAACGTCCACTGCGCTTCGACCTTCGCGACGATTTCGTTTGCAGACGATACCGACAGATCGACGGCCGGCAGCAGCACTTCTCCGGTTGTCGTGAAGAACTCACCCTTCGCGAGAGGATCCAACGCCTCGCCCCATCGATCGAACGCGGGAAGGCGATCGAGCTTGATGTAGTTGATGTTCATGTGCGCATAAAGCTCGTGCGTGTGGTCAAACTGGAACACGTCGACCTCGCCGAGCATGCGCTTGTGCAGCCCTTGATTGTTCAGCTCGTCGACGAGGTCGAACACGCGGTCGCCCAGCCGGGGCGAGGATAGATCCGCCGGCATCGCCTTCCACCCTGCGCCAAGGTATCGGTCATCGCGGAAATAGTCGGTCGTCACAATGCGATCCGGAAAGCCGGTCGATCCCTTCGTCCGCGGATGGGTCTGGTACATGAGGCCGCCTTCGCGGCGCACGAGCTCGAGCATCTCGTGGGCGTCGGCGACGCTGTACACCGTGCCGTACTTCGGATGCTTCGTGACGAATGCCCCGTCTTTGGGACGGCCCATGAACCAGAACACGGGTTTCGGAAAGACGAGCGCCCAGTGGCCGCCCAGGTGCACGTTGGCTTCCTCGGCCGGAATCAGCAGGAACTGCGGATCGGACTGCGCCCGAAGCGCGCGGAAGTACGCGTCGAGCTCGTCGAGACGCAGATTCGTGAGATCGTTCGGGTGACCGTCGCCGTGGAAATCCATGATCATCGAGGCGTCGACACCCATCGCCTTCAGGACCGGCTTGAACGGCGGCACCCAATCGAATCCGTTCGCCAGCGCCTGGACGGTGTCCGCGAGATGCCAGTGCGTGCTCAGCGTTTTGTAGCCGTCGAGCGGACGAAAGCGATCGCCGTTCGTATACCGCAGGACGTGCGCGAGCGCTGCGTCGGGCGCGGCGTCTGACACGAGGAAGAACACGCCCATCCGCTGCGGCCGTCCCGGCGGCGCGTTCATCCATGGGTAGTACTGCCAGTTCTCGTCGCGAAGCTGCCGGATGCCCAACGAGATGCGCCCGCGCCAGGCACGATGCCACACGTAGCCCAGATTCGACGTGAAGTCACGCGGAAAGAAGTACTGGTGCGGCGACGGAAAGACCGCCACGCTGCCGCCGGCGGTCTTCATCGCCAGCGTGCGATACCGCGCCTGGACCGGCACGCGTTCGGCCTGCAATCCATTCAGGGATGCGCGCCGGAGCGCCCCGTCCGTGTCGTAGAAGACCACCTCGGTGCGCATGTTGTTGCCCGCCTGCCGGTCCGCCGCCGCGGCCATCTCGAGCCCCGCGTCGTAGTAGTAGGCAACGTCGGGATCGCTGGTCGTCAGGACGGCTTCCTGGTGGACGAGCCGGCTGCCGGGAGAGAACGTGTACGCGAGACCGCCGTCGAAGCCGCCCATGTGCAAGCCGTCGAAGACGATTTCAACGCGCTCCCCGATGCTCCGCGCTGTGGCTGCACGCAGTGCGAGCGTGCTCTGCACGTGGCGCGTCCCGTCGGGGTGGCTCGTCGGATCGTCGAAGAACGCGTACCACCCGCCGCGACGCTTTCCCGTCTCGCCTTGATAGAACGGCCGCGCCCCGCTGAGGACAACCGCGCTGCCCGCAGCGATGGACGTGACGAGCGGCTTCGAGGGGTCGAGCGAGAAGATCGCCCGCCAGGTTCGTGCAGCCTCATCGGCCCATGTCACGGTGACGGAATCGTCGCCGCGCGCGACGGCGATCGGCCCTGGCCGCACACCGGTGAGATCGATCGGCACCGCGGCCGCGGTGGCCGCTTGCGCCGACAGCGCGACGAACAGACACGCCAGCACGAGCGATTTCATGAAGCGCATTCTATGCCGAGTTGTGAGACCATACGGCACCTTGCTGGGAGGGGTGCATGGCCGATCTATCACGACGCGAGTTCCTCCGGAAGACCGCCGCGGATGCCGCCGTGGCCGGATTCGTGGCCGCAGGCGTCGCCGAGCTGCGGGCCAATCCGCTTGGCCTGCCGATTGGCAGCCAAACCTATCCTCACCGCCAGATGATCAAGGACGGCAACTTTGCCGGCTTGGCAAAAACGCTCGCCGACATCGGCGTCAAGAGCGTCGAGCTGTGCTCGCCGCTCGGGTACGCCGACTTCGCAAGCCTTTCCGATGCGAAGCTGGTCAAGAAGATTCTTGCGGATCACGGGCTCACATGTGAAAGCTCGCACTTCAGCATGAGGGAGTTGAGGGAGAAGCAACCGGAGGCCATCGCCTGGGCCAAAGACGTCGGCATCACGCAGATGATCACCGCAACCCTCGGCGGGGGCAGCAGCCCGACGATGGACGTCGTGAAGAAAGCGGCGGACGAATACAACGCGATCGCGGCGGTGGCGGCGAAGGCGGGCATCCAGCAGGGGCTGCACAACGAGGGCTTCGAGGTGTCGACCGTCGACGGCCAGCGGACGTACGACGTGTTGATGGGACTGCTCGATCCGAAGCTGGTGAAGTTCCAATTCCAGATGTCCACGATCGGCCAGGGATTCATCGCCGCTGAATACTTCACCAAGTATCCGGGCCGTTTTTTCTCGATGCACGTGCAGGATGTGGACCTGAACGCGACGCCGCCGCCAGGCGGTCGCGGCGGCGCTGGTGTCCAGGTGCCTGTCGGCAAAGGCAGCATCGACTGGGTCAAGACCTTCACGGCCGCGAAGATAGGTGGGGTGAAGAATTACTTCGTCGAGCAGAACATGGAGCTTACGAAGGAAAGCGTCGCCGCACTCAAGGCGATGAATGTGTAGAGACGGTTTCAAACCCTCGACACTGTGAGCACGTCATGAGCATCACCCTCAGCCGTCGTGGATTTCTCGGGCTCGCGCCGGGCGTGCCGGCGGTGGCGGGCCTGGCGTCTCTCGCAGGTCGCTCCGCTGAAGCCGTCGCGCTCCAGGTTCAGGCCTCCGCCGACGATCAGTGGTTCTCCAATGTCCCGACGGGGCGATCGGTCGTGCGCGCGAGTCAAGGAATGGTTGCGACCAGCCAGCCGCTGGCTTCGCAGGTCGGCCTCGATGTCCTGAAGCGAGGCGGCAACGCCGTGGACGCCGCGATCGCCATGGCCGCCGTGCTCAACGTGACGGAACCGCACATGACCGGCGTCGGCGGCGACGCGTTCGTGATGGTCTACTCGTCGAAGACGAAGAAGCTCGAGGGGCTCAACGCGAGCGGCCGCGCGCCGCGTGCGCTGAATCTGGATTACTTCGCGTCGCGAGGGATCAGGCAGATGCCAACGGCCGGCATGGAGCCGGTCACCGTGCCGGGCGCGTTCGACGGATGGGTCACCCTGCTCGAGAAGCACGGCACGATGAAGCTCGCGGAGCTGCTCGCGCCGGCGATCGACTACGCCGAACACGGCTTTCCGGTCATGGAGAAGACCGCGGCCGATTGGGAGCCCGAAGTTCCCAGGCTCAAGCTCACCGCCGCGGCAGCCTCTACCTACATCGTCAACGGAGGCGCGCCGAAGCCTGGGGCGATGTTCGTCCAGAAGAACCTCGCCCGAACATTCCGTGCGCTGGCTCGAGGCGGCCGCGACACGTTCTATCGCGGAGAGATTGCCCGGGCGATCGTCGACTACTGCCAGAAGCACGGCGGCTTTCTCTCCATGGAGGACTTCGCGTCGCAGAAATCCGAATGGGTCGAGCCGATCTCCACGACCTATCGCGGCCACACGCTGTACGAGCTCCCACCGAACGGTCAGGGACTCACGGCGCTCTTGCTGCTCAACATGCTCGAAGGCATCGACCTGGCGGCCATGCGGGCGGAGCCGGGCCGCTACTACCACACGCTGATCGAAGCGACGAAGGTCGCCTTTGCCGATCGCAACCGGTACATTGCCGATCCCGCGTTCGCGAAGGTTCCGGTGAACGAGCTGCTGTCGAAGGACTACGCCGTCCGGCGCCGGGCGCTGATCGATCCGAAGAAGGCGATCGACCCGCCGACATACGGCGACATCCGCATGGGCAGCGACACGACCTACTTCACGGTGGTCGACAAGGACCGCAACGCCGTCTCGTTCATCAACAGCCTCTTCCTGGCGTTTGGATCGGCGGTCGTCGCCGGCGAGACGGGCATCGTGCTCCAGAATCGGGGCGCCGGCTTCTCACTCGAGCCGAATCATCCCAACCGCATCGAGCCGGGAAAGCGTCCGTTCCACACCTTGATCCCCGCGATGGTCTTCAAGGATGGCCGCCTGCTGATGTCGTACGGCGTCATGGGTGGCGATGTGCAGGCGCAGGGACACGTGCAGGTGCTCGTGAACCTCATCGATCGTGGGCTCAACCTGCAGCAGGCGATTGACGCGCCGCGTGTGAGATACATCAGCGGACGCGGTGTGATGATGGAGGACGAGCTGACCGCACCGGTGATCGGCGATCTCGTTCAGCGCGGTCACGAGCGCGTCATGCCCGGATCCGGCCTGACGCACCGGGCGCTCATGGGCGGCGGTCAAGCCGTCATGATCGATCCGGCAACCGGGACGTTACTGGGCGCCTCCGATTTACGAAAGGACGGATTGGCTCTGGGCTACTGATTACAGCATTTTCGGTTGTGTGTATTGTGTGGAATTGTGGCGCCCTCACTTGTGCACCGTGCCCTTGCCCACAGAATTTAGAATGCGACTCGGAGACCGAACTGCATCTCCCGCGGATTCTTCGCACTGAAGATGCGGCCGAGGTTCGGTGTCCCGAACGTTCGGTTGGGAATATCAAAGTTCGCCCGGTTGAACAGGTTGAAGATTTCCCACCGGAATTCCACCTGCGAAGTGCCTGCGAGCGTCCACGTCTTAGCAATGGCGAGATCGACGCTTGCGAATCCCGGCCCAATCACGCTGTTCCGCGGGGCGCTGCCGAAGGTAAAGGGCGCGGGCAGCGCGAAGGCCGACGTGTTGAACCATCGGTCAGGCGTTCGATCAGCGCCCGGTAGATTCGGATCTTGGAGCTGATCCGGGCGCTGCGCCGGGCCGGCGCCGACATTCGCCTGGTCGATGCCGAGGTTGACGGTGAAGGGCGCGCCCGACTGCGCCGTGAGGATCGCATTGACGCGCCAGCCACCGAAGGCGACCTCCGTGATGCCACCGGCGCCACCAAAGAACGGCAGTTCATACACACCGCTCGCGACGAACTGATGTCGATGATCAAAGCTCGAGTGCGCCCATTCGCCGCTTTCGTCGAAGATGTTCCGTACGTCCTGCGGAACGTTGGCTTCTGACTCGGTGGCGCCTGGACTTGAGGCATCGTCCTTCGAGGTCGATAAGGTGTAGCTGATGTTGTACGCGACGTTGTTCCGCAGCCGCCGCTCGGCCTTGAACGTCAGGCCGTGGTATATCGACCTGCCGTCAAACCGGATCGCATTGATGCGGCTCAATTGCGGGATCGGTCGCCTGTTCTGAATCGGACCAGGGCCGGGCTCGGGGACGTTCCGGACGGTGGCATTATCGGCGCCGCGCGTCCATGTGCCCATGTACGACGCCTCCAGCATCGTCGAGGGGGACATCTCGTACTGCAGACCGCCGCTCCATGTCTGGCTGTACTCGACGTTGTACGCGTGATCCATGATGCTCGCACCAATCGTGCCCGTCGCAGTGCTGATGAGGATGTCGCGAGTCTGAAGCGTCGGAATCCGCGCATCGACGGGGACGTCGACCTGCTTGGTGAAAAAGAACGGCAGATTCCGCGCAAAGGCGGTTTGCACGCTGTACGCCCACTGGTTCAGAAAGATGCCGTACCCGCCACGGACGACGGCCTTGGCGTTGTCGAAACTAAGCGCAAAGCCTGTGCGTGGGGCAAGACGCAGCGCACTCGGGTCGAGCAGTCCGCGACCCCAGCCGATGTCGGCCGACGTCACGTAGGAGATTGGCATCAGCGGCAACAGCGCCTGCCCGTCAGGACTGATGTTGCCGTGTTCGTCGCTGGCCACCACGAACCGGCCACCCGGCACCGACAAATCGATCGATGACAGCCGATTGCTCGCGTCGTACATGTGTTGGTTGTATTCGTACCGGAGGCCCACGGTGACGGTCAGGTTATCGCGCATCCGCCAATCGTCCTGCGCGTACAGGTGCAGCCAGTTTGTACGGCCGTCCTCGTCACCGCGGTCGATGCCCGATGTCGCCGACGTCGGATATCCGAGAAGGAAATCAGCAAACGCGTTACCGGTGAACTGGCCGGTGTAGGTGAATGCGCCGCGTGCGTTGTCCGGCTGCTCCGGCCGGAGCCGGAGATGGAAGTAGTAGCCGCCAAACTTCAGGCGGTGCGCTCCGTGGTCCATCGTGAAATTGTCGTAGAGCTCCACGTGTTGGTTGTCGCGGAACACGAACGACGTTGGATCACCCATCGTGCTGTACAGTCCACCCGTCGAGATCTGCGGATAGCCGACATCACGCGAGTCCCGCGTCACACCCGCAAGGCCAACCTGTCCCGCGAAGTCTACGCCCTGGTTGAGGCTGACCTGTCCGCCATCGACTTTCATCCAGCCCATGCGGAACTCGTTCAGCAGCGAGCTGCCGAAGGTGTGCGTATGGCTCACCGTGAGATTCCGCGTTGTAGTGCCAAGGGTTCTGCCAAAGCCTGGCACCAGCGTCTCTTGAAGCGAGCTGGTGCCGAAGGGCTGAAGCTCGTTCGCATCGAACGTGCTGAACCGGGCAAACAGTTGGTCGGCACCCGTCAAGCGATGATCGACCCGCACGCTGAACTGATCGATGTCGCGCGTCGATTTCTCCACCGACGTCAGATTCTGGAACTGCGCGGCCGACGAGGCCCGCGGCACGTGCTGCAGGAACGCGGCGGCGATCGGGTCTATTCGCTGCGCGGGAATTTGATTGTTCGCAAACGGGGTGCAGGCTCCGGTGGTGGGATTGATCGTCAGCGGGTCGCAGATCGGCGTGAACTCGGCGAAATTTCCAGTCCGGCTCGGGTCGGACGGCACGGAGAATGTGCGCGTGAGCGAGCGGTTCATCCGCAGTCCCTCGTAGCTGACGAAAAAGAAGCTGCGATCTTTCGCGAACGGACCACCCAACGTGCCGCCAAACTGATTCTGTCGGAGCGGCGGCACCGGTGCCTCTTTCGAGTCGAAGTAGTTATGCGCATCGAAGATGTCGTTGCGATTGAACTCGAGGAGGCTGCCGTGCATGGCGTTGCCGCCTGCCTTGGTGGCGACATTGATCAGCGCCGATGCTTTGCCGCCGAACTCCGCGGGGTACATCGATTTCTGGATCTTGAACTCCTGGATCGAATCGACAGATGGATTGATCACCAGGTTGTTGAAGAGCTCGTCGGTGACCTTGGCACCGTCCAGCAAGTAGATGTTGTGGCCCGATCGCTGTCCACCGACGTTGGGCAGCGGACCTGCCTGCTGGAGTGCATCGCCGCGCGTGCCCCCCGGCGGGAGAACGACGGCGTTGCTCAGCTGCGCCAAGGCCAGGAAGCTCCGTCCGTTGAGCGGGAACTGCACGACCTGGCGGTTCTCGATGATGTCGCTGATTTCGGCGGTATTCGTCTGCAGTAGCGCGGCGTTCGCGGCGACCGTGACGTTTTCCGTGACGCCTTCGACGCCGAGCCTGAACTCCACGTTCAAGGTCCGGCCGATCTCCAGCACGATCCCTCTTTGCGTTTGCGACGCGAAACCTGTCAGTGACGCCGTAATATCCCATTGGCCAGTTCGCAGGGCCGGAAGGAAGAAGCGTCCTGCGGAGTCGGTCACCCGCTCGACGACAACGCCAGTGGCGGCGTGCCTGGCTGTGACCGTGGCTCCCGTCAGCAGACCGCCCGAGATGTCCCTGACAACGCCGCTCACTTCACCGGTATTCGTCTGGGCGATCGCTCTCGAACTCATCGCCAGCACGAGTGCGACGGTCACATGGACGATCCTGCTCGTCGTCAGACGCGTTCCTACTTCCTTCAGGGAATTCAATTCACCGCTCCGGAAATCCCGTAGAAGATGCGTTTCCCGCCGTTGACACGGTTGCCGTCATATTGCGATGGCGGTGCTGACGCGACGTGGCTGTCGCTGAGTGAACCCCGTAGTCGACGTGGCAGCGGCAGAGTTGAAGCGCAGCCGACTTTCCCGGCGCGCGAAGCGGAAGCGAGGAAACCGGCACGGCCCGCTGCTCATCAGGCTTACCAGGTCGACTTGAAAAGACCGTCCGTCGCGCAGGAAACGGCCGCCTTGGACGCCTCGATACGGCAAACATTCTCGTCATACGACAACGCCACATCGGGTGAACCGCGACGGATACGGCATCTGACGCCGTTTCACGGGGATTCGGCATGTCGGTCTGACAGACGGCAGCAGAAAAGCGGATCTGTTCCATCTTCGATTTCTCCGGCCAGCCTATTTCGACACGACGGCATCGATTGACGGCAAGGTTCTGACGACGACGCGCGTGTTGTACTTCGCCTGGTACTGTTGATATTCCCGCGTGTCGGGATAGTGCTCCGGCGCGCGATAGGGATACGCAGTCATCGCGTGGAACGGCAGCGGCTCAACGCGGTCGGGACTCGCCGAGTTGATGTCCATCTCTTTGCTGAAGCCGTCGGCCAGAAGGAGAAACGTCCGCGTCCAGCCCGCCGGCAGCGGACCAGGCGCGGCGGCATCGAACGCGAGCGCGATCTCGTCGCCCGGTTTGGCGATGACGAACATGTCGTCGGCCTTGACCAGCAGCTCGCGTACGTCGCCTTCACGCGTATAGCGCCCCGGCATGGTCTTCCACGGCGACGCACGCGTCACTCGCGCGTAATCGTAGCGAGGCGGCGCCTGGCCGTCCGGACGGACTTCCGCCGAGAAGCCGCGGCCGGTGAGCGTCGCCGTCATCGGGCCGAGCGTCCGGATCTGCACATCATCGATCGGCACCGCGGCCGCGACCAGTATTCGATCCCAGTAGATCCGCATGTTCGTGACGATTCGCACCTCGTGCTCGCCAGGGCGAAGACGTCCGGCCAGATCAACCGTCACAGTCTGCGGCCGTCCCACGGGAATGCCGATGTCCTCCACAATCGTTCGCCAGCGGCCGGCCGCGTCGCGGGCCTGCAGCATGGGCGGCGTGAGCGAAAGGCCGGCCTGACGCGCGGCGAGGTTGTCGCTCGAGAACGCGTAGTCGGTCCACGCGGTCAACAGGAGGACCGGTCCTGGGGACAGGTCTCCGCCTTGCCGTGAACGGAGACCTGTCCGCGTGCCAATGTCGAGGGTCAGCGTGTGAGGCGTGGCGAATCCGCGGAAGCGCTCGAGCGCGAAGCCGTCGGGATATCGCCGATCGATCCGCGAGATCCGCTCGGTGACATCGCGACCGCCGTCGTCGACCGCGAGCGGCACTCGCCCGCCGCGAACGGCGAACAACCGGGATGGCTTCGGCGACTCGGTCATGCCTTCATTGGGATACACGTCGACATCGCGCGGGTGCGCAACCGCGAGGAGCTGAAAGCGATCCGCGAACAGCGTCTCTTCCAGCTCATTGGTGATCCGGATCTCGAAGCGGCCATCCCTCGCGCGCAGCTCGCCGGCGTTGATGCGCACGTACTCCAGCGGATCGGGCGTGTTGCGTTTGCCGGGACCCTCCCAGTAGCCGATCTCGCCGCCGCCCATGAAATCGGTGACGAACTCGAAGCGTTCGCCATTCCAGGTATAGAGGAAGGGGCACGAGGAAGGTTTTCGATCGAGCTCCTCGATGAGCAGGGGGGACGGCAGCGCCGATTCGCGCGCCTCGGACTGCAGGATGCCGGACGGCCAGAAGACGCGGACCGCGTCGGCTCCGGGCCGATCGCCCAGACCAAACACGACGTCGGCCGGGGCGGCGGCCGGCGTTGCGGTCGAGCGCTCGAGCCGCGTGCTCAGACTGCCGGCCCGCATCTGGATTTTCGATCCGATCCCGAGGCGGTTGCTCACGCGGCCGGTCAGCGCGAGGCGAAGCGACCCGTGGTTCCCGCTTCCACTGTTGCGCCAGACAGCGAGCGTGGCGTCGCTGCCGGTCACCAGATCGGTCCGGCCGTCGGCGTTCAGATCCGCGAGGACCAGACCGCGCGCCGACGCTGGCGCCGGACCGTCGGACGCTCGCGGCATGGCGCTGGCCGTCACGTCGCTCCAGCGCTGACCCAGGTTGCGGGAGACATGCGGTCCGTTTTCCGACCATGTCAGGAGATCGAGCAGACCATCATTGTCGTAATCGACGAACTGCGCGGCGAGCCCCGCCCGGACGTCGTCGGGCGCCGGCGCAACGCGGAATCTCCCTCGACCGTCGCTGAGCGCGAAGACACCGCCGCCAGAGTGGCCAAAAAAGAAATCCGGAAAGTCGTCCTTGTTGATGTCGGCAGCCGTGACGGCGGTGAAGTCCTCGACTCCCACGGCTGGCGTAAGGCCGACATCGGCGGCGACGTCGCGAAAGGTGCCGTCGCGCAGGTTCTGGAACAGCAGTGGCGGCCCGCCGCGATTGACCACGAGCAGATCGATGTCGCGGCGGTTGTCGAAATCGGTTGGGATGATGGCGATCGCATGCGTGGCGACTTGCAGCCGCGCGTCGGCCGTCGTGTCGGTGAACGTGCCGTTGCCGTTGTTGCGGAGCAGCCGCATCGGCGCGGGCGCGAACTCGCCGGGGAATGCGAGCGCGCGTTCCGCCGCCAGCGGACGGCTCGCGGCCAGGTCGGCAAGGCCGGCAATCATCACATCCAGGTCGCCGTCGTGATCGACATCAGCCAGTGCCGCGGCGCACGGGAGAATCGGG
>Ga0137369_10001898_pt1 | contig 21113 bp, 31 predicted proteins | sample SagtaG_12_FD_104918 | JGI IMG/M metagenome (GOLD analysis project Ga0137369, IMG submission 104918) | Vadose zone soil microbial communities from Sagehorn Ranch, Mendocino, California, USA - Sage1_L_113_16 metaG | ecosystem: Environmental > Terrestrial > Soil > Vadose zone | place: USA... | reverse complement strand
CGGGTGTTCGGCGTGTCGCAGCGGTGGGCGTGCCAGCTGGTCGGGCAGCACCGTTCTACGCAACGCCACCAGCCGATCGAGCCAGACCGGGACCGGGTGCTCCGGCAGCAGCTCCGCGCGTTCAGCCGGGCCCATCCCAGATGGGGCTACCGGCGCGCCCATGCCCAGCTCCTGAAGCAGGGCGGGATGGTGAACCGCAAGGCCATCCAGCGGCTGTGGCGCGAGGAAGGCCTGCGCGTGCCGAGCAAGCGGCGCAAGCGCCAGCGGCTGGGCACCTCCACCACCCCGGCCGACCGGCTGGCGGCCGAGCACCCCGATCATGTGTGGGCGCTGGACTACCAGTTCGACCAGACCACCGATGGGAGGATCCTCAAGCTGCTCAACGTCGTCGACGAACACACCCGCGAGGCGCTGGCCATCGCCGTGGACCGCCGCATCGACGCCGACGCCACTGTCGATGTGCTCGACCGCCTGGTCGCCGAACGCCGCACGGCCCCTCGGTTCATCCGCTGCGATAACGGCCCCGAGCTGACCGCCAACGCCTTGCGCGACTGGTGCCGGTTCAACCACGCCGGCACCAGCTACATCCAGCCAGGCTCGCCCTGGCAGAACCCGTATGTGGAGAGCTTCGGCGGGCGACTCCGCGACGAGTTGCTGGCCATCGAGGCCTTCAACACCCTGCTCGAGGCCCGGGTGCTGGTCGAGGACTGGCGCATCGAGTACAACAACATCCGACCCCATAGCGCCCTGGGCTATCAAGCACCTGCCCAGTTCGCCAAGACCTGGACCACCACCAGCCCGACCCAGCCCGAACTCTCATAGCGGATGGACCACCAATCGGGGTCCGGTCAACTTGCCGGAACTACTCCCCGCTGGCGTACCAGCCGTTCTTGCCGTGACGGGCAAGCTGCGGTGTCGCTTGACGTTAGGAAGCGTCCCCGCGGATCATGCCGACCCGGGCGGCGAGCGGACGGAGCTGCGGCGTGCTCGCGCGGTGCTCGCGTCTGAGCAGCTCGCGCAGCATCTCCTTGACGATCACCTGGTACCTGACCGCCTCGGGGGCGGTTCGCTCGGCCTCCAGGAGCATGTTCACGGCGGCCGCGTCCTTGCGCTGCTGCGTGTAGCCGCGCGCCAGGTCGATGAACACCTGCGCCCGCCGGCCGACCAGGCCCGGCGGAAAGCGCGCAGGGTCGAGCGCCTCGCCCTTGCGCACGACCTCGCCAGCATCGCCGAGCTCGACCGCAATTGAGACCTCGTGCAGCGCGACGTTGGTGGGACCGAACGCGGTCCAGAAGTCGTTGCGGTCCTGGCCGAGCCGGTCGGCAGTGGCCTTCGCCTCGCCGAGGAGCTGACGAACCGCCACCCGGTCGTCCTGGCGGGCAACCGCGATCAATGCCGTCAGGTGGAGTGCGCCCCATGCCGACAGGTGCTCCGGGGTGGGAGTAGCCAAGCCGGGCTCAAGGGCGCGCGCCGCGGTCATCGTGACGCCGGCGGCCTGCTCGACCTGACCGGCCCGAAGGAAAGCATGCCCAAGGTGGTAGGCGCTGGCCGCCATCAGCAGCGGAGACTCCGCGTGCTCAACGGCCGGGAGGGAGCGCTCGGCGGCGATCCAGGCCAGTTCCGTCTCGCCCACTTTCGTCAGCGTCTTCGCGGTGACGTGGTAGGTCTGGGCGAGGGCACCGAAGGCAGCCCGGCGGGCGTCGTCGGTCAGCTCACGGGCTGCGCGCTGGGCTTCGCCGATGAGCCGGGAAAGCAGCAGACCGGCCTCCTCGTAGTGGGCGGCCTGGTAGAGGCGGTTCGCCTGCTCGACGTTGCGCTGCAGGCTCGGCAGATCCCGGACCGGGCCATCGCGGATGGCAATGCCGAACGTCGCGGGAATCACTTCGTAGTCGGTGAGTGCTGCCCGCAGCGCGGGGATCGCGCGGAACTCGGCGCCGCCGTTGGGCGCAAGCGACAACGGCTGTCCGATCAGGTCCTCCACCGTGACCCTGAGCACCTGAGCGAGCCTGATGATGACCGACAGCCGGTCGGCGTGGCGGATGCCGCGCTCGACCTGGCTCAGCCAGGCTTCAGACCGGCCGATCAGGTTGGCTAGGGCGAGCTGGGACAGGCCACGCCGGCGGCGGTAGATCGCGATGCGCTCGCCGACCGACATGTAGTCCACCGGCTCGGTCACGGTACCGCTCCCTGCGCGCTGGCCGTTGGGCCTGTCCTCGGGGTCCCTCGTGGCCACCCGGTCGCCTGCTGCACTCGGTTGACCTCTTCGAGGATCTCCTCCCACGAAGGCATCCGAGCCTCTCGAGGAGCGGACTCATCGAACAGCACCCGCACGCCCCACTCGCGGAGCTGGCGGAGGCTGGCCCGGAAGGTCGGGTGACGGGCCAGGGGCGGGTTCACGTTGGGGACGGCGACGACCGGTGCATCGAGGCCGAGGTACTCGCACAGCGTCCCCACCGCAACCGTGTTGGTGATACCGGCCACCCACCGGTTGATCGTGTTGAAGGTCGCCGGGGCGACCACGATGGCGTTCGCCTCGGGCACAGTCTCGGGCTCATCAGGCTCCCGCCACCGATGGCGGACGGGGAAGCCGGTTATCGCGGCGAGCAACGGCTCGTCGATGAACGCGAGCGCCTCGGGGGTGGCGGTGACGGCGACCTCCCAGCCGGCCGCCTGTGCGAGCTTCACGAGGTCCTGGACCTCGGCGGCGGGGGGTGCGGCGCAGACGATCACGTAGAGCATGCCGCGGGGGATCGGCTTGCCCATCTATGTCACCTCGCTGACCGCATCGGACGAATCTCTCATACCAGTATGGCGTACGCCGCGGCGCCGCCTACTGCGCGGCCTCCGCTGCGCCGCCGTCGCAGAGGGCGGCGAGCAGCTCGGCGGCGGCGCGATCCTGGGCGGGCTGGAAGTGCGCGTAGGTCCCCAGCGTCATGTGCGGGCCGGCGTGCCCGGCCCGGCCGGCGGCGGTGCGCCAGTCCACGCCCTGCGAGATCAGGTAGGTGACCATCAGATGCCGAAGGTCGTGCAGGCGGCAGCGCACCCCGAGCGACCGGGCCAGGTCGGCAAACTGATGCGTCACGAGGGACGGGTGGATCGGCCGCGACCCGTCTGGCTCGCGGCTGAAGAGGTAGGCGCCGGCCGGGAGGGTGAAGCCTAGCTCGCGGGCGACCTGCTCGACGCGCTCCTGGTGGGCGCGGAGCAGCTCGACCGTTCCGGCGTCCAGGGCCAGCCGCCGCTTGCTGCGGGTCTTCGTGGTCTTGTCGATCAGCGGCTGGCCGGTCACGTACACCACGCCGCGCTCCAGGAGCACCTCACCGCGGTCCAGGTCGACGTGCTGCCAGCGCAGCGCGCACAGCTCCCCGCGGCGGGCGCCGAGCACCACCGCCAGCCGCAGGAAAAGCCCGAGCTTAGGGTTGCGCTCCAGCGCGGTCGCCAGCAGGCCGGCCACCTGCTCGACCGGTGGCGGCGCCACGTCGCTGCGCTGCACCGACGGGGGCGTGGCCAGCCGGGCGGGGTTGTGGGCGATCCAGCCCCACGCCACCGCCTGCCGCAGCGACCCGGACAAGACCGTGTGGACGGCCCGGACGGTGCTGGCCGACAGCGGCCGGCCGCCGGCCTTGCCGCGCCGACGGAGCTCCGCGTAGAAGGTGTCCAGCGTCTCCACGTCCAGCCGCCGGACGGGGATGCGTCCGAGCGCGGGGATGATGCGCTGGTCGATCTGGCGCCGGTAGCCCTCCAGGGTGGTGGGAGAGATCTCCTTCACGCCCTGGCGCCACTCGTACCAGCGCTCCACCAGGTCGGCAACTGTCCGCGCCGCCGTGCTGCGGTGGCGACCCTCGGCGACCTTGGTCTTCAGCGCCGCCTCGACGCGCTCGGCCTCGCGCTTGGTCCTGGCGCGGTCGTACTCGTAGCGCTCTCTGCCGGTCAGCGGGTCACGGCCGGCGTAGACCTTGACCTGCCAGTAGTCGCCGCGGTTCCGGATCACCTTGCTTGCCTCGCTGGATCGCCGGATCAGACAAGAACCGTGCCAGATACCGTGCCAGAAGGCAAACAACCCTGAAGCAGCCAAGTGAGGTGAGGAGGCGAAACGGCTGGTAGCGGAGGCGGACGGGAATCGAACCCGCCTGAGCAGGGCCACTGCTCACACCGGTTTTGAAGCAGCAAGAGGCACGTCCCCCGCCGTCCCTAGTCGTCCTCGTGTGCCCTGGTCAGCGGCCGGATTGGCCCGTGACCGGGTAGGCGAATCGGACTCTCGTACCTCGCTGTCCCGCGCTGTTGGGTTGCAGCGCGGGTTGCATCCCGCCCGCGGTCCCCCTCCGGCGGCTCATGCCGCCCTGTACGTAGTGGCCCGGCGACTGCGCGAACAGTCCCGGGCCCGGACCACGAGGGGATGCCTCATGGCCAAGTCCGATTCTCCCACCCCGCGCCCGCCGGCGCCCGGCACAGCCACCGCCGTGCACCTGCTCATCGGCCGGCCCCCCGGCCGCATGCCCGTCGTCGTCGCGGACCTCCGCGAGGTCGCCGGCGAGGAGTTGCTGTACCTCCGCCTGGAGGTCGACGACCGCGAGCGCCAGCACGCCCGCCACAAGGTCGACGTCACGTTCTCCGGCACGCCCGCCGACATCCACGCGCTGCTGGCCCAGATGACGGCGGCGGTCGAGGCGGCCGGCCAGCCCGAGGAGGGCTGAGCATGGCCCACGAGAACCTGACGGAGGCGCAGCGGGCGCTGCTCGAGCACAGGGCCGCCGTCCGGTCCAACCTGCCCGCCGATGCCAACCACGCGGCCCGCACGGCGCGGTGGCTGGCCGGCCAGGCGTCCTACGCGCGTATGCCGGCGCCGATGGTGGAGCGGCTGGAGCAGGCCGCCGAGCTGCTGGAGGCCGCCGCGTTCTCCATCATTGGCCGCGTCCAGGCCGAGGGGGAGGAACGGGAGCGGCTCGACCTGACCACGGCCGCCTACCAGCGGCGGCTGGAACGCACCCAACAGCAGTAGCCCGACCTACGAAGGCCCCCGGTCACCCCGACCGGGGGCCTTCGTCATGGATCACTCTGGTGGGGATTCGGGCGGTCGGTCGTCCAAGATCGCGACGAGGCCGAGCACCGGATAGTCACGAAATACCTGGTAGACGACCCACAAGCGCCCACCCCTGCGAGCGACGTAGGCGTTGTGCAGGTTCCCCCGCTTGTAGGGCCAGCATGGCATGCCCGGGCTGTACGGATCGGCCTCAATCATGTCGAGGGTCCCGTCCAAGAGCATGCGGACCTTCTCGTCCGCGGCCTCCCAGAAGGGGTCACGGATACGCCGCAGCGGCCCTTCGAGCCAGGTGTAGGTCGGCACTAGAAGTCAGTCCACGCGGCCTCGATGCCGCCGCTGAATGACCTGCTGTGCGCCGGCGAGCAGCTCCCCGGACTCCACGAGGTTCTGGTACTCCTTGAGCTGGGCCTTGAAGTCCGGATGCTGGCTGACGTGGACCGAGACCATCCACGAGGTCAGCAGGTCTCGTAGCTCCCGCTCGTTGCTACCTCGCGTTGCGTCGAGCAGCTCCAGCGCGAACTGGTCACGCTCCTGCTTGCTGAGGTGATTCCCGATGAAGTCGAGCAAGCGTGCAAGCTGGTCTACGTCTTCTTCTGTTGCCGCAGGCCCGCTCATCTCGCACCTCCAGAGCACCCGACCACCATGGCGTACACGACCAGGTCACAGACCTTCCCGAATTGCGCTTCCTATCGGATTACGCCGAATACGACCGTAGCACTAGTACCTACGTAGTGCCCATCGGCAGTCCGCAGGGCATTCCTTGAGCCCTGGATGGTCGACACGTCCGCCTCGACCTCGCTCGGCCCTGCCGGCCCGGCTCCTGGAGGGTCAGGCAAGCACCCCGGGTCAGTCGACCGTGTAGAGGATCGTGACGCTCAGGTCGGACCCGGGCGTGCTGGAGCCCACCTGGTCGATGTCCACCGTCAGGTACTCCCCAGCACCCACGGCCGGGACGTTGATGGCATCGGCGAGGTCGGTGACCGTGCCGGCGGCGATGGCGGGCCGGTTGCTCTGCGTGCTGAAGATCGTCACGCCGTTCTTGTTCACGTCAACGATGACGCTGGCGCCGGTCGGGGCGGAGCCGACCGAGGCACGCACCGCAGTGATGGTGACGGCGCGGCCCGGGTACCAGCGCAGCGCCCCCGCGATCGGGGCCGACAGGGCGCCCGTGCGGGAGAAGGTGACCTCTTGGCTGTGCTTGGCCGGGGTGCCGTGGCTGTGGTCGGAGTGGGGCAGGGTGGCGGCCGACCCGTTGGCGGCCGCCTGCCCGTAGGCGGTCTCGGCGACGACGGCGCCGAACGTCTCCCGCTGATGCCGGTGGTCGGACTTGGCCAGGGTGGCCGCGGCGCCGTCCGCGCCGGTGTCCCCCACGCCGGACGCACCCGGCGAGCCGAAGCCTTCGCGGCCGTGGCGGTGGTCGGCGCGGGTGAGGGTGGCCGCCGCGCCGGCGGCGGCGGTGTCACCGACCGCGCTGGTGGTCGGCGTCGATCCGAACGCTTCACGCGCGTGCCGGTGGTCGTCTTTCGCGGGAAGGACGCCAGCGCCGGCGGCGCCGGTGTCACCGACCGCGGACGCGGCCGGGAGGTTGCCGGTGAGGCCCGGGCTACCGTGGGAGTGGTCCCCGCGGCTGTACGCCGCCGCCACGCCCGGCGTCGACGCCTGGCTGTAGCCGGTCTCGGAGGTCACCGTGCCCGAGGGTGTCCCGCCGCCCGATCCGATCGGCTGCTCGAGGCGGGCCAGGACCCGGGCGACGTCGGCCCGGTTCCAGTTGAGCGAGATGCTCGCGTTCTCGGGATGCTGCGAGGCGGTGGTGCCGAGCTGCCCCCGCACGATCGTGAACGTCGACCCGGCGATGCCGTCCACCCGGACGACCTCAAACCGGGTGGTCGACTCCTCCAGGGCCGCGTAGAAGGGGAACTCGGTCGGCCAGGTGCCCTCCCTGGTCGTGACGACCATCGACAGCGCGCCGCTTGAGATCTCCGCGGCGAGCCAGCCGGTAGTGGCCTCCAGGAGCGCCTGACGGCTACCGGCGGGCACGCTACACGTCCTGCGGCTGGGCGGCCGGGTCGGCGGGACGGCGGTCGAGGTCGTCGGCGGCCTCGAGGAGCTCCGCCGCCGCTGCGCGCAGCCAGCCGGCAGCCTCGGGCTTCTGCCACGGCGGCAACTGGAGCGGCTCGCGGACGACCGCGGCGCCGGCGTCGGCGAGGACCTGCGCGACCCCTGCGGGCACCAGCGCGAGCTGGCCTTGCTGCCCCTCGGCCAGGTGGCCGTTGACGTTGGCGGTCCCGTCGCGGGACCAGACCACCGCAGCCAGCCCGTCCAGGCCGGCGGCGGCGCGTGCGGTCGCACGGTCGAGGAGGACCTGCTGGACCAGCCCGAACTGGCGCCCTGCCCGCTCCGCCTCGGCGTGGAGGCGCTGCTGCGCCTCCCGCCGGCCTCGCTCGACCTCGGCGGCCCTGGCCTGCTCGGCCTGCTGCCGCTGCTCCCGCAGTGTCGCCACGGCGGCTACCCCTCCCCGGCGGCGGCCTTCGCCTGCTCCGCCTCGCGCGCCTGGGCGTGGTCGAGGTCGCGGGCGAGCAGCTCCAGCTCGGCGGCGCGGGCCCGCATCTCCTCGGCCGTCCCCGGCTGGCTGAGTTGGGCGGCGTACGCGCGATGGTTGGCCTGCAGCGCGGCCGCCCCGAGCACCTGGACGAAGCGGGCAGCCCCGGTCTGGTCGGCGAGTACCGCCGCGGCGCCCTCCGGCATCAACACCACGTCGCCGGCCGCGCCCCGGTAGACGCGGTCGTTGATCGAGGCACCGCCGGGCGGCGCGTCACGGAGCCACCTGACGGCGACGAGCTGCTCCTGGACTGGCGGCTTCAGGGCTTGCTTGAGCGCGGCGATCTCGGCCTGTGCCGCCTCTAGCTCACCCGCGAGCTGCGCGGTCTCCGCGTGCTGCGCCTGGAGCGCCGTGTTGACCTTGTCGACGGCGCGGCGAAGCTCCTGCGTCTGGGCCCGGACCCTCGCCGGCATCGACGCCTGGAGAGCGGCGTGCTCGCGGCTCAGCTTCATCAGCCGCTCTTCGGTGTCGCGCTGCTTCTGCTCGGCGGCCTGCACGCGCGCCTCGGCCGGCCCCAGCGTCTTGGTGGTGGTCACGGCAGCGGCGGCAGGCTGGATCTGCCGTCCCTGGTCCCCCGCTCCCCGAGCTCCCGCTCGACGACGCCGACGAACTCCCGCCCGTAGCCCTCGGCCGGGGTCGTCGCCGCCACGTTGCGGGTGGTGCCGCCAGGCCCGCCGGCGCCGCCCTCACGGCCGCCCTCCAGGCCCTCGAACTTGCCGGCCGGGTCGAAGTCGTAGCCCGGTCCGGCGGCGGGCTCCTGCCCCTCGTGCATGTCGCTCATCAGGTCACACCCCGTTGTTCTTGATGCCCTGGTCCCACCAGCCGGCGTCGGCGCCGCCCGAGGGGGGCGGGGCGTTGGGGTCGTCGGCCTTCGGCTGGGTGTCCCGAACCAGGCCATCGGCGGCCAGATGGGCCATCGCCTGCCGGCCGTAGCCGCCGCCGTCGAAGCTCGCGCCGCTTGAGACCGGGAGCCCCTCGCCCCAAGGGTCGTTGGCCGGCGTGGTCTCAGACACGTTCCTGCTGCTCTGCTTCTCGCTCACCTCGTCACCTTCCTGACGGCGCCGCGGCGCCGTCGAGCCGGTTCGCCAGCGCCCGGAGGTCCCTCGCCGCCGTGTCCTGCTGGCGGGCCCTGGCCTCCCGCTGCCGCTCCGCCGCGGCGCGCTGCTGTTCGAAGTCGTCGACCCGGCGCAGATGCTCGTCGTTGATCCCGCTGATGGTCGCGTTGAGCTCCTCGGCCAGCGCATACCGGGCGTGCTCGTCGAGGCTGTTCGGGTCGATGCCCGCCTGGTTGATCCGGCCGGCGAGCGCGGCCAGCTCCTCGTCGTTGTTGGCCGGCGGCTTGGGGTACAGGTGCGGCGACTGCTCACGGGCGTTGGCGTCGAGGCTTGCGTTCACCGTCTCCGCGAGCGTCCACAGCGCGTCGCGTTGGTCCTGCTCACCCATGACCGCGGCCTTCCTGGCCACGTCGTCGACCAGCCCAGGAAGCTGGCCGATGCCCAGCGGCTGCGGGGTCGGTGGCGGCGTTGCCTCCGGCTGGACCGTCGAGGAGCCGCCCGGGGCGCCCGGCTGGCCAGGAGGCTGACCGCCGCCGCCCTGCAGCCGGCCGAGAAGCTCGGCGACGTCCGCGGGCAGGTGCCCGCCCTCGCCGATCGCGTCGGCGAGCTGGTGGAGCCGCTCGGCCTGGTCCCATGCCTGGTCGCTCATCCGCCCCAGATCCCTCCCTGCGCCCCTCGCTGCGCCTGCGAGAGGGCGTCCAGCTCGTTGTTGAAGCGGTCCACGAGGCTCTGCCGCGTGTCGTCGCGCATCATCACGTCCGGGTTGCGCTGCGCCGCCTCGATGTCCTGCTCCAGGGGACTGCGGGCGTCGATCGGCTGCGCGCCGGCCTGGGTCTGCACCATCGCCTCCACGCCGCGGCGGATTACGTCGTCGCGGACCTGTTGAGGGACCGGCCCGGCCGGGTCGAGGCTGACCGAGTCGCCGTTCTGGCCGGCCTGCTGCTGCCACTGGGCGACCTGCTGCTGCCCGATCTGACGCAGGAGGGGATCGGCGTCCCAGCTCACGCCCGCGGCCCGGAGGAGGGCTGCCTGGCGCTCGAACGCCTTGTGGTCGCCGCTGACGCCGTCGAAGAGGCTGCGTACGGGCGAGTCGGGTGGGATGCCGAGCCTGGCGAGGCTGCGCTCGCGGCTCGTCTCCTCCTGGAGCTCGCCGCGGACCTGCGCGCGGATCGCGTCTACGGCCTGCTCGTTGCCGGCCGAGAACTCGGAGAGGGCCCGCTGTCTGCCTCGCTCTTCGGCCGCCTGGATCTGCTGGCGGGTGTTGCGGAGCGCCTTTCTGACCCGTTTGAGGGTCGTGGTCTGGGCGCCGTACCCGGCCTGCTCGCCCTGCTTGATGAGCCCGCCGAGGTACTGGTCATGCTGCGCAAGGTCATCGCCCTGCGCGTCGTGCTCGTCGACCTCGGGGCCCTCCAGCTCCCCGGCACCCTGGCCGTGCTGCTGGTCGAGCTCGTCGTCCACGTCTGCCACTTCCGGCTACACCCCTCGGTCTACACCGGCCAGCCGGAGGTAGCTGGTCCGGGCTGTCCGCCGGTTGGCCATGTGGTGGCCGGTCGGCGGCTTCACCTACCGCGTAGCGTGCGCCGATCACCCGCAATTCGTCAACGCGCCCCGGCCTGTTTCACGTGAAACGCCAGACGAAAATGCACTTGGCTGTACTGTGCTTGTCCCGTGTTTCGTACGTACTCGTGACCTGCGGCGACGTGTTCTGGGTGGTTCTGGCGGGTCGCTCTGTCTGTCGCACACGGGCGTAGCGGATGACGAAACTCTAGGAGAATCTCGCGGCATTGCGCGGCGTGCCCATCGTCTGCTATGTTCCGCGTGCTTTTGGTGACGCGAGGATCAAAGCCGGCTCGAGCGGGTCGGCCTGGCCGGGCCAACGGCACCTCGCACACTCGCCACGGCGGACCGCCCTCGCAGGGATCGAGGGGAACTGGCCCCGCCCTCTCCCACCAGGAGGGGCCGCCCGGAATAGGCGGAAGGTGGCCTTACCCGCCGGCCGGTGGCACGGCAGCGCGAGGCGCTGAGAGACCCCGTCCCGTCCATGCGGAAGGGGCTCCTCACGCCTTGCCGGTTGAGCCCTCCCGCCCAGACCCGCGGAGGGTCTCGTGTCCGAGAGCACCACCACCCTGGCCGAAGCCGAGCCGGCTGATGGGCCCTACTTCCGGTCCCGCGAAGCGGCCGCCTACCTCAAGTTCACCGAGCGCCATGTCCGGCTGCTCGCCGAGCAAGGGAAGCTCGCCCACATCCGCATCGGCCGGTCGCTCCGGTTCCGGCGCATCGACCTGGACAGCTTCATGGCCGCCCATCTGGTCGAGGCGCGCGGGAGCATGTCATGACCGCCGGCGAGATCGAAGATCTCCCGGCTGTCCTGAAGCCCCGCGAGGCATCCGAGCTGCTCCGCGTCGGCCGCAACCAGCTCTACGAGGCGATCGCCCGCGGCGAGATCCGTGCGGTACGACTCGGCCGGACCATCCGCATCCCCAGGGGCGAGATCGCAAGGCTGCTCGGGATCGAGCCGGAGGCCGCGGCTGACCGGGCCCGGCTGGGCGACCTGGAACCCCGGACCCGAGCCGAGCGCGAAGCACGAGGTCTGGGCATCGCGGAGGGTGGTGGTCGCCGTGGGCCGTAGACAGAACGAGGGGCCCCGCCGGCAAGCAAAGCCCCATCGTCCCGCAGCTCCAGTGACGCATAGCCTAGCTGTCGTCATCGACCTCGACCAGTGGCGGCGCACCCGCGGGCAGGCCGGTGAGGCGGGCGCCTGGTGGGGCGGTCACCAGCTCTGGACGTGGAACGAGGCCGAGCGATCCCGCCGGCGGTGGCCGGCATGAGCCCCGCCGAGATGGTCAAGACCATGTCGGCGGCTGAGCGCCGGGAGATGTACGACCTGCTGCTGGCCGACGTCGAGAACCTCGACGACCAGGGCCTGGCGATGCTGCAGGAGCTCGAGCGGGCCCTGGACGCCGGCAACGGGCAAGTCGACCCCGCCCGGGTGGCCGAGCTGCTCCCGGGCGCCGACCCCGAGCAGGCCGAGGGCGGCGAGGGGTCGCCGCAGGCGGCGCGGCCCGACCAGGACGCTCCGACCGGCGCGGCCGAGGTGGACGGCGCCCATCTGTTGGACGACCTGCGCGGCACGCTGCTGCGGTTCGTGGTGTTTCCCTCCGACCACGCCGCCGACGCGGCGACGCTCTGGCTGGCCGCCAGCCACGCCCAGGACGCCTGGGAGACGGCCACCAGGTTCGTGGTCAAGAGCCCGCTGAAGCGCTGCGGCAAAACCCGCCTGCTGGACATGGTTGAGCACCTGGCGCACAACGTGCTGGTGGCGGCGAACGTATCCCCGGCCGCGTTGGCCCGCTCGGTGACCGACCGCGACCCGCCGACGCTGGTGGTCGACGAGCAGGACGCGGTGTTCGCCAAGCGCCACGGGGAGCGCTCCGAGACCGCCGAGGTGCTCCGCGGCCTGCTCAACGCCGGCCATCAGCGCGGCCGGCCGTACGTACGGTGGGACGTGGCCACCCGGACGCTGGAGCGATGCCCGACGTTCTGCATGGTCGCGCTGGCCGCGATCGGCGACCTGCCCGACACCATCGAGGACCGCGCCGTCATCGTCAGCATGCGGCGCCGCGCGCCCGGCGAGCGGGTGACGCCGTTCCGCCGCCGCCGTCACGTCGCCGAGCTGCTGCAGCTCCGGAACCGGCTGCACGGCTGGGTGGCCGCCCACTTGAAGGAGCTCGCGGTCGCGGAACCGGATCTACCGGTCGAGGACCGCGCCGCCGACACCTGGGAGCCCCTGGTCGCCGTGGCCGACCTGGCCGGCGGCGACTGGCCGAAGCGGGCACGGGCGGCGTGCCGGGCGATGACCGACGCGGCCGCGGCCGACACGGAAGGCGCGGCGAGCGAGCGGCTGCTCGCCGACCTGCGCGGCGTGTTCGGCACCGCACAGACGCTCTGGACCGTGACCATCCTCGAACGGCTGGCCAACCTCGACGAGGCGCCCTGGGGCGACTGGTACGGTCGGCCACTCAACGCTCGGGACCTGGCGAAGCTGCTGCGGCTGTACGGGGTCAAGTCCAAGAACGTCCGGGAGGGCGGCGTCGGCGAGTCCCTGAAGGGTTACGCCGTGGCCGACTTCACCGACGCATGGCGACGCTACGTGCCCCCACCGCCACAGGCGCCACATCCGTCACAAGAGGCCGAATCCGCTGGTCAGGCACGTGGCGGCAATGTGACGGAGAGCCGTCCAGCATCCGCCACATCGGCTGACCAGCAGAGACAGCACGATGTGACGGATGTGGCGGACGTAACGGTGGGGGTGCGCGCGAATGGCCATGTCCGTTGCCCGGCCTGCGGCGAGGTGGCCGAGTTCGACCCGGCCACCGATTACGGGCGGCGGCGGCTTGCCGAGGGGCACCTGGCATGCGGTGTGGCGTGGGAGCCGGTCTCATGAGGCGCCGCGACCGCGCCATCGCCCAGCGGCTCCCCCTCTGGAAGCTGCTGGGCGCCGGCCTGTACCCGATCCCCGTCGACCCAAAGACCCGCCGGCCGCTGGTGCCGTGGGGCGACCTGGATCGGCTCGGCTACCGGCCCGGGGTCGGCGAGGCCCGCGAGGGGACGCTCGGCGGTGGGCCGCCGAGCCGCTGGGTGCCGCTGGTGTTCGAGTGGTGGGACGAGCACCCGACGGCCGGCGCCGCCATCCTCACCGGATTGAGCCGGCTGCTGGTGGTCGACGTCGACCCCCGCCATGGCGACCACCACAGCCTGGCGCGGCTGGTCGAGCGCCGGTCGTTGCCGGCGACGCGGACGGTGCGGACCCGCGGCGGCGGCGTGCACCTGTACTACCGGGTCGACCGGCTGGTCCGCAGCGGTGCCGGGATGCTCGGGCCGGGCGTGGACGTCAAGAGCTCCAAGGGCCTGGTCGTCTGCCCGCCGACGCCCGGCTACGGACTGCTGGAGCGGCGGCCGGTCGCGCCGGCGCCCGGGTGGCTGGTGGGCCGCTGCAAGCCGGTCGGCCGCAAGCAGCGCCCGCGCACGGCTGCCCGCTACCCGCCTGACAGCCTCCAGGCTGCCGCCGCGCTCGACCAGGCCCTCGCCGCGATCGCCAGCGCGGCGCCCGGGACCGGCCACGACACCGTTGTCCGCGAGGCGTCCCGCGTGTTCGCGGTCACCGACAGCGACGAGATCGAGCAGGCGTTGATCGGCGCCGCGCTGGCCGCCTGCAAGCCGTCCGACCGGCGTGAGCGCGAGCAGGCTGTCCGCGACGCCCGCGCGTTCATCCGGGAGCGGAGGCCCACGTGACCCGGACCCGCCGCCGCTGGCGCTGGTGGTGGCCGTGGCTGCCGTGGGGGTGGACCCGGTGAGCCCCAACCGGCGGGGCCCCAAGCCGTTTACGCCGTTCGGCTACCGGCTGGTCGGGACACCCAAGGAGCTCGCGCTGGACCTCCACGTCCCGCCCGGCGAGATCCTGGCGGCGACCGCCAACCTGCCGGCGTGGGGCCGCAACTCGGGCGGCGAGCAGGTGTGGTCGGTCGCCGCGGTCAAACGGGCACTCGGGCGGCCGGAGCCGGACCGCTCCCGCGGGGGCGCCGTGGCGTGGCCGCCCGATCCTGGGGACTCGCGGCACCAAGGCGCGCAGGGGCCGTCTGGAGCCCGCGGGCCTAGCTGGAGACCTGAACATGGCCAGCGAGGCGCTGGAGGCCGCCACGGGCCCAGAGTGGCCGTTGGGTGAGCGGGAAGGAGCCGCGGGGTGCAGGTGACCTGGCTGGATGAGGACGGCCGCCGGCATGTCCACGACGTCGAGCCGCCGCTGGCCGATGCGGTCGGCAGGGTGCTGGTCGGCGACCTCGGCCTGGCCGACGTACGTGTCGCCGGCGTGCCGGTGCGGGAGCCGGCCAAGGACTACCACCGGCGGCTGTTCCGGGTGTGGGAACGCGGCGGCTTCGACCACGCCGACGGCCAGGAGGGAGGACAGCCCAGATGAACGTGACCGAGTTCGCCGACCGCGCCATTAGCTTCGTGATGACCCGCTTGGGCGTGCTGCCCAGCGTGGTCGTCGTCCGCAGCCACCCCCCGGTCGTCATGCTCGCGCTGGGCGGCCGGCTGGCCGGCTACTACGGCGAGAGCGACGAGGGCCCATTCGTGGTCGTCGTCGCCGCCGGCCGGTCGGGGAAGATCGCGCTGCTCGGCAAGGTCGCCGACGCCGACGAGCTCGAGCGTGCCCTGGTCGACCATCCCGACCTCGACAACGACGAGGTGAGCTGGATCCTGAGCGACCTCCGCGCGGCGAGGCTCGGGCCGTGAGCGGGTGGCTGGGGTGGCGGGTCGAGGTGTGGTGGCTCGCGGAGCAGGCCGCGGGGCGCTGGTGGGAGCGCGCCGCCCGCCGGGAACGTGGCGCCGGCCGGCTGCAGGGCTGGGCGTGCTCGTTCACGTACCGGCGGCGCAAGCGGGCTGAGCGTCGCCGCTTCCGACGTGTGCACGGGACCCGGCTGTGACGAGCAGACGAGCGACCCGCCGCCGCGCGGCCCTTGAGCGGAGGATGCTCAACCCCCAGGAGGGCGCCCTGACCCGGGTCGGGCTGGCCGGGGTCGCCAGCGTGGCCACCGTGGGCCGGGAGGCCGCTGGCGTCGAGGTGGTGAGCTTGGCTGGGCTGCCGGCGGGCGGCGAGGAGCGTGCCCGCGCGCTCGAGGCGATCCTTGAGCGGCCGTCCAGCCGCCGCCTGGCCGGGTGGGGCTGGCCGGCGTTCAACCTCGCCCGCCAGGTCGAGGTCCCAGCGGGGTTGCGCCGCGGTGTCACCCTGGGCGCCGGCCGGCCAGGCGAATGCTACGAGCAGGCCGCCGCCTACGTCGCCCGTCACCGGGATCAGCCGGTGCGGCTCGCGCACGCGTGGGTGGTCGAGCACGGCATGCCGTGGCTGCACAGCTTCGCCGTGCTCGACCAGCAGGCGGCGGTCTACGACCCGACCTGCGGGCGGTTCTTCGACGCGGAGTCGTTCGCGGAGGTCCTCGGAGTCCACCCGGTCTGCTGGCACGGCCCGGCTGAGGTGGTCGCCCTCCTGGAACGTCACGGGGCGGCGTGGCCGTGGCCCGGCTGCTGGGACCGCAGCCACCGGCTCCTCACCCGCCTCGTCGGCGAGCTCGACCGGCGGCATCCCGGCCTGCTCAAGTGGGTTGACCGCATGTGCGCCGCCGATCCGGCGTTCGCGGCTGCGTGGTGGCAGGAGACCACCAGGGGGGCGCTGTCGCTCCTCCACGTCCTCGCAGGGCTCGCCGCCCGGCCGCAGCGCTGGCAGGGCCATCAGCCAGGCCAGCCGTGGCCGTGGCCGCTGCATCCGCTCCGTGAGCTAGGCTTGCAACCGGTCGACGAGCAGGAGGCGTAACGATGGGCTGGTCTGGAGCCGCAGCCGCCGCGATCCGACCCGCCCGCGGGGCCGCCAAGGCGCTCGCAGGCGGGACCGAGGCGGTCACCGAAGGCGCCGCCGCGGCCGCCGCGGCCGCTCGCGGGATCGCCACGGCCACCGAAGGCCCCGCCCTGGCACGCAGCATCGCGCAGGGCGCCGCCGGCGCCGCAGGGGTCCTGGGCGCCGGCGCGGCGCTCGGCGCGGTCACCGGCGGGAAGATCCCTGACCTCCGCCCGAGCGGCTTCTTCGAGGGCACCTTCGCCAGCGTCGGGGAGCGGACCAACACCCCGGAAGCCCGCGCGATCCGCGCCAAGTACTTCCCACCCGGCCAGACACCCGCCGAGAAGAGCGAGGCGAGCCGGCGGCTCGTCAACGACGCCCTCAACCGCGAGCGGGAATGGCGAAACTCCGCCATCGAGGCCCAGCATCCCGACTGGAGCGAGCAGCAGGTCGCGGAGGAGTGGGTGCGCTACTGGCTCGGCGACGTCGCCGCCCGCCGCTTCACGTTCCGGCCCGGCTAGCCCCCACGCCACACGCGCGTACCCGTCCCCAGGTCAGGCTGGCGGGAGCCTGCAGCCCCACGAGCAACGCGAGGTGTCCCCGATCCGCGGCCACGCGACCGGATGATCCCGGCACCGCCCCACCCGATACAGCGGATCGGCCTCCGGCTCCTCCACGACCGACGGCGCAGACACCGCCGGCAGCTCACCCCCACCCTGCAGCGCCGCCACCGCCGCATCCGCCCGGCGAACGACCTCCGACCGATGCTCCCGGACACTCCGCCGAGCAACCACCGACCCCTCCACGGCCGGAACGGGGCTCTTGGTCGAACGACCAGGCGACCCAGCCGCCGCCTCGTTGCACACCCGCCTGATCCACCGGCTCAGCGACTCCGACCCGGCAGCCTCCCTCCACGCCTCCCGCTCAGCAGGAGGCACACGAAGGTTCACCAGCGGCGCTCTCATGGCCACGATGGTAAAGCAGCAGGGCGCAGGGTCTTACCGATCTGTGGGTACAGGTCTTACCGATCAGGGCCCGGGTCCGGACACTGCACCCCGCACCCTCCCTCGGGTACGACCACCCCCCCACGACCACCGGACGAGACTCACAGGGCCTCTGACCAGCGGAAACATCAAGTTTCTGTCACCCCGGGAACCTCGAACTACCCAAACACTCTAATTGGGACCGGGGGTCGTTCCGCCCCCTCCCCCGACCCATACCCCCTCCCACCTGGGACGATGCAAGCGCGACCAGCAGCAGCGGACGCTCGACCTGACCTCTGCTGTCTGCCAGACCGGTGAGCTCCGCCCTGCTGGTGGAGGCAACGTCGCAGGTCAGCAGCGTTGTCGTGCTGGTCGAGGGCAACGGCGAGGGTGACGCTGCAACCCGATTTGCAACCCGGCGAGCTGGAGCTCGACGCTGGCGACCAGGTGACCTCGACCCGGGAACGGCGACCATGAGTAGCGTTTCAGCAGGTCAGAGCGTTGCTTTCCCCACTAAGTCGACAGCAATCATGGACAATGGGCGCTGATCTCCCGCTGATCTGTCGAGCCGTGGTGCCAGGATGCGCGCGCGTTCCGATGCTGGTCTTGGGTGAGTTGGTCCATCGGTGCTGTTGCTGGCCGTGTACACGTCGAGTGGGCCCGGGTCCGAGGGTGTTTATACGCGCGTACTCGGCTGGGTGTGGTGGGAGTCCCTGGTCAGGGCGTGTATAAACGGCCGCCGTTCTCCCCTTGACGGCGTCAAGTAAACGTGGGAGGGTGGGCCCGTCAAGTAGTGGCCGGCGAGTGCTGTGAACACTCCCGGCCCGGCCGATCCGACCCTTAGGAGGGGATCGACGTGGCCACCTTACCCGCTGCGCGCTGCACTTGCGGCCGCTACCTACGCCGGCGAGCAGAGCCGGACGACTACCAGGCGGAGGAGCGCGCCTACTTCCACGAGTTCGAGGAGTGCCCGTGCGGCGGTGACGTGCGCGCCATCGGTGCGTTCGGGCCCGAGCCGGAGCGCAAGCCTCGCGGCGGCGGCCGGCCGGCGTCGCCGACCGCGAAGAGCCGGGCCCGCATGCATCGCTTCCTGTGCGCCTGCGACCCACCCGTCATCGTCAGGCACGCGCGTACCGAGCTGGACGCGGTCTGCGGTGCCTGCTCCGAGCCGTTCATCTGGTCGCCCACGAGCCGGGAGCAGGGTGTTGCCCTGGTGATCGCCAGTGCGTGACCTCTGGACCCGCATCCCCGACGACACCCGCGCCGAGCTCGACCGGGTCACCGAGACCCTGGAGCGGCTCGTCCCCCCGGTCGCCGCTGCGATGGACGGCTGCCTCCAGGTCGAGCGGCTGGTCAGCTACGCCGCCGGCGTGCCCGCATCCCTGGACCCGGTCGAGCTCGACCCCATCAGCGAGGAGGAGGACCAGGCCCTCGCGGAGCGGTCGGGGCTGCTGCGGCTGCTCGACCTCGCCGGGGAGATCGAGGACGCCGCCCGCGGCTGCTTCACCCGCGCCAGCGTCGACGCCGAACCCGATGACGACTAGCCATCTCGGCCCTGCGGGCCCTGGCCATCCCCGGCCGGGGCCCGCTCCCACGACCCGTGTACACGCGCGGGAAGGAGCAGCCCATGAACCAGCAACCCGAGATGCACGGGCAGTGGCCGGGCGGGTGGCGTGAGGACGACGGCGGCCAGCTCGCGCTCGCGATCCGCGGGACCGGGCCCGGCGAGTGGGCGTGCCCACTCTGCAGGACCGGCCAGCTCCACACCGAGGCGGAGCATCAGAAGATCCTCGACCTCGCAGCACGGAGGTAAGCGGCCATGACCGACCAGCAGAAGAGCGCGGACACCCGAGCCGGCCTCCAGCGCGCTCGAGCTCGAGGCAAGCGGCTCGGCCGCCCCGGCGTACCAGACGACGTCCGCGCCAGGATCGCCCGCGAGCGCACGCAGGGACGGAGTCTCCGCCAGATCGCGGCCGGCCTCCAGGCAGACGGCGTCAAGTGCGGCCACGGCGCGGCGAGATGGCAGCCAGGCAGCGTCGCGTGGATTCTCCGCACCCTCGGGCCCGGCCCCTGAACGCGCGCCGCGGCAGGCACACTAGGCAGCCGCCCGAGGCCAGCCAGGACCCGAGGGTCGAGGCGAGGCTGGGCGGCGGTCCTCCTGAGCTGAGCCTTGCACAGTACGCGCGTGGGGTGCCAGTCGAAGCATATACACGGCCAGGGTGGCCGGGCTCCGGGCTGCCGCTCCCGGGCCCGGCCACGCGCTACGCCGGGCCGGTGCGCTTGGGGTCGGGCACCAGGGCGTCGAGCAGCTTCACCGCGTCCCGCAACCCGAGGGCGCTGCAGATCGCCCGCAGGGTCCGCGCGCCCGGCTCACGCTCGCCCCGCTCGATCTCCGACAGCGAGCTGGGCGCGATCCCGGCCAGGCGGGCGACGTCCCGCAGCCGGCGGCCCTGCGCCAACCGGATCGTCCGAAGCGGCATCGGATGCTCACTCATGTTCGCTTCACAGTACATGAGCCCCCAGGCAGCAGCAATCACCTGCTATACTGTTCTCCACTCCGAACATGAGTCTAGGAGGAGGGCGAGGTGCGGGGGACCATCATCAAGCGAGGCGGCGGCTACTCGGTCGTGCTCGACCTCGGCCGCGGCCCGGACGGCAAGCGCCTGCGCCGCTGGCACTCGGGCTACCGCACGAAGAAGGACGCGGAGCGGGCCCGGGTCGAGCTGCTCGGCCGGCTCGACCAGGCGACCTACGTCGACCCGAGCAAGACCACCCTCAGCGACTTCCTGGACCGGTGGCTGCAGCACATGGGCACCGTCCGCGACGCGCGGACCGTCGAACGCTACGGGGAGCTGCTGCGCCTGCATGTCCGCCCGACCCTCGCCGGCGTGCCGCTGCAGAAGCTCACGCCGGTGCACTTCACCGACCTGTACGCGCGGCTGCTGGCCGAGGGCCGCCGTGATGGGCGGCCGGGTGGCTTGTCGCCGCGGACGGTCGGGCACGTGCACCGGGCCCTGCACCGGGCGCTGCACCAGGCGGTCCGCTGGCGGCTGCTGGCCACCAACCCGGCCGGCGACCTCGAGCTCCCACCGGCCGGCAAGACGGAGATGGTCACCCTCGACCACCAGCAGGCGGCGCGGCTGCTGGCCGCGGTCGAGGAGGCACCGGGCTGGCTGCGGATGCTGGTCACCCTCGGCCTGGCGCTCGGCTGCCGCCGCGGCGAGCTCCTCGCGCTGCGCTGGGCCGACGTCGACCTCGACGAGGGAACCGTCCGGGTCGGGCGCAGCCTGCGCATCGTCGGGGGGCGGCTGGACGTGAAGGGCCCCAAGACTGAGGCCGGCTACCGCACGCTGGCCCTGCCAGGGTTCGCGGTGGCGGCGCTGCGGCGGCATCGGGCCGCGCAGGCGGAGCTCCGCCTCGCCCTCGGCGGCACCTACCACGACGAGGACCTGGTGGTGTGCCAGCCTGACGGCCGTCCGGTCCGCCCCGACTACGCCTCGGCCGCGTTCCGCACGCTGGTCGCCCGCGCCGAGCTGCCGGCGGCCGTGCACGTGCACACGCTGCGGCACTCGGCCGCCTCCCTGCTGGCCGCCGCCGGCGTCCCCGCCAGCGACATCGCCGCGCAGCTTGGCCACACGGACGGCGGCCAGCTCGCCCTCCGCGTCTACGTGCACCCGCTGGAGGAGAACAAGCGCCGCGCCGCCGCCATCCTCGACGGGATCATCGGCGGCGCGCAGTGACAACCGAACGCTCGTTAGGTTGCAGAATGGTTGCACGCGCCCGTCTCAGCGCCTCCTGGAGTCCCGGCCGCTCACGCTCAGCCGGTGCGTTCCTGCTGGTAGCGGAGGCGGACGGGAATCGAACCCGCCTGAGCAGGGCCACTGCTCACACCGGTTTTGAAGACCGGGGGACCCACCAGGACCCGGACGCCTCCGCAGGCAGCGTAGCAGCCGGCGTGCCGGAACTACCCAGACAGGATGGGCACGCCGGTCCCGGAAGATGAGGACGACCCACCTGGTCGGCGGCGCGCCGCGCGGGCATGCTCGGG
>Ga0137369_10001894_pt1 | contig 21140 bp, 21 predicted proteins | sample SagtaG_12_FD_104918 | JGI IMG/M metagenome (GOLD analysis project Ga0137369, IMG submission 104918) | Vadose zone soil microbial communities from Sagehorn Ranch, Mendocino, California, USA - Sage1_L_113_16 metaG | ecosystem: Environmental > Terrestrial > Soil > Vadose zone | place: USA... | reverse complement strand
TTTCATCATTGTTGATGTCGTAAACGACAGTGAGCGAGGACTGCTTCGTGATCGGCTGATTCAGCGTGCGACCGCCTTCCATGAAGTCGATCCCCAGAGCTGAGAGCCCTTGCCGCAATCGATCACAATCCTGACCCACTCCGTAGATTCTGATCTCCGCGGAGGAATCCTTGAACTGCTGAATGTTCTCTGGAGTGAGTTCCTTCTCGATGAGGAAGCGCCAACCCTCGCCTTCGCGTCGAAGTCCGACCTGCGGAACAGGCACAGGTACCGTGTCATTGCCGTCGTCCGACGGCATCATCAGAACGCGGATTCCGTTAAACTGACCGGGATCCTCTAGACTCATCTTCACGCGACGATTGAGGAGTTCCTTCGCGCCGCTGACCGACTTCAGCCCTAGTTCAAGTCTGAAGATCGCCTCTCGGCTGTCCCGGCCGAGAGCCAGTTCCAGATTGTCGGCGAAGTACTTATTGCAGTCGTCGCAGACGCAATCCAGTGTCCAGTTCTGCTCGAACGTTCCCATCGCCCTGGACATCACGTGCTCGCGCTTGGTCGGCGGTTTCGTTGAGCCACAGTAGATGCACGGCTCACCCACTCCGGAACCATCCATCGGCGAGCTCATTTCGCACATGTCGGCTCCCCTCAAATCCTCGAATTCCCGCGTGTCCAGAAATTACCAAACCAGCGCGTTCGGATTAACGGGCTCGATTCCGTCGGTGAAGAGGTGGACCATCATCGAACTGTCCTAAACGCCGAGGAGTTCCTTGACTCTCTTCCGCTTAAGCACTTCGTCCGGACTGACAGCAACGCCGTCACACCAGCGCAAAATCTGCATCGGAAAGGCAATGCATTGTCGGCGCCTCTCGTACTTGCACCTCGAGCTGCGTGCCCGGGGCTATCTTGTCGACCCAGCCATCCTGCCGAAGCCGAGAGAGGCCAGTCGCTGCTGCCTCGTACAGCGATTCCGCAGTCACGTCGGCTGAGTGCCGGACGCCAGCCGGCCCGACGAAGCTGACTGTGCAGGCACGCAGAGCCACGAGCAAAGAATCTTAACATGACATTCGCTTTTTCTTCGTGCTAGGTTGGCCGAGCCCGAAAGGGGTATCAGCCCATCCAACTCCTGCGAAAGCGGAGCGGCGGCGATGTCTCAGGCCGGCCAGCCGGCGCTTGGGAGTTGGGCAGCTCGTGCAGCGGTGACCATCGCTAGTTCCAAAGCCATCCGAATCTGCCCAATGACGCGCGTTACGTCTGCGCGGTCGACGCGCATCAGCCCTCTGTGCCACTCATGAAGTCTCTCAGCCGCCGGGCAACCTTGAAGCCTGCTCCTGTCAACGAATAGAGAATGCCGCCCTCGAGGCGCACCAGTTGCTTTGCGATCAGTTCCTCGAGCGCGTCGCGATACACGGCAGCATGGGCGGGATCATCCGGGTCCACGAAGTTGCGGCCGCCGATCGACACCCAAGGGCCGGCTTGTGCAGAATCAAGGAGATGAATATCTCCCTGGTCAGCGCACGCGATGAGCAATTCAGCTCCCTCATGGGACACCGACGTTGATGACTGCAAGCTGTCCTGGACTGCCCTGCCGACAAACGCGAAGGCCGCTGCTTCAGCGGCAGCCTTCCAGCCCCGTAACGTCGCGACGTCGTACGCTGCGACGTCGTTGTCGATCAGCTTGGCGCAGGTCTGGCACAGCCAGATCCCATTGCGCGCGCTGGTCCGCTGTTGCGCCGAAAGCTGAGGGTCGTACCGGGCGCCGCCTGGAGACGCTGCGCTAATGTGCGCGGCGACTCCGACGTTCAAAGATCGAGTGGGATCCATCTGTGGTCCGCACGTCGCGGCTCGACACATTGAGCAACGGTGCCCCACTCGGTCGGCAAGGACGCGCTTCGTTGGACCCGGGAAATCATCACGTTGGGGCATAGGTGCAGTGCGAGAAGAGCGATTTCGAGAAGCGAGATGACAATCCAGTCTCCTGTCTATTTGCCCTTGCGATCCAATCCGACCGCCGCTCTCAGCACCCGCGATTCCCTCGCATGGAAGTACCCTTGCGTCGTGCGCAAATCCCTGTGCCGCGCGAGATGCTGTGTGAGAACCGGGTCGCCGGTATTCTCCGCATGTCGCGAGATAAACTCATGGCGCGTCGTGTGCCACACAAGCCCCTTCTTGCGGCCGAAGTTCAGTTTTGCCAGCTTGAACAACTCGCGCCACATCTTCTTGAAGCTCTTGATTGGACGTCCGTCCTCCGCCCCAAACACGTACGCCTCGGGGTTGTCCTTGAGCGTGAAGCGCCGTGCGGTCAACTCTCGCTTCAGGCGCTCGGTGCCAACGTAGACGTACTCGATCTCGCCGGTCGACTTTCCGCCTTTCGTGATCTGTGGCGGTAGAGCAACGACAAAGACCTCGCGGGTTTCGCCGTCCAGCTCGAACCTGACCGGCTTGAAGTCGATGTGCTTCAATTGCAAGCTCTGTAATTCGTTGGCACGTAGGCCGAGATCGAACGCGGCATAGATCCGACGTTTCATCTCGTCGCCCTTGGTGCCCATTCGATACTTCGCCGGGTTCCAGATGTCGCCCTTGACGATCTGGCAACAGAGGCCGGTCGAAATACCGAAGGCGCCCGCAACGGCCTTCTGGCTCTCTCCCGCTGCCACTCGGTTTCGGAGCTCTTCAACCCTGTCCCACGTTAGCAGCTTGCTGTGCGGCTTGTGCTGAGGCCGGTTCAGCTCCTCGCATGCGGCGATCAGCCGATCTTCGATGCCTTCTTCCATTCGGACTTCAAACTTCTTCTTCGCACCGACTTTCTTGTCGATCGACACGACCGGATTGACCTTGAGGCGCTTCCATTTGATCGCTCGGTTGAAGAGGCTGTGCAAGAGTTCGTAGTACCGGTTCCAGTTGTTGTCCGTCCAGGAACGCTCCTTCTGCATTCGGTTCAACCAGCGCTCAACAACGTCTGGCCGGCCGGCCAAGTGTTCCAACGTAAAGCCGCCCACACCTTCGTCGATTACACCCAACATCGGATCCAGCGAGTTGGACGTCAGGCCGTACTCCTCTGCATAGTGCGTCTGCCACTCCAGAATGAAATCGCTGAGCCGCTGCCCGGATCCCAAGGACTGCTTTTCGCCTTCAGGACTGAACGTCTCGGCATCGACAGCAGCCCGTACGCGCGTCAAGACTGCTTCAGCGTGCTTCTTTGATCGGGGATCAATCGACTGGCCGGACCACTCGCTTAGGCCAACCCGAACGCCCTTGTACTTCGCGCGCCAGGCGCAGCCGCATCTCGTCAGGTCGCCGCGATTTGCGCAACTTCGGTTGTGATGCTTCGTCAGTCCTTTGACGTTGCTCTTCGCTCGCCTCGGCATGGCTCCCCTCCCCGCTCAGTCGTGAACCTCCGCTCGACGCTCTACCCACGCATCAACCCACGCCCGTCGCAGACGGATCGTGCGATGACCGAGCTTGACATGCTTGAGACCTCCCGCTATGCAGGCATCATAAATCGTGTCTATGCCGACGCCAAGGTAGGTGGCAACCTGGCGGGGCGTCATCCACGTTGACTCGAGTGCTAACGAACTGTCGGTCGTCATGGAATTCATTGGGCGCCTCCCACTGCATCGATTTGCGATCCACGTTTCCCCGGATGTCGCCACGCAGGGAGTGCCGGGCGCCGCCATCGAAGCGGCACCCGGTCAACATTGCTAGCCGTGAGCGGCCGACGTCGATTCGGTCTCAGACGCGAGATAGGCTTGCAGCACGAGCTCGCGAACCCGGTCCTGCACGTTCGGATCGCCGGTCGCGCGCAGGAGCGCGAAACTACGCTTCTCACCGTGAACGGTGAACTGCCGCGCAGGGAACGTGACGTTCTGACCGACACCGTCCCGTCGCTGCCAGACGGCGAATCCAATCAACTTCAGGCCGTCGAGTTCCCCGCCGGTGAAGTGCAGCTCGGCGTCAGCGAGCTTTCCCTGAGGAATGTTGCGGTCGTTGCGGAGGATCTTCACTGTTGCCTTCATCGTCGTTCTCCTTGATTCGCCCACCGTCTGGTAGGCAGTAATTCAGTTCGATTCGGAACGGTCGTCGCCGATGCTGGGTGTTCGGAGTCGCTGCCAAAGCCAGTGCTGCAGGCTGTTCAAGCCGACGAGCACCGCATCCGCAGTCGCGAACACGTAATGGCCCTCGCGATACCGTGCTCGTTGCCAATCGAGCTCCGTAGAGTCGACGAGCACCAAGCGTGCGGGCGTGCTGGTGCGATTGGTGTCGAGGGCACTTGGATACGCTGCCAGGCCTGAAACGTCCGAAAGCGTGGCCAGGTAGAGCGTGACGGTCGAAGGTGCATCCATGGCGGACGCCGTCGTGACGAACGCGTGGAAAAGGCGCATCTGCCGGCCGATCGTCACCCTGATGCTCGGTGTGATTGGCCTGGTGTGCATTCGGTCTTCTCCTTTCATGTGATCGGTTGCTCCGTGGAACGTGGTCTGCCGGGCCATCACGTAAATGCCAAGACCGGGCGAGACCGAGGAACCCGTCAAGGCCGTAAGCCCCGCGGAGCGGGGTCGGAGCAAAGCGGAGAGCCTTGACGGGTCCGAGGCGAGCCCCAGAATTGAGGTCGTGATGGTCCGGCGGTCGTCGTAGACAGTCATGTGCTCCCCGGCGCGAGGCCCCCTTTTCGAGGGCCTCGCGCTTGCGTGACACGTGCGGCCCTATTGCCGCGCGTGGGCGTTGATGTCGCGTCCTGCGGACGCGTCTGCTTGGTCCGACGACGTGTCACTGGGTGACCCGTCGTTGAGTGCTTTTGCTGTGACCTTGATCCCTAGCGGCTTCGCCAAACGGGCTAGGTCCTCGATGCTCCAGCTGTGGCGAAGAGCCAGAGCCACCGCGATCGCCTGCGGATAGCGCTTTGTCGGCAGTCGATCGGGACGACCGAGTAGTTCTGAGAACAACTCGTCGACGCCGAGGTCGTTGAAAAGCAGCCCGAGTAGGGTGCGCGACCAGGGCAGCTTGGCGGTCCGCGTGACCATCAGCCGCAGTGCACGCGGGCGGAGTTCAGCTCGCCAACGTTCGGTCTCCGCTTGCCGCTTTGCCCACGCGGCTTCTTGGCGCTTCCGCGTGGCTTCGGCGTCGATGTCCGCTTCGCTTGGACTGGTCTGGCGAGAGTCTGTCGCGCGGCCCCAGTGCTTCTGGCACTTCTTCTTCTCGACGCAGACTTGCAGGAATGTCCCCTGCCCTTCCCCAAGCACGATGACGCCCGGCCGGGCGTACGGGCAGCGTTGCTTGCCTTCGACGGGTTTCCAGCTCTTTGCGAGAATCGGTTTCGGGTCAGTCCGATCCGTGTGGAAGTGCAGTGTTGAGAGCGCGAGGACGGAAGCCTCTCGCTCCTGTTCCGCCGAAACGACTTGTTCCGCAAGTGCGGGAAGGAGGACCGTGGTGTCCTCGCTCCGAGGATCAAGGCGCACGCTCTTCTCGATCCAGTGAGTCAATTCGCCAAGCGGTTCGAGTTGGTCGCGGCACGGCTCCTCGCGGAAGAGCGGCCTGAAGCATTGAGCAAGGCCATCGGCCTGGCGTTCAGCGGGAACCGTCGCGAGCTTCAGCGCATAGTTGAGCGGCAGGATGTCTTGTGCGACGAGTTCCTGCGCCCTCGGAATCAGGCGAGTCAGGCTGACGCGTTGATACAGGTACGCCTTTGACTTTCCGAGCTGGGCGGTCAGTTCATCGATCGTGCGGCCCGAAGCGAGAAGGCGCTGATAGCTTTCCCCTTCCTCCAGCGGCGAGATGTTCTCGCGATGGAGGTTTTCGATGATCGTCGCCTCGTCCGCTCCCGCTTCGTCGAGCTCGAGAACGCGGGCGGGGATCGTGGGACAGCCGGCGAGCTTTGAGGCGCGCAGGCGGCGAGCGCCGGCGATCAGAGTGAAGCCGTCGTCATGTGGCCGAACAAGAATCGGTTGGAGGACACCGCGACGTCGGATGCTCGCAGCGAGTTCCTCGAGACTTTGCGCGGAGAATACACGCCGTGGATTCGCGGCTGATTCGTGGATTGTGTCGATCGACAGTTGGCGGAATTCGCGCATGGCTACACCTCTCTTGTAAAAGCCGCTAAGGCCCTGAGGGCGAGAGCGGGGTTGAGACGCGGCGAAATGCCGCGTCGATCGGGCGTAGCTGAGCCACGCCCGACGTGTCGCATCAAAAGGAGGCCGCGGGACTTGGTCGGCACGGCCCCAAGGTCAGTGGAGGGAAGGGTCGAACGAGTGCTAGAGCGGCGAGGATGGATTGTCGTCAGTTCTTGCCGTAGCCCCCGAACGAGAAGTTCCCTGCCTCTCGGAAGCTGAAGTACCGGTGCTGCTCGCCGACGATGAGGTGATCGAGCAGCCCGATATCCAGAACATCCGCCGCGGCGCAGAGCCGCGTCGTGAGTCGAGCGTCGTCCGGGCTTGGCGTCGGATCGCCGCTCGGGTGGTTGTGAACCACGATCAGCCCGGTCGTTCCCGGCGTCAGACATGCGGGAACGAAGACATCCGGCATCGAGACACATGTGCTCGTGCGCGTGCCACGGGAGAGCACATGCCAGGCGAGGAGCCGGTGCTTGGTCGAGAGACAGGCAACGCCGAACACCTCGACGGCCTGGTCCCCGATAAGTGGCGCAAGCGTGGCCGCCGCGATACGCGGTTCCGTCAGAGCGAGCGTCGGCACTCCCACCACCTGTCCGTCGCTGTCGCGCAACGAACGGTACGTGCACACGCGCTCCCGAACGCGGTGGCCGCGCGCGGTCGTCGCGGGAGTAGAGGTCATCCGCATGTGCATCTCCTTTCAAACGCTGGCAGGCCTGCGTCCCTGAGGGCGGCAAGCCAGTGGAGGGGCGGCGGCGCTGGGCGCGGCCGCTCGGTTGACGTGTCGGTCTCGATTGGTGGGCACCGTCGCACATGGCAGACACCTCCGGTTGAGAGCGGCCTGGCTCTGGGAGCGGAGGCGATCGCATGCGCGACGGCTCGTCGCGTGCGGGACACGAGTCGACTGGATCGGACCCGTGCGATTACGGGAGGACACTTTGTGCGAGGTGGCCTCGCACGGCGGGACCAGGGTTAGTGGACCGTGGTCAGAAGACGGCTGGCGGCGCGATCGAGTGCGAACCGACTATCCTGCCAGGACGTGCCCTGACTCAAGCGAGTCAGGCCCTGCACGTAACCCCAGACGGAGCGAGGATTCGTCTCGTGCCGTTCCGCGAGCTCGTATGCTGCCGCGGCGCTCTTTTGCGACAACTCGAGTCGCTGTGTAGCCGCGTCCAGCACCGCCTCGCGCGTCGGACCAAGCTCCTGGGACGTTGCCCGCAGCAGCATGGCGCGATCGTCGGCGGAGTCGGCATCGAGACAGGCCCGTACGGCATCCAAGGATGTCGTCCATGCCTCCTGAATCGATGCCCCCACGTGTCGGCGCCGGAAGCCGACGACGTGTTGAAAGCCCCAGATGATGTAGGGTAGGCGACTAGCGAGGTTCCAATCGTGCAGACCATTCAAGGCGCACGTGTGGACCTTTTCCATCCGCCCCCCTCCGAACCGGACTTGATACTTTCGCATCATCCGGCTCTCCGGTGTCCTAATTGACTCGATGACTGCAGGCGGCCACCGTGAATGTTCACGTGGCACTGATGACAGACGACGAGCGTCTTGCGGCGCCGCGCCGCCATCACCGTCACCCACAGCGGCTTGTCCGGTCGTCCCTTCCGTTTCAGGTCTTTGAGGGCGCGAATGTGATGCACCTGTATACGGTCACAGCTGCCGCACAATTCGCACTTCTCTGCGAGGAGTCGTTGCACGATCTCCGTCGTGTTGGCGAACCGAAACGGAACGAATCGATCGTCAAGCGTGGTGTCAAGGCTCCATGCCAGCGAAATGCCACCCCATTGAGCGACCAATGGAGGCTTGCCTTCACGTGCGACCCGGACTTCGAGTCCGGGTCTCCGCGTCCCATCGTCAGCGAGAATCTGGGCGCGATAGCGCCGGTACACCTCAGGCACGCTGATGCGGAGCTTGGCCGCCAGCGTGCGCGTGAGCGAGTGCTGCATGATTCCGTGAAGATGGGCCACGTCGCGAAGGTTGTGCGCCATCCGATAGAAGTTGACGATCCCCCGGTACACGCTTTGATACTGCGTCACCGTGTCGAAGGCCGACTGATGAATCAGTTCACTGCGATGGGCCGGACCGCCGCCTTTCAGGTATGGCTGACATTTCGCCTGAATGACATCTCGGGGCACCTGCAGGCTGACGACGCCGTTGAGCGAGCGTCGGCCATTCGTGTGCTTCCGGTTGTCCTGCATCACCGTCACGTGATAGCCGAGGAATCGAGCCGCCGCTGATCGAGCGTGTGTGATCAACGTCTTGTCGTCCGACAGCTCCAGCCGTAGCTGGGTCTTCAGAAAGTCGGCAAGCTGCTGCTTGATTGTCTCGGCTTCGTGCCGGGTCCCAACGAACCCCAGAAGGAAGTCATCCGCGTACCGAACGTACTTGAGACGGCGATAATCTGGGTCGTCGAGCACGCGCGACGGAAGTTGTTGCGCTTGCTGACGCAGCACGCGAGCTTCCTCCGTACGGCCCGTGCGTCTCAGATAACCCGCGCGGTCAAGGAGTTGTCTATAGACAGTGTTCGGTTTGCGGTCATCTCCCTTGTTGTACGTCGAGAGGAGTGTTGACTCGACGAACGAGTCCAATCGGTCAAGGTAGATGTTGGCGAGAACGGGACTCACGATGCCCCCTTGCGGCGAACCGCTCGGGGTGGCGTGATATCGCCATTCTTCCAGATACCCGGCCTTGAGTAGGTTCTCGATGAGCCTGAGAAAGCGCTGGTCGAGGATGTGCTCGCGGAGAATCGACATCAAGACCTGATGGTCAAGATTGTCGAAACAGCCGCGAATGTCCCCTTCGATGAACCATACCGTTCCCCTCCAGTTGTAGTAGACCTCTCGCAAGGCGGAATGACAGCCACGGCTCGCGCGGAATCCATGTGAGCGGTCGCTGAATTGCGGCTCGTAGTACGCCTCCAACAGTTGCCGCACGACTTCCTGCAGCAGCTTGTCGGACCACGTGGGCATGCCGAGCGGACGCAGTTTCCCCTTCTTCTTGGGGATGTAGGTCCGTCGCGCAGGCGACCATCGATATCGCTCGAAGCGCAGGGCGTCGATGATGCCTTGAATCTTCGTCAACGACATCCCGTCCACGGTTTCCGATGTCGTACCAGGTGTCATGGCTCCGTGATTGCGATAGATTTTCCCGTAAGCCTGAAGGTAGAACTCCGGATTGAACAGCTGTCGATAGAGGTCATCAATCGGCAACCGTCGTTCGCCGCGAGTCCGAATGATCGACAGGCACTGGTCGGCGCTACGCATCTCGCGTACCTCCACAGTGCTGCTGATCGCTGGGCACCTGCCCCCCTTCGCCATGTGGCCGGCTTTCCCGACCGCGGACTACTACGAGGGCTCCGTCACCATAGGGCTCGCGCCCTGTAGGTGATCCCATGTTCTCGAGCATGAGCTGAAGTAGCGTGACGTAGGCGCTCCGTTCGGCCCGTTGAGACGCCTCATTGGCGTCCGCCCATCGATCGAGAGGTCCAGCGGCAACCATATAATCCGCCGTGATTCGATGGCCCCGCCAAGCGTGGTTGCGGGGGATGTGCGAGCATCGCTCGGTCCTGGAGTTCAAGCAGTGTAGCCTTCGCCGTATCACACGGGCCTTGCCGCACGCGACCGTACACGCGTTCCGGTCGTCACGGCGTTTCCAGCAGGCGATGGTCCTCATTGGCTTTCGCCTCCGAGTAAGCTGGCTAGCCCAAAGGTCATTTCTCTCGTACCTTTCTCAACTACGTTGAGTCGCTCATGCGCCGATGACATGGCGCACGTGATTGCCGCAAACAGCGCGGAACAGGAACATATCCAGGGTAAGGGCGGCGGCCCCAACGTCGCTGTTCCGGAGGATGAACCCGCGGAACAACCCAGCGTGCGACGCATCGGTGGGATCTTCGAGATCTCGGTTGCCGTCCACGAGGAACAGGAACATGTCTCGGTCTCCCAGGTAGGCGCCGGACGGAACCCGTTCGGCACCGAATTCGCCGTCCTTGTACCCGAGCGGCAGGTGCCATGCATGATGGTCGCCCATGAGGTCGACAACCCGCCTGGCCAGCTCGTCATGATGGACTCGCGCATAACGCGGCGACGTGATCGCGTGCACGGTCCACGGCGCGGCTCGTTCCGTGAAGAGCTGATGCGCTTCTCGGCCTTGCCGCTGGAGCCCGAAGTTGATCGCGCTTGACGCGATCGGCGCGGGCAGCGTCCGGAGGTATTTCGGCGGCGCGCCGGCAATCGTGGCGAGCTGCTCGAAGCTCCAGTTCGTCAATGCAGCGGTTCGACCAGACGCCTCGAGTAGCACGAGTGCGTCATCGTCCTCCGCCTCGGTCCTGAACTCACCGTTCTCGATGGCACGCTCTTGGGTGCGGACGCGCCGAGCGCGCGCCGCGTCGTAGAGCGCCGAGACGCTGGCGTATCGCTCATCTGGCGGGCGTGTTGCCCATTCCTTATGCGCCGTGTACGCCGTAACCGCAGACACACCGATACTCTGCATGGGAGGCTCCTTTCTGTGCCCTGAGGGCGATCGAGGGATGAGGAGATCTCCACGTCGCTGGACGAGCGTGGAGGGGTGACCAGGACGGTCACAGGGAGAGCGTTCGATCAGGAGCGGCTGCGCTTGGCGCTAACCGCGATCCTCCGTGCGTTCGATTCGGACCCCGTCGTTTGTGCCTCCTACTCGCTTGGCGCTAAAAACTCGCGCCTCAACGGAACCGGCCCACAATTCTTCGTCACCAGAACAGTGAACTGGGTCAGCTTCGGCGCCTTGAGATCTCGTTTCCACGAAATCTCGCGCACCCGAAGCGTCACCCTGCCATCCGGTATCGCGGCTTGGATTTCCTGAAGCAGTGCCCACTGAGAGCGGGTCGCTTGACCGGCGTTCCTGCCGGATACTACCAGCTCAAACCCATTGATCACCGCATCGTGATACGGCGGAAACTGGCGAAGGAACGCCTGCAGCCGGTCTGCACCATCGCGTACGTATCTAGGCCGATCAGCGAGCGCGCGAAAGGCATCGTCAGCCATCGCCTCGATCGCTTCGTCCATTGGAAGCATTCCGACTGCCTGCCTCGCCTGTTGATCCCCGGCACCATGTTCCGCGATCCAGGCAGCGACCACTTGCTTCTTTTCGTCGAAGGTCTTGAGCCCTTCGGCCCGCAGCTGCTGCTTTCGCTCCCTCGCCGCATTGAGGTCTGCGCGGAACCGCCGGAACGCTTCTGCGGGCACGTCATGTGCCAAACCGTGGTCCGTGGCAATGTCAAAGTACACGCGGCCACGCTCGGTCGCCAGACTGCACCGTCTCGGAGATGGCGATGCGTGCGCCAGTGCCCGCTGCGTCGGATCCTGGAGGAACGCCGCCGCGACCTGCGAACGCCACTCGCTCTCGTCACGGCGTCGACTGGAGCGGAAGGTCTTGCGCTCGGCATGATACAAGCGCTCCAGCTCATGATTCCGGGCGGCCTCTCTGAATAGGTCTTCGATTGTGGGCGGGCTGTCGTACGTCGGCGGCGCATCAATGCGCAGCACCGTATCCTGGCCGTCGCGCTCGAAGCGTGGGCGCAGTTTCAGGCGCGCGACACCCTTGCCGCTCACGTTGACCAAGTGCAGCCGGTTGACTGGAACATGCACCTGAATCTGCTGGACCGAGCGCCCGTTGCCGCCAGACAGAAGCGAGGCCTTACGTCCAGTCTCCGATAGCAGGTAGGTGGCAGAAACAGTCAAGGTTCGTGCCGCTGTCACTGTTTCGGCAGGCATCGTGGCCGTGGATGTCACGAGTTCGGGACGATGCGCAACGGAACGAATCGCGGTGTCCATCGGTCAGTCCTTCCTCAGCGACACATTCGAGTCAAAACAGCGCCAATCGGATTGGGGCCGCGCCCACTCGGTGCCCTTGGGGCGTCGAGTGGAGCGCGGTCGTGGCTCCCAAGCGGCGGCCGAGGAGTCGCCGCTTGGGAGTTCACCGAGGACCGTTCAGGCTTCAGTCTCGCCGCGGCTGTACGCGTCGAGAATGCACTGCCGAATGGCCTCTTGGGCACTGTTGTCCCCGTTCAGGGGACGCAACAGTGCGAAGCTCCGGCGTTCCCCGTTCACGGAGTACTGCCGGGCCGGAAACGTCACATTTCTCCCTCCGGTGCGACGTTCCCAAACGGCGAAGCCGATCAACTTCAGCCCGGTCAGTGGGCCTGCATCGGCTTCGAAGATCACTTCCGCATCGGCAAGCTTCCCTGGGGGATTGCCTTTGTCGTTCGGAATGATCCGTACGGACACCACTTCGCCTTTGCCTTGTGACATTGGGGTCCTCCATTAACGCCGAGGATCTGAGACCGACGGCGTTGGCTAAGTTCCGCGGATCGTGTAGATGCCGCGGAACGAGGGTGAGACGCATGGCCGTGTTGGCGCATGCGTGGCGACGAGAGTCGTCAAAACCCTTCGCAGATGGAGTCCCTGCTCAATCTTATGAACGCGGATTCGGAGCCGAATCTTTCAATGGCGGCGGCAGATCGCTTTTCGTCGCGTTTAGGGTGGGGTTCGGCAAACGGTGGAATGCCGTCGCGTTGAATTGATGGGCTTGGTCAGGGCTCAGGGCGATCCGACGGAATGACCTATCCCACTCGCGAGGCCAAGGTACCGAGCGAGAGCCGGAATTTCACGGGAATCGAACGAGTGGCGGGCGAGGAATCCCTGCGGGCGGTCCGATTCGGGCGTTTTTCTTGTGTTCCGCGGCCTTCCGTCTAGACTGGGCGGTGAAAACGCGATGGCACGGAAGCGAAGCCGCACGCGACGCTCGAAAACGATCTCGAAGCAGAGCCTCGTAGGTCAGCGAGGAGTGAACCTGATCGAGCGGGTCGTCCTCGAGATGGGGTCGCACTGGACGCCCACCGGCCAAGGCGAGGTGGGCATCGATGGCTACATAGAGTTCTTCGACCCAACAACTGGGAAGCCCCTACATGTCAGTGTCGCTGCGCAGAGCAAGGTCTACACAAATCTCACCAAAGAGACTGGACCGACGTTCGACTACTCGTGCAATGGTGCCGATTTGGACTACTGGCTGGCGCACAGCATGCCCGTGATTCTCGTGGTGTCTAGCCCCTCGACAGACGAAGCGTATTGGGTATCAATCAAGGACTATTTCGCGAGCGGCCGGAAGTCGAACCGGATCACGTTCAACAAGGCGGAGCAAGCCTTCACCCGCGAGTCCCTTCCAAGACTCGTTTCCTTCGCAGCCCCGAAATCGGGCATCTATTTGGCACCGGCCAAGAAGCCGGAAAAGCTGCATTCAAACCTGCTCACCCTCGCCGGGCACCCCGAGCAGATTTCTTTCGGAGAGACGGAATGCCGCTCTGCCCGAGACGTCTGGGCCATTCTGAGGCACGAGGGCGGCGACGTTGGGGGTAGCTGGGTTTTTTGGGAGAACAAGATCGTTAGTTTCTACGACCTCAGTCGCGGACCCTGGAGGTCAGTTTGCGACGGCGGAGTCGTTGAGAGTTTCGCCGCGTCGGATTGGTCGGAGTCGGAAGATCCGGATCGGCAGCGATTGTTCGTGCAGTTGCTAAACCGGACGCTGCCAGATCAGCTATGGCCCGAAGTGCGGTATTGGCCGCGCGAGGATTGCTACGCCATGGTCGGCGGCGCCAAGAAGTTGGCGTATGCGTCGTTGAAAAGATCGAGCACGATTTCCGTCGTGTCCCACTTCAAAAAAGCCGGGGCAGACGGGAAGGAGTTTGAGTGGACTCGCCACATGGCGTTCCGCGGGCAATTCCGTCGCGTTGAGGGCCAGTGGTTCCTCGAAATCACGCCGACCTACCGATTCACTCGCAACGGTCACGAGCTTCACCGATTCCATGAAGAAGGGCTCAAAGGGATCAAGCGGCTCGAGGGCAATCGCGCGGTTCTCAGTTCGGTCTTGTTTTGGGCCGATTATCTCCGACCGAAGCCCGCCGGCTTGTTCGACTCGGAACGCACCCCGTTGCTGACGTTTGGCGACCTTCTGACGTTTGACGCGCCAGTCGGCATTACAGACAAGGATTGGCTCGCTGCGGATCCTGAATACTCGCGCCGCAGCGAAGGCGAGGCCCGATTGTTCCCCTTGGAGGCGGAGGAGGACTCGTGAAGCTGTCGTTCATCGAGGAGCCGGAGTTGGAATTCGGCAACGGCGGCACACACGTCGACATACGCTACGGCCTGAGCGCCTACGGGCCGCTGGATGTAGGTGAGGCGACTGCGCCCAATCAGCTTCGGGTCGGCCTCGTCGGAACAGAGGAAACGGTGGCCGCGCTTCGAGCGTGGCTAGAAAAGTGTGCCAGCGGGATACCCGCAAAACAGAGCAAGCTGTCAAATCTCTTTCCCGCATTTCCGGGGTTCTCCGACAGCTCCCCTTTTAAATCCTCCCTTGTTTTCCACGACCGCTGGTGCTCCTTCATTCGCCAACGCGAGCTCGAATCCGTCGTGAGCCAAAGCGGACCTGACGACATCGTTCGGCACGCCGTCGACGTGTTTCTGGACCACGCAGACAGCATCGTTGAACAGGGCGGTCCGATGGTTTTGATGTGCCTTCCGCCGACTGACCTACTCGCCGCAGTGGACGAAGGCCCCGCGGAGGTGGGCGATCCAGACAAGCAGGAGCTTGACGAAGGATCGGAGCCGCCGTCGGAGCGAGTCGACCGTCGACCATTTCACGATGTCCTGAAGGCGCAAGGGATGCGGCTGGCGGTTCCAATTCAGATGGTGCGCCCGTACACCTACACGGGGGTGCAGAGGGAACGACGCGCGCGGCGGCGTAAGCCAAAGAAGTCCGCAATGACGATGCAGGACGAGGCGACCAGAGCGTGGAATATTTACACGGCCCTCTATTACAAGGCGGGAGGGATTCCGTGGCGTCTCCTCCGCGAATCGAGCGACCTCTCGACATGCTTCGTCGGGATCAGTTTCTTCAAATCCGCTGACGGCGAGCGGCTCATGACGAGCGTCGCCCAAGTATTCAACGAGCGAGGCGAGGGCGTCATCGTCAAGGGTGGGCCCGCGAAGCTCGATAAGAACGACCGACAGCCGCACCTGTCAGAAGAGGATGCGACGCAACTTCTGAAGGCCGCTATTCAGGTGTATCGACGAGAGCACCGAAATAACCCGGCGCGAATCGTAGTCCAAAAGACCTCTAAGCTGACGCCTGGCGAGCAGTCCGGCTTCAGGGCAGCCGCCGACGATCACGACATTGATTCCGTCGATCTGCTTGCGGTTAGGCGGTCGTTCACACGGCTCTTTCGTGAGGGGACCTATCCCCCGCTGCGAGGGACTTTCATGGAGATGGAGCCCAACGCCGGGATCCTCTACACGCGAGGGAGTGTGCCGTTCTTTCAGAGCTACCCGGGGATGTATGTTCCGCGCCCGCTTGAACTTTCCATTGCGCGAGCTGAATCCACCGCCTTGCAACTCGCGACCGAAATGCTCGCTCTCTCCAAGCTGAACTGGAACAACACGCAGTTCGACGGTGGGGAGCCAATAACCGTCCGTGCGGCGCGGCGCGTGGGCGACATTCTCAAGTGTGTACCGGAGGGCGGACAGGTGCAGCCGGGATTCCGGTTTTTCATGTGAGCCCACTCGAAGTCGCTTCGTCGCAGTGTTTTGCGCGGTGACGCATAGTCGCTGTGATTGGCACTCTGTGTCGTTCTAATCGGCCGGCACGTTTCGGGCCGACTACAGCGTCACCCCGTCTGCATGGGCGCGCCCAGAAGACCTCCGATCGGCTCTAGTCCGTACCGGCGCGCTCGCAGAAGCTTGTCCTGGAGCTCTCTCTCCGACCAGGGCGGGGCGCACCGCAGATTCCATGACGCCAGTAGGATCAGTGCCTCGTCATCGTCCAGAGCGAATCCACGAACGAGCCGGCAACACACGCGGAATGTGTGCAGGTCGCCATGTTCTCCAGCGATCGCAGGGGGGATCGTCTCTAAATATCGCCGAGCACGCTCCGAGTTGGACCAGTCTCCACCCGCCCGCGGACGCGACGGAGGGGGCCATCGCTCAATGAGGTCCGGCTCAGGAAAGTCTGCGGGCGTCCAAAGTCGTCCCGTGTCGCCGTAATCGATGCGCACAGCGTGAGGCGGCGCGTATTTGTGATTAAACAGCCCGGGAAGCCGGGTCAGCTGAGAAGCCGGCGTCGCGGCCACGTCGGTATCCAACTCGTGCGCCAGATGCTTCTGCAGCCGCTCGATGTGTTCTATGGTGAATCCTGTGGCCCGCCAGAAGACGTGCACGCGGTTCGGTGACGAGTGCAAGACGTACGATGGCGGCGGCAGATCGTCCCGTGCCGCGATCATCGCGAGCACTTGCTCGCCGTCGTGGTCGGCCTCGAGAAAGACGTGGCGAACAGCGCTGATGGCTTCCTTGGTGCGCGAGCGCCGGCCCGGCGCAATCGCGTTCACACCGACATATACGTTGAAACGTTTTGCATTCATTGCGCGCAGCCACGCCTGGAACCTTGCGGTGCTCATTAGCGACAGTGGCCCCACGCGCTGAGCGACGCAACCGGTGTCGTACGACTTGAGAAATACCGCTACCCAGTCTTCCGGCTGATACGCCGCCTGAAGAAAGCGCACAGGAGCGCCTCGATCGATGCCAGGCATCGTCCACTCCGGGTCAGTTCTTCGTGAGCACGACGCTGCCCGTGAACGTGGCCTGGTTGCAATCGACGCCGGTGAAGTCGGCCTCAATCCGCGAAACGTTCGCGGTGCCCACGCTCCCGAAGGTGCCGCGGCACCCGCGCGGGGAATCGAACTGGCCTTGTGTGCTGATCTGCGCGGGAGCGGTATTACCGGGGGTCAGCGCCGTGCTCGCGGTGGTCGTGACTGGCAGCCACGCGTGCTGCGACCGAACGGTCGTCCGAAAGGTCTGCAGATTAGTCTGCGGCACCTCCTCGAATGTCAAAGTGATCGGCCCACTCGTTGGCGCTGGAGCTCCCGGATCGCCTGGGTTCACCGCGATCGTTACCGTTCCGCTCCACGTGCCTGTGAGAAATGAGGAAGACGACGGGCCGCTTGGACTCGGCGATCCGCCGCCGCAAGCAGTGAGCAAGAGCAGGATAGGCAGCGGCCGAAATTGACGCATCGTGCGGGCTCTCATGCTACGGCTCCTTCCTTGACTGGAATCCGTTGCGGTAAGCACGACTGCAGCAGGTATCGATCGACTTCCCCATCGTAACCGTTGACGGCCAGGACTTCGGACACAATCCGTTGGCCCTCGAACCGGGAGATATGGACCACCAAGTGAATCGCCAGCGCGATGGCTTCCCGCGTGCTGCGATGCGGGAGGCCGACGTTCGCGGTGAGCACGCAATGGGCTAACCGGGTCAACGCCTGCTCCGCTGAGTTCGCGTGGATCGTGCTGAGGCTCCCGAGATGCCCGGTGTTCAACGCTTGAAGCAGGTCGAAGGCCTCCGGACCGCGAACCTCGCCCAGAATAATACGGTCAGGCCTATGTCGGAGGGTGGCGCGGAGCAGGTCCGCGATAGTTACGGCGGGGACGGGCACCTCCTGGCCGATTGGCACCTGCGCACGTCTCGCCTCGAAGCGGACCAAGTTCGGTTTCTCGATCAGGATCTCGGAGGTCTCTTCAATCAGAACGACACGATCGGCTCCAGGAATTCTGGCGGCGAGCCCATTCAGCAGCGTCGTCTTTCCCGTTCCCGTCCCGCCGGAAATGAGGATGTTCTTTCGCCCGTCCACTGCCGCGCACAATTGCTCGGCGAGGGCTGACGTCAGTGTACCGATCGCGACCAACTGCTCCAACGAGTAGCGGTGGGTAAACTTGCGCACCGTCAGCGTCGGTCCGTCGACGGAGCATGGAGGAAACATCGCGGCTACGCGCGACCCGTCCTCCAGTCGAGCATCGAGCATCGGTTGATGCTCTGAAATCTCATCGCCACAGGCTCTCGCAATGTTCTTGATCGCGACCGTCAGGTTCCGGACTTCGAGCGTGCGGCCGGGCACATCCTCGAGCGCGCCGCTCCGTTCGACGAAGACCCGCCGACCGCCGCTGTTGACCATGACCTCAGTGACGGACGGGTCGAGCAGCAGGTCCTCAATCGGTCTGAGAAACGGCAAAATGCGATCGAGGCTGCTCATAACGCGCCCCTCGCAAGGTGGTCGAAGTAACTCGTCTCGACATCAAGGAAATGCGGCTTGAGGTAGCAGTACTGCGCCGGGAGCGGGTTGACCCCGTCGTACGGGAGGGCGATAGCCTGGGCATTCTGCAGCTGCGTGAACACGCGCGGAGCGAAAATGTATTCGTGGTGTGGGGCGTAGCTCTTGCTGGCGCTAACAGATTGCTTACCGGCACCGGCACGGCCTGTAAGAAGCGAGATGTGCGCGTCCCTATCAGACTCTGACAGAGTGTAGTGGGCCTTGAACTGATCGCGGCGACCGCAGAGCTCTGCCGCGGTCTTCGCCGTGAACTCGTCGCTGGTCGCAAGGAAGATCTTGTTGCGGAAGCACTGCAGCAGAGTGCGCCAGCTTTCATCACCGGGCAGCGCGGAGCGAAGTGAGCTAATGCTCTGAGTCGCAACGATTGGTATGAGCCTGGCCTGCCGGGACAGTGCGAACGTACGTTCGTCGCCGGTCGGATCCGTTTCGCCAACCGTTGCAAAGGCGTGGTACTCGTCGCAGACGAATAGCAAATCGCGCCAGACGCTCGCGGGTTGTGCTGTGATCCGCGGAATGCGCTGGAGAACGGCACGCTGGAAATCCAGCTTGAGCATTACGCCTAGAATCCGGGCCAGCCCTGGGTTCATCGCCACCGGAAAGTTGAGTGCGAGGACGTGACCCGTTTCGAGAAGCGTATCGAGCCTCGCGAGCGGCTTCGGTTCGCCAGGTTTGGGCTCGGCAGAATATGCAGTTCTCGGCGGGCAAAACGCCCGGTGCACGGCAGGGTTGTCATCGAAGAGCGAGAGGAAGACGACCACACCTTCCGTTATGGAAGACCGAAGGCGCGCGTCCAGACGACTCCATCCGTAACGGTACCAACGCTCCACGGCTTCGAGCTGGTGTCGACGATCTGCCCAGCCCGAGCCTTGCGCGCGGCGTACCTCGAACGGGACGCCGTGTTCCGAGAGATACGATTCCAGATCGGCCCCGTAGGGGTGCGCCATTTGACCTGGGCTTTCCGCAAACCAGTGCTTCCATGGTGCGTTGGTGCAGTGCAGCTGGTACTCCGCGCGCGGCACCAGCAGGACTTCGGGGGCCTCTGAAAGCGTGGCCTTGAGTTGTTGAATATCGCGCTCAATCTGAGCGTCGTCGAGGATGTACCGATAGATCTCGGAGAATGTCGTGTATCCGTCCGTGATTCGCCGCAACAAGATCACGAACTTGAGCAGATCGGTGTACGCCTGCTGCCAAAACGGCTCCTTCGACCTCCCGAACAGGTTGTTAACCAGCGTCGCGATCGCATAGGCCACCGCGTATGGATCGAGATCGTTGTGTAGCGGGTTGTAGCAGAGACCTGAATCGAGTCCAATCTCAATGTAATCTGACTCTCGGCCGGCCTCCTTGAGAATGGTCCGCACTTGCCCGCAGAAGTCGCCTTTCACTTCCAGCACGAGCCCGCCAATCTTGCGGTCGCCATCGTCCGCTCGCCAGCGCAAAAGTTGATGAACGTACGGGTACATGCAGGCGGATGTCTTTCCAGTGCCGACCGCGCCCAGAATCATGATCCCGGTATAGAGCCCTCGCTGTGGGATCGTCAGCCACGATGGAGTCGGCGATCGCGCGGGCTCCGTCGGCAGATGCGTTTCACCCAACACCAGAATGGGCGCCGGCCGTCTCTCTCCCCTTGGGTAGGCAGGGAGCTTGCGGAAGCGAACGGCCGGCGCCCGACGGTAAACAGCGATCGCAAGCACGGACGTCAGGAGTGACATCAGGAAGAAGGGGGTGGTGAACCACAGAGCGGCGTATCCGTACGCAAACAGGGAGAACACGAGCGGTTTGCGGATCTGGATCAGCGCGAGAAAGACGTCATCACTCCCGAAAGGGTACGCATGAAGACCCCATGCGCCTGTGGCTGCTGCCATAGCAAGCGCGATGAGCCTGCGCACCTCGACGATCCTTGTCAGCATCAGCAGTTCCCGGTGACAGCGATCTTCAGTTTGTTAGCGCAACTGTCCTTGCGTCTGCGGAAGCGGCGAGCTGGGCATCAGGCCGCCGCTGTCCGAGTTTTGCTCCCGCTCGCCTCGCCACCGGCCGCGGCACGTGCGATTCGGGATGGTCGGTACGCCAATGTGCAAACTCCTTGTCCTTCGCGAGCACGGTGTCGATCACCTGGTTCAGCACGTACTCAGTCGACTCACCCAGGAATCGCGCATACGCGTAGAGCGTCTCCGTGTTCTCACGATCGAGCCGTGTTCGATGCCTGACGAACTGCTTGCCGCGCGTGCGAGGTTTGATCAGAGGCATGGGTACTTCCTTTCCGAAACATCTGGGACTGGTCGCGACCAAGTTCGCGCGGGCTACGCGGCGAAACACGCGACCGATTCCGGGCACATCGGTGGGACCAAGGGACAGCACCGATGTGGACCGTTTCAGACGGTGAGAGTTGGACCCGTAGCCGGGGCGTGAGCGACCCCAAGCAACCGGGCGGAAAACGGGGACTTCCGCAAAGGAGGGGGGTCGCTCACGCCCCGGCTCCACTCGCCCACTGGTGTTTCGCCGGGGATGCGGCCGGCACAAACCGCCGGCCGCGGGGAGGCGTGCCCACTGCCTGCGTGACTTCCAACGCCAGCGCGAACAGTCACTTGCTGGCTTGCCTCGGTGTTTGTGAGCGAGCGTCGACCACACGCCTGTCTCGAGACACAACCGACCTCGGCACTGGGACAATACCGTCCCGGCCCATTGTCCGGTCCGTTGTCCGCCCTGACCGCCCAACTCAAGCGGTGGTAACCAGGTGAGCGAGATGTAGATATGGGTGCGATAGAACATGAGTATCGAGCACTCCGGAGCGCCGCGCGATCGCGTCGCCCAGCACACATGAAACCGTCGAATCCAGAACCGACTGACCGTCC
>Ga0137369_10001891_pt1 | contig 21147 bp, 26 predicted proteins | sample SagtaG_12_FD_104918 | JGI IMG/M metagenome (GOLD analysis project Ga0137369, IMG submission 104918) | Vadose zone soil microbial communities from Sagehorn Ranch, Mendocino, California, USA - Sage1_L_113_16 metaG | ecosystem: Environmental > Terrestrial > Soil > Vadose zone | place: USA... | reverse complement strand
GGCTCGGCGAGCTTTTGCACTTACCCGAGCTGGGCCGACTACTACGCCACCGATTTCGCGAGCAAGCTCGGCCAGCTGCCGAAGTTCAGGCAGCTGATCGTCATGCTCGAGCCGTGCCACGCGGGCGGATTCAACGCGCCGATTCTCACGAGCACCAAGGCCGGTGCGACGAGCGTCGCCTCCGCCGCGCTCGAGCCCTACAACTCGTACGTGACCGCGGACGGCAATTGGGATCCGTTCGCGCGTGATTGGATCGCCGCGCAGGCCGGCCACAACGCCTTCGGTGGATCGCTCGCCTTCAACGCGGACAGCGATGCCGACGGGCGGATCGAGGCCGACGAGGCGTACTGGTACGCGGACGCGATAAAGGACCCGCGCGACACGCCCAACTTCAGCGAGAGCTCTGCGGCCGGAGGCGACATTGCTCTCGGCAAGACGTACGCCGTCTGGTGGTGGTGGTGCTTCATCCTCAAGGAGCTGCTCGAGCCGCACTACTCCCACCTGCCGATTCCGGAGTACTACGAGCGGCTGCAGAAGATCCAGCCACAGCTGGAGAAGCTCGCGAAGGTGGCTGACCGGCACTCCGAGCAGCTTCGAAAGGAGATCGAGCCGCAGCTCAAGAAGATGATCGAGAAGGCGTTCCACTAGGAGGGCTTGGCGGAACGTTGTTGCAGGAAGGTCTGGCGCGGCGCTCGGGCGTCGCGCCGGGCCCTTGCCTTCGAAGCCAGGACGCCTAGCGCCGGAAACCGAAGTCGGCGGTCAAGATGGTGACGTCGGACCCTCCGTACACGCCCGGCGCGGCGAGCGCGTGTACGGCACCCAAGCCGATCTCGCGCCAGCCAGGCCTGAACAGATTCTCACGGTGCGGAGGGCTCTTCAGCCACAACTCGAGCGCGCGCTGGGCGTTCAGCTCCGGGGCGGCCCAGGCCAGGTTCTCCCCCACGCGCCAGAGCCGGCCACCATGCTGCCGGTACTTTGCCGCGAGGCGCTTCCAGAACGGCGAGCCGTTGGGTGAGGCGTGGTCGAAGACGCCGCGCTCCGCCAGCGACAGGGAGTGCTCACGCGCGGCCGTGGCAAGCGGCACGCTCGCTCGGAGCGGCACGAGCCCTCGGCTGCGCCGGAGGGTGTTGATCGCAGCCAGCACGTCGGTCTCGAGGGCCGGCATCCCGGTGATCCCCCCGGCACGCATGGACACCCGCGGCGCCTGAGCAGCGGCGGCCGCGGAGGTGGCAGCCGCCGTCGACCCGGAGGCGCTGCCTCCGGCGGCGACGGCGACCGCGGCGGTCGCAACCGCGAGCGAACGGATCACGCTTCGAGTATCGCCCTTCGATCGGCTGACATTTACGGCCAAGTTCGGGACTTCGGCCCGGCCGGCGACAACCCTTCCGTTTCGGCCAGACCGCCGGAGAAGGCCGTTGTAAGGCACCGCAAAGCGCGCCCCAATACCCCCGCACCCGACATCCGCGGAACACTAAGTGCGCGGCGAGGTTAAGGCAACCCGCCCGGGCGCGAGCACGAGTAGGTAGGCCGCCGACCTCTACCGGCGGAGAACCCGCGACAGGATAGGGTTGGAGCGCCATGGACATGCGGCGCTTCCTCCCGATCCTGCTGATTGCCTTCGCGGCGCTCTTCATCCTGCCGCAGCTGTTCAACAACGGCGGGAGCTCGAAGACGCTGTCGGCCAAGGATCGCGGGCTGGCGACCAGGGATGCGATCGAGCGGATCGACCGCGGCGAGCGCAAGGTGTTCTCGACGGACGGGAAGTACACGCCGAACCTCGTCGACCTCGTCGCGGCCGACAAGCTGCTTGCCTCCGAGCTGACCGTGCCGCTCACGGTCGACCTCGACGTCTCCGCCGACGGCAAGAGCTATCTGGTGAGCGTCTCCAGTGACGTGATCAGCGTCGTCCGCGCTCGGTCGGGAGACGCGGTCGTCGCCCGCAGATGCCGGCAGCTGAAGTCGAGCGGCGCCGCGAAGTGCCCTGAGGCGGTCCCGAAGCAGAAGTGACCGGCGGGCCTGCTGGAGGCCTCCCAGATCACCACGACGGCTTCCGCTGGCTCCGAGCGAAGCGCCGGTACTCCTTTCGAGCCTCCGCGCGCAGCCGCGCGTCCTGCTTCAACGCCAGGTGCTTCAGCTCGCCCTGGAGCTTCTGCCAGCTGACGTACCGGTCCGCATCGAGGGTCCCGTCGGCAAGGGCCGCACGCACGCCGCAGTCCGGCTCGGTCTCGTGCAAGCAGTCGCTGAACCGGCAGAGGGCGGCCGCCGCCGTGACATCCTCGAATGTCGTCGCCAGGCCCTCGTCCGACTCCCACAGCCTGATCTCGCGCATCCCCGGGGTGTCGAGGAAGAGCCCGCCGACGGGAAGCAGAAGCAATTGGCGGTTGGTCGTTGTATGCCGCCCGCGCCCGTCCGCTCGCAGCTCGCCGGTGGCCATCAGCTCCTCACCGGCGAGACGGTTGACCAGCGATGACTTGCCGGCGCCGGACGAGCCGAGCGCGGCCACGGTCCGGCCTTCCGCGAAATAGGGCGCGAGCCCGTCTATGCCCTCGCCGGTCACGTTGCTGACCGCGTGCACGGGCACCCCCATCGCGACCGGCTCGACCTCGAGCGCCACGGCTTCGGCGTCGTCACAGAGGTCGGCCTTGGTGAGGACGACGACCGGCTCCGCCCCGCTTTCCCACCCGAGCGTCAGGTATCGCTCGAGCCGGCGGAGGTTGAGATCCCCGTCGAGGCCCGCGACGAGGAAGACGACGTCCACGTTCGCTGCGACGACCTGCTCGATCGTCTGGCCGTGGTCGTTCGCCGCCATCCGGGAGAACTTCGTCCGGCGCGGCAGCACCGCTTGGACGAGGGCCCGGTCCGCCCCTTCCGGATCGGCGACCGCGACCCAGTCGCCGACCGCGGGCAGCTCGTCCCGCGAGTCGACGGCGTGGCGGAGCCGGCCCGAGAGCTCGGCCGGGCGTTCCCCGCGCGCCGTGTAGAGCAGGTATGCGCCCCGGTGCTCGACGGCCACGCGCGCGGGCTCGAGGCCGTCGGCGGCGTGCGGGGCAAACTCATCTTCAAAGGCTGGAGTCCAGCCGAGACGTGCAAGCAACGTGTTCTCCTTCTCGTACGTGCAGAGATCGACACCGAAGGCTTGACGGAGCCGCCCAGGAGCGGAGGTGCCGGCTTTGCCGGCGCCGGAGCGGGGACGGGCAGGGCGACGCTGCTTGCGCTACGCGGCGCGCGCCCTGCGCCGGAGGCGATCGGCAAGCATCTTCAACATGTGTGCCACCTCCTGGAGTCGCAGGGCTTGACCGGCGGAGCGTAGCGGATCAGGCGGCCGGCAGCTGGAAGGCCTTCTCGCCGAGCAGGCGGTAGCCCTCGACGGACGGGTGATCGCCGTCCGTCGTCCACTCCTCGCGCATCCGCCCGGGATGCTGCGGATCCTCGAGCGTCTCGTAAAACGGCAGTACCGAGACGTGCTCGTCGCGCCCGATCGCCCGGATCAGCTCGTTCAGGCGGCGGATCGGCAGGTCGGCCTGCGGGTAGCCGTTGTTCCAGGGCAAGAGCTCGGCGATCGCGACCCGCAGGCCGAGCTCCTTGCCCCGCTCGACCATCCGGCGGAGGTTCGCCGCGGCCGGCTCCACAGGGCGTCCCTGCGCGATGTCGTTGATCCCGCCCTGGACGATCAGCACCTGCGCGCCCTTCGCGCACTCGTCGAGACGGGCGGCGATCTCGTCCGTCCGCTGTCCGTAGACGCCGCAGTTGCGGAAGCGGATGTCGGGATGTGCCTTGCGCGCCCAGTACTGCCACTGACTCTTCTCGTCGGCACCGAATCCGAGCGTGTCGCGCTGAAGCGGCTCGGGGTCGTAGCCGGGAGAGCCGGCCGTGATCGAGTCGCCGAGTGTCGCGACGAGCGTCGTCTCCCGCTCGGCCGTCGATGCCCCGCAGCCGGCGAGAAGCACAACGGCGATCGCGGTCATGGCGGCATGCCTCACCGAAGATCGAGGTACTCGTTTGCGCCGCTGACGGTGAGGCCCGGGATCGGGCCGCCTGCGAGCGCATACACACGGTTCCCGATGCCGACCACACCAAGGCCGTGGCGCGGCGTCGGCAGGTCGGGCAACCTGCGCCAACGGCCTCGTGCGAGGTCGTATGCGTACACGGAGGCAATCGTGCCCGACGGTGCCTCGCCCCCTACCGAGACGATCGAGCCGGCTGCGACGGCCGCGCCGGTTCCTCCTCGGGGCTCCGGTACCGGCGGAAGTCTGCGCCACCGCTTCGTCCCCGGCGTCCAGACCTCGAAGGTCGCGACGTTGGTGTCGTAGCCGGCCCTGCGGCCGCCGAGCGCGTAGATCTTCCCGCCGGCGGCGGTGACGGCGAGGTGCTCCCGCGGCGACGGCGCCGGCTCGACCGTCCAGCGACGTGTCCGCAGGTCGAGCGCGAACGCACGCCGGGCGAGCCCGGAGGCGCCGACACCGCCGACGACGTAGAGGCGACCTCCGACCACGGCGGCACCGCCGGCGGCACGCGGCTCAGGAAGACGCGGGAGCGAACGCCAGGCGCCGCGGTCGAACACGAACGCCGTTCGCAGCCGCTCGCCCGAGCCGAGCGTCGGCCCGCCGTAGCCACCGACGACGTAGAGCCGAGTGCCGTCGGACGCGACCATCGCGTGGTGGACACCGACCGGCAGATCGGCGAGCCGCCGCCAGCGATCGAGCTTCGGCGAGTACGCGTCGACGCGGGGCGACGGAGCGCCGTCTTCGGTCAGGCCGCCGACGACGGCGATCTCGCCGCGGACTACGGCCGCCCCCACCTCCGTACGCGGCTCAGGGACCGGCGTGGCACTGAGCCAGGCGAGCGCAAGCGCGGCGGCAACGAGAAGCGAGATCACTCGGCAGCCACCTGGCCGACGACCTCTCCGAGACTGTTCCCGACAGGCACGACCGCGAAATCCTCGCCGAGACCGAGGAAGGCCGCGAGCGCGGGCCGCAGCGCGCGCATGTTTCCGTCCTCGATCTTGATCGCGATGCCTGTGCCTTCAGGCGACGCCGCGCAGATCAGCCCCTCCGCACCGCCCTTCGCCACCCAACCCGGGCGCAGTCGCATCAGGTCGGTGTCGATCGCTCCGCGCTCGTAGCCGATCAGCTCCGGGTACGAGCTCATCGCCGCGACGATCCGCCCGCCCCCGGGGCGCCGTGCGAGGCCCGCGAACGAGCCGGCCATCCGCTCGAGGGTCAATGCGAACGTGAGCACACCGCAGCCGTCGATCGCGGTCGGGATCTCGTCCGGCGGCACCTCGGCCGCGCCGGCCACCTCCTCGAGCTGAAGCTGCTGTAGCGGGTGCGTGGCAAGCCGGTAGCCCTTCGTTGGCCAGCTGCGCGCGCGGCAAACGGCGAGGAAGCCCGCGTGCTTCCCGGAGCAGTTGTGCGCCAGCAAGCTCGCCCCGCGGCCCTCTTGCGGGCCCAGCTCGAGGTCGTCCTCGGTCGCCGGTGCCTTTGCGAGCAGGCTCTCGACCGCCTCCAGCTGTGCCGGCTCGGCACGGTGGGACGCGCAGGCGATCGCGAGCTCCCGCTCGTCGACGTCGTCGCGCTCGTAGGCGAGCGGGAGCGCCTGGATCGGCTTCGACGACGAGCGGAAGAAGGTGAGGAGCTCCGGATCGCCGGCCGACTCGACGACGCGACCGTCCTCGACCACGACAGCGTGGGCGAGGTGCACCGCCTCGACCACGCTCCCCCGCCGCACGGTTACCCTGAGCGGGCCCATGGTGAGGAGCGTACGTGCCTGAACTGCCCGAGGTAGAGGCCGGGCGCCGCGCGCTCGACGAGCCGGTGCGCGCATTCCCGATCGAGCGCGCCGGCCCGGCGCACATCGCGACGCTGAAGACGTTCGACCCTCCGCTGTCGACGCTCGAGGGCCGACGTCTGGCGGGAGCCGAGCGGCGCGCCAAGCGCCTGCTGTTCCCGACCGAGGACGGCGAGCTCGTATTGCTCGTGCACCTGATGACCGCCGGGCGCCTTCGCTACCTGCGCCCGGGCGAGAAGGGGCCCAAGTCGCCCGCCTTCCGCCTGCGGTTCATCGACGGCGCCGAGCTGGTGCTGACCGAGGCCGGCTCGAAGAAGCGAGCCGGGGTCTGGCTGCTCACCCCCGAGCGGGCCGAGGCGGAGCTGGCACATCTGGGGCCCGAGGCACTCGGTATCGGCGCGGAGCGGCTCGGCGAGATCCTCCAGGCCGACTCGCGCCGGCTCCACTCGCTGCTCCGCGACCAGCGCGCGCTGTCCGGCATCGGGCGGGCGTGGGCCAACGAGATCCTCCACACCGCGCGGTTCTCTCCGTTCGCGCTCTCGACGGAGCTGGCCCCCGAAGCAGTCGCGCGCCTGGCAGCGGCGATCGACGAGGAGCTCGCCCGCGGGCTCGAGCTGCGCGAGCGCGGCGCCAAAGACGCGCGGGTCTACCGCATCCACGACCGGCTCGGCGAGCCGTGCCCCGAGTGCGGGACGCCGATCGCCCGCGTCGACTACGAGGAGCATACGATCTACTACTGCCCGCGCTGCCAGACTGGCGGGCGGTTGCTCAAGGACCGGCGACTGTCAAGGTTGCTCCGGTGACCGATACGGCTCAGGTCACGACTAGCCCGTAGCGGCTATAGGACCAGGGCCATTCATCGACCCTCTGGCAGAGCCGTGCCTTCACCGGGTTGAGTAGAACGTATGCGCAAGTCTCGAAGACACGCTCCTCGCCTTCGAGGGCCCGCGTCTGGAAGCGCTCGGCGAACACGTGGCCGAATCGCTCGTAGCGCTCGTTGAAGTAGCGCGCGTACCGCCAGTTCAGCTGGTGGACGCCCTTCGAGAGAGCCTCGACGCGCGCCTCGAGCACGAGATGGTAGTGCGTCGAGAGAATGCAGGCTGCGTGCAGATCCCAGCGATACCTCCTTCCATACCGGCGGAGGAGGCGGAAGAACTCGGTCCGATCGTCACCGCTGGGAAACGCCACGGTCGCGGCAACGCCGCGACAGTAGACATGAAAGAAGCCGTCAGGAAGCGAGGAGCGGGGAACGCGGCCCATCCAAGGAGGCTAGGCCCGCCGGCAGCTCCTAACCCACCGTCTGGACTACATGTTCCTGAATAGGCACACCGCTAGTGCCAGGCACTAGCCGTGGACGAATTCGCACCGATTCGCCACACCTCGAGTGCCAGGCACTCGCTGTGGAAAATCAGGTCGGCAGGCGGACGGTGAGCGTCTCGCCGTCCACTGCCACTGAGCCGCCGAGCCACCCGACGTGCATCACCGCCACCGCCGCGCCCAGGTCACGCAGGTCCTCGCCCAGCACGACCGGCGCCGACGCGGGCGTGATCGGCGTCACCCGCAGCTCCGCGCCGTCGGCGACGACGTCGACGTGCTCGAGGCCGCCGTGCCGCAGCGCGCATTGCACGAGGGCAGAGACCGAGCGCTTGGTCGCCTCCGGGTCGACGGAGACCGCCGCCCCGGCGCCGGAGACGCCGACCCGGTCGGCGCCGAGCCGCTCGGCCGCCGCGGCCGCGAGCTCGCCCGTCCCTACGCTCTCGAGCTTCGGGTCGTACCGCCCGCCTTCGATCCTGGCGGCGAGGGAGAGCTCGTCCAGTAACTCGGCGAGCTGCTGGGAGGCGGTTTCGATCATCTCCGAGTAGGAGACCAGGGTCGGATCCAGGCCCTCGGCCCTCGAGATCGTCCGCGCGAACCCGTAGACCGTGGCCAGCGGCGTGCGCAGGTCGTGGCACGCAAGACTGATGAGCTTGGTGAAGCGCTCTTCTTCCTGCACATTCCCCCCTGGTACGTTTGCGGAGCATAGATGGAGCGCACCGACCTCCTAGGCAGTCTGCAGCGTCGACGGGCAAAGCCCGCCGACGCGCACGATCCTGTGGATCTCCAGTCGTCCGAGCCCGAGGTCCGGATCGGGCTCTCGCGCGCGGGCGTACGCGGCGTCAACAAGGCGATCCGCCTCCGCCGTGGCCGGAACGAGAAGCTCGTCTTCGCTGAGATCTCCTGCTCGGTCGACCTCGATCCCGCCCAGCGCGGCGTGCACATGTCCCGCTTCCCGGAGTTGTTCGAGCAGGCGATCGACGAGCTCGTGCTCGGCGAGGCGGTTCTCGTCGAGGAGCTGGCCGAGCACATTGCCCGAACGGTGGTGGGGCGCCAGGACGCGCGCCGCGGGGAGGTCGAGGTGACCGCCCGCTACCCGATCCAGCGCGAGACGCCGGTGACGCGGATGAAGACGCAGGAGATGGTCTCGCTGATCGGGATCGCGGCCGCATCGACGACGGGAGCGCGGCGCGTCGTCGGCGTCGAGGCGACCGGCATCAACGCCTGCCCCTGCGCGCAGGGCCTCGTCCGTGGGCGGGCGTCCGAGCGGCTGCTCGAGGCCGGCTTCGCCGAGGGCGACGTCGATCGTATCCTCGAGCTCGTCCCGCTGGCGACCCACAACCAGCGGGGACGCGGCACGCTCTATGTCGGCACCGACCGCCCGATCAACGCCGAGGACCTCGTCGAAATCGTCGAGCGCTCGATGAGCTCGCCGGTGTACGAGCTGCTGAAGCGGCCCGATGAGCTGTTCGTGGTCGAGCACGCGCACCTTCAGCCGCGGTTCGTCGAGGACTCGGTGCGCGTGGCGCTGAAGGAGGCGCTCGAGGCGTACCCGGAGCTGGACGGCGGCGACTTCCTCTGGTCGCGGCAGGTGAACCTGGAGACGATCCACACGCACGACGTGCTCGCCGAGCGCTACGGCACCGTCGCCGAGCTGCGCGGCGAGCTCGAGCAAGGCGAGCAACCTGCGCGCCACACCGAGCTGCGTGAGTGGCTGACCTCGTGACGCAGACCAGGGAGAGAACGGACAAGGGCACGGGCTCCGGCCTCGACACGCCGTGGAACGTGATCGTCCTGAACGACAACCACAACACGTTCGAGGGCGTCGCGGCTGCGCTCGCGGCCGTGCTGCCCGAGGTCTCGTTCGACCGGGGAATGGCGTACGCGAACCGGATCCACTCGAGCGGGCGCGCGGTCGTGTGGGCGGGCCACCGCGAGGTGGCCGAGCACTACTGGAACGGGCTCACCCGGCGGGGGTTGACGATGGCCCCGCTGAACCAGTAGAGCGTCGGCGACGCAGCGTCGCACGGTTCTCGGTGCCCGACAGCAGCCGCTGGATGTTCTGCCGGTGGAGGACGACGATCGCGGCCGCGGCCGCGCCGGCGAAGGCGATCACCGGCCACGGGTAGCCGAGAGCGGCCGCGAGCGCCGGCAGCGACAGGCCGGCGACGATCGAGGCGAGCGACGCGTAACGCGAGAGCAGGAACGTCAGGATCCAGACGCCCGCGCCGATCCCGCCCACGATCGGCGCGACGCCGAGGAACGCGCCGCCCGTCGTGGCGACGATCTTCCCGCCCTTCTTGAAGCCCATCAACAGCGGCCGCCAGTGGCCGAGCATCGCGGCGGCACCGGCGAGCACACCCGCGAGGTGGTTGTCGACGAGGGTCGCGACCAGCGCCGGCGCGAAGCCCTTCGCAGTGTCGAGGAGGACGACGGGCAGCCCGTACCAGCGGCCGTACACGCGCCAGACGTTTGTCCCGCCGATGTTGCCGCTGCCGTGCGTCCTGATGTCCGCGCCCTTGAGCGCCCGGACGAGCCAGTAGCCGCTCGGGATGCTGCCGGCCAGGTAGCCGGCAACGATCAGGATCGCGAGGGTCAGCGCAGCGAGATGCCGTACCCCGCGACCCAGCCGTTGACGACGCCCCAGTCGAGGTTGGCGAAGAACGCCTCGATGTAGGACGCGCGGTCGGTCTGGTAGTCGAGGAAGTAGGCGTGCTCGTAGACATCGAGCGCGACGAGCGGCGTCGTGTTCCAGATCGCGAACGTGTTCTGAGCGTCGCCGATGTAGTTGAAGAGGCGGCCCTCGTCCCAGTCGTAGGCCGTCCACGCCCAGCCTCGCCCCGCCATGCCCGTCGCCCTGAGGTCGGCGCGCCAGTTGTCAGCGGACCCGAAGTCGCGCTTGATCAGGTCGCCGATCGTGCCGTCGGGGTCGCCGCCGTGCCCGCCGAGGTGCTCGAAGTAGATCTCGTGGTTCTTGATCCCGCCGATCGCGAAGGTCAGGTCGACCTTCAGCGCCCGAATGTCCGAGTACACCTGGTTCGCGCCGGAGAGGTCGACCTCGGCGAGCTTGCCGAGGATCTCGTTCCGCTTGTTGACGTATCCCTGGTACAGCTTGTAGTGAGCCTCGATCGTCTCCCGCGAGATGCCGTCCAGCTCGAGCAGGCCGGGCTTCAGCGCGCGGCCGACGATCTCCTGGTGGTTGAACGCAAGCGTCGTCATCGGTTCCTTTCCTCTCTCAGCGCAGGCGCGGGCAGCATAGTCGAGCCGCGAAACCAAACGTGCGCGAAGGACGTACCCGGAGCAGGATGGAAGGCATCAGCATCGGCACACGCTTGCCTTGGGGGGCAGTAGCCGCGACGATGCCGCGAGTGTCCGCGACCCAGCCGACCGATGAGGACCTGCTGTCGCGGGTCGCGCAGGGCGACCGCGACGCGTTCGGCGACCTCTACAAACGGTACGCGCGCGCGGTGCTCGGCCTCGCGCTGCGCCGGCTCGGCGACCGGGGCCGCGCCGAGGACGCGGTTCAGGAGGCGTTCGCCTCGATCTGGCGCGCCGCACGCAGCTACCGCCGTGACCGCGGGCCGGTCGCTCCGTGGCTGTACGCAGTCGCGCGCAACGCGATCGCCGATCGCGGCCGCGTCCGGGTCGAGCCGCCCGCCGAGCCGACCGACGTGCCGTCGGACTCCCCGGGGCCGCCCGACCGGGCCGAGCAGGCGTGGGTCGCCTGGCGCGTGCACCGCGCCCTGGAGGAGCTGCCCGAGACCGAGCGCACTGTGCTCGAGCTCGCCTACTGGAGCGGGCTCTCGCAGAGTGAGATCTCGGACTACCTCGGCGTCCCGCTCGGCACGGTGAAGACGCGGACGCGGAGCGGGCTGCGGCGCCTCGCCGAGGAGCTCGAAGGAGAGCTCGAGTGACCAAACCACCTGATTTCTCCGACCTGGTCGGCGACGAGGGCACCCCCGAGGAGCTGGCCCGGCTGCGTCGGGCGCACGACCTGCTCGTCTCCGCCGGGCCGCCGCCAGAGCTATCACCGCGACTCGCCGAGGCACCGTCGGCGATCGGCCGGACGTCGTGGCTACCCCGCCGGCGGCGAGGAGCGGCGTTGGTGCTCGCCGCGGGCGTCGTCGCGGCTGCGTTCGGGGTCGGCTTCCTGGTCGGCGACCGCGGCTCCGGGGACTTCCCCCACCAGGGCTCGCCGATCGCGATGCACCCGCTTGGGCCGGGCAGCTCGGCGAAGGCGTCGATCGTGATCGGCGACCGCGACGAGGTCGGCAACTGGCCGCTGCTGGTGCGCGTCATCGGCCTGAAGCCGTTGCCGAAGGGCGGGTGGTACGAGCTCTACCTGACGCGGAAGGGGAGGCCGGTCGCGTACTGCGGCGCCTTCGCGGTCAACAAGACCGGCCGGACGACAGTGCAGTTCAGCGTCCCGTACAAGCTCAAGGGCTTCGACGGCTGGATCGTCACCGACAGCGCGAGGCCGCCGGAGCGGCACGTGCTGCTGACGACCTAGGGAGCCGTGCGATCGTTCGCCAGGAAGGCTGCGTGCGTCGCCGGCATCAACTGCTCGAAGAAGGACTCCGCCGCGGCTGCGTACTGCTGGATCTCGAACATCGCATCGTCCGAGTTTCGAAGCATGCAGAAGTGCATGAGGCTCCGCGGATTGCAGCTCCAGTAGTACTTCGTGTAGGTGTTGAGGGGGAGCACCCCGCGGGCCACCTCCTTGGCAATCCCCTGCTCGAGCAGTCGCTCGTACGTCTGGAAGGCACGCAGCGCGTTCTCCTCGATCTCATGTCGGGTCAGATCCCGGATCTCGTCTTCGACGGGTTCGAAGGTGTACGCACCCGGTTTCCCGACCTGCGTGCGCACGTTCTCGGGAACGTAGTACTCGGCCTCGATCTGCGAGTAGCGGCCGCTCCACTCGTTGTAGCTGTGGCCGGCCCGGTGGCGATGGTGCTCGCGAACGACAAAGATCGGCGCCTTCACGAGGAAGCGGAAGTAGCCATGCTCGAACGGACTGCCGTGTCTGTTCCGCATCAGGAACCGGATCAGTCCTGCATCGCGCTCGGTCATCTCGTCCGACGCCTGGTTGAACGAGACGCGGGCCGCGTTCACCACGGCGAGATCAGAGGCGAGCGCTCCGTCGAGGGCGATGAAGCCGTGGTCGAGGACGCGGATCGTGTTGTCGGGTATCACTTCATGCGTCGCGGCCACCGGGACGCCGAGTGTAGCGAGGGCATCTGTCGGAACCACGTGCGCGACCCGGCCACCACCGTGTAGCGACTCAACGGTCCTCCCAGTCGTTTTCCGTTCCTTTCCCGCTTCATTACCGCCACGGCACCCATGGAGGTTTCCGGCCCGCCTAGTTTCCGACCTGTCACTTAGGGCCCGCAGGGCGGGCGCCACCGATAGCCACTTTTGGAGGGCCGATGAAGTCCGCTGCAGCATCCATTCGTGAGATTCTCGTGATTGGCCTCGCGACGGCGGTCGTGCTGATCGCGGGCGCAGTGCCGGCGACCGGGGCCGTGAATCGCTTGAATGCTCGGGTTGCGGCCAGGAACGTGCAGGGTTACATGCCCTTCGTGCTCTGCACAACTGAAGCCTCATGTGGCCAGCATGATCGGGCACCGGTTAATCCAAATCTGGAGGCAAAGGAAGACGAACCGGCGCCGGCGAACGAAAGCCTTCCTTGCCCTCGCGGCCGCCGCAGCCGCGGCGCTTTCGCTCGTGCTCGCGCTCTCCGGCTGCGGGCAGCGCTCCCACCTCTCGGTCACGATCGCGGGCAGGATCGAGCGCGTCCCCGACGGCACGATCGCCGAGGCCGCCGCCACGTTCCACCTGCGGCCGCAGGCCGGCGACCTGGTCGATGTGCAGGGCAGGGTGCTGCGCGCTGGGTCCTTCCCAGGCTGGCTGCTGCTCAACGGCCGGCGCGCCTCGGGCGCGACCCGCTTGCACGGCGGTGACCGGGTGGAGCTCGTCAAGGGTCGCGACCGCACCGAGCCGCTACGCCGCCAGCTGATGCCCGTTCCCGCCGGCGCGCCAAGCGACCCGCAGTTCGTACTCGCACGTACGCCCGGCGTGGAGCTCGTTGTGCGCGGAGCGCTCTCGCACGAGCTCGTCTCGGCGCAGTTCAGGCCAAGCGGGGGGCCGCAGATGCTCGAGCGGGCAGTGGCGCTGACCTTCGATGACGAGCCCTCGCTGCACGACAGCCTGCGCATCCTCGCCGTGCTCCGACGCCTGCATGTGCACGCCACCTTCTTCGTCGTCGGCTAACTCGTCGAGCGCTACCCCGAGGTCATCACGCGCGAGCGCGAAGCCGGAATGGCAATCGGCAACCACACCTACAACCACCCGGAGGTACCGCCCTTCGCCGAGCTGCCGCGGCGGCTGCTTGAGGACGAGATCGCGCTCGGGGCGCAAAGCCTGGCTCGGCTCGGGATCAGGCTGCGGCTCCTACGCCCGCCCGGGGGAAGCGTCTCACCAGCGGTCGTGCAGGTCGCCGAGAGCCAAGGCGAGCGGGTCGTCCTATGGTCGGTCGATGCGGCCGACTGGCGGCCAGGAATGACGGCGAGGCAGATCGCCAGCCGCGTGCTCCGCGCCGTCCGGCCCGGCTCGATCGTGATCCTCCACGGCGGCGGCGGCGACCGCTCCGCCACGGTGGCATCGCTGCCCGCGATCATCAGAGGGATCCGCCGCAAGGGTCTTCGCCTGGTCGAGATCGCGGCTCGCTAGCGCTCCTCCGCCTCGTCCAGAGCAAGCGCAGAGCCCCCCACGACAAGCAGTAATTCGCTTTGCTCGTGGTCGACGTGCGTGGCTGTCGCCTCTTGTTGGAAAGGCGACGCGACCGTGTGCGAGGCTTGGCCCCGCAGAAGTGCGGCAGCGCTCTCGAGGGCTGACTGGGAGGCCGCGGGGCCCGACGCAGAGGTTTTGGCTTGTGCATGCGGTTTACTGACGATCGCCCACTCAATCGCTCGAGCCAACGAGTCCGCGATACTGACCAAAAGGGCTTTCTCGCTCGTCTTCGGGGCGGCGACGCTCTGGCCGAAGAGTCGGGTCCGCAGCGGACGATCCTGACCGTCTCCGTCAGATGGCATCTTCGTCCTCCTACTCTGCCAGCACGAGCACGAGACGACGTTCCCAGAGGCACCGGTCGCACGCGACCACGATGCCGATGGGTGGCCGACCGACGCGCAGCAGTCCGCGTTCTCGCTCGCTGAGCGCGATCCCGAGCAGTCGGTGCATGTCGGCGCCGGCACACGCATGGTCGACGTAGGCGAAGGGTTCGTCGCGGACCTCAACTTCGAGCGTCAGCAGCTCCTGGGGTGAGCTCCGGTTCCGCCCGATCTTCACGGCCCGAGCCCGGTCGCGGCCTTCTCGGGTGCATCGGGTACGAGCTCGTGCCGGATGCAGGCGGTCGTGCGGTCGTTCCCGATCGGGACGAGGGGCGGGATCGCCCGCCTGCACTCGTCCGTCACGAGCGGGCAGCGCGAGGCGAGGTAACAGCCGAGCGGGAGGTCGATCGGGCTCGGGATCTCACCCTTCAGATCGAAGGGCTCGCGTCGCGTCTCCGGGTCCGGATAGAGCACGGAGGAGAGCAGCGCACGTGTGTAGGGATGCCTCTGCTCATCGAAGATCGCGGCTGTCGGAGCTTCCTCCACGATCAGACCGAGATACATGACGGCGATCCGGTGGCTGATGTGGCGCAGGGTGTTGAGGTCGTGGGTGATGAAGAGGTACGACATCTCGAGCTCCGCTTGGAGCTCGATGAGGAGATCGATGATCTGCCGCCGCGCGCGCGGGTCGAGTGCCGACGTCGGCTCGTCGAGGATGAGGAGCGTCGGGTCGGTTGCGATCGCACGCGCGATGCCGACGCGTTGTTGAAGGCCGCCCGACAGCTCGTGCGGGTAGAGGTCGAGGACCGAGTCCGGGAGATGGACGAGGTCGAGGAGCTGGCGGACGCGGCGGGAGCGCTCGGGCTTCCCGATCCTCCGGATGGTCAGCGGTTCGGCGACGATGGCGCCGACCGTCATCCGCGGGTTGAGCGAGTCGTACGGCTCCTGGAAGACGAGTTGGATCCGTCGCCGCAGCGCGCGAGCCTCCTTGGTGGGCAGCACACTGATGTCGTGACCCTCGAACAGAATCCTGCCGCCCGTGAGCGATGCCAGGTTCATGACGCAGCGCGCGACGGTGCTCTTCCCCGAGCCGCTCTCTCCGACGAGCCCGAGCGTCTCGCCTTTCTCGATCCCGAACGAGATGCCGTTGACGGCGGCGACGAATGCCCGTGAGTGCGCGATTGGGTAGTGCTTGACGAGGTCGCGAACCTCGAGGACGTAGGGCGCCGTGTCTGGCTCAGCGGACATCGCGCACCTGGTGGCCGGCTGCGACCTCGCGCATCTCGAGCTCCTCGGCGTCGTAGGGAAGCTCGTAGTGGTGCGCCTGCTCCGGCTGGTCGCCGTACGAGAAGGCCGCGAGCAGCTCGATGCTGTAGGGATGGCAGGGCTCGGCGAAAAACGATTTGACGTCGGCGGTCTCGAGCACCCGCCCGCGATAGAGGACCGCGACCCTGTCGCAGTAGTTGGCGACGATTCCGAGGTCGCGCGTGATCATGAGCGACGAGGAGCTGTGCTCCCGGAGCAGCCGGAGCGTCAGGTCGAGGACCTGTGCCTGCACGGTGACGTCCAGGCCGCTCGTCGCGTCGTCCGAGATCGTCACCTTCGGCTCGCCGATGAGGGCCATCGCAATCACCACCCGCTGAGCCATGCCGCCCGAAAGCTCGTGCGGATATGCCTTGGCGCGCCGCGCGGGATCCTGGATTTTCACCTGGGCCAGGATCTGGACGGCGCGCTCTTCCGCGGCCTTCTTGTCGAGCGCGAGATGCGTCCTCGCGACGTTCGCGAGCTGATCGCCGATCGTCAGGAGCGGGTTCAGCTCGGCACGCGGGTTGGGGACGATCATCGCGATCTGTTTTCCCCGCACCTTCCGCAACTCCGCCTCCGGAAGGGTCTGAAGCTCGCGCCCAAACAACCTCGTCTCACCGCTGACCACTCGTCCCGGCGGAGGCACGACGCGCATGATCGAGTGCGCGAGCGTCGTCTTTCCCGCGCCTGACTCGCCGACGAGCCCGAGCATCTTGCCCGGCTCGAGGCGCAGGCTCACGCCGTTGATCGCCTTCACGACGCCCGTCGCGGTGAAGAAGTACGTGTGGAGGTCGGTGATCTCAAGGGCGCTCGCGGGCAATCGCCCTCCTTCGGACCGGGTCGAGCATCAACTCGAGACTGTCGCCGATGAGGGCGAAGCCGAGCACGGTGACCGCGATTGCGATGCCGGGGAACAGCGCCGGCCACCACTGCCCCGTGATCATGTTCGGAGCGCCAACGGCGATCATGCTCCCCCACTCGGGTGTCGGAACGCGCACGCCAGCGCCCACGAACGAGAGGCCGGCCGCCAGTAGCACGGCCCACCCCATGTTCACGGAGGACTGGATGATCGCGGGTGCGCTCGCGTTCGGGAGGATGTGACGGAAGACGATTCGTCGCTCCGAGCCACCCGAGACGCGCGCAGCGTCGACGAACCGCCGCTCTCGGAGGGACAGTGCCTGAGTGCGGAGCAGCCGGAGGTAGATCGGCGCGTTCACGAAGGCGATCGCGATGATGACGTTGCGCGCGCTCTGGCCGAGCGCGGCGACGAGCGCGATCGCGAGCACGAAGACCGGGAACGCCTGGAGGACGTCCGCCGCCCGCATCACGCCCTCGCTTGTCCAGCCCCAGAGGCCCTTCCTCCCCGCGAAGTAGCCGGCGATGAGCCCGAGGGGCACACCGACCGCCACCGAGAGCAGCGTCCCAAGCACCGCGATCACGAGGTCGATCCGCGCCGAGACGATGACCCGGCTGAGGATGTCCATCCCGGAGATGTCGGTGCCGAGCCAGTGGGACGCGCTCGGCGGCTGGAGCGTGATTGCCGCGTTCGCCTCTTCGGGATCGTAGGGGACGATCACCGGCGCGAGGAGCGCGAGGGCGACGATCACGAGGATGAGGGTGTAGCCGAACGCGAAGAGCGGATTCTGGCGGAGGACGAGGACGAAGAGCTCGAGTCGTCCTGCCCGGCGCGGTTGCTCGATCTCGACAACGGGGGCGGCGGTGCTCACGGCGGCATCACTGCGTCAGCCGGGGGTCGATCGCGAGGTAGATCAGGTCGACGATCAGGTAGACGGCGAGCGAGATGATCGCGGCGACGAGCACGAAGCCTTGGACGACGGCGAAGTCGGCATCGAGCACGCCCTGGACGGCGTACTGCCCTGCGCCGCCCCAGCCGAAGACGACCTCCACGAGGACGGCTCCTCCGATGAGGAAGCTGTAGAGGACCGCGACGAGCGTTACCACCGGCGGCAGGGCGTTACGCAGCGCATACCGTGCGATGAGGGGTTCAGGGAGGCCGCAGAGCCGCGCGTAGCGGGTGAAATCTGACGAGAGCATCTGCTGCATCGTCGAGCGGGTCATCTTGAGGATCGGCCCGATCGTGACGATCGTCAGCGTGAGGACAGGAAGCAACAAGTGCGCGAACGCCGATCGAAGCGCGGACCAGTGCCCCGTCACGAGCGCGTCGATCGTGAAGGCGCCCGTGATGCGTGGCGGCTCCGTCAACCCTACATCGAGCCGCCCATTAGGCGCCGCCGTGAGGCCGAGCTTGACGTAGAAGATGAGGATCAGGATCAGGCCCAGCCAGAACTCGGGCAGCGCGCCCGCGAGAAGCCCGTAGGCGAACGAGAAGCGGTCAGTCACCTTCCGCGGGCGTCGGGCCGCCCGGACTCCGAGCGGAATCGCGATCACGACCGCGAGCAGCAGGCTGTAGGTGATCAGCTCGAGGGTCGCCGGCAGCCGCTGGCGAAGATCGACGCCCACTGGGTTTGTCGAGCGCCAGGACGTCCCGAGGTCGCCGTGCATCGCATGCCAGACGTACAGGACGTACTGCTCGGGCCATGAGCGGTTCAACCCCAGGTGGTCGCGCAGCAGCTGGATCGTTTCCTCGCTGGCGAGCGGCCCCAGCATGAGCCGCGCCGGATCACCGGGGATCAGCTGTACGAGCAGAAACGTGATGAACGTGATCCCGACGAGCTGCGGGACGACGAACAGCAGGCGGCGAAGTAGGTACTTCCAGAGCTTCACAGAACGCCAGAACGGCTCACGTTAGTACATGGCGTCGCCGCCGGAGATGTTGATGGTCGCCCCCGTGTAGTACGAGCCGCCGTCGGAGGCGAGCAGGACGGCAGTTGGCGTGATCTCCTCGACCTTGCCGAACCGCCCAAGCGGGATCTCCGCCTTCTTCTTCTCGAGCCAGTCCTCCGGGATCGAGCGCAGCAGCGGAGTCTCGATCGGACCAGGCGCGATCGCGTTGACGTTGATGTTGTGCGGCGCGAGCTCGTAGGCGAGCGCCCGCGTGAAGCCGTGTACCCCCGCCTTCGCGGCGCAGTAGTGGACCATCCGCTCGGTGCCTTCGATCCCAAGCTGTGAGCCGATGTTGATGATCCGCCCGGAGCGCTGCTCGATCATCGTCGGCAGCACGGCCTTCGTGCAGATGAACAGGCTCGTGAGGTTGACGTCGATCATCTCCTGCCACATCGCCAGCGGCATGTCGATGAGCGGCGAGACAGTGTCGATGCCCGCGTTGTTCACCAAGACGTCGATGCGGCCGAGATCGGCGAGCGTCCGCTCCACCATCTTCGCGACGAGCGCCTCGTCGGTGACGTCGACCTGACAGGCAATCGCGTCGCCGCCTGTGCCGATGATTCCGTCGGCTACTTCCCGTGCCCCCGCTTCGTTGCGGTCGGCGACCGTGACCGCGGCTCTCTCCTCGGCAAACGCCTCCGAGATGCCGCGGCCGATTCCGCTCGCGGCGCCCGTGACGATGGCAACCCTGCCGTCCAGCTTTCCCATATCCCCTCCAGGGTCCGGGCGGGCGAGGCTTTGCGACCGCCCCGAGGATCGGCTCGTCTGACTAGGACTTCGTGAAGTCCTGGAACCTGACGTTGTTCGAGGTGTAGTAGATCCAGCCGTGGACGTTGTCGCGCACGGCGAGCGCGGGGTCGGGTCTGACGATGAACACCCACGGCGCCTCACGCATGTAGATCTGCTGAACCTTCTGGTAGATCGGGATCCGCTTCGCGAGGTCGATCATCCCGAGACCTTTGTCGATCAAGGCGTCGACCTGCGGGTTCTTGTAGTTCGAGTAGTCGACGAACGACTTGCTGTGGAAGTACAGGGTGTTCGCGTACCCCGGATCCGGGTTCCACGGAGCGTCCGTGTAGAAGATCATCGGCTGCGAGCGCTTACTGACGTAGTCGTAGAACGTGCCCGCCGGCAGCTTGTTCAGCTGTACCTTCACGCCGATCTTCCGTAGCGACGTCTGGTACAGCGTGGCGATCTCCTCCTGCTCGGGGACGCCCGCGTTGTAGCTGAGCGTCGTCGAGAAGCCGTTCCCGAGCCCGGCCTGCTTGAGGAGCGCCCTCGCCCGCTCGAGGTTGTACGCGTAGTTCCAGTACTTCTCGGTCGCGGCGGGGTAGATCGTGGGAATTCCCGTCCGCAGCGGTCGGCCGTAGCCTTGGTAGACGGTCCTGATCACCTCGTTCTGCGGTAAGGCGTAGTTCATCGCCTGCCGCACGCGGACGTCGTCGAAGGGTTTGATCTTTGCGTTCAGCTCGATCCAGGTCTGCTGTGTCCCCCGAACGGTGTCGACCCGCACGCCTCCGACCTTCGAGAGCGCCTTCAGCTCCCGAGGGCGGAGGTACTGGGCGACGTCGACGTCGCCTCCCCGGATCAGCGCCACGCGCTGGGGTGAGGCGGGCACTTCCGTGTAGACGACGGTCTTCATCGCAGGCTTCGGCCCGTAGTAGTCGTTCCGCGCCTTGAAGATCGCCCGCGAGCCGTGCGTCAGCTCCGTGATTTCGTACGGTCCGAAACCGGCCGCCTTCGTCTTCAGGAAGTTCCGCGCCCACTTGTCGCCCGACTTCTCGATCTCGCGCAGCTTCGTCGCGTCGTGGATCGGGTTGTAGAGGTTGACCATCATGGTCAGGAGAACGGGGTTCGGGTTCCGGGTCTCGAACGAGATCGTGTAGGGACCCTCGACCTTCACGGCGGCCGGGTTCTCGAGTTTGAGGACGTTGATGAAGAAGCCGCCGACGCCCTTGAGCGCGAAGTGCCGGTCCCACGTGTACTTGACGTCCTTGGCGGTGAGCTGGTTGCCCCAGTTCGACTTGATGCCCTTCTTCAGGTGGAAGATCGCCTTCCGACCGCCCTTCGTGAGCTCCCAGCTCGACGCGAGCTTCCCCTCGATCGCCCACCCGTACTTCTCGGTCTTGTGGAAGGAGAGATCCTCGCGCCGGACATTCCGGTTCTCCGGATCGCCGATTGGCTTGAACCTGACCAGCGAGTCGTAGAGCATCCCGATTGCGTCCGTCGTCTGGATGTTGACGTCGAACTCGGAGTCCAGCGTCGACGGCGTCCCCGGAGCCGCGACTACCAGGGTGTCCTTCGGAGTCTTCGACTCGAAGAGCGGGCCAGCTTCCCGCTGGACGGCTGCCTCGCCCCGCCTCGCGCCGAGGACCGCGGTGGCGCCGCTCGCCCCGGCGGTCATCGCCAATAGCCTGCGACGGCTCATGCCCACGTCACCGACGCGGTGCAGATACTCGAGCAGCTCAGGCACGTCCCGGGGGTCTCGCGAACTCATCAGCGTCTCCTCTCTGGAGCCATAGACCTGCCGTCCGGAGGCCCCACACTACTCCATCGGGTCAGGGTCGGGCAATGATCAGACTTGCCGGTGAGTGCCCACGCTCGACCGAACACCTCGAAGAACAAACGGACATCGCCGCGGGGGCCGCCCCCAACTGGGGCGGCCCCCGGAACCGGCAGCTCTCGACCAACTCCCTCCGCGTCTGCGTGCGCTCAGACGCCGATGACGACGCCGAGCTCGCTCGGGAGCTTCTGCTCGACAGGCTCCTCCGGCCCGGGCACGGAATCCTTCAGGCGGGCGACGACGCGCCCCGTCCTGAGGTCCATC
>Ga0137369_10001883_pt1 | contig 21196 bp, 22 predicted proteins | sample SagtaG_12_FD_104918 | JGI IMG/M metagenome (GOLD analysis project Ga0137369, IMG submission 104918) | Vadose zone soil microbial communities from Sagehorn Ranch, Mendocino, California, USA - Sage1_L_113_16 metaG | ecosystem: Environmental > Terrestrial > Soil > Vadose zone | place: USA... | reverse complement strand
CCGTCGAGCGGGTGCTCGTCCTCGTGGAGAAAGCCGCCCGGCAGGTCCCACATGCCGGCGTAGGGCTCCCATGCACGCCGCGTCAGCATGATGCGCCCGGCGTCGTCGGTGCAGAGCGCGCAGGCGGCGGGCGCCGGGTTGGCGTAGACGACGTAGCCGCAGGCGCCGCACTCGGCGCGGCCCTCGGCCGGCTCAACCGGTGAGCCACAGCGGGGGCAAAAGCGCCACCCGTCGAGAAAGCCCACTACGGCGCCGCGATCTCGGCCTGCACGTCGGGGGCATACGTCGTGCCGACGTTCGGGCCGGCGACCGTCGCCCGGTAACGGCGGCCGAGCCATTCCGGCCGGAGCCGGACGGCGAACGACCCGTCCGCCTTCGGCGCGACGGCGATCATCCGGCTCCAGCCGCTCGTGCCCGGGCAGCCGAGGCAATCGAGGTAGACGTAGATCCGGAGCCGCTTGCCTTCGAGCGTCGTCGTGAACCCGCTCACCGGCCTGCCCTGGAAGGTGGCTGAGCCGGTCAGCCGCAGCCCGTCGTCGGCGAGGCGGAGCACCGGCGGCGCGCCCTTCCAGGCCGCAAAGTGCAGCTCGCCCGGGCGCCCCGGCTGGACCTGCCAGCGCTGCAGCGCATAGAGCACGCCGCCCGGGCCGCGGCGCACGATCGCCGCGAGCGGGAGGCGCACCCCGGGGGCCGGCCGGGAGACGTCGCGGCCCGACAGGCTGCCTCCGTGGAAGAGCTGCCCTTTCGGCAGCACGGTCACGGCCTGCTTCGCGCCGGCCTGCGTGAAGGTGATCAGGGCGGACCCGCGTGCGTCACCGCCAAGCGCGGCCCGCCCGCGTCGTTTGCGGCGAAGATCGAGGCCCCCGCCGCGGGGACGGCGGCGAGAGCCGCTGCGATCAGAGTCGCCGTGTGGAACCGCACACGGCGACTCTGCCAGAGGCTTCGCGCAAGTCAAGCAGGCACACTGCACAGATGCCCGCTCCGGCGCCGGCCAAGCCGGCACCTCCGCTCTCTGTTCGCCTCCGTCGAGCCTACGGCTCGTGAGCCCGATCCGCGAGCACGAATTCAGCCGCATCGGCCTCCTGGCCGAGCTACCGGGCCAGCGCCTGCGCAAGCTCTCCGACCTGATGCGGCGCGAGCATGTTGCGGCCGGCGCGGCCGTCGTGCAGGAGGGTGACGACGGCGAGCGCTTTTACGTCGTCCTCTCCGGGATGCTCAGCGTCAGCCAGGAGGCGATGGGCCCGCGGCGGGTGCTGAAGCCGGGGGACTACTTCGGCGAGGTGGCGCTGGCGATGCAAGTTCCGCGCACCGCCTCGGTGCGGGCGCTGACGCCGTCGGTGGTCGCGAGCTGCGACCGCGAGACATTCGACGAGTTCGTCCGGCCGCTGTTCAGCGACTGAGTCTGGACCCGACGAGGCCTAGGAGCCGGTCGCGGTCGGCGCGGTCGAAGCCCTCGGCGGAGAGCAGCTCGACGAGCGCCACCGAGCGGCCCCGGCGCACGAGGTAGAGCTCGACGGTGTCGTAGCCCGGCTCTGCCGCCCGCGTCACGTGCAGGCGATAACTCGTGCCGGGCCCGCGTCCGACCACGGCGCCCCCGAGCTCGTGCTCGAGGAACGGCCGGTAGCCCGGCTCCTTTGCCCGGGCAAGCGCTCTGGCCGCATCGGCAGGGGTGGCGAAGACGAGCGCCGTGACGCGCGCTGCGTCGCCTGCGTGGACGAGCGCCGGCGCCTCGACGCGTCCGGTCACGGTCAGCCCCGAGAGCCCGGGCGCGAGCTCGACAAGCCCCGGCTCGGCCCGGACGGCCTTCCACCCGGGCACGTCGCCGTCGCGCAGCAGCTGCACATCGCCGTGGACAACCGGCGGCGGCGGCGCGGAGCCGCATCCGGCAGCAACCAGCACGAGCACCCCTCCGAGCCCAAGTAACAGACTGTTACGAAGTCCGCGACGGCGTCCACACCGCCTGAGTGCAGGGCGTTTCGAGCGCTTGTAACAGTCTGTTACTTGGATCACCCGGCCAGTTCTGCCAGGACCGCGTCGGACAGGGCCGGCCACGCCTCCACCGCCCACTCGCCGAAGGTCAGGTCGGTCAAGCACGCGAGCGCCACGCCGGGCTCGGGGTCGACCCAGAGGAACGTGCCGCTGCGGCCGAAGTGACCGAACGTCCTCTCCGAGTTTCGGGCCCCGGTCCAGTGGGGCGACTTGCGGTCGCGGAGCTCGACGCCGAGCCCCCAGTCGTTCGGCTCCTGGCGGCCGAAGCCGGGGAGGACGCCGATGAGGCCAGGAAACTGGACGGAGGTTGCCTCCGCGAACGTCTCCGGCGAGACGAGCGTCGGCGCCAGCGCCTCGCGCCCGAGGGCGAGCAGGTCGTCGAGCGAGCCGTGCAGCCCCGACCCCGGACGGCCCTCGAAGCGCGCGCCGAGACCGAGGGGATCGAGCACAGCGCGGCGCAGGTACTCGCCGAACTCCATCTCCGCGTGCTCAGCGAGCGCCGCTCCGAGCACATCGAAGCCGGTGTCGGAGTAGATGCGCCGCTCGCCCGGGCGCGCGATCGGGCTCGAGCCCTCCGGCGGCAGCCCCGAGGCATGGGCGAGCAGGTGCCGGACGGTCGACCCGGGCGGCCCGGCGTGCTCGTCGAGGTCGATCGTCCCCTCCTCGGCGGCGACGAGGCAGGCGAGCGCCGTCACCGGCTTCGTCACCGAGGCCCAGGAGTACTGGAGCCCGGCGTCGCCGTGCGTGGCGACCGTGCCGTCGGCCGAGACCACGCCGACGGAGACGTGGTCGGCGGGCCAGCCCTCGACGGCTCGCAAAGCGTCCACTTCGCGGGATACTAGGTCGATGAAACGGCAGAACATCGCCTCCGGATCGCCGTACGAGCCTGTGATGGGCTTCTCGCGTGCGGTCCGCGTCGGCCCACACGTCTACGTCTCCGGGACGGCGCCGGTCATGCCCGAGGGAGAGGAGCTGCCGCCCGACCCCTACGGCCAGGCGAAGCGCTGCCTCGAGATCATCGTCGCCGCGCTCGCCGAGGCCGGCGCCGGGCCGGAGCACGTCGTCCGGACGCGGATCTTCGCGACGAGCGCCGGGATCTTCGAGGAGGTCGCCCGCGCCCACGGCGCCGTGTTCGGCGACGTCCGCCCGGCCTGCACGTTCGTGATCACGCAGCTGGTCGACCCCCGCTGGCATATCGAGATCGAGGCGGAGGCGCTCGTCGAGTGAAGCAGGTCACGCCTCCCAGCATCACGGGTAAGGGCGCGGCGTTTCCGCACGGCGGGAGCGTGCTCGACCACAGCTTCGGCCAGAGCGACGCCTACACGCTCGGCGTCGAGGAGGAGTACATGCTCCTCGACTCGGAGACGTTCGACCTCGTCCAGCACATCGACACGGTGCTGGCTGCAATCGCGGGGCACGAGCTCGAGGAGCGGATCAACGCCGAGCTGATGCAGTCCGTGATCGAGATCACCACGCCCGTGTGCCGGAGCCCAGCCGACGTCGAGCGGGAGCTGACCGCGCTCCGCTCGTACGTGACCTCGGTTGCGGCGACAAAGGGGCTCCGCGTCGGCTCGGCCGGCACGCACCCGTTCAGCCTCTTCGAGCGCCAGCGGATCACCGCGCGCGACCGCTACCGCAACCTCGTCGACCAGCTCCAGTACGTCGCCCGACGCGAGCTGATCTTCGGCATGCACATCCACGTCGCCGTCGACGGCGCGGAGAAGGCGGTCCAGGTCGTGAACGGCCTGCTCGGCCATCTGTCGCAGCTGCTGGCCCTGACCGCGAGCTCGCCTTTCTGGCGCGGTGAGACGACCGGCCTCTCCTCGAGCAGGCAGATGGTCTTCGCCGCGTTCCCCCGCTCCGGCCTGCCGCCGCGCTTCCGGGACTACAACGACTACGCCGAGGTCGTCGGCCAGCTCGAGCGGACGGGTTGCATCGCCGACTACACGCACATCTGGTGGGACATCCGGCTCCACCCGAGATTGGGCACGGTCGAGGTGCGAATCTGCGACGCCGTCACACGGGTCGAGGACGCAGTCGCCGTCGCGGCCTTCTGCCAGGCGCTCGTGAAGCTCTACTCCGAGCAGTTCGACCGCGGCGAGGAGATCCCCTCGTACCACCGCATCCTCACCGCGGAGAACAAGTGGTTGGCCGCCCGCTACGGGCTCGAAGCCCCGGTGATGGACCTCGCTACGGGCCGGCGCAACCGTGTCCCCGTAGCGCAGCTGATCCGGCGGACGCTGCGCGACCTCGAGCCGCACGCGCGCGATCTCGGCTCCGACCGCGAGCTCGAGGGGATCCGCGCGATCCTCGACCACGGCAACGGCACCGACCGGCAGCTGCGGATCTATAACGCGAACCGTGACATCGTCGAAGTCGTCCGCGAGATCGCGGACGCGACCGAAGTCGTCCCGATGGAAGCGTAGGCTGCCCGCGTGCGCCACCTGATCGTCCTTCTCACCGCGCTCGTTCTCACCGGGACCGTTGCTGCCGCCGGCGAACCCGTCACCGTGCTGCCGAAGCCGCGGTTCAACGCGCCGGCACGCAAGCCGGCGGCCGGGCGCGTCAGCTTCAAGATCCTCTCCTCCAAGTCGCTCGACCCGGGACGCCTGACGCCGTCGCCGAAGCCGCGCGGCCTGCTGATCGAAGGGCCCGACGGCTCGACCGCGCACATCGTTCGCGCCCCCGGCCGGTACGCCCTCGACTTCCGCAACTACGCCCGGCCCCCTCGGATCGTGCCCGGCGACCGCGAGTTCGTCTACGAGCAGGTCGTCTGGGCGAAGGAGGCGGACACCGGGATTCTCTACGTCGAGACTGCCCACTCGACCTACGCAAAGTCGTCGTACGGCCTGAACGCGTACCTGAACGCGATCGACCTGAAGACGAAGAAGCTGCGCTGGCGCAGCCCTGCGCTCGTCGCGAACGCGGACAACTTTGTCCTGCTCGACGGCCTGATCGTCTCGGGCTACGGATTCACGGCCGAGTCCGACTACCTGTACGCGATCCACTGCGCGACCGGGCGCGTCGCCGCACGCGTCCTGCTGCCGACCGGGCCCGAGCGGATCGTGCGCCACGGCAATGTGCTCACCGTCGACACCTACGACCACCGGCTGACGATCCGCGTCGTGGAGCACTGATGCTGGCCGAAGGCGAGCGCGTTCCGCAGGCAACGGTGTGGGTCGGCCCGCGGGAGCAGCACACGATGGAGGAGATCGTCGCGGATGGCCCCGTTCTGCTTCTCTTCTACCTCTTCGACTGGTCCTCGACGTGAACGAACGAGATGGAGCTCCTGCGTGACAGGAGCGCCGAGTTCGAGGCCGCCGGCGTCCGCCCACTCGGGATCTCGCGCGACTCGCCGTGGACGCACATCGCCTGGATGCAGGCGCTCGACCTCAACTTCGGGCTCCTCTCCGACTGGAACGGCGAGGCCGTCCGCGGGTTCGACGTCACGCAGGTCTGGCGCGGCATGGAGGACGTGCCGCAACGGGCCGCATTTCTGATCGACCGGGAAGGGAGGGTACGAGGGGCGTGGAGCTACGGGAACGAGCTCGTACCGGACTTCGACGAGCTGCTGGAAGCCGCCCGGGCTTTGTAGCTCTCGCCTGCGCCCTCTACCTCGTCGCGGCGGTCGTCGCGACGGAGCCGGCCGTCGTCCATGGCTGGTCGAGCTTCATGGCCGGCGGCGCGCCCGGCCACGGGGAGGCGGCGCCGGGCGACCACCTCCAGACCGGGTACCGGCTCTGGCTGGCGGGACACCAGCTCGAGCACGCGCGGCCACCCTGGGTCGACCCGTACAGCTTCCGCCCCGAGGCGGAGGCGCAGGCGAACGCCGCCTGGTGGCCGTTCGGCCTGCCGTACTGGCCGCTCGTCCGGGCCCTCGGGCCGGTGCTCGCCTGGAATGTGTTCACGCTGTTGTGCCTGTTCGGCGGGGGCGCGTTCGCACTGCTCTGGCTGCGCCAGCTGGGGCTGTCGCGGTTCGCGGCCGCGGCCGGCGGGCTCGCTTTCGAGGTCGCGCCATACCGGGTGATGCAGAGTCGGGGACACTTGCTCGGGCCGATCTCGCTGCTGCTGCCACTCGCGCTGTGGGCGTTCGAACGGGCGCGGAAGACGGGCGAACAGCGGTGGTGGTGGCTGTCCCGCGCCGCGCTGGTCTCGATCCCGCTCTCCGGACAGGTGCACCTCGCCCTCGGCGCGATCCCGTTCTACGTCCTCTACGCCCTGTGCCGGACGCGCGACCGGCGCGTCTGGCTCGAGACCGCGATCGGCGCGGCAGCCGCGATCCTCGCCGGCGTCCTCATCCGCCTGACCGTGATCTCGGGCTCGATCGACGACCGCGGGCGGTCGCTGAAGGAGGTCAAGCTCTACTCGGCGGACGGGCTCGACCTGGTCTCGCGCCATGTCCGCCACGGGGCGGAGGCGTTCGTCTTCCTCGGCTGGCTGACGCCGCTACTGGCGATCGCCGGCCTCGCGCTTCTCACGCGGCGCCGCGAGCTCGGGCTCGCCGCCGCGCTCGGCCTCGGCGCCGTCGTGCCGGTGCTGCTCGCGCTCGGCACGCACTTCCCGCTCTACGCCCCGCTCTGGCATGCGCTGCCGCCGCTGCGGTATCCGCGCGTGCCCGAGCGCCTGATGCCGATTGCCTGCCTCGCGCTCGCCGCCCTTGTCGCCTTCGCGATCGACGCAGGCCTGCGCCGTCGCGAGGCGAGGCACGTCCCGCGCGTCGCCCTGGCCGTCGCCGTCGCCGTGCTCCTCCTGGCCGACCTCCACGTCCGTGCCTTCGGCGCCTCGGCGGCCGATCGCTCCAACCGTGCTTACGAGGCCGTGCGGAAGGAGCCGGCAGGCCGCCTACTGGAGCTGCCGGTGTTCCTCCCGGACGTCCACTACGGGAGCGTCTACCTCTACTACGACGAGCGCGTCCGGCGGCAGCGCCCCGGCGGGTACTCGACCACGGCGCCCCGCCAGGCCGACGAGCTCGCACGCAAGCTGCAGCCCCTCAGCTGCGGCGACTGGACGACGGGCGCCGGCAAGCTGCTCGATCGGCTCGGCGTGTCGTCGGTCACGCTCCACCGCGGCCTCTACGACGAGAACGCGCTGTTCGCCGACACCGCCTGGATGGCCTGGCGCGCGCTGGCGGCGAACGGCTGGCGGCCGCTCGCGACGGACGGCGCGGTCACGTCATTCGGCCGCGGCAGCTCCGGTGCCACCCCACCGTTCGCCGAGCCGCCACAGAACGACGCCCTCTTCTGCGAGGGCTGGTACCTGCCTGATTCCCGCGGCCGGCAGATGAGCCGCGGCCACGCCGCGCTGTGGGTCCACGGAGAGGGGATCGTGCGGCTCTTCGTCGCTTCCCCCGAGCCGCTGGCCGTGCGCCTCTCGCTCGACGGCCGCTTCCACTCGCGCCTGACCGCGCACCGGCTGACCGAGGTGCGGATCGGGTTGCCCCAGGACGCCTGGCACCTGCTTGCCTTCGACACGCCCCAGCTGCCGGAGATCGGCGGCAAACCACGCGGGGCGCGCATCGTCGGGTACATGTTGCCGCCAGGTTGAGCCCGTGGCGTAGCCGGCGCTTTACTGGGCCTCGAGCCGCTCCTTCAGCCGCTGTTGGTCCTGCGGCACTTCCTTACGGGCCTGGCTGCGGACGAGCGGGAGGAGAAGCTTCCCGAGCCCATGCCCTTCGAAGTCGAGCTCGAGGCTGAGCCGTGATCCGCCGTCCAACGGTGAGACCGTGACGGTCCCGACGACCCGTACCGGCCCGTCGATGCCGCGAAAGCTCGCGCGTCGCGGGGGGTCGTGCTCGGTGATCTCGTAGGTCATCTCCCGCACACCGCCGGGGACCTTCCGCTTCTCGCGGGCGCGACTGCCGACCCGGGTCGGGCCTTCTGTCTCGACCTTCACCTCCCGGAGTTGCGCCTGCCATTCGCCGTGGCGCGAGAGATCGTCGATGTAGGCGAACACGGCTTCTGGCGGGCGGGCGATCTCGATCGAAGCGGTAATCGGGGTCATTGCTCCTCCTTTGCGTTACATCCCCATTGCGTGGTAGCCGGAGTCCACGTAGAGCGTCGTCGCGGTGACGTTGTCCGCATCGTCGGAAAGCAGGTAGGCCGCGGCCGCGCCGACGTCGTCCGAGTCGATGTGGCGGTGGAGCGGCGCCCGCTCCTCGACCAGGGCCTCCATCGTCGGAAAGCCCGCGATCGAGCGGGCGGCCAGAGTCCGCACCGGCCCTGCGGAGATCGCGTTCACGCGGATGTTCTTCTGGCCGAGGTCCCAGGCCAGGTAGCGGACGGATGCGTCGAGCGTCGCCTTCGCCACGCCCATGACGTTGTAGTGCGGAACCGCGCGCTCTCCCCCGAGGTAGGTCATCGTCAGGATCGACCCGCCCCCGGAGGCCTCCATCAGCGGCTCCGCTGCACGGGCGCACGCCACGAGTGAGTACGCGCTGACGTCCAACGCCATCCAGAAGCGGTCTCGCGGCGTATCGGTGAAGCGACCCTCGAGGTCCTCCGCGGCCGCGAACGCGACGGAGTGGACGAGGAGGTCGAGACTGCCGCCGAACGTATCCCCCACTTCCGCGAACACGCGGGCGACGTCCTCGTCCGAGCACACGTCGCAGGCGGTGACAAGCGGACTGGCCACTGTCTCCGCCAACTGCCGAACGCCCGCCTCGATCCGCTCGCCCTGATAGGTGAAGGCGAGCTGTGCGCCGCCCTCGGCCAGCCGCCGCGCGATCGCCCACGCGATCGAGCGCTTGTTCGCGACGCCGAGCACCAGCGCGCGCTTGCCTGAGAAGTCGGTAGCCACGCGGGTGCGAGTCTAACCCGGTTCCGATACGCTGGCCGCCTTGCGCCGCCACCTCGTCCTTCTTGCGGTTGCAGCGGCGCTCGTTACCTCGGCAGCGGCCTCGGCAGCGCTCCAGCCGGTCCGCCGAGACTTCGGTGAGCTGCAGATTCCGCGCGTGCGGGCGGGGACGATCGCAATTCCGCCGCGTCATGCGCGCGGCCGCGTGACGATGATCGTCACCCTCGAACAGCCGCCGCTCGCGGCCTATTTCGGCCGGACGCTCTCGGCCTCCACCGGCGCCCGCCGCCTGGACGTCCACTCCGCGGCCTCGCGCGCGTACCTCGCCAGGCTCGACCGGCTGCAGACCCGCGCCGTCGCGCAACTCCGCCGGGCGATCCCCCAAGCGACGGTCACGCGCCGGCTGACCGTGATCCTCGACGCGCTGACGGTCGAGCTGCCCGTCAAGCAGCTGCCCAAGCTCTACACGCTGGGCTTCGTGAACGAGGTCTACCCGAGCACGCGGTTCACCCTCAACCTCGACGACAGCCCGGGGCTGATCGGCGCAACTGCGTTCTCGAGTGCAACCGGCGACACGGGCCAGAGCGTGAAGATCGCGGTCGTCGACGACGGGATCGACCAGACGAGCACGTTCCTCGATCCCACCGGGTACACGTTCCCGGCCGGCTTCCCGCGCGGCCAGCTCGCGTACACGACGACGAAGGTGATCGTGGCCCGCTCGTACCCGGGCCCGGGATCGGGCAAGGCGGGTCAGCTTCCGCTCGACCGCAAGACCTCGTTCCACGGCACCCACGTCGCGGGGATCGCCGCGGGGGACGCCGGCACGACCGCACCCGCCGGCCCCGATCACCCCGAGGTGCACGGGCTCTCAGGGGTCGCTCCGCGGGCGTGGCTCGGCAGCTACCGGGTGTTCAACGTCCCGACCCCGGTCGGCAACAGCGCGTACACGCCGCAGATCGTTGCCGCATTCGAGGACGCGGTCTCCGACGGGATGGACGTGATCAACTTCTCCGGCGGGGGGCCGATGAACGACCCCGCAAACGACGCTCTCGTCGAGGCCGTTCACAACGTCTCCGAGGCGGGCGTCGTCCCCGTGATCGCGGCGGGCAATGACCGCGACGACTTCGGCCTCGGCAGCGTCGGGGCGCCGGGCACGGCGCCGGAGGCGATCAGCGTCGCCGCCGTCTCGAACTCGCACGTCTTCGCCCCCGCGCTGACGGTATCGGCGCCGGCGGGCCTGCCCCCGATCCCGTTCAACCGCGGCGCGAGCCCCACGCCGGTGGCCTGGGGCGTGATCGACGAAAAGCTCGTCGATGTCGGCGCGATCGTCGGGACGGACGGCAAGCCCGTCGACCGCTACCTGTGCGGCCCGGGGAAAAACCTCGAGGCACCTGCCAGCACACTTCCGTCAGACTCGCTGAGCGGGTCGATCGCGCTCGTCTCGCGCGGGTACTGCAGCTTCGTCTCGAAATCGCTGCGGGCGAAAGCGGCCGGGGCCGAGGGCATCGTGTACGTCGACAACCGCCCGGGCGAGGCAAACAGCGTTCCGGTTCAGGTCGCGCTTCCGGCCGGGATGATCGCCGACGCGGACGGCGCACGCCTGCGCGCGGCGATGGCCGCGACGGGCGGTCAGGCGACGGTGCGCATCGGCCGCGATCCGCTCGAGATCGAGACCGGCCGCGGCGGCACGCCCACCAGCTTCTCCTCCGCGGGCCTGACGCCGTTCGGCCACGACCTCAAGCCTGACCTCTCGGCCCCTGGCGGCTCCATCCTCTCCTCGACCCTGCGCGAGACGATCGGCGAGCCATTCGCGGTCTTCGACGGGACGAGCATGGCCGCACCGCACGTCGCCGGGGCTGTGGCCCTGCTGCGTCAGCGCCATCCGGCCTGGAGCGCACCGCAGGTCAAGTCGGCGCTGATGTCCACGGCCGGGCCCGCCTGGGGAGACACGAGCCGCATCACGGAGGCCTCGGTCCTGCTCGAGGGCGCCGGACTGGTCAACGTCGGCCGCGCCGACAATCCCCTGGTCTTCACCGACCCGTCGTCGCTGTCGTTCCAGGACCTGAACGTCAACCGCGGCTCGTCCTCACGCCCACTGCTCTCGACGATCACCGACGCGGGGGGCGGCGCCGGAACCTGGCAGGTCGAGCTCAGGCCGCAATCGGCCACGGCCGGAACGCAGATCGACCTTCCCGCCTCGATCACGATCTCGCCCGGCGGCGACGCACTGCTCACCGCCGTCGCGCGCGCCTCGGCCTCCGCCCCGGCCGGCGACGACTACGGCTTCATCGTGCTCCGGAAGGACAATGTGACCCGGCGCATCCCGTACGCCTTCACCGTCGAGCGCCCGGGCCTCGAGTCCGTGCCGGCCGTGAAGCTCCAGTCGCTCCAGATCGGCGACACGCGGTCGGGAGCGAGCAGGGCGAACGTCTACCGCTGGCCGGCCGCCCCGTTCGGCCCGCCGCCGAGCTACGTCGGGCCGCCGACGGACGAGGACGGAGCCGAGCAGCTCTTCGTGACCAACCTCGCCGAGCCGGCGGTGAACATGGGCGTCTCCGTCGTCCTCCAGACCGGCAACTCGCTGATCGACCCGTTCTTCCTCGGCTCGCGTGACGAGAACGACGTCACCGGCTACACGGGCACGCCCGTCAACGTCAACGGCTACCTCTTCCACTACAAGGCGGACGTCCAGGCAGCGGGCATCCAGTACCCGCGCCAGGGGCAGTACTACGTCGCCGTCGACTCCGGTCACAGCGACTTCACCGGCACGTCGCTCGCGGGCCGCTACGTCCTGCGCGCCTGGCTGAACGACGTCAGCCCGCCGGTCGCGGCGATGATCACAACGACGGTCGCCGCCGGCCGGCCGACGATCGTCGCGCGGACGCTCGACCTGCAGTCGGGCGTCGACCCGCTCTCGCTGGTGATCGCCTACGGCCGGACTCTGGTCGGCGCCGCCGCCTACGACCCGATTTCCGGGATCGGGATCTTCCCGCTGCCGCCGGCCGCGACCGCGCTGAAGCCGGGCAAGACGCCGCTGATCTTCGTCGCCGGCGACTTCCAGGAGGACAAGAACGTCGACCAGGCCGGCGAGATCAGCTCGATCCTGCCGAACACGACGTTCGTGCCCGTGAAGCTGGACGTGGTGAACCATCCGACCGTGACCTGGCTCGCTCCGAGCGCCGGCGAGTGCACGGCGGCGCGGACGCGCCTGCTCGTGGTCGCAAGCGCGACGAAGAAGATCCGCCACGTGCAGTTCTTCGTCGAGGGCAAGCCGATCGCCACGATCACGCGCGGCGCCGCCGGCCTCTACTCCACGACCTGGGCGCCGAAGGGCCTGGCGCCGGGCAGGCACGGGCTCCAGGCTGTCGTCGAAGACGCCGGCGGTGCGACCCGCACGGCCGACATCAGCGTGAAGGTCTGCCCCAAGAAGAAGTAGCCTCGACTGGCATGGACGAGCGCGTGGCAGTGATCACGGGCGGCTCCAGCGGGATCGGCGCGGAGCTTGCCCGCCTGCTGGTGACCGACGGCTGGCGGTGCGTGCTCGTCGCCCGCAGCGAGGCGCGGCTGCGGGAGGTGGCGGAGGTGCTCGGAGCTGAGCCGGAGGTCTGCGATGTCGGCGACCGCGCGGCGGTCGAAGGGCTTGCCGCGCGGGTCATGGAGCGACATCCACGCATCAAGCTGCTCGTCAACAACGCGGGCGTTCCCGGGAGAGCAGACTTCCTCGCGGGCGATCCCGAGCGGATCGAGAACGTGATGCGCATCAACTACCTGGGCGGCGTGTGGTGCCTGCGCGCCTTTCTACCGGCGCTCGAGGCAGCAGCGCCTGCCGACGTCGTCAACGTGGTCTCTGTCGCCGGCACCGTGGTGATGCCGCCCTCCGGCCCGTACGGAGCGTCGAAGCACGCGCAGCTCGCCTTCTCGCGCGCGACGGCCGCTCAGCTGCGTGGGCGCGGGATCAACGTGCACACCGTGCTGCCCGGCTTCGCCGAAACGCCGGGGTTCCCGCAGCGGGGCGTGATCCCGAAGGCGCTCGAGTGGACGATCATCGGCCCGGAGCGCATCGCCCGCTCCATCGTCGCCGCAGTGCGCTGCGACCGGCGCGAGAGCTTCGTGCCCTGGTGGTACCGGCCGGTCGCCCTGCTGCAGGCGGTGACGCCGTCACTCGTCGCGCGCGTGCTCTCGCGCGGCAAGTACGGCGGGCCCGGCGCCGTTTAGAGCTGCCAGCTGCCGTCGCGGAGAACGGGAACGCGGTCGCCGTCCCGAGTGATCCCGGTGACTGTGACGTCGTCGCCGCCGATCATGAAGTCGATGTGGATCGAGCTCCGGTTCCGTCGCAGCCGGTCTTCTTCGGACAACCCCTCGTCAAAGCCGTCGCCGATCGCGATGTGGCTGGCGGCATTCTCGTCGAGCAGCGTGTCGTAGAAGACGGTGCCGAGCCGGCCGATGCGGCCTTCGCGGTCGACGAGCGCGACCTCGCCGAGCCGCGCGGCTCCGTCGTCGAACGCAGTCCTGGCGCGCATCACGCCGGCACCCTGCTCGGCGTCGATCTCGACGGCGCGGCCGCCCTCGAATCTGACCTCGAGGCCGCGGATGATCGTCCCGTCGGCGAGGACGAGCGGCTTCGTCGAGCGGACCCGGCCGTCCGCCCGCTTGGGGTCGGGGGTCGCGTAGACCTCTTCCGTCGGCAGATTGGCGAGATGCACGATCCCGTCCACGGTCTCGTCACGCGCGGCTTGGAACGTGGAGGTGGGGAGCAGCCCGATCGTCAGGTCTGTGCCGGCGCCCTCGAAATGGAGCGCGTCGAAGTGGCGCTCGTTCAGTCGCGCGGCTGCCGCGGACAGCGCGTCGGCGCGCTCCCCCCACGCCGCGACCGGGTCCGGCTCGTCGAGCCGGCACACGTGCGCGACCTCCTCCCAGAGCCGGTCGAGAGCCTCGTCGGGCGGCAGGTCGGGATGGACGAGCCGCGCCCACGGCTCGGTGGGGCACGGCACCACCGTCCAGTTGGTCGTCCGGTCGGAGATCACGCTCAGGATCTCCTTGATGAACGGAAGCTGGTCGCGGCCGGCGCGTTCGGGATCGAGGTCGTCGAGCAGCCCGGTCGTGGTCGGCCCGGCGAGCGAGATTCGTGCCGCGTGCTGCTCGCTCAGCGCCAGCATTCGGTGGGCATACCAGGAGGGAACGAACGGCAGGCTCTCCTCCTCCGCGAAGGCGATCCGAGCGCGCTTGACGTACGGGTCGAAGTACCACACGTCCACGAACGACGCACCCCGCTTGTACGCGCTCTCAGCGACCGCGCGGGCAAGCTCGTACTGCCCGTGATCGGCCCCGACGGTGACGATCTGCCCGGGCTGCACGTTCGCGCCGAGGGCAACAGCGATGTCGGCGAGGCGCGCGGTGAGGTCCGCCCGGTCCACCGGCGCAGCTTACGTGCGCGGCTCCGGCCTGGCCGCCAGATACCAGCCGGCCAGCGCCGTGTAGCCGGGCGGCGCAAGAGCGGCGGCTCGGTCTCTCGCTTCCCCCGTGCAGCCCGCGAGGTCGAGGTAGCGGTCGAGGTCGCGCCGCTCCTCGGCGAACTTGGTGCGCGTGACGACCAGGTCGTTCGCCTCGAGCAGCAACCGCACGTCCACGTCCGCGAGCAGACGCTCGTGCGAGGAGTCGCGGGCACGCTCGAAACGGTCGACGTCGAAGGCGACGAGGGGGTCGATTGGCGCGATCTGGTCGATGACGAGCACGCGGCCGCCGGGCCGGGTGAGCCGCGCGAGCTCGGCGACCACGAGCTCCGGGCGGTGGACATGGTGCAGCGTCCGGGCGCAACCGGTGATGTCGAACGAGGCGCTCTCGAGCTCGAGCCTGGTTGCGTCCCCCTCGACGAAGGCGACGTTCGGGAACGGCCCCGCCCGCGCGCGTGCCTCCGCCAGCAGCTCCGGCGAGCGGTCGACGGCCACCACCTCGCGGACGTGCGGCGAGAGCGCGAAGGCGAGCGCGCCGGTGCCCGTGCCCGCGTCGAGAGCGCGCTCGTCCCCCGACGGCTGGACGAAGCCCCGAACGTGCTCGGTCAGGTCGGCGCGCCGGCTCTCCTCGAGCTCGGCGAGCTGCGTGGCCGTCCTACTCCAGCGATCGCCTGACAAGTTCTTCCGCCTCGTCCCGGGTAGAGATCGTGCCCGCCGCGCGCTCCTCGGCGATCAGCTCGAGCAGCCGCCCGACCTCCGGGCCGGGCGGGATGCCGAGCTCGTCGCCGCGTAGAAGCGGCTCGGCCGGCTCCTCTTTCCGCGCCTGCTCGACGGCACGAGCGAGCTTCGGCGCACCGACGAACGCGAGCGCCTCGAGCGCCCACGGTTCTGTCGCCCGCCGAAACCGGTAGATCGCGCGCGGGGAGTCGTCGACGGGCATCTCGGCACGCAGCATGGTGGCCACGAAGCGGCGCAGGTCGTTCGAGATCGGGAACCGCTTCAGGCTCTCGCGGAACGTCACCGCCAGCCTGAACCACGGCGAGTCGAATTCGCGGAGTCGAGGATCGGGCCGGCCGCCGAGCGGCTCGAGCAGTCCTAGCTCGGCCAGGCGCTCGAAGCCTCCGGCCGACAGTCGCGCAAGCTCGTCGAGGATGCGTTCGCCCGCAGGCCGGCCGGCGCGACCCGCCCTCGCCCGCACGAGCTCCTCGGCCGCCGGGTCGAGCCGGAAGCCGAGCTCGTCCTCGAGCCGCACCGCGCGGAAGAGCCGCACGGGGTCGTCGTCGAACACGCGCTCGGAGACGGGGCGAAGGACACGGCGCTCGAGGTCCGCCCGGCCGCCGAACGGATCGAGCGGCTCGCCGCCGGCAAGCGGTACGGCCATCGCGTTCACCGTGAAGTCACGGGCAGCCAGGTCGCGGTCGATCGAGCCACCCTGAAGTGGCGAGAAGTCGACCGTGCGGCTTCGGTCAACGACCACCCGCCATGCGCCGAACTGCGTCGAGAGCGGGAAGACAGCGTCCCCGCAGCGGCGCATAAGGGCCCGGGCGGCCCGCTCCGGCTCGCGGCAGGCGATGTCGAGGTCGAAGACCGGCCGGCCGAGCAGCTCGTCCCGGACCGCGCCGCCCACGACCCAGGCGTCCTCGCGCGCGAGCACGGCCTGAACCTCCTCTTGCAGGCTATGCATCGACAACGGCGCGGTATGCGCGCTGCGGGCTCGAGTTGATCCCACAGGCCAGCTCATAGGTGATCGTCCCGGCGACCCGCGCGTGCTCCTCGGCGAGCAGACCGTCGCCGATTACGGTCACGGGCGTTCCGACGGGGAGTTCGCCGGGCAGCTCGACGGTGAAGGAATCCATCGAGATCGTCCCGACAACGAGCCGGAGCTCGCCGCCGACGAGCACCTGCGTCCCCGTCAGGTCGCGGCGGAAGCCGTCGCCGTAGCCCACGGGCACGATCCCGATCCACGTCGGCTGCCCGGCGAGGAACGTCCGCCCGTAGCCCGTACTCTCGCCCGGCTGTAAAAGGCGTACCTGGGCAAGCTCGCTGCGCCAGCTCAGCACCGGCTCGAGACTGTCCCCGCCGGGGTCGGTGCCGAAGGGCGACAGGCCGTAGAGCGCGATCCCGCAGCGCGCCGCGTCGAAGCGGGCGGAAGGGATCCGCAGGGCCGCCGCGCTGTTTGCGATGTGCCGGAGATACCCGGGGTACGGGGCCGTCGCCTCGCGAAAGCGCTCGATCTGCTGCTCGGCGAAGGCGTGGTCGGAGTCGGCAGTTGCGAGGTGCGACATGAAGCCGACGAGCTGGACCGGCGGAGCGAACAGCTCGGAGAGGCCGTAGCGACCCATCCCGGTATCGAGCTTCAGGTGCAGGCCGATGTCCTCGGGCAGCGGCCCGTCGTCCGAGACCACGAGCTCGAGTCTCGCCTCCCGCGCCTGGCCGATCTCCCGGTTCGAGGCCGGTCCCATGACGACGATGCGCGTGGTCGGGAACTCCGGACGCAGCACGAGCGCCTCCGCGACCGTGGCGGTGCAGAGCCCGGTCGCGCCGGCACCGAGCGCGCCGCCGGCCGCGTCGACCGCGCCGTGGCCGTAGCCGTCGGCTTTGACCACCGCCCACAGCTCGGCGCCGCCCAGGGCGGCGAGGAGTGTCTTTGCGTTCCGGCGCACTGCGCCGATGTCGATCGTCAGCTCGGACCTGGCTATGACCGCCTCCAATTTCTCGCCGGCTCCGACACGTAATCCTCCCCGTTACTCGAGCGCGGCCGGGAGCAGCGCCACGACGTCCGAGGCGACCAGCCCCCGGGCGGGACCACGCCTGGCGGCGACGTCGCACGCGACCGAGGCAGCCGCAGCGGCGACCTGCGCCTCGACGCCCTTGGCGAGGAAGGCGGCGGTCACACCGGTGAGCACGTCACCCGTGCCGGCCGTCGCGAGAGACGGCGGGCCGCCGTCTGCGACGAGGAGGCCACTGCCCGGAGCAGTCACGAGCACATCGGCGCCCTTCAGCAGGCAGACGCAGCCGAAGCGCTCGGTCGCCTCCTGCACAGCCTGGAGACGGTGCGCGGCCACCCACGACGACTCGCGGCCGAGCAGTCGCCCGAGCTCACCCTCGTGGGGTGTGAGCACCGTCGGAGCCGAGCGCTCGAACGGCTGGAGCTGGAAAAGCGCGTCCGCATCGACGACGGCTGGCAGATCGGTCGTCTCGAGCAGCCGGCGGACGAGCGCCTGCCGCTCCTCGGAACGGCCGAGCCCCGGCCCGAGCGCGAGCGCGGAGTGACGCGGAACCGCCTCCACAGCCTCCTCCAGCGGTCGCTTCACCGCCTCGAGGACGCGCGACTCGATCACCGGCAGCGACTCGCGCGGCGCACACACGGTCACGTAGCCGGCATCCGCCCGGAACGCCGCCGTCGCCGCCAGGCAGGCGGCGCCCGTCATCCCGGGCGCGCCGCCCACGACGAGCACGGCGCCGGAGGTGTATTTGGTGTCCTGCGGCCGCTTGCGCGGGACGAGCCCGAGGATCTCTCGCGTGACCAAGCGCGCCTTCGTCACACGCGGTTCCAGCCCGATGTCGGCGACCACGACCTCGCCCACGTGGAACCGCCCCGGCGCGACCTCGAGCCCGACCTTCCTGCCGTGCATGGTCACCGTCACGTCAGCCCGCACCGCCGCCCCGGCGATCTCGCCCGTGTCGGCGTTCACGCCGGACGGCAGATCGACCGCGACGACCGGCGCGCCGGACGCGTTCATGCGCTCGATCAGCTCCGCCGCGTCGGGCCGGGGCTCGCCGTGGAAGCCCGTGCCGAAGAGCGCATCGATCAGGACGTCGCCCTCGAGGCCCTCCTCCGCGGTGCGTCCTGCCGCGCGGAGCACCTCGAGCGCGATCCGCCCGTCACCCCCGTTGGCGCCCCCGCCGCAGACGGCACCGAACGTGCGGGCCTCGGGGAACCGGCGCAACGCTTCCTCCGCGACCGCGCGTCCTGCGCGCTGCATGAGCTCCGAGACCTCGTGCCCCGCCTCGGCGGCCTTCATCTCCTCGGCGGTGTAGAGCGGCTCGAAAGGGGTCAGGTCTTGCAATCACACACCTCCGGCAGGCTTGGTATGGGATTGCAAGACCTGACCCCAAACGCACACCGCGGCCGCGAGCTCGCGGCAGTGCGTCATCGAGAGGTCGAGCCGGCCCGCGCCGGCCCGCTCGGCCCAGGCGGCGACCCGACCGGAGAGGTGGACATCCGGCTTCGGCCGGCCGACGATCTCGACGTCGCGCCAGGCAAACGCCCGCGCGACGCCGAAGCCGAGCGCCTTGCCGACCGCTTCCTTGCCGGCAAACCGGGCCGCGTAGTGCTGGGCCGGGTTCGGCCGTGATTCGCAGTAGCTGCGCTCGGCGGCAGTGAAGCAGCGCTCGCGAAACGACGGATACCGCTCGAGCGCGCGACGGACCCGCTCGATCTCGATCAGGTCGACGCCGACGTTGGCGATGTTCATGGGCCGGCCCCCGGCCCATGAACGTGGGGAGGGGTCCGAGGGGAACCGGGAGGTTCCCCTTCCAAGAAGGGGGCTCGCGGGGGAAACATGGTTTCCCCCGCGTGGTCCCCCACGGGAGCGAGCCGGAGGCGAGCGACGTTCACGGCAGCTGCTCCAACCACTCCGGCAGGTACGCGATCGAGCTGACGACCGCATCCGGGACGACGGTGGTGCGCTCGAGCTGGTCCGGCCGGAACTTGCCGGTGCGAACGAGGACGGTCTTCAGGCCGTAGCGCTGTGCGCCGGCGATGTCGGACTCGAGGTCGTCACCGACCATCCACGTCAGGTCGGGCTCCGCGTCGAGCGCCGCCAGCGCAGCCTCGAAGTAGGCGGGACTGGGCTTCCCGAGCACGGTCGCCTCCACGCCGGCCGCGTACTCCAGCCCCGCGACGAACGCGCCGGAATCGAGCAGCGGGCCACGCGAGGTCTGCCACCACTGGTTCTTGTGCAAGCAGTAGAGGTCGGCGCCCTGCTCGAGCTCCGCGAACGCCCGCGCGAGGTTCATGTAGCTGAAGACTCGCCCTGTCTCCTCGGTTTCGTCGGCCCCTCCGAGCAGAACGGCCTCAGCGCCTCCCCCGACGAGCTCGATTCCCTCCAGGTCGTCGACGACGGCCGCGATCACGAGGGCGAGCACGCGCTTGCCCGCGAGCGCCCGCGCGGCGGCCACGGCGGTCGTCTGCAACTCGGAGTCGTCGAGCTCGAGCCCGTACCCGCGCATTTCCTCCGCCAGCATCGCGCGCGACCGGGTCGTGTTGTTCGTCACGAACCGCAGCCGGTGTCCCTGCCGGCGCAGCTCCGCCACCGCCTCCATGGCCCCCGGGATCGGCTGGCCCGACACGTGGAGGACCCCGTCGATGTCGACCAGAATGGCAGCCATGGCCGCCGAGTCTATTCTGCCCGCGTGGCTTCGCCACGTGAGGCAGGGCACCGGCCGCGCGGAGGCAACACCGCCGCGACCGGCTTTCGCGTGACCCGCTCGGTGACTCTCCCCGTGGACGAGATCGAACTGCGCTTCTCGCGCTCCAGCGGCCCCGGCGGCCAGCATGCGCAGCGCTCGGAGACGCGCGTCGAGGCGATCTTCGACGTCGAGGCCTCGTCGGCGCTCACGCCCGTCCAGAAACGGCGCGTGGTCGCGCGTACCGGGCCGGTTCTGCGCGCCGTCGCCCAGGACGAGCGCAGCCAGTGGCGGAATCGAGAGCTCGCGGTCGAACGGCTCGTCGAGCGGCTGCGCGAGGCGTTGCGGGTGGAGCGTCGGCGCAAGCCGACGAGCCCGACGGCGGCGTCCCGGCAGCGGCGCCTGGACGATAAGCGCCGGCGGGCCGAAACGAAGCGTCTGCGCCGGCCGCTCACGTAAGGGGTGTGTAAGAACCGGCGGGTATTGGAACGTGGTCGCGTAGTCTGTCCCGAGCCTGACCCGACGCCCAAGGAGTCTCACCTAATGCGCTTTCGCATGATCCCTGTCACGGTCGCCTGCGCCCTCGCGGCGCTGATCTTCCCCCTCATGGCCTCTGCAGAGCCGCGGATGCTGATCGGCTTCCAGGACGATCCCAGCCTTCGCTGGCGCGACGACCGGCTCGGCGTCTTCGACGTGGCGCAGCAAGCGAACGCCGGCATCGTGCGCACGACCGTCTACTGGTCGCGAATCGCCGAGAAACGGCCGGCCACCGCGACCAATCCGTTCGACCCCACGTACCGCTTCGACGACCTCGACGAGTTCGTGCGCAACGCCGGCCTTCACGGCATGGAGGTGATGCTGACGATCTGGGGCACGCCGTCCTGGGCCAACGGCGGGAAGGGTCAGAACTACGCACCCACCAACATGGCCGACATGCAGAACTTCGCGCGTGCGGTTGCAACGCGCTACTCCGGCCGCTTGCGGAGCTATCCGTTCGTGCGCTACTACACGATCTGGAACGAGTCGAACCTCGGGCAGTTCCTCTCGCCGCAGTACGACTCCAAGGGCAAGCCGATCGCGCCGGCGATCTACGCGAGGATCTACCGCGCGGCCTACGCGGGGATCAAGGCGGGCAACGCCCGTGCCCTCGTCGGGATCGGTGAGACCTCGGCGCGCGGCCGCGACCGCTTCCTCGGCAAGGCGGGCACGCAGGAAACGGAGTCGCCCGGCAGGTTCGCGAAGCTGCTCTCCGAGCAGAAGCCCGCGCTTCAGTTCGCCGCCTGGTCGCACCACCCGTACTCGACCTCGCCGAGCCAGCCACCGACGCAGAAGGTTCGCTGGCCGAACGTCGCGCTGACGCAGCTGCCGAAATTCGAGGACGAGCTGAAGAGCCTGTTCAAGCGCAAGTCGGTGCCGATCTGGATCACCGAGTACGGCTACGAGACGAAGCCGGGCGAGCCGCTCGGGGTCACCCTCAGCCAGCAGGCCGCCTATGCGCGTCAGGCGCTGAACATCGCCGCCGGCAACCCGGACGTGCAGATGTTCATCTGGTT
>Ga0137369_10001873_pt1 | contig 21235 bp, 11 predicted proteins | sample SagtaG_12_FD_104918 | JGI IMG/M metagenome (GOLD analysis project Ga0137369, IMG submission 104918) | Vadose zone soil microbial communities from Sagehorn Ranch, Mendocino, California, USA - Sage1_L_113_16 metaG | ecosystem: Environmental > Terrestrial > Soil > Vadose zone | place: USA... | reverse complement strand
GCAATATAGGCAACCACTAGAGATGCCACCGCGACTAGCAATGACGTTCGTTTAAGGACTTCTTTCTTTTCATTCATGAGAATTTTCCTTTCGCCAACCAAAGATAACAGTGAGAGCGAAAGAACGAATGCGATAAGCGCTCTCATACTTCTTCTCTGCTAGAATATTCTGCCGAACAGATATAGCAAAACCTCCAGGAAAGTTAAATCTGCGCAGGAGAGCTAACAGAGAGGCGACGGTCGAACGTTCAAAGACAAACCATTCTTGCGTTTCACGAAGGGGGCGATTATGTACGTAATCACGGGAGCAACTGGCAATACTGGAAGTATCCTTGCAAGGACACTGTTGGGCCTAGCCCAGAAAGTGCGGGTTATCGGTAGAAGCGCTGATCGCCTGGAACCTTTCACCGCCAAGGGTGCCGAGTCGTCGGTTTGTGAGGTGACAGACGCAGCCGCACTGACGAAGGCGTTCTCTGGAGCACGCGCAGTTTACGTGATGATTCCGCCCAGCATGATTAGCAACGACTATCGCGCCGATCAAGATCGGGTCACTAATGCGATTGCCCAGGCAATCGAGCAAGCAGGGGTTAAGTATGCGGTCTCGCTCAGTAGCGTTGGGGCGGATAAGCCGGAGCGAACTGGTCCGGTCGCCGGACTGCATTATCTGGAACAGACCCTTAACCGAATTCCTGAGCTGAACGTCCTGCACCTGCGGTCTGGTTATTTTATGGAGAACACTCTCGCGCAGATCGGCACTATTCAAACCATGGGAATGACTGCCGGTCCCTTACGTCCCGACTTATTGATTCCTATGATTGCGGCACGCGACATTGGGGCTGTCGCTGCCCAAGCGCTCCTCGACCTAACCTTCACTGATAAGCAAGCGCGCGAGCTGCTCGGACAGCGAGACATAAGCATGAGCGAAGTGGCCACAATTATTGGCAGCGCAATCGGCAAGTTCGATCTTAAGTATGTCCAATTACCGGATGAGCAAGTTCGAACAGCGTTAACGCAGATGGGAATATCCTTGAATGTCGCGAATCTAATCCTTGAAATGTCCGCTGCTCTAAACTCCGGTCATATGAGAGCGTTGGAGGAACGTTCGCCAGAGAACACCACGCCAACTTCTTACGAGTCATTTGTGGCTGAGGAATTTGTTTCTCGTTATCGAGGCAAGTCTACTACTGCATAAAGTCGCATTTGGCCGGCGTCGCGGTTTTGTACATCCAACTTCTGGTTGGTAAAATATTTACCAGCCAGGCTAAGCTGGCTTCTGTTCATTCATCCATTTCAAGATCGCTTCTGTCACTTCTTGCATCGTCAAATTGGTCGTATCGTAGATTAGGATCTGGCGTGGCTCAAGGCGGATATTTTCAGTGAATTCCACTTCGGTAGCAGCGAACAGCATCTGGCGGAGGATCAGTCTCGAACGTAAGCCATAACTTCATTATCCACGCAATACTCGTCTGACCCCTTCCGCTGTTGCTCCGAAAACGAGATGTGAAGCCAGCGCGTAGATGTGAGTCGAAAGCGAATAAGCACCAGGCTCTTTCGACAGGCCAAGCAGAGGAACCAGACCCTCATCGACCACTAGCCAAAATGCCGCGCCATAGGGCAGGCCAGCTCCCCCAGTGACTTCGGGAAGCAGTTCGGCTGTTACGCCATAAACAATTCCGCTTGTCGCGCCCACGGCGTAATGTACCGCGGGTCCGGCAATCTTCTTTTCACCAGGAGTCAATCTATGATCAAAGATGATCTCCGAAAGGGCGGAAGCCGTCTTCACGGTTGCGTCGTCTTCGTTTTCATCACCGGCGTCGCCCGTTTTATTGAGTGATTGTTTGGTCTTCAAATTAGACGGAGCATGTTTGCTGGAGTTCTCTTTTTTGGTTGAACCATTCCTGGCCGATAGGGCAAGCCAGCAATCCTGAAAACGATCCATGACCCACGATGCGACGAGACCCGCGACCAGGCCTGCCAACGCGCCTTTCCCAAGGTTCGGTTCGGAATGATCACCCGCCGCAGTTCTTTCATCATGGATTTCTAATAGAGACTTCTCAGTAGCTCGCATAGACTTTCCTCCAAAGCAATGTTCCAAAAGCGACAGCGAAGATCCGCTAGCATCTCTCACTGCCCCATCATTTTCGCCCTAGGTGTAGCAAGCGCGCGAACAAGCCTTTCTTTTTCGGCTTCTGCTCTTCAGGCTGCTTCTGCTGGGGCGCGCTCGATGCTCGGGATTCGACCGCAGGCTTCGAGTCGGTTCTAGCCGTGCCGTGCGATCGACGTAGTTCGACTGATGGCCTGGATTTCGTATTGCCGAAGTTCTCAGTTGGCGAGGTCTTACGAATCTTGTAATAGTCCGGTAAGTGAGCGACCAATCCATAACGTGGCGTGGTTTTCGAATAACCGGCGACCAACTGTTGGTTATAGTGATCGATTGAAAAATCGAAAGGGTCTTTTGGATTGGCGTCGATGATCTTCAGATCTGCGTTCATCATGGTTAATTTGCCGAACCGGAGCATGCCGCCGCGATAGTAAAGGTAGTTGCCACCCGACCGCGAATTAGCAAGTCGAGCAATTTCTGCCTCAGACAAGTTCTTGCTGCCACCAAAAACCAGGATCACCTCGTCGCCGACAATCTGAACGGCGATGACTTTGCCACGAATCATCGGCGGTGGAGTCATGTGCTCTGGATCCAGGATGAGGTCATTGTCATCGACTTTCAGTCCGCGTGCTTCTCTGGCTTTGATTACCTCGTCCAGCTCTACTCCGATTAGGTGCATGAATCCCTTGACCGGAAGGCCGCCAGTCTTGATCGACGTCGGATGAATTCGAATCTTGCCATCTGGCGTAGCACTTAAATTTCCCGTTATCTCGAAAGGCAGATCCAGAAGTTTGTGCACCCTTCCAGTTGCCTTGAGCTGATTTCCCTCGATTTTAAAGTGAAAGTTTTTTAGCGGCGCTCCAGGATAAGCAAACACATAGCTATTCATCAGGTTCGCCAAAATATCCATGCGAACGCCGATGACGGCCGAATCAATTTTAAGAATGAATGATCGCTTGTCATCAAATACCGGCGGCGTAGATTTATATCTTCTTAACAGAGAGCCACGGATGGTCCTGATGCGATAAACAAGAAGGTCGTCGGGATGAAAGTCGACATTCTTCATCACCTCTCTGGTCAGGCCTTTCGATGATGGCGGCGGAGGAGGGGGCTCGGGATTCTCAGTGTAACTGGGCGACTCGCTCTTATTCTCCTGCTTCTCTTTCTCCCGCTGCGCGTTCGCATTCTGAGATTTCGAATTATCGTCATTCGCAGCAACCGGCGGCGAGACATTCTGCGGCTGACCGCTCTGTTCGGTCGAGTCGCTTTTAGCATTCGTTTCGCAACCAATCACTCCGAGCGCGAGCGCTATCGACAAAACAAATAATAATGACTTTGACTTCATTGCATTCCCCCTTTTTACATTGGCGACAAGGGCCCAAACGTCGCAGCTGTCAACTACAACTCGCCCGTGACACCACAGAGCGAGATTGCGTGATCATGAATCTAATACAGGCGGCAGTCCGAAAACTTCCGCAGTGCGCCCTCTCTGTGTCTATCGTGTAACGAGCGCAAGACGGCATCTTCATTTCGGAGCCGGTAGAGTATGTGCCTGCTATCTCTTCAGGCTTCGCACATACGCAATGAGCGAATTGATCTGGGCGTCTGACAATTTCTTTCCCCATGCCGGCATCTTGCCTTTGCCGTTGGAGATAGAATTAAAAAGACGCTCGTCGCTTACCTCGGCCTGCCATTTTGCGTCGGTAAGATTGCGCGCATGATTGAACTTCGCCTTGAACGTTTTCGCCTGGCCGTCCTTGCCATGGCACGTGTCGCAGTGCTTTTCGAAGAGAACGCTGGCGTCGACGTTATTCTGGGGGTCGCTTTTCGCGGTGTCTAAGTTCGCCGAATTCACCGAGTAAAGCGACGCTGAAATCATACCGAGCCCTAATACGTTAACCATAAACATTGTTAGCATCCTTCTCATCGTTTGACCTCCGACTTCGAGTAATTTTTTGCTCCTTTGTCGTCCAAACAGTTTCGCTCCTCCGCGTTAACACCTAAGCTTGAAACACCTTCACAACTTTTCGATCACCAACGCACTGTTCTTGGATCCAAACCCAATGCAATTGCATAGTGCTACCCGCACGTCTAATTCGCGCGCTTCATTCGGAACATAATCAAGATCGCAATCGGGATCGGGTTCATCGAGATTGATCGTCGGCGGTATTACGCCGGTGTGCATGGCGCAAAGTGCTGCGCCTAGGCCGGCGGCGCCGCTGGCTCCCTGGGGATGACCCAGTTGGGATTTCGTCGCCGACATGGGAATTCGGTGCGAGTTGCAGTTAAGCGCGAGCTTGAGGGCGTTCGTTTCTATCCGATCATTCAGGACGGTCGATGTGCCGTGAAGATTCACATAGTCGATTTCACCCGGCCCAACTCCGGCATATTCCATAGCCAGCGACATCGCCCGCGCGGGTTCGTCGCCACCTTCCTGAAGACGAACGCGATGATAAGCATCGCAGGTCGAGCCGTAACCAGTGATCTCGGCGTAAATGTTTGCGCCGCGCTTCCTTGCGCATTCGAAGTTTTCCAGCAAGTAAATCCACGCGCCCTCACCCAGCACCATACCTGAACGGTTACGCGTGAACGGCCGCGAGGCCCGATGCGGTTCATCGTTCCACTCGGTCGTCAGTACAGTTAGCAAATCGAATCCGGCTAAAATGCCCGGCGCGAGCGGCGCGTCTACACCACCAGCGATCATCACTTCCTGACGGCCCAGCGCGATGTGCTGAGCGGCATAAGCGATTGCATCTGTCGAACTCGTGCAACCGGTAGAAATAACATGTGACAGACCTCGTAAACCGAACGCCATTGACAGCTCGCTTGAAAGACTGCCGTGAGTTGACGAGGGGATCGTGTAAAGGCTGGCTTTGCAAGTCGGACCAAGGTACCAGTATTTGTACTGCTGCTCGGTGAAGGCCAGCCCGCCACCGCCCGTACCCAACACGACGCCGATCTGTTGGTTTTGTTCCAGCGAAAGTTCATTAGGAGAAATTCCTGCATCTTTAAGGGCTTCGCGAGTGGCAGCGAGTGCTAACGGGACGGTACGTGGCACATGCTTACGATCCTTCACATTGAGCTCTGCTTGCCAGTCGAAATTGCGGACTTCAGCCGCGATCTTCACGGGAGAGTTGGAAACGTCAAAAGAATCAATGCGGCGCACTCCGCTTTCACCGCGCTGCAATCCGGACCAGAATGCCTCACGCCCTATACCAATCGGCGTGACACACCCCATGCCCGTGATTACTACGCGTCGGAGTTGTTTGCGGCCGTCTAACATTGTCATTAATACTTGTTAGCAATGATGTCGAACGTAAGTTTCAGTTTGTCCCGGACGCGAATGGTGCCGTGCATTGCCGAAGTTGCCTTGACTTTATAGTCGCTGCGATTGAACTCGACCTCGCCGCGGGCACGTAGACTAGTGACGCCGTCGAGAGTTACGTCGGCAGGAATGGTGATATGACGGGTCACGCCATGAAGCGTCAAGTCGCCGCCAATCTTCGCTTCGTAATGACCGTCTGCCTCCAGCTTGCCGGTCACATCCGTGCTCTTAAACACGATGTCCGGATACTTCGCTGGTTCGAGAACGATCTCATTGAGCTCTTTGTTAATGATCTTCTTCTGAGAAGGCGTAAAGATTGGACGAGTCTCTTCAACCGATGCGGCGCGAATTGTAAGCAGCAACGAAGCAGGAGTAATCGCGGTTGGAGTAAGTTCCACATCGCCGGATAAATCGCTCGGTCTGACGAAGTGATCATGCCCTTTGAACCAGAGCACGCCACCGGAAAATGCGCGTACCATAAGGTCGCTTCGCTTGGGATCAATTCGATAGCGCATTGTTGCAGCTGGCCTGCCACTAAGCGTCGTCAAGCTAAGCGTCATTTGGTTTGCTCCAGCCATTCGCGCCAGGGCCTGCACGTACCGAGCATTTTGAGTCCGGGCGACGATGCTAAACGACAACTTATAACCAATTGCGCCGATGATAATCAGGACGCATGCTGCTACTACAATGATTAATTTTAAGGTCCTCATGTTCTCACCTCTTGCCGAATGGAAATCCCTCTCTGTGTTCAACCTTCTCGGGCAAGTACTGATGGTCCGCCACGGATTGCTTGATCCAGTGAGTAGCGGTTGTATGCGAAAGCCCATAACAGTACAAAATTCACAAGGCCATACTGAACGTTGTGCGCAACAGTCGGGAATTCGCCAAGCATGACCGTACCGAACGTCAGAGCCACGAGAAGGAGGCCGGATAAAGAAAGCGCGACGGTTGTGAACAAGCCCAACACAATCAGCGCACCAAGTATTGTTTCTGCAAAGGGCAACACGTATGCGAATGGTTGCACTAGCACAGCTGGAAGTTTGCCGGAAAATTGTTGAAGCATGTTCCCTGCAAAATTTCCTATACCTCCTCTAAATTTTCCGATTCCTGAAAATAGAAAGACCACTCCAAAAGTAAGCCTTAAGAGCGCATATCCAATTTCGCGCTGTGTTATCATTTCACTTCCTCCTATTGGTTCGCTACGTAGCAAACCTGCCGAGCTTCTGGAAGCCTCAGGGACGAGGACCACGTTTCACAAGCCGATGGCCTGCGAGCATTCAAAAGCCAATAAAAGAATCGGTCCCCGAACTCTACGTTGGGGGACCGAACAAGTGTGCCATTGGCCCACTCATTAAACTCCAAGTCTGCGGAAGGCAATTCGCTCTGAACCCACTGCCGGGCGATGCCTTTCCCAGATGCAGTCCGCAAATCCGAAAGAGCTCAAAATTTCGCTTCAATCAAATTGGAACAGCGAGTTCAAACAGCAAATCACATCATCTTTTTGTTTATTGGTCGCCTAATTCTGCGGCCACCTTTTTACGTCCGCTGAGAGTCTGCGTGATGAACCAAAATCATCACCGACGCCGAGTTTCATGACGGAGATTGCGGCATCCGTCGTCATTCGACCCCTTATTTTTGTGACCTTGGATGTGCGATTCGCAACGTTCGGATTACTGATCATGTAAACAGTTCCCTTGCTGAGCGAAGTGACATACAAGTTTCCGTCAGGTCCGGTCATGATATCGGTAACAATCCCGAAGTTTTCGCCGGCCATCAGGCTCTCGCTGCCATCCTCGTCGAACTTGTACTCATTGTCTGCGACCTTGTCCTTGGCTCCAGCCTCGCTGAAAGCGAAATGTTTCCGGCTCTGATCGAACGTGAACTCGAACAAGTACCCACCTTCGAGGAAAGTCCGCGAAGCACCGACGAACAAGCTGCCTGTGTGCTGCGCTCCGACGCCATTGCCCGCGAAACCGATCGCCGCCGGGGCCACCGCCCATTTCCAACTAAACTCCGGATCCGTGTACTTGGAACCTGGCAGCACGAACAATCGCGACAGTGCCTCCTCCGTAGTATCGGGAAGGAGAGACGGCGGAAAGCGCAGTTGCTGCAGCGCCGGAATAAACGTGGCAAGGTCCAGCGGGTTGAGCGGCACTCTGCCATTGTCGATATTCCCCTGCATGGGTGTGAAGATTGTTTCGATCTCCTTAAACTGAGCGACGCGGTTGCGCGGCCCCATGATCTGAATCCAGCCCCCATTAGATCCCGCAGTGACTCGATTGATCTCATCGAAGGAGTCATCGCCGTTCTCTGACTCCCACAGAAAGCCCGTCACGGGATCGACGGCAAGGCCGAAACTATTGCGGTGACCGTACGAGTAGATCTTGTGGATGTTTGCGACAACCTCTGCCAGTTGACTCGCGGTGAGTGTCACCCCGGCCTGCTGTTCAAGTAGGGCTACCTGCTCGGCGGTGACGTTGGCGAATGGATTATCGAATGGCGTAGATCCGTCGGCATTGAGCCGGAAGATCACGCCCGTGAAATGAGCGTTGTCAGGTGCTGGACCACCAAATTGGTCATCGGGCTGTCCTGGGCCAAATGGTCCACTGGCCAGGTTTTGCAACTGCCCGCGGCGACCCTGGTCACCAATCATGAAGTAGAGCATGCCGTCTGAACCGAAGAGGATCTTGCCAGCATCGTGGTGGCCCCGCAGGGGCTGTCCGGCATCTGCATGGAACGACCGCAGCATGATGATGTTCTTGTCGAATGCCAATGTCTGAGTGGCGGGATTCCAAATATAGCGGTCGACGCGATTGCCCAACAAAGGCACATCGGCCAGGTTCGCGCTGTCGGCACCAGTGCTGCTTTGTGTCCAATAGAGGTAAACCCCGTTTGTGGCTGCGAAATTGGGTTGCAGCGCAATACCGAGTAGACCGCGCTCTGAGGCGGAGTTGACGGCCAAGTCGAGAGCCGTGCCAATAACGACGCCGTTGAGCACATGCTGCACTTTGCCGGTCGCCTTCTCGAGGATCAGGAAGTCGTGGGGGCCAAGGAACGCCATGCTGGTTGGCTGGTTCAAACCGGAGATCTCCGTGTTTACCGTGAGATTCGGGTCTGTCATCATTGGCTCTTCGGGAGGTGGAAGCGATGCGGGGTTTACTGTCAGTGTGCCTAAAAGCCCATGCTCTTCGTCCTCGATTCCTGCCGTGAAATACAGCGTGTTTAATCGCCCCTGGAATGTTAGGCCAAACTGGAGACCCCAGAGTCCCGAAATGACAATTGGGGTGCCGCTGGCATCGTTGACTTTCCCGAGGAACTCACCTGTATCGAAATCGAAAGCATTGACCGTGCCGTCTCCGAAGTTGCCGACCAACAGTGCGTTGTTAAACTCGCCGAAACCTTCAAACGGCACCCAGGCCATTCCCCAGGGCGCGTTGAGTTCGCCCCTGCTAATGAAACGCTCCAGCAGCCGTCCGTGTGTATCGAAGATGTTTAGGAATCCGTCCCCTGGTCCAGGGACGTCGTCTTCCTTGTCCTCGTCCTGCTTGGCATATGTGACATAGAGATTGCCGTTGATGGCCGAGATACCGAATGGAGCGAAGCCGCTTGGAATTTTATGGTCCCTGAATCCATTCGGGATGTTAACTGGCTGGAAATTCGCATCGAAAACGTCAACAGTTCCGGCGTGGAAGTTTGTAGCGAAGAGAAATGCGCCTGAGGCATTAAAGCCGATAGCAAGTCCTTTATATATTGCCTCTGACGCTGAATTGTCGACGGCGATAACAGCGTGATTAGCGTCAACGCTGCTGTTCCAGCCAGCGATTGTGCCATCCTCAGTGGAAAATAGTTCGGCACTCGGGCCTGAGTTGCCGCCGGAGGAAATGACAAAGCCAGACGTGCCGTTGGTGGCGACTCCAGTAGGCTTCGAAGGACCTGCGCCGCCGGGCGCCGGGACGGTCACGACCAAGGGCGCCCCCAAAGGAATGGGTTGACCAGTCGCGTCGTATGTTGTGGCATTACCGCTCCCATTATCCGAAACCCACAATCCATTGTTAAGGCCAAGGCCCAGCGTTATGCCCCACGGATTCACCAAATTCGGGTCCGTCGTTGTCGCCAGCCCCGGAAGGTCGGAAACGAGATTGGTCTGTGTGAAGGTGATAGTTGTCGAGGACAAGGCGCCCATACTACGCGCTAGCATTGGATGTTCGTTTACCTTTCCCGGCGCGGATGCTGTACGTCTTGTAACCATCGCCACGCCAGCGATTACAAATAGCAGCACCAGGATCAACGTCTCGATCTTTCTTGTTTTCTTTCTCATTGTTTTTCTTCCCTTCAGGTACTCATCTCTACGAGAAACTGACTTACGAGGCAGTTTGGCAAGAGGGGAATATCCCTGGACGCTTTCGGTCCGGATTCCCAGAGCATGCCTTCTCTGACTTGTCTCGCCTTACTCCATTTGGTCCAACCTGGATCGCCATCAAAATGGGACTGAGGAGAAAATGGACCAGGGCGCGCACCAGAGCCCTTTCTCTTTGCTGGCGCTACTTGCGATTACTTAACTTGTCCGCGAATTTCTCCTCCGGGGTGTTTGTTCGTGTGCACGTTCGCGTAGATCTTGCCAGCACGCATTGCTCGAACTACTTCTGCCCATTCCCCCGCTGCGATACCTTGCGCTGAGACAGCGACGACATCGGCAACACCTATCGTGCCCGTGAAAGTGCCCGAAGTTGCCGTACACGCCGGTTTGCCCCCGCCCCCGCACAAGAAAGCGACAACGCCGCCATTAACAGATTCCTGGCCTATGTGAATGTGGGCAGCATTGGTGGTCGTGCCCTCTAGATTTTCGTAACTCAGCTCGTATTCGATAATTTGGTTAGCTTCGTCGATCTTGAGGCGCATTTCCCCCGTGCCCGTACTAGAGATGGCCGGAACCTCTTCAAAACCAAGCAGGTTGGCCTTGTGACTCTCATTTGACGCGTTCAGCGTTGGCGCGCAAACCAACGCGATGAGAAGAGTCAGCACTGTCGTGTGAGTAGCAATCTTTAATATTCTCATCTCATTCCTTTTCCTTTCGGCTAACGGTTTTTTGCTGCGGGTTCAAAACAAACGAAGCTGGGTTCCTGGCACTTGGACCACACACACATTGTGACGAGCACGGTGTGCCAAGTCTCTCCGCAACGCTATTTGTCTGCCAGGTAGACTCGGCTCGCCAGGCTGGGTACGCCTGACTGGTCGAGGACGAAAAGCAGGTAAATCCCAGGAACCGCTTGCGCAGGTAATTTCGGCGCCCTTATTCGAATTTCGCCTTTGTGAGACGCCCCCTTCTGGTGAAATGAAAGCTTCACATAACGGTCCCCTGTTGTCAGACTATGCGTGTTGTGATCGCTTCTGAGCATCACCACCGACGAAATCTGATCCGGATTGCCTGCCACAGTTATGTCGAAATGGCCATCATAAGAGATGTCCTCTGGTGCTTTCGCAATGACCGGCCTCACCGCTCGACTGCCGTCCTGCCTAAACAGGTAAGGTGGGAAGAATAGTTGGCCCACGGGGACGCCCTGATCAGGATCGCCCGCCGGAAGTAAACCGGCATACGAAGACACCAACGGAAACGACGGATCGTCAGGTCGAACCAGCGCTTCACGGTTCTCTCCTGCGAAGAACACTGATCCGTCCGGGACCAAAGTGGCGGTTCCATGGAGGCCCCGCGAAACTGTTGTTCGTGCAAGTTTCGTAATCGAACCAGTTGCGGGATCGAACATCTGGAAGTGAAGACCTTCCTTTTCCTCGTACGTGCATGGTCTTCCGTCGACGGTGCACTTCGGCGAGCGGTTCACTCCCTGACCGATGAGCACTTTTCCGTCCGGTAGCAGCACAGCCTTGGTCGTGGCGAGCGGCTGCAGGATGCTGCCCACTATCTCCCAGCGCGGATTTGGGTTAGTGAAGTCGATTACCTCGACTGTCCCAGTCTGATCGCCGCTGGCATTCTGCCCTGAAATCATGAACCACTTGTGCGACACCGTGTGTCCATCGCCGTCAATCTCGATCTGGCTCGCGGTTGGGCAGCAGTAAGGCCTGACCTCCGAGGCGGTGGCGACAAGCGTCCAGTGGTTCTTCGCAGGGATGTTCCGGTTGGGATCCCTAAGGGCTCCTGGCACATCCAGGCAAAAGGTTGTGCCCTTCGTAAATGGCGGAGTGCCTCCACCGATTCCGAACTTAGCTCCGCCGGGGATCGCCTCAGCTCCGTAATCCTTTTCGCCGTCGAACGTGCAGACCACCCAATCATCTTTTCTCGGCCCGGTCTGGACAACTTCGAGCTGAGGATAGAGCGGGAAAGCCATCCGGGCGTTCTCAAGGGCGATGTTTCGATCCGTCTCTGGGTCATACACTTCCGCGACAACCTGATTCACCCGGCTAGCCGTAAACGCGGTATCGGACTGTGAGATGTTTTGCATCCCCTTCGAAACCCGGTTCGGATCGGGCGGTACCGAGTTGTCCTGGTCGAAGCCACCCACGACCAGCACCATGCCATTCGGCAGGGCAATCGCAGACGGATACCAGCGGCCATACTTCTGGTCGGACGGTTCCGATGGCTGCGTGCTTTGCTGATTTCGCGGATCGCAGTTGGGATAGAACTGGGCATTTGGATTTTGCGCAAATAATTGCAGGCCAAACGGGTCTGCAGCCCAATTCGATCTGGTGCACGGCTGTCGGCGCTGTACCCACGTCTCCGTCTCGGGGTCGAAGATGTTGACCTTGTATAAGCCGTTGTCGCTCTGCATGTCATGCCCGCCGAAAACGTAGACGCGTCCGTCAGCCAACGTCACTCGAGCATTGCAATATGTGTTGTAGAACATGCCCTTCGAGTAGCCGTTTTCCGCGAACGCCGACCGATTCAGGGCGAAGTCGGCCGCATCCAGCAATGCGGTGTGAAACTTGCCACTGTTTTTGAAGGCATCGGGATTGGCGATATCGAACAAGAGTTGTCTTTCCATAGTCCGATTGGCAATGATTCTGGTGGGTACGCTCTGGCTCAGGCCCTGCCTCATGAGATAGCCGCCATAGGTTAGCCTCTGGAACGAGTCGTCCGCAGAGCGGTTCGTTCCAAGGCCCAGGAATGGATCAAAGCCGTGGAGGACGTCACGCAGCGAACTGTTGAATTGGTTTCCGGCGGTAGTGAACGCGCCCCGTTGTATCGCCAGGTCAATCAGGGCAGGATCCGCCATGTCATTCGGTGTGTACTCCGGGAACCTGGCGTGAAAGAGTATTTTGGGCGTAGCCGAACTCCTCTTCCAAACCAGACCCATATGAACCGCTTCTGTGCTCTGCATCGGAATCAGCGGCGAGACCTCGCCACAAGTTGCGTGAGGGCAGCTGGCGTTGGGATCCGGAAAGCTTCCCTGGGCGGTTACGTGCGTATCTATCCGAGTGAGGCTAAGGGCCAAAAGGCAAGCAAGCAAGGCGCCAACTATAAGGTAAATTCGTTTGTTACGAAGTACGCGACGTGCGAGTGGCAACCTGGTCTCTCTGTTCCCGAGCGCAATAAAGCGAAGTAAGTTACTGCTCATGATATCAATCCTCACAGTTCTGGTTGCGTTTTGACTTTTGGGGGATTGCGATCATCTCTTTTCAGTCGATCAAGAGCGTGGCATTCTCGGAATTAGATTCAAATTCGGAAAGTGACACGCTGAACTTTCAACACTAGCGTTATATGTTTATGTTTCCGCTTAAAGGTGTTTGGTAAACGAGGCAGCGTGCGGCGGTAGACTTTAACTTTGAATATAATTGAGCGTTGGTCCTCCCCAGCGGGGCGCCTTTGCGAGAAGAGTTTGTAGGAGACTAAGGGGAGAGGCGCTGAGGTGCAGCGTGATTCGTCTTGCATATACTGACGACTTACTAAACAAAGCTTTTCAGCTCGCCTGTTTCATACTGGGTGACAGGAATGCTGCGCTTCGCGTAGTCGCGGGCGCACTGGCGAAGTTAGAAGTTGCTGCCGCTGCGCAAGACAAGCGCCTCTATTACAGGCCGACTGGTCGACCCTGGTCGGGTCGATCACAGTGGGATCGTTTCCGAAACAACATCTCATTCAACGAACCGCACCTCCTGCAGCGGCTCATCTATATTGAATCGGAACCTTATGAGAAAGCGCAGGAACAAGCGAAAGGTTCAGCGGCTGTGGGCGAAGAAGACCTGGTGATTCATTTCATCAAGCACCTCACCAAGAAAACCGTCAAGCGCAACTCGTTTTACGTCACGCTCGGACTGAGCCGTCTGCTTTACAGCTATACCACCGCCGAGACCATGGACATTTTTAACGCTGTCATTCAAGACCCTGAACGTGTGAAGGACGATTATTACTATCGCTCGCGAAAGGGAGTTCTCATGCAAGAATTAAAACAGCGCTTCGGCGATCTCATCAACATTGGTCATGGGCCTCGTGGCGAAGAGAGATTCGAGGCGGATGAAAATCAGGGCCGGTTCGTTAAACTTGTGCGCGAGTGTCTAAGCTTCTTTACACCCTGGCACACACCCTGCCTCGTTCCAGCCGGAATCGATCCAATCACAGACGGCATTCCTTCCTTCTCATATCAAGGCCACAACGAGGAGGATAAGATTGAAATGAATCGCATCCACGCCGTGCTTCACCCGGATTGCTTCAAACAGTTGACGGCCGATCTGCGTTTCGATGCTCCCGACACCCGTTTGGAGATTCCGCGCTTCTTCTATGCAAACGATATAAACAGCAATGGCTCGAATAATAACCGCCGCAATCCGCCAAAGTTGGATGAACAGGAGTTACAGCCAATCGCAAGCGCGCTTGACAGTAATGCCGCGCGCCGCAAGGCGGCGCACACAGGCCTGTTGCGCATAATGGTTGATGGAGTGGAGCATAGTCATATTGATCTTAACAAAACCCGCGCCACTCGTTTCGGTCTGGATAAGGATGCAGAGCTAATCGAGGTTCGCTCGCGCGACAACGCTGGTGAAGAATTGTTACTGGCTTCACATCTTCTCACTGTCGCGGAGTCTGAGAATCGAGTTCAACCAGCCGATACTTCAATTATCCTTGAAGGCGGTCAGAAGATCTCAATTCATACTTCGCCGGAGTTGAGTGACACGGGCACGATTGTTGAAATCACCTACCGCGAGACTGATCCGTTTCGTGCCGCTTCGCTCTTGTTTCGTCAACTGGCGCAATCATTAAGCGGCGGCGCGTCTCGAAGTCTTTGGAAAGATCGCCGAGTTTTCGTGGCTGCACTCGTCGTCGTATTCATCATCTCCTTTGCAGTCGTAATGAAGTACGTTCGAAGGGAAAGCAGCCGTGCAACGGAGCCGAACCAGATAGCTGCCACTCAGCAGAAGAGCCAAGCAGATGAATCTCCCGCCACAAACGCAGCAAGGGATAAGGGCACCACTTCGATCGCAGGAGAGACAAACCTGCCGAAATCATCAAACCCGCCACAACAAGTCGCCCAGGCGCGCCAACAACGTCGGAACATTGGTCCCTCTCCGAAAATTGAAGGCACTGCTCGCAATTCCGAGGAACGAAAGCCTGATATTGCTCCTCTGCCTGGGACAGTGACGGAAACTGAAGCGCGGAGTGTTGCAGCACGCCCAGCCGGGGTGCCGCTCTCTGCAGTGAAAAGAGTTTACGTTGAGGCAGTCGGAGACGAAACATTAAGCCGAAGCGTGCGACAGACGCTCGCCGAGCGATTGCGCGCGAGTAACCAGATCATCCTGGCTCGTAATCGAGGTGAGGCCGATGCTTTGTTGAAGGTAACTGTGGTGAAAAGCTCAAGCGGTGAACTGGAGAAAACCAGTGCATTTGTTGAACTCATAAACGTTCGGGGCAACATGATCTGGCAGAACTCCAGCGGCAAATATGAGGGCTCTCCGGCTGATGTGAGCGCTAGTATCGCCACGGATTTACTCGCGGCCATCCAAAACTCAAAACGCCGGAAATGAAGCGATAGCGCTTCAGTCAGGGACATTGGCGCGATGTGTATTCTTTTTTTGAATATTGATGGTCTAGTTCGTAGTTCTCAGCGTGGCTCACCCTGAAGCACAAACGCAGCCCAGTAATATGGCGCCTGCCAGCGCTTGTCACTCAAGACTTTGAGCTGCGCTGTTCTGAGGGCAGCGGCCGGTGCCATGTGTTGCATAAGTATCGCTTTATAGAGATGGGCCATTAGTTCGGCCGAAGCTTCATCGTCAATATCCCAGAGGCTAACCAGCACGCGTGCGGATCCGGCGTACATAAAGCCGCGCGTGAGTCCCACGAGTCCTTCGCCCTTGATTTCTTTGCCAAGTCCTGTGCGGCAACCGCTGAGAACCACCATCTCAGCGGGGAGGCGCAGGTTATAGACTTCATGAGCCCAGAGAAAACCATCCTGCTCCGCTCCTTGACGATTCACGAGCGAGAGTACGATGCCGGAAAGCTCGGGGTGTACCGCATCCAGAAAACCGTGTGTGGCGAAGTGCACGTAGCGATATTGGCCCAACGCTGGGTTAGTTGCAGTGGCCCGACTGGCATCGAAGTCAAGCGCCTTAAAGCGATTGGCTTCAGGCACCAGCGCCAGAATTTGATCAGCCTCGCGTCGAGTGAAGGGGAGCCGATGAATCTGCGCCAACTCTTCTGAATCCGCTTGCGGCATTGATCTGAAAGAATCGGCGCTTGCCAGGTCTTGCGTCCTTCTCACCCCAATTGATTTTTTTGGTCTCGCATTGCTTCTTTGTCGAGCCTTAATTCCCCTGACTCGCTCATCGTCTCTCTCAAACACCGGATCGGCCACTACGGCCAGCGTTTTCGCTGCGGGGGCGCGACCCATCACCTCGCGTCGCAGTACGGAGAGCGCAGAAGCAGAAGGAAGGCTAACGATCTCGTGCTCGACGATCAGAGGGGGATGGGAGATGGGGGTCAGGGGCCGGTTGTCATTGTCGGTTCCCGACCCCTGACCCCTAACCCCTGACCCCACCGCCAGAGGCGCGGGCAATGCTGCAAAGGGCAGATAATTGAGCGCACCATCGCTCACGATGAGCAGGCGTTTCTTCTGCAACAGCGAGGCGACCGGTCTGAGCAGCACTTGGCTGAGGGCCGCCGATGCTGAAGCATAGTCGGTGTCGGCTTTGGCAACGCGTGTGCGTTGTTCGTCTGGCTTCTCAAACTTCATATGCTTGTCGCGCGCCGTTAGTAGTTCATAGACACCCCGAGTCGCCCGCTCTACTTCCGCGCGCGGCGGTAATTCAAAACTCTCGACGGAGCTTGGCGTCACGGCCCAGAGATAACTCTTCTCATCGCCAAGAGCGTATTCGAGTAGCACCGTGTTCGAATCGAGCACTTGCTGTTGAATTTCCTGGAGACTCAAAGGGACAGGCTGCATCAACGCTGCATAGCGAGGACTGCTGGTGCGGATCTCTGCTTCGACTTCCTGATACTGAATTAGCAGAGTTTCGGTTTCTTGCTTCAAAGCTGCTGCGTGTTCATCGAGGTGATTACTGGTGAACGATCGAGCCTGCTGTTCAGCGGTCGCATCAAGTTTGTGACGCAATACGCCTTCACGCTCCAAAAGCTCCGGCGCAATACCCTGGCGGATGTTAGCGCGGGCTTCCGCGAGACTGTCGAGCAAAGTTCGGGCGCGAGCACGCTCGGCCGCTTGCAACGCTAGCGCGTCATAGCCTGCGGCCGGATTAAGACGATGAAGGCGCATCAGAACGTCAATGTATGATTCAAAGAACTGGTGCACGGAAGCGAAATAAGAGCCGCGTAGTTCCTGGCCTGTGATTCTTGTGCGCAAACGTTCGAGGATAACGAGTGCGTCTTCGAGGCTTGCGCGAGCTTCTGCGAGTTCACCGCGATCACTCTTGACCATTGCAATGCGGCGCAAGACGGACGCTTCTGTACTCCTATCTTCGACTGCGCGGCTAAGCTGAAGAGCATCTTTGTAAAGGTCGAGCGCCTTTTGCGCCTCAGCGAGCAGAGCATAAACGGAGCCGATGTCACTCAAGCTGATGGCTTCACCTTAGCGGTCGCTCACGGCGCGCCGGAGCTCAAGAGCCTGATTGAAGAAGACCAGCGCTTTCTTATTATCACCGATCGCCTTTTGCACCAGTCCGATATTATTGAGTGTGACGGCTTCCATACGCCGATCACCGACGACGCGCAATACGGGAAGTGCACGATTGTAATAGTCCAGTGCTTTCTGCTTGTCATTCAGTGCGTCGTAAACATAGCCGATGTTGTTCAGCGTGATGGCTTCAACGCGGCGGTCACCGATTTCTTGTAAGATGGGAAGCGCGCGGTCGAAATAAGCGAGCGCCTTGTGCTGCTCTCCTATTGAATCATAGAGATAGCCAAGATTGTTGAGTGCCACCGCTTCACCTGCGCGATCATGCGCCGCGCGAAGCAGCGGCAGGGCTTGCTGGTAAAACTTCAGCGCCTTCTGCTTCTCACCGATCGAGTCGTGAACTAGTCCAATGTTGACAAGTGTAATAGCGTGGACGCGGCGGTCACCAAGCTGTTCCAGGATCGGAAGGGCGCTGTTGTAATAGTTTAGCGCCTTTTGCTTTTCTCCCAGTGAGTCGTAGATCAAGCCAATATTATTCAGTGTCGCTGCTTCGCTCGAACGATCACCGACCGAGCGTATGAGCGCAAGCGTTTGGGTGTAGTAGTCAAGTGCGGTCTCCTTCTGGCCCAGGAGATCATAAATCTTGCCGATGAAGCTGAGGGCGATGGCTTCCCGCCGTTTGTCTCCTACGGTATGCCAGAGCTTGGCAGCTTCTGAAAATCTCTCGATGGCCTGGTGTTTCGAGACCGCTGTGCCGTCCTCAAAAAGTTGCCGGCCTTCAGCGAAGATTTGCTGGGCGGCTGTGATTCGACTGTCTTGTTGAGATGGTCCCGCAATCCGAGAGAAAGGACGAACGATACTGATCGACGATGAACCGAAAAGGAGAATTGCAGATGAAACAACCGCGCAACAGCGCGTATTTCGAAGGCGGGAACCAGGAAGTCTTTCGCTGCATCCGGACATAAATCGACTCCTAACGGTTCGCGACTTTCATTAGGCTATCTCGCGGTTAGAGAGATTCGACGCCTCAGTCATTGGACCTGTAGCGCATAAACTCATGATCTTCAGGCCAACTTACATAATCTTTGTTGTTTCCTTTGTCTTGTCAACTGCGCCGATGGCTACATTGCGCTGATTTGTGCCTTGTCAGTTCTTGTGCAAGGACGGTTGGGTGTCGTAAAATTCCTGGAAACCCCCATAGCCAGCACATCACCAGAGGGCGGAGATCGTGAGACCTGCATCTCGCAACACTTCACTCGAAACGGCTTTGGTGTCTCTCTGCCTACTCCTCTCAATCATTCATGTCAGTCAAGCACAGAATCGAGAATTGTTCAGGAACGCCTCATTTGTCGCAGACCCCGCGCTGGCACGAAGTACGCTACTGGGAACGGTTGTGGACGAGAATGACGCAGTTGTCTCGGATGCAAGAGTATCAGTAAAGGATATCAGCAAAACAATAAGGAAAGAGACGAAGACCAGCCACGTGGGCGTCTTCATTATTAGCGAGCTTCCTCCCGGCAATTATACAGTTGCCGTGCAACAGCAGGGATTCGCCACAGCCGAAATTAAAGGTCTCGCACTCAAGGTTAACGATCAACTCGCGCTCAAGATTCAACTTAAGGTGGGACAGATTGGAGAAACCGTAACAGTCGATCCTGATAGTTCCATTGTGCAGCGGTCTGCGGTGGTTGGTACGACCCTTAATCGTCAGATGATTGAGAATCTACCGCTCAATGGGCGTAGTCTTCAGCCTGTGATAATGCTCACGCCTGGAGTTACGGTTACCAAGCCAACCTTCGCCGAACAAGGACAGTTCAGCGTCAACGGTCAACGCGCCAGCGCGAACTACTTCATGGTAGATGGAGTCAGCGCTAACATCGGGGTCGCCGCCGGAGCCGATGGACTAGGCCAATCCGGGTCGGGCTCGCTGCCGGGCCTGACCGCCCTTGGCACTACGCATAGCCTATTCTCGATTGACGCGTTGCAAGAGTTCAAAATCCTGACCAGCACTTTTGCGCCCGAATTTGGTCGCACACCTGGCGCGCAAGTGCTAGTGCAAACCCGCCCGGGCGGCAATCAGTTTCGCGGCAGTCTGTTTGAATATTTTCGTAGTGGTGCGTTGAGTGCCAATGATTGGTTTGCGAACCGCGACGATCTGCGCAAACCTCAGCTTAGTCACCACGACTTCGGTGGCGTTTTCGGTGGACCAATCATCAAGGGCAAGACATTTTTCTTCGTCTCTTATGAAGGGCTGCGTCTGCGCTTGCCCCAGGTGGCGACAGTTGATGTGCCGTCAATGTTTGCGCGCGATGCTGCCCCGGAAAGTATACGGCCGTTCTTAAATGCTTTCCCTGTGCCAAATGGTGAGGGGACAGCGAACGGTTTCGCACGCTTCACATCCAGCTACGCGGATGAAGCCGTCTTGCATGCCGCAAGCTTTCGCATGGACCAGAAGCTCGGCGAGAATCTCTCGCTGTTTGGTCGTTACAGCTTCGAGGTTTCCGAAACGGAGACGCGAGGTGGAGCGAATACCAACCTGAACACGACGCTCCAGATGGCCTTCAGCACTGAAACCTTGACCGTTGGCGCAACTCAGGTAATCACTCCGAAGGTCAGTAACGATTTTCGCTTTAACTACAGCACAACCAAAGGCGGAAAATATTTTCAGCAGGACGATTTTGGCGGGGCTGAATCCTTTGATGACTCCCTGGTCTTTCCACTTCTTGCGTCGGCTCAGAACTCGCTTTACAGGTTTAGTCTCGGCGGCAATGTCTCGTTCTCGGTTGGCAAAGATGCAACCAACTTTCAGCATCAACTGAATCTGGTTGATAGCGTGGCGATCCTCTCCGGCTCGCATCAGGTGAAACTCGGTGTTGATTATCGCCGCCTGATCCCAGTTTACGGCCAATGGAAATATAAACAGTTCGCTTCGTTGAATGGCATTAGCGACGCGCTTAGGGGAAGCGCTTCGTCAGTTGCGATACAAACGCAGGACAAGGTTGGTCTGGTCTTCACAAACTTTTCTACCTATGCACAGGACACTTGGAACCTCTCGCGTCGTCTGACGCTTACGTACGGCTTGCGGTGGGAGTTTAACCCGCCGCCCAAGGGCAGAGACGGCCAGGCCCTCTATACAGTACAAGGACTGGATGATCCACGAGCGCTTACGCTTGCGCCGGCGGGCACGCCTTTCTACAGGGCGACTTACAATAATTTCGCGCCACGTTTCGGAGCTGCTTATCAACTGTCTGAGCGTCACGGCCGGGAGAGCTTGCTGCGCGGAGGCTTTGGCATCTTCTACGATCTGGGCAGTGGTTCGCTCGCAAATGCCGCTGTCTCCTTCCCCTACTGGCGAAGGCAAGTCTTATCCAATGTCAGTTATCCGTTGCATCCATCTTTGACAGAGCCGCCCCCTCCGAGCCTTGTTCCTCCGGTCAGTCGAATTCAAGCGTCAGATCCGCGCCTCAGGCTGCCTTTGACAATGCAGTGGAATGTTGGCTTTGAGCAGTCGCTCGGCTCCAAGCGCAGTTTGTCGGTTTCATACGTCGCCGCAGTGGGCCGCCGCCTGCTTCGCCAGGAGCTGCTAATCAACCCAAATTCAGATTTCGGGCAAGTATTCATTACAACAAATAAGGCGGCTTCGAGTTATCACGCGCTTCAGCTTCAGTTCCAGCGCCGGCTCTCGCGTAACCTGCAATCGCATCTCGCCTATACTTGGTCGCACTCAATTGACAACGCGTCAAAT
>Ga0137369_10001868_pt1 | contig 21249 bp, 25 predicted proteins | sample SagtaG_12_FD_104918 | JGI IMG/M metagenome (GOLD analysis project Ga0137369, IMG submission 104918) | Vadose zone soil microbial communities from Sagehorn Ranch, Mendocino, California, USA - Sage1_L_113_16 metaG | ecosystem: Environmental > Terrestrial > Soil > Vadose zone | place: USA... | reverse complement strand
GCTTCCTTCTCGGTGCGGCCCGTAACCGTGACGGCCGGGTAGGCGACGGCGGTGGCGCGGTAGAGACCTTCTTCCTGCACCAGATCGACTTCGATGCGCATCGGCTCTCCACTCCGGGCACGGGGAATCGACCACCACGCGGCACGCTAGCAGCCGCCTCCGGCGCCGTCAAGACTATCGCGTGGCGCTGATGCCGCCGTCCACCCCCAGGGTCACGCCGCTGAGCCACTTGGCCTCGTCGGAAGCGAGGTACACGGTGGCGTAGGCCACGTCGTCCGGCTCGCCGAGCCGGCCGAGGAGGTGCATCTTCACCAGCGCCTCGTACTCGCCCGTCTTCTTGAGGCCGTCGAGCATGTCGCGATTGAGGTCCGTTTCGATGTAGGCGGGGCAGACCGCGTTGACCCGCACCCCCTGCCCAGCATAGTCCACGGCCATGTCCTTGGTGAGAATGACCATGGCGCCCTTGCCTGCGCCGTAGGCGGCATTGTTCGGCGCGCCGCGCAGCCCCGCCAGGGACGCGATGTTGACGATATTGCCCTTCGTCCGGATCAGCTCGGGCAGGGCCTGCTTGGAGCAGAGGAAGGCGCTCGTGACATTCATGTCGAGCGTCGTCCTGAAGCCGTCCTCGCTCATGCCCAGCACCGGCCCGCGCTCCGCGATACCGCCCGCATTGTTGACGAGGACGTCGAGCCGGCCGAACGATTTGAGCGTCGCGTCGACCATGTGCGCGACGTCGGCGGCCTTGGTGACGTCTCCCGCGCTGACGAGCGCCGTGCCCCCGGCCTGCCTGATCTCCGCCGCCGTCTTCTCGAGCGGCTCGACGCGGCGACCGGCGAGGGTGACGGTCGCGCCTTCCCTCCCGAACATGAGCGCAATGGCGCGCCCCAGACCGGTTCCCGCTCCCGTGACGATGGCAATCTTGTTTTTGAGACGCATCTGCTCCCCCTTGTGGAAGCAAATCGTAGCAGAGGCACGCCGCCGCTGCTTGACTTGCCGCGATGACGAATCTAGACTGCCGAGCCAGATGACCGTGCGCGTCGCGTGGCGATGAAGTTCGGAGTGCTGATGGCCGCGGCGTGGCTCGTGGCGATGTCGGAGGGGCATGCATGGGCCGCGGCCCCGGACACCGTGCTCCTCGAAGAGCTGACCTGGACGGAGCTCCGGGACCTCACCGCTTCCCGGAGCGTCATCATCATCGTCCCCGTGGGCGGCACCGAGCAGAACGGCCCGCACATGACGCTCGGCAAGCACAATGTGCGGGTGAAGGTTCTGTCGGAGAAGATCGCGCGCACACTCGGCACGGCGCTGGTGGCTCCGGTCATCGCGTATGTGCCGGAGGGTCGGCTCAGCCCGGCCTCGGGGCACATGCGGTTCCCGGGCACGATCACCGTGCCGGACGAGACCTTCCAGAAGGTGCTCGAGTACGCGGCGCGGAGCTTCAAGGTCCACGGTGTCAAGGACATCGTCTTCCTCGGCGACCACGGGGCGACCCAGGCGGACCAGAAGGCCGTGGCAGCGCGGCTGAATCGGGAATGGGCGGGGACGCCCTCCCGGGTGCACGCCATCGACGAGTACTATCGCGCCGCCGACGTGGAGTTTCCGCGCCTCTTGAAGGCGCGCGGGTACCGGGACGACGAGCTGGGCAGCCACGCCGGGCTGGCCGATACCTCGCTCATGCTCGCCGTGGATCAGCGCATGGTGCGGTCCGGCGCGGCGCGCCCCAGCCCGACCGAGGCCAGCGGCGTGTCCGGCGATCCGAGCCGGGCCAGCGCCGAACTGGGTCAGATCGGCGTGGACCTGATCGTGTCGAGGACCGTCGAGGCGATCAAGCAGTCGGTCGCTCGTCGCTAAGCGGCGGGCCACACCAATCAAGGGGGTGTCATTGCTGATCTCGAATCCTGTTGTGCGTCGCGCGACCACGGGCGGAACGCTGGGGCTCGTACTCTCGGTGGCGGCATGGCTTTGGGCGTGGCCGGCGGTGGGACAGCAGGCCCCCCGTGCCGTCGAGACCGTACCGGGCATGCCGGCGGTGGTGGATCCCGCCAATCTCTACAGCGAGACGCGGAGCGACAAGGTGAGCGCCACTGTGGCCACGGCGCTCCCGCGCGTCTACGTGCCAAATCTCAAGTCCAATGACGTCTACGTCATCGATCCGGCGACCTTCAAGGTCGTCGACAAGTTCAAGGTGGGGGTCAATCCGCAACACATCGTGCCCTCATGGGACCTCAAGACGCTCTGGGTCACGAACAATGCGGAGGGGCGCACCGACGGGAGCCTCACCCCCATCGATCCGACCACGGGCAAGCCGGGCAAGGCCATGGCCGTCGACGATCCCTATAACATGTACTTCTCACCCGACGGCCGCTCGGCCATCGTGGTCGCGGAAGCGCTCAAGCGGCTCGACTTCCGCGACCCGCAGACCATGGCTCTCCAAAGCTCGATTCCCGTGCCCCTGTGCGCGGGGATCAACCACGCCGATTTTTCCATCGACGGGAAGTTCGCGATCTTCACCTGCGAATTCCAGGGGAGCCTCGCCAAGATCGACCTGGTGGGCGGCAAGGTGCTGGGCTACCTCAAGCTCTCGAAGGGCGGGATGCCGCAGGACATCCGCGTGTCGCCCGACGGGAAGATCTTCTACGTGGCGGACATGAAGGCCGACGGCATCTTCGTCGTCGACGGCGACAGCTTCAAGGAGATCGGCTTCCTTCAGACGGGGAAGGGCACTCATGGCCTCTATCCGAGCCGCGACGGCACCAAGCTCTACGTCGCCAATCGCGGCTCGAATCACATCCACGGCAAGCCCCACGGGAAGGGGAGCGTGTCCGTGGTGGACTTCGCCACGCGCCGCATCGTGGCCAGCTGGCCCATTCCCGACGGGGGCAGCCCGGACATGGGCAACGTGAGCACGGACGGCAAGACTCTGTGGCTCTCCGGCCGCTACGACAACGTCGTCTACGCCATCGACACCACCTCGGGCGAAGTGCGGAAGATCCCGGTGGGCAAGGAGCCCCATGGCCTCACCGTGTGGCCCCAGCCCGGACGGTATTCCCTCGGCCACACGGGGAACATGCGCTAGCCCTTAGCTCAGAGAGTTCGGGGCGCGAGGCGGGCGGAGTGGCGCCGGGGGCAGGGGGTGTGCTCTCCAGACCACGCTGAGTCGCATTCCGCGTGGCCACTCTGGCCCGCCACGAGATTTTGGTTTTCCGCTTCGAGAAATCTCCCCAGAAGATACGGGTCTGGAGAGCACACCCCCTGCCCCCGGCGCCACTCCGCCCGGTTGCACGGGGGCGCCGTGGGTGCTGGCGGCGGGTCAGGCGACGATCTTTTTGTCGCGCAGGGATTGGACGTCGGCGGCGGAGAGGCCGAGCTCGCGCAGGACGGCGTCGGTATGCTCCCCCGCATGGGGCGCGGCGGTGCGCACGGTACCGGGCGTTCCCGAGAGCTTGATGGGGATGCCGAATTCTTTGATGGTGCCCAGGGTCGGGTGCTTGACCTCGACCACCATGTCGCGGGCCTGCACCTGCGGGTCGGCGACCATCTCCTCCGGGTCGTACACCTTGCCGACACAGACGTCCGCCTTGACGAGCAGCTCGTACCACTCGTCACGATTCTTGGTCCGGATGATGGCTTCGATCTCGTTCCGTGCCTTGACCTCTTCGGCGTTGGCCGCCCGCACGAACTGGTCGTGCGTCCGCGCGAAGCGCACGAAATCGGGGCGCCCGATGGCCTTGCAGAAGTTCTCCCATAGCCAGGGCTCCGTGCAGCCGATGGTCAGGAGCTTGCCGTCCTTGGTGTCGTAGATCGCGTAGTACGGATAGGAGCCCCCGAGGAAGCCTTCGCCCCGCTTGGGGGCCAGCCCATCGCTGAAGAAGAAGCGCATGTTGGGGGTGGCCGCGAGCAACGCGATGGAGGTGTCGAGGTAGGACACGTCCACGAGCTGCCCCTTGCCCGTGCGCTCGCGCGCGAAGAGCGCGAACATGATGCCGAGCGCTCCGTGCATGCTCGCGCCCGCGTAGTCGGCCACGAGGTTGAGGGGGATGGCGGGCTTGCGATCGGACTCACCGATCAAGCCGAGCACGCCGGCCAGCGAGAGATAGTTCATGTCGTGCGCCGGATAGTCGCGATAGGGGCCGTTCTGGCCAAAGCCGGAGAGAGAGCAGTACACGAGGCGCGGATTGATCGCGCGCAGCGTCTCGTAGTCCGCGCCGAGCCGCTGCATCACGCCGGGCCGGAAGCCCTCGATGATCACGTCGGCCCCCGCCGCGAGCTTCTTGAAGAGCCCCTGGCCCTCGGGGGCCTTCATGTTCAGGGCGAGCGAGCGCTTGTTGCGATTGACGTAGACGAAGGCCGAGCGGCGCTGCCAGTCGGGATCTTCCTGGGTGTCCGACGGCGTCTCGATCTTGAGGACATCGGCGCCCATGTCCGCGAGCATCATGCCCGGCATCTCCGCCGGGGGCACGCGGGCCAGCTCCAGAATCTTGATGCCGTCGAGGACTCCCATCTGATTCTCCTCCGTCGTCATCCCTCTCCCCTCAGGGGAGAGGGCAGGGTGAGGGGTGGTCAAGGGTGAGGGGTGGTTAGCGGTACGCGTCGGGCGCCTGGACGACGGACGCCCAGAACACCGGATCGTGGCTGGGGAAAATGCGGCCGTCCATGAGCCGCGCGATCGTCTTGAGGCGCTTGATGGAATGCATGGCCCGCGTCGGGTCCCACACCACACCGGGAGGGATTTCCTTGTCGATGGACTCCTGCCAGTAGCAGCAGTCCCCCGCCAGGATGACCGGGCCCGTTTCGGGCAGCTCCACGAGCAGCGACTGATGACCCGGGGTGTGGCCGTCGCTTCGCAGCACGGTCACCCCCGGCACGACCTCCGCATCACCGTCGAGGAGCCGCCAGCGATAGTCGGGCAGGTCGAAGTTCTTCTTGTAGTAGAAGCCGGCAAAGAAGCCCGCGGGGTAGTTGGCATACGCGTACTCGTCCTGCTGGACTACCAGCTCGGAGCCTCGGAACAGGAACGCCCCGCCCGCGTGATCGTAGTGCAGGTGGGAGAGTACGACCACGTCCACGTCGCCGGGCTCGAGGCCGATCGCGTCCAGGCGCTGCACGAGGAGATCGGCCTCGGTGAAGCTCGCCAGAGGATCGGAGCGGAGGAGACCGGGCACGGCGCGCGGGGAAAGGCCCGTGTCGAAGAGGACCGTCGTGTCGCCCGTGCGCACGAGATAGCACGAGACGGGGATACGTGCCTTCTCCGCCGAGCGCTCCCCGAAGAAGAGGCCCGACTTCTCGAAACCCATGAAGCCGTTCTGGAGCGCGTACAGCCCCTTGACGGCCATCTAGCCGGCGACTTTGCGCGCGGGGCGGAGGCGGCCCGCCCGACGCGCGGGTGCCAGCTGCTGCGGGTCGTAGACCCAGATCTTGTGGGAGGCGGCCAGGCCCATGGTGACGCTCCGCTCGTTCAGGAGCACGGTGATGGTGCCGGCATACGGCGCCACCTCGGTGACCGTGAGCTTGACGCTAGGCCGCACTCCGCTTTCCCAGAGGAAGTGGAGGAGCTGGCGGTCCGACTCGGCCTCTTCCGTGATGCGCTCCACCACCAGCGCCTGTCCCTTCGTGGCCTGGGACAGGGGAATGGGATTGTGCGCCTCGGGCTGGGGCATGCCGGGAATGGGATTGCCGTGCGGGCAGGTCGAGGGCATGCCCAGCATCTCGGCCAGCCGCTCCTCGACCACCGGGGAGAGCGCGTGCTCGAGCCGGTGCGCCTCGTCGTGAGCGCGCGACCAGTCGAGACCGAGGACGTCGGTGAGCCAGCGCTCGAGCAGGCGGTGGCGTCGGGCCATGGTCTTCGCGATGTCGAGACCCTTGGTGGTGAGGCGGATCTCCTTCCTGCCCGCCACCTTCACGTACCCCTCGCGCTGCATGCGACGGAGCGCCTCGGTGATAGACGGAGCGGACAGGTGCATGTGGCGGGCGAGCCGGGCGCCGATCACCGGCTGATCGGTGCCCGCGAGATCGAAGATGGCGCCGAGGTAATCCTGGATGGCGGGGGTTGTTTCCATGCCCCCGAGGATACCCCTGGCCCTCCCGCCCGGGCAAGTCCGTGCTATTCTTCCCCATCCGGATCGGGGAGGAGGCCACGATGGACTTCGCGCTTACCGAGCAGCAGGAGCTGATCCGCAAGGAAGTCGCCGCCCTGTCGCGGAACTTCTCCCTCGACTACTGGCTCGAGAAGGACAGGAAGCTCGAGTATCCGCACGAGTTCGTCAAGGCTTTCGCCGAGGGAGGCTGGCTCGGCCTCATGATTCCCGAAGCCTATGGCGGGGCCGGCCTCGGCGTGACCGAGGCGGCCATCATGCTTCATGAGATCTGCGCGTCCGGCGCGGGCACCTCGGGGGCTTCGCCCATTCACTTCTACTGCTTTCCTCCCGAACCGGTCGTTCGCTACGGCACGGAGGAGCTCAAGCGGCGGGAGCTGCCGAAAATCGTGACGGGCGAGACCATCATGTCGTTCGGGGTCACCGAGCCGAACTCGGGCACGGACACGTCGCGCATCCTGACGCGGGCCGAGAAGAAGGGCGACCGCTGGATCGTCAACGGCCGAAAGGTCTGGACCACCAATGCCCAGCACGCCAACCGCATCCTCCTCCTCACGCGCACGAGTGACCGCGACCCCGCCAAGCCCCTCAAGGGCATGACGCTGTTCTTCACCGGGTTCGACCGCCGGGCCATCACCGTCCGCGAGATCGAGAAGCTGGGGCGGGCGGCCGTGGACTCGAACGAGATCTTCATCGACAACCTGGAAGTGCCGGAGGAGAACGTGGTCGGCACGGTCGGTGACGGCTTCTACCACCTGATCGACTCCCTCAATCCCGAGCGCATCGTGGTGGGGATCGAGGCGGTGGGGATCGGCCGCGCCGCCCTCGAGCGCGCCACCCAGTACGCCAAGGAGCGCGTGGTCTTCGACCGCCCCATCGGGAAGAACCAGGCGATCGCCCATCCGCTCGCCCTCGCCTTGGCCCAGCTCGATGCGGCGGAGCTCATGTGTCTCAAGGCTGCGTGGCTCTTCGACACCGGGCGCCCGTGCGGCCGCGAGGCCAATGCGGCCAAGCTGCTCGCCGCCGAAGCGGGCTTCCAGGCCTGCGACGCGGCCCTGCAGACCTTCGGCGGCTTCGGCTACGCCAAGGAATTCTACGTCGAGCGCCTGTGGCGTGAGATCCGGCTCTACAAGATCGCGCCCGTCTCCCAGCAGATGGCGCTGAACTATCTGAGCGAGCACGTGCTGGGCCTGCCTCGCTCGTATTGATGCCCCTCACCCTCAACACGCTCGATCACGCCTACGACGAGCCGGACGCCGCCACCGTGGCCAAGACGCTGGCCGATCTCGACGGCCGGCGCAATCTGGTGGCCACCCTGGCGTGGGGTGAGGCGACCTACCTGCAGGCCACGGGCAGCGCCGCCGCCGGACTCGTCCTCCTGTACCAGGAAGGGTCCCTTCAGCATCGTTACCGCACCATGGAGAAGCTCCCGCTCGCCCGCGTGACGGAGGCCTTCCAGCAATACCTCCGCGGTGACGGGGCGTGGCGGGAGGGCATCCGGTGGGAGGAAGACGAGGAGAAGCTCGCAGTCACCACCTGGTACGAGAGCTGGTGGTTCTACATCGGCGCCCTGCTCGCGGTGATCGGAGCCTTCGTCTGGTGGCGCGGCTGGTACTAGGACGCCTCGAGAGCGCTAGCTTCGTGGGGTGATTTGAAGTAGCGCCGGCGCCTGGGTTTCGATCTGTATGGTGGTGTGGTCGATGCCGAAGCGCGCGTGGAGGATCAGGTGCAGGTCGTCGAGGACCCGGGCGGGCGGCGTGCCCCGCTCGACCTCGACATGGGCGCTCATGGCCTCGCGCCCGGAGGTGAGCGTCCAGACGTGCAGGTCGTGGACGCGCTTCACTCCCGCCGCCTCGCAGAGGGCCAGCTCGATCTCGCCGAGGTCGAGATGTGGCGGTACCCCTTCGAGGAGCACATTGACCGCCTGCTTGAGCAGGGCATAGGTGCGCGGCAGGATCATCACGCCGATGGCCGCGCTGGCCAGCGCGTCGGCGACGGTCCAGCCAGTGGCGAGGATCACGATGGCCGCCGCGATGACCGCGGCCGACGACAGCGCGTCGCCCAGCACCTCGAGGTAGGCGCTCCGGACGTTCAGGCTGTCGCCCGCTCCCGCGTGGAGGAGCCAGGCCGCGAGAAGGTTCACGCCCAGCCCCGCCACCGCCACGACGAGGACCGGCCCCGCCGTCACCTCGTGGCGCACGCCCAGACGCTCCCACGCCTCGAAGAGGATGACGAGGGCGAGCACGCAGAGCACGACGCCGTTGACGAGGGCGACGAGGATCTCGACGCGGTAATAGCCGTAGGTCTTCTCCGCGGTGGCCGGCCGCTCCGCGAACCAGACGGCGAGGAGCGAGAGCCCGACCGCCGCCGTGTCCACGAAGAGATGGGCCGCGTCCGCGAGGAGGGCCAGGGAGTTCGTCCACCACCCCACCACGACCTGCACCACCATGAAGCACGCGCTGAGCCCCAAGACGGCCCACAGGCGGTACTTGTGGCGCGAAGAGTGGGTGTGGCGGTGATGCACGGCGCTCAGCGGGGCACGGGCACCCTGAGCCGTGCCTCGCCCTGTTTGATGCCCTGGCTCTCGTAGAAGCCGGCCCGCGCCTCGAGGGCGAAGCGGAAATTGCCCAGGGGGCCGTAGAGGGCGGTGGGGCTCGGGTCCATCTTGAGAATGGAGAAGATGGCGCCGTCGGCCTTGATGAAGGCGATGTCGAGGGCCGCCGGCACATTGTTCATGTGGAACTGACTGTAGATCTCCTGCCCGAAGTCGAAGAGGATCAGTGTTTTCTGTATCTCCTGTGGCGTCGAGCACTGGAAGCCGGCGGCCGCCTGCTCCGACGTCTCCGCCACCTTGACCCTGATGGCCATGGTCTTGGCCCCGGCCTGGACGGTGACCATACGCACGGGCATGGCCGCGAAGGCTTCGCGCCAGCGCCTGCACTCGCCTTCCTGGGCCGAGGCGCCCGCCGAGGAGACCGACACGCAGAGTAGCAGGAGGGCGGCCAGACGCGCACGCGGGCCCCACGGGATGCGCTTGAGCACGGCCACGCCGGCAAAGATCAGGAGAGCGGTGAGGACAACCGCCCCTCCCGCGGCCAGGCTCAGATAGTACGCCGCGGTGAGGCCGATGCCCACCGCGCCGAGCGCCACCACGACGGCCACGGTGGTGGCGCGGCGAAAGCTTCGGCCGAGGCTGAAGCCGGTCAGGGTCGGGATCACGATCATGGCGCTCACCAGGAGCACGCCGACCATGCGCATGGCCACCACGGTGGTGAGCGCGGTCAGCAGCGTCAGCATGAGGTTCAGAGCGGTGACGGGAACGCCGCTGGTCCGCGCCAGATCTTCATGCAGCGTGATGACGAAGAGCCGGCGATAGGAGAGCAGGATGGTCGCCACGACCACGGCGCCCAGGGCCGAGATCAGCCAGACATCGGCGGGGCTGACGGTGAGGATGCTGCCGAAGAGGATGGCGAAGAGATCGGCATTGAAGCCGCGCGCCAGGCTGATCAGGACCACGGCCAGCGCGAAGCCGCCGGAGAGGAAGACGGCCAGCGCGGCGTCGCCCTGGAGGGCTCCATGCGAGCGGAGCCGTTCCATGCCGAGCGCTCCCACCACGGTGACGATGAGCGCGCCCAAGATGGGCGAGGTGCCCATGAGGAGCCCGATGGCCACGCCGGCCAGCGCCACGTGGGCCAGCGTGTCGGCGATGAGGGAGAGCCGGCGTGGCACCAGGAAGACGCCGATGAGTGGGCAAACGATGGCCATCACCACTCCGGCGGCGAACGCCCGCTGCATAAAGCCAAACTGGAGGAGCTCAGGCATAACTAGTGATCGTGACTGACTATTCTGACTGCCGGACCATAGAGGGCTGTCAGCGCCGCGTCGCTCAGGAAATCTCCCGGCCGGCCGTGGAAGATGAGACGCCGGTTGAGGCAGGCGAGCTTGTTCACTTCCTTGGCCACCACGCCGATGTCGTGGCTGACGAGGATCAGCGTGACCTCCCGCTCGCGACTCAGGTGCTGGAGCATGGCGTAGAACGACGTTTGCGCCTCGGGATCCACACCCCCCGTGGGCTCGTCGAGAATGATCAGCTCGGGATCGGAGACGAGAGCCCGGGCGATGAGCACTCGTTGCTGCTGTCCTGTGGACAGCGCCCCGATGCGCGTCCGCGCATGCGCCTCCATGCCCACGCGGGCGAGGGCTTCCTTCACGCGCGTGCGCTCCCTGGTCCCGATGCGCTGGAAGATGCCGAGGCTCGCCACGAGCCCGGTGGCGACGACCTCGCCTACCGTCACCGGCAATGCAGGATCGAGCGCAGCGCGTTGCGGCACGTAGCCCAGTCGGCGCCACTCACGAAACGCGGCGGGCGGCTGGCCGAAGAGCCGCACCGACCCATCCTGCGGCTCGAGGAGACCCAGCATCACGCGAAGCAGGGTGGTCTTGCCCGAGCCGTTCGGCCCGATGATGCCGAGGAAATCCCCCGGCTCGACGGTGAGGTTGATGCCGTCGAGCACACGCACCTCGCCGTAGGACACGCCCACACCTTCGAGCTCGACGAACGGGCGCATCAGACGAGACTCCGCCGCGCGTCCCACCACGCTCCGAAGGCCGCGCATGAGGAGCCGAGGAGGAGGCCGCCGAGGACATCCGACGGCCAGTGCGCGTGGAGCACGAGACGGGCCAGGCCGACGAGGAAGACCATGGCCAGCACCACAACGGTCAGCGACATCCGGGTGGCGCGGTTCCAGCGCTCCTTGATGGCGAAGTAGATGGCGATGACCGCGAAGGAGGCGGCGCCCGTCATGTGCCCGCTCGGAAATCCGAGGGCCTTGCCCCGCGGGCGGGGCCGTCCCACCAGATACTTGGCGGTCTGCTCGATGATCGGCGCGGCGAGAAGCACGATCACCACCAGCCACCAGCGCTTTCGCGCCTCGGGCGAGATGACGAAGAGCAGGAGCGCGGCGGGGAGGAGGCCTTTCCAGGAGCCGAAGATGTTGACCCAGGTGAAGAAGGCGACGATGTCCGGCGTCCGACGCGCCATGACCTCGTCGTAGAGCGAGGAGTCACCGGGCAGGAGGCCGACGGCGAGGACGAGAACGCCCAGCCCCACGAAGAGCGTGGCGCCCCCTATGGAAAGCCCCCGCCACCGGTGCGCATGCGCTCTCATGACCTCCAGATTGTACTCGATGGCGTACGGGGGCTGATCATGCCGCTACCTGCATCCCAGCCCCTCACGGAGGCTCTCGAGGTTTCGCGTCATGAGCTCGATATAGCCCGTGCCCTCCGCGGCTTCTTTCTTCGTGACCCCTTCGACGGGGTCGAGAGTGAGCAGGCGCACGCCCACCTCGCGGGCCAGGGTCTCGGCGAGCTTCGGGCTGACGAGGGGCTCGAGGAAGATGGCGGTGACCTTGCGCTCTCTGGCCGTCCGCACGATGGCGGCGAGGACGGCGGGGCTCGGCTCGGCCTGCGGGGCGAGGCCGGTCACGGCGATCTGCTCGAGCCGATAGCGTCGGGTGAGATAGCCGAACGCGGCGTGCGACACCACGACCTCGCGGCGCGCACAGTCGCGCAGCCCGGTCTCGAAGCGCGTGTCGAGGGCCGAGAGCTTGGCGCCGTAGGCCGCGGCATTGGCCTCGTAGGTGGATCGCCCCGGAGGGTCGCCGCGCTCGAGCGCGGCTCGTATCGCGTCGACCTCGCCCTTGGCCAGCACGGGATCAAGCCAGACATGCGGATCTACGGCGCCGCCCCCGCCCGTGCGGGCAATCGTGAGCCCCGCGCTGGCTGCGACCACGGCCGTCGACGGCCCGACGGCTTCCTTGATGAGCTTGTCGGCCCAGGGCTCGAACCCGGCTCCGTTGTACACGAAGAGGCGCGCGCGTCGTACTTGGGCCACGTCCTGCGGCGAGGGTTCCCAGTCGTGCCCGTGGACGCCGGGGGGCACCAGGGAGATCACCTGCGCGCGGTCGGCAGCCACCCGCCGCGCGAAGTCGTAGATGGGAAAGAAGCTGGCGACGACGAGCGGCTTGCCGTCCGGAGCGGGCGACTGCTGGCAGCCCGCGATCGCCAGGATACAGAGCACGAGGCCGAGGCTGGCGGCCGGCGTCACACGGGAACGCTTCTGCCCGTCGTCCGCGTGATGACCGCCAGGGCGAGCAGGATGAGCCCGAAGGCGCAGACGACAGTGGCACCTGTCGGAGTATCGAAGACGGCCGAGGCGCCCATCGCGAGCACGCTGACGAGAGTGCCGAAGCTCCAGGCGATGGCGAGCCGTCTCGGAATGGAGCCGCCCAGGAGGTTCGCCGCGAGGGTCGGCACGATCAGGTACGAGAAGACCAGCAGCACGCCGGCGATGCGCACGGAGCTTGTCACCACCACGCCGAAAGAGGCATAGAAGAGGAAGTCCCACCAGCGCACCCGCCAGCCGTCCCGGTAGGCGCGGTCCGGGTCGGTCGAGATGAGCAGGAAGGGGCGCCGGCACAGCCAGTGGAAGAGTCCGACGAGGGCGTAGAGGCCCGCGACCTTGACCACCTCCCTGCCCCCCACGGCCAGGATGCTGCCGACCAGCATGTTCCTGAGATGCTCGGCCCCGTGCGGCGTGCGGTCGGCGACCAGGACGGCGGCCGCAGAGGAAACCGCATAGACCACGCCGATGATGGCCTCTTGGGATACGCGGCGCTCACGAGTGCGGGTGAGCGCGAACACGGAGGCGCCGAGAATCGTGAAGGTCAGGCCGAACGCGTAGGAGCCCCACGATTCGAGATCGTAGCCCCACAGGAAGGCCGCGGTAGCGCCGAGCGAGGCGATCTGGGCCAGGGCGATGTCGACGAACACGACTTCCCGAGCGATGACGTGGAGACCGAGGTACGCATGGATGCCCGTGAGGACCAGGCACATGAGGAACGGCACCCACATCAGCGCGAGGAGGTCGTGGGCCACGAGCCCTATTTAAGCATCTGGGCGAGGGTCTTCACGTTGAAATCGACGGCCTCGAGATAGGTGTCCGTGCCCTTCACGGAACCGACGGTGGCCGCCAGGATGGCGGCCTTGGCCCCTGCTTCCTGGGCGACGCGCTGAACCAGCTTGAAGTCGCTCCACGGCTCGGCGACGACCACTTTCACGCGGTCCTCCTTCATCAGGTTGACGAGCTTGACGACGTGATTCGCGGTTGCTGGAATGCCGGGCCGCTCCTCGACGGTGCCGACCTGGACGAGCCCGAAGCGCGTGAGCAGGTAGATCCACAGCGCGTGGTTCACGACGACGGGGGAGCCCTTGTAGGGGGCGAGCATCGCATCCCAGCGGCCCATTGCCTCGTCGACACGGGCCAGGAATTGCTGCCGGTTGCGCTCGAACGCGGCGCGGTGCTGGGGCGCGATGCGCGCGAGCCCCTCGAGGATGTTTTGCGTGACGGCGGCAGCCATCCCGGGGTCGAGGGTGTAGTGCGGGTTGCCGGACGGGTGGACGTCTCCCATCGAGCGGTCCACGCGAGTCTTGGGCACCTCGAGGACGAGGATGCCCCGGGAGGCGTCGATGCGCCCCCGGGCGCCCGGAATGACGTTCGGGTTGTTCGCGCCCTCGGCGACCACGTCGGCCCAGTTGTCGAGATCGAGGCCGTTGACGATCATGGCGTCGGCCCGCCTGACCTTGACCATGAGGCTCGGGCGGACCTCCACGTCGTGAGGGGTCTGGGTGGGGCGCGCCATGGCGTCAACTTCGGCGAGATCCCCCGTGACCACCTCGGTCAGCGATTTCAGGTCGGTGGTGCTGGTGACGACGCGAAGCTTCTGGGCGCTCGCGGCGGAGGCGCCGAGGACCGCCCACACCGCTAGGAGAGACAGGGTGAGAGTCAGGAGTCGTGGCATGGTCGTCAGTCCTTTCCGCATCAGAATCGCTCAGCCGGGTGGGCGCCCATGATGAAGGTCGCCTGGAGGAAGTATTCGCTCACCTGTTTGGCACTCCCGCCATTGTCCTGGAAGTCCAGATAGCTGCAGCACTGGCTCCGGGTCGTCTGCTTGTAGCCGAGCCTGAAGCGGAGAAACTCCGAAGGATAATACGCGAGGAAGGGTTGTACGGCCCACTCCGTTCCCGAAGCGGCCGGGTACTGCGTCCTGTCGTAGCGGAACCCCAGGAGCCACTTCGACAGCTCCCCGTGGTTGAACGGCTGGAGCCCGCCGAAGACGTAGAATCCCTGGCTGTTGCGGGTGCGCGTCTGGTCGATCCCGTCCGGATCGGTGACGACGACGTCCCGGAAGGACAGGAGGTACTCGCCCAGAAGGGTGAAGGCCGCGCGCTGCCAGCCGGGCGGCGTGTACTTGTACTTGGCGTCGAAGCCGACGATGGTGCTGTTCTTCTGCTCGGCCGTCTGTCCGGCCGCGATCGAGGAGCCGAGCTGGATGGCGCCCCATTCGTCGAGATCGAAGAAGGTCTTCACCCGGCCCGTCACGAGCGGATTCGAGATCTGGTCGCGGCCGAAGGCGACGTCGTTCTCGCCGTTGAAGACGCCGCCCAGCAGCTCGAGATAGAAGGGCAGGGGCGGCACCCAGGTTGCTTCGAAGCCCGACTCGACCAGACCCTCAGTGCCGAAGAACTGCTGGAGGACGTTTGGATTGTCGATGAAGGGCCAATCGTGGGCGTGGATCTGATTGAGGTAGCCGAATCGGTTGCGCATCTTGCCCATCTTGAGCTGCGTGCCGTAGGGAAGGGCCATCAAGGTCAGGTTGGCCTCTGCCAGGTTGACCGTGAGCTCGCCGCTGCGCGATTCTTGGCCAGCCTCGACCCGCACCTCGGCGCGAGCGTACGGATCGATCTGCCCGAAGAAGGAGACCTCGACCTCACGCGGGAAGAAGAGGTTCTCGAGGCCCGGGAAGCTGCCGCCCTGGTTCTTCTGGACATTGTGCTGGGTCAGGTTGCCAATGAAGTCGCCGGCGATGCCGATGTCGAAGAGGAGCTGGCCCGGACCGCGGCGCTCGTAGAGCGCAAAGGGCTGGCGCGGCTTGATGAGGTCGAGAGGAGACGGGTCGCTGCCGGGTGGGCGCTGAGTGACCAGGTCCGTCACGGGCGGCGCCGTCTGCGCCGGCTGCATGGGCGCCGAGGGAGCGGCTGCGGCGGGCTCCGGGCGCCTCTCTACGCGTTCGAGGCGCTCGGCCATGGAGTCCAGGGTCTTCTTGTATTGCTCCTGCATGGCTTCGAGTTGCTTCCGCATCTGCTCCATCTCACGACGCAGCGCCTCCGCATCTTGCGCGAGGGCGGGCGCCACCTGTGCGATGAGGCCGAGAGCGAAAGCGAGGGCGACTATGACTCGCATGGTGTCCTCCCTTGGTGGGGCAAGTGAGCGGGCCTGGGCACGGATACAGATCCGCGCGCGGGTCGACAGCTAGGGAACCAGGAAGACGAAGCTAGGCGACGGGGGGAGCGCGGGGATCGGCGAGGCTTACCGACGGGCTCAGTGCCGAACCCGATGACGTGACGGCCGCCGGCACGTCGAGTTGCTTCGGAGAGACGATGGCGGGCAACTCAGGTACCCAGCCGTCGGTGTGGATAGCCGCGAGCTGGGACAGGGGACACTCGGCGTTGTAGAGACCGAGCCGGCCAGTTTCATGGGTATGGCCCGGCAGGCTGCCTTCAAGGGCGAAGGCGACGCTCAGGAGGGCGAGCAGGAGAACAATGGCGGCGCGATGACTTTTCTTCATGGCCGGGCTAGTTGTATACGCGAGGCCGGGGACATTTGCAAGAAACGACCGCTCCAGATGGTCACGGGATTCCTTTGGCTCGAGGGGGCGACGGCAACCGGAGATAGACGTGTCCGCCCTTGTCCACGAGATCGTAGGTCGGCACCGAGTCGGTAAAGCCGGGCGGGCCCAAGCCCGTGCACGGGTCGAACTGATAGCCGTGCCAGGGGCATTCGAGATAGCCGTCGCGCACGATGCCCTCACCGAGGGGGCCGTTCTGGTGCGGGCAGACATTGGAGATGGCGCAGAGGGCGCCCCCTTTGCGGACCACGGCGACGCGCTCGCCATCGACGTTCACAGTCACGGCGCGCCCTTCGGGAAGATCGGCGAACGTGCCGAGGAGCACGAGTCCGTCGGCCTCCACGGCGGCCGGCCTGTCGCGGCGGGATTCCTTGATCGAGGCGGTCAGGTGCAGCGCGGTCACGACGAGCGCCACCAGCCAGAGCAAGACGAGGAAGCCCCACTTGACCGGCGGCTCCCCCACGAAGCGCGCCGTGAAGTGGAAGACGATCAGGGCATAAGCCCCGTACACCGCCATGTGGAGACGCTTCCAGACCCCCGGCGTCCACGCGTGAAGGAAATAGTCCCACGACGTGAGGGCCATCACGGTGAGGATGGCCAGCGCCCCCACGCCGAAGAGCGTGAAGGGGATGCCGCCGACCTTCTGGCCCGGCAACACTTCGAGGACATTCGCGGGCTTCCAGCTGTTGCCGTAGTGCATGACCACGCCCGCGTGAGCGACGCCGAGGGCCCAGGTGGCCACGCCCAGGTGGCGCCGGTTGTAGATGAAATGGGTCGCAGGAGGCCAGAGGCGAGAGAGCGGCCCCACGCCGATGGCCGCGGAGAGAAACAGGAAGGTGAGGACGGCGGTGGACTGGACGAGGAACACATCCAGATCGATGCTCCGGAAGAGGGCGCGACCGCCGATGAACCACACCGCCACGATCGCGGCGAGCACCGCGTCGAACTTCCACTTCGCGGTAAAGGTCACGGTTCCATGAAGACGATGAAGGTCACCACCGTGGCGACCACGAGCACCCACGCCACCCAGATGTGCCGGTGCAGCCGTCTGAGCTCGCCGATCATGCGCTCAGCATACGCTAGGACTGGCCTTCGGTGGCGAGGGCGGTGATCTGCACGTCCGGGGGCACGCCGGTGAGGGTGAAGCGCACCACGTCCCCGACACGGGCCCGTTCGAGCAGCTTCGCGTCATTGACCTTGAAACCCATGGTCATGCCTGCGGACATGAAGCCCGGGATCTCGTCGTGGGTCAGCACGATCACCTGGATCTCGGGGATCACCGCGCGGACCACGCCCTTCACCACCCACGTCTGCTCACCGCCGATGACGACGAGGCGCTGGCTCTGGTTGAGTCGGCTTTCGAGCCGCGAGACCTCTCGCCCCCAGGCGAGCCAGCCGAGGAGCACGCCCACGGCCACGGCGAGGTTGAGGAGGAGCACGACGCGCCAGAGCTTCATCAGTGCACGTGCTCGTCCGGCGGCGCCGCGGGCGCCGGCTCCTGGTTGAGGGCCTGGATCTCCGCCACCAGCGTCTTGATCTCCGACCAGCCCGGACCCGTGCCTCCCGGTATCCACCGCGCGCGGAGATAGCCTGAGCGGTCGATCAGGAATTCCATGTGGGTGGGCATGGGTGGATCGGGCAGGGCTCCCTCCGGCGCGAGCGTGCGCCGGAAGAGGCGATAGGTGGAGACGATGTCGGAGGCGCCTTCCGTGGCCACGGGGAACAGGATGCGGGGCGAGGCGCCGATGCGCGTCAGAATCTTTTCCTCTCCGTCCATGGGCACGCCGATGATGGCCGCATTGAAGCTCCTGAGCTCGCCGAACGCGTCGGCGAGCTGGACGAGTCGCGGCCGCGACGAGGGCAGGGTGAAGAGCACGAGGAGCACCGGCTGGCGCCCGCGGTAGTCCTTGAGGCTCGCGCGGGCCGGCCCCGTGGCAAAGGTGAAATCCGGAGCGACCAGACGCGGGCGCTCGGGCTCATCGAGATAGCTGAGCCGGCGCGCGGACTCTCCCGCGGACAGCGCGCGGACGAAGTTGATCAGGTCCCAGCGGTCGTCCTCGGAGAGCGTGGCGCCGAAAGCCGGCATGGCCTGCTTCAGGCCGTGGGTGAGCCACCAGAACATGTCGCCCGCCGTGTGATCATTGGTATGCGGTGCGGTCAGGTCTGCGGGCCGCGGCGTCAGGCCGGCGCCAGCGGGGCCGTCACCACGTCCGCCGACGCCGTGGCAGGAGGCGCAGTGCGCCCGGTAGAGCTCCTCGCCATGGGCGATGGAGCCGGCGGCGTAGGGAACCGACGAGCGCCGGTAGGTCGTCGGATACGCATCCACGGCGAGGGGCGGCAGGGCCTGCTGTGCTCCGGCCACGAGCAAGACCGCGGCGCCGGCCAGCCACAGCGAGCGCCCGCGGCGCATGAGACAGCCGGCGACGAGGGCGAGGAGGCCGACGAGGACGATCTGGCTGCCGATCAGGACCTGGGTCTTGACGCCCGGGAAGCTCCACGTCACGTCCGGAGCCAGACGGAAGTTGAAAGGCCAGAGAGGCGTCTCATGACGGCCGGGCGGCGTGACGGCGAGCACCGCGGCCACCAGCACGAGCGCCAATCCCACGACGGTCTCGATGGCCACGAAGCCCGCGAGACGTCGCATGGCCGGCCGGCCCATCGTCGACCCGTCTCCGCTCAGTCGCGGGAGCAGGCTCTGACGGTTCCATCCCGCCAAGGCCAGCACAGGAATGAGCAGCGCCACTTTGAGCAGCACCAGCCGGCCGTAATCGGTGCCCACGAGGCCGGGCACGCCGCCGACCTCGTTCCAGGCATTCCACACGCCGGTCACCACGATGAGCACCATGACGGCGAGCGCCCAGGAGGAAAAGCGCCGGGTGGCGATGACGGCGAAGGGTCTCGCGTCGGCGCCTTCCTCGCGAGAGGCGGCGCGGAGGAGCAGAGCGAGCGCGGGCAAGGCGCCGAGCCACCCTCCCACTCCGATCAGGTGCGCCGCGTTCACGAGGACGGGGAGCGCGCGCCCGGGGTCCACGCCGACCGCATGGCCGGCCCAGGCCGCGAGGCCGATTCCGAGAGCGGCGAGGATTGCCGCTTCTATCCTCCACGCCAGCCAGTCTCCCCGTGAGTCCTCGCTCCCCCGGAGGAGCACGAGCGCGGCCATGAGGAGCAGCAGGGCGTGGCGGAGCAGCCAGACGGTTCCGTACTGGGTAGCTCCGAGCAGGCGGAACCATGCCTCGCCGCGGACGATGCTGTCCGCTCGTCCGGTCACCACGGTCACCTGCCAGCCCAGTGCGGCCACGCCCGAGAGCAGCAGCAGCACGGCGAGCCAGCGTGTGGACGCCGCGAGGCGTCGCTGCCACGCGCGCGCCGTCGGCTTGTCCGACGGGCCGGCGAGGAGGCTCATGACGAGCACGCCCACCATGAGGAGCCCGGCGCCGGTGGACAGCGTGCGGATCGCGACACCGAGCGCGCTCATCGAGCTCGAGCCTTGACCGTGAACGTGTACCTCGACTCGACCACATGGCCGTCCACGGAGAGGACGCGGAAGCGCACGGTGTAGCGTCCGGGGCTGAGATCGGGCGTGCTCACGGACAGGAGGACGGGATCGTCCGGGTCGACCTTCGCGTCGCCTCCGTCGACTTGCTTGCCCGCCTCGTTCCAGACCGACGCCGTGGCGTAGGCGGGCTCGAGCCGCTCGCTGAACCACATCCGCACGCGCTCGGGCGCGCGGGTGACCGTGGCCCGCTGACCGGGCTCTGACCGCACGAGCAGTGAATGCGAATGGGACGAGCCCGGCAGAATCAGCAACGCTCCGAGCACGGCGATCACCAGCGTACGGCCTACGGTCATTCGGAGTCGCGCCCGGTTCCGGTCATGAGCCGCCAGATGAGCGCGAGGAGCAGCACGGCCACGAAGGCGAGGCCGCCCGCGATCAGAGCGGTCACGAGGGGGCTCAGGGGCGCCGAGGCCAGAGGACCACCGTGATCGGCTGGGGCCGGCGTGGCTCGCAGCAACACCGCGATTGTCGAGGCAAGGAAGAGGCGGGTGGTGGTCATCGCGTCATTATAATGGGGCCATGGCAGGTCCCGCCCGCTCGCGAACCCGCGCCGTCCTGTTCGATGCCGGCAATACTCTCCTCCGCATGAACTATCCGGCGATCGCCCGCCACCTCGCCAGCCGGGGTCACGCGGTGACCGTCGAGGCGGTCGAGGAGGCGGAGCTTCACGCCCGGGTGCGTCTCGACGCCGATCTCGCCCGCGGGGTCTCGACGGAGGGCCGTCCCGCGCAGGACCGATACACGAGCTATCTCCTCGAAGGTCTCGGCCTCACCGATGTGGTGGAGATCGAAGCCGCGGTGAGCTTCAAGCGCGGCTACAATCCACCCGCCGGCCTCTTCGACCGCGCCGACCCGGGTGCGCGGGCGGCCATTCGTGGGGTGAAAGCGGCCGGTCTCGTGGTCGGGGTCGTCTCGAACTCGAATGGCTCGGCGCACGCTCTGCTCGACGGGGCCGGGCTCGCGGCTGAGCTGGACTTCGTGATCGATTCGGCTCTCGTCGGCGTCGAGAAGCCCGATCCGAGGATTTTCCATCTGGGCCTCGCCCAGGCGGGAGTGGGCGCTCACGAGGCGGTCTATGTCGGGGATCTCTACTCGATCGATGTCCTGGGCGCCCGCGCGGCGGGATTGGGATCCATCCTTCTCGATCCGCGAGGCTTCTGGGGCCCTCGCGACTGCGACACGGCCCGCGATATCGGCGCGGCCACCGCCCTCATCCTCGAAACGTTGAGAAAGGAGCAGGCATGACTCGAGCGAAGACCTCGCGGCACCGCACGCTCGTCGTTGCCCTCGGTGCCGTCGCGCTCCTCGCGACGGGCGCCCTCGTGACCTGGACGGTGGCCACCGCGCAGGTGCAACAGCATCAGCACGGCGGCGCGGAGCCGGCCAAGGGCGGCTGGCTCGTGAAGCTCGCCCCCGACGCCCGTACCGAAGCGATTCAGCGTCAGCTCCGGGGCTTCGAGACGACCATGGCCGAGGTCGCGTACCGCTACGGCGAGATGTACTGGGGCGGGGTGGACGGCAACTGGGGCTACGCCGAACACATGTACGAAGAGCTGGGGAAGACGCTGGCGCTCGGCCTCGAGCGACGGCCGGAGTATCGGACGAGCGCGGAGGCCTTCGTGCTGAAGACGGCGCTACCCCAGGTCGGCGAGGCCATCAAGAAGAAGGACTCCGCCCTATTCAAGCAGCGCATCGAGAGTCTGCGGGCCGCCTGCACGGCTTGCCACGCCGCCGAGAAGCACCCATACATAAAGATCGCGCTGCCTGCGGTGCGGCGGAATCCTCTCGAGAAGCCTTAAGAGTTTGCGAGCGTAGGACGCGCGAGGCGGCGGGGGCCGGTGGGGCGGGGGTGCGC
>Ga0137369_10001864_pt1 | contig 21266 bp, 20 predicted proteins | sample SagtaG_12_FD_104918 | JGI IMG/M metagenome (GOLD analysis project Ga0137369, IMG submission 104918) | Vadose zone soil microbial communities from Sagehorn Ranch, Mendocino, California, USA - Sage1_L_113_16 metaG | ecosystem: Environmental > Terrestrial > Soil > Vadose zone | place: USA... | reverse complement strand
GGCTAGAGAAAATCCCGAAACACCGAATTCTCCGAGAAGAGTCGTGGGTTCAGGGAACATAGGAACCGATACTCATGCGTGTATGGGCTCGATAAGCTTTGATACGGCGCGCTGCGGACTTCGGAGGCGGGTGCGGGTCCCTCAATCCCCTGGCCATCAGAGGAACCGCTGTTCCCAAGGATGATGGAATCAACAGCCGCGAAGCTAGGGAACAGCTTCATCGCGTCAGGATCCCTTCGATTGCCGGTAGCCGTCTTGAAGGCGATCGAGAGTTTTGTGAGCCGCAGCCAGAAAATCGGCAGGGAAATCCCGACCAGGGACCCCAGCAGCGCCGCGATGCTCGTGCCCAGGAGGACTCCGAGACCCCGGCGCACGGGGCGGAGACGAAGACGGGCCAACCATATCGGGAAGGAGTCCGCCAACGGCGCTGGGCAGGGGCACCAAGCTGATGTGGGATGGCCCGCTCGTGTGACGTCGACGAGGGGCAGACGTGGGTGCGTATCGATAATCTCGGTGGGCACCTTACAGCGTGGGAGGGAAAGGCGGGAACGTGAATGAGAACTCGGCACTCCCTGCCGCTTGCATTCGCGACCCTGTGCATCGTGGCCTTGGCCCAGGGTGCCTGGGCAGCGGGCGCTACCGAGCAGGTCAAGAGCGCCATCGACCGCGTCCTCGTGACAGTCGGCAACCCCGCACTGAGGGGCGATGAGAAGATCGTCGAGCGTCGGGCGGCAATGCGGAAGATCGCCGACGGGATCGTCGATTTCGACGAGATCGCGCGCCGCTCTCTCGGCCGCTACTGGCTGCCGCTGTCGGAGGTCCAGCGCAAGGAGTTCGTGGGTCTCTTCGAGGACCTTCTCGAGCGCTCGTATATCCCTAAGATCGAGCTCTACGGGGGCGAGAAGATCATCTACGGCGGTGAGCGCGTGGATGGTGACCTCGCCACCGTCAGCACCAAGATCATAACCAAGAACAGCAACGCAGTGCCGATCGACTACCGTCTCCTCAAGCACGGCGAGCGGTGGATGATCTACGACATCAGCATCGAGGGCATCAGTCTCGTGTCAAATTACCGGACCCAGTTCAATAAGATCATCCAGACGAGCGGCTACGATGGACTCGTCGAGAAGATGAAGAGCAAGCGGAGCCAGTTCGCCGAAGAAGACAGACAGAAAAGGAAAGGAGACTAACAAGCGCCACGCCTGTCACGTCGAGGTTCGCAGCGAACTGGAGTCGGTCCTGGATCTCACGGAAACGCCGTCCCATTCCCACACTCCCACGGTATTCCCACACGGATGCCTAGCGAAGTCCCACGCATTGACGTCAGTGAAGGGGCTCTGGGACAAGATGAGATGGCTCGGCGATTCAGATGACGTCTACCCTGCTTTGGCGACGGGTCGGGCCGGTCCTGAGGCCGCCTACTCTAGAGCGAGAAGTAGCCTGAACTGTCGAAAATCCAGTCGATTCGAAACCAGACCGGCTGTCGGCACAGCCCAACCATGCATCAATATTGCTGGCTGGCCGGTGGCCCCTTTCTTGCTCTTCAGCTCGTATGGATCACCGCGAGCTGCGCACCAGGATTCGCCTTCTCATGGCCTCGGGCGAGTTGCCGCCAGGTGGGTCGCTGGCAGACAAGAGTCTTCCTGGCCAGGCCGTCCGGGTAACGAGGGTCGTCATCGGACGATCAACGTGGGGACCGTGCTTGATCTGCGGTGAGGCCGACCCGATGGTGTCCTACACGTATGCCGATCGAAAGGTCGTCCGTCCTCACGCCGCCTGCGATGCACTTTGGCGGCTGGAACGCACAGCAGAATAGATTCCGGCATCCGGCGGGCCATCTAAGCACCTTCAGAGCGAACAGGAATGAGTAAAATGGATCGGCCCACAAGGGTCATTCACTTCGGTACTCCGTTGAACGTCGTGAAATCGTCACGCCTCGAAACGTATGTCATGGCTCTGGCCCGGCGGAATATGATGCGCGTCGAGACCGTTCAAGCCAGTGGATGGCTGCTAAAGCGCTCCTTCGTGTTGAACGTGTTCAACGAACACACCTCTCTCGGAATTTTCTTGGATGATTTACACTATGAGTTGCTTCAGGGTGGTCATCTTGACGAAGCCCACGCAGCTCAAAGTGCCGTCGTATACGATGGGACCGGCAACCGAATCGAGCGCTGAGCCAACGGGGCGGACCCCCATGCCTCCGCCCCACCTGACTCGATGAACATGGCCAGCGGGGTCCCGAGACGCCGGCACTTGCGTTCGCCCGGCTATTGGGATTATCCTCTCCGACCCATATGACCCCCACGTTGGTGAGCGAGGCAATCAAGCGCTGCCGCTCCGGTCAGCGGGAGCTGGACGCCTCCCGCGACCTACTCGCTCACAGCCGTCGTCTCCTCAACCGGGCGTGGTGGATCTCGGGCGGCGCTGATATCGACGGTAATGGCAACCACGCGACTAACGGCGTCATCCACATTGAATGTCGCAAGCACGCAGGTGAACCGTCTGAGTATCTAGTCAGCTTTGGCGGGAACTCGGCTGGGGTGTTCTACCTCGGCAGGGCGAGCGGCTTTGATCCTCTGACTGCGCTCTTACGGAGAATCGGCGTGCCCGGTCCTGCCCTACGGACTGCTCTTCAAGTGTTGGAGGCAGAACCCCACCACAAGATTCCGAACATGACGCTGACGCAGGATCACTTCCGCGAACTAGGCTTGTAGCACCGAGCACGAGAGCTAGACATCCCGGGCTACGACCTCATCGATTACTTGTAGAAGGCGTTCAGGGGTGTACGGCTTGGTGAGGACCGGGACAGGGCGCCCACCATAGTGGGCTCGAAAGGAAGGGTCTGGTCTCGCGGCGGTCACAAACACCACGCGGGGCGCCAGGTGCGGCCAGCTGTGTTCGATCCTTCGATACAGGTCTTCCCCATCCATCTCTGGCATGTTCAAGTTGCTCAGGATCGCGTTGTAGCTGTGCTCGGCGAGCAGTTCGAGGGCTTCACGCCCATTCGTTGCGGTGTCCACATGATGACCGTTCCACCGCAGCGTGAAGTCAAGCAGTTCCCGGGTGTCCGGTTCATCTTCAACGACCAAGATGTGGTAGGCCATTGCCATCACCTCATCCACCGAGGAGTGCTGCCCGGCTCTCGCACGATGACTTCCTCCTAGCCTATCGCTCCCCCGTTTCCTGTCAATGGGGCGTTTGGCAATGGCGGTACTGAGCCCGGAAAAACGAACCCGGTCGTATTCGGTCGGCTCTGGCCGACTCTCTCATAGCGGACCGGATAGATTATTGGATCCGCACGCCTCCACATAGCATGGCGCATCGGCATCGTCCTTGCTTCTTGGAGTCAGAAAGAAGGGGATTCGATGACTATCCCCGACGACTTACTGAACGATCTTCGCAGCTCCCCGACAGGCCTCGCCCGCATTGTTGAAGCCGTGGTTCGTGACCGACGTCCGTACGTGAAGATTCCTGTTCAGACCGTCAGATCCTGGGAACGTCGAGCGCCGGACGACTGGGCCAAGGTCGCGAGCTGGCTGGCAGCGCAAAACGTGGCCGTGGTCCAAGTGTGCGCCTGGATGCGATAACCGTCGAGCATATCGCGCACGCTCGCGCCGATGATCCGAAGTAGCTCCCGGGCTTTCGTCGCTCACTTCCCTTTTCGCCCGCGTGGGTCCTCGGTATCGGGGAATGAGACAGGGCACACCTCCAACATTGCGGACCAGACTAGGGCCGCCACGTCGTAGTACTCCTCAGCCGGATGTGCATCTATGTACTTCTCTGTGATTGCACTCACCTGCCCAACGGTCATCTTCTTGTCCGCACAGCGAACAATGCGTCCGAATGTGGCCTCCCAGCGCACATCTGACTCTCCATCGCGCCCCATGAAGCGGTTGGCAAGAAGCCACGCTTCCATCACGCCATTGACGTAGCTGACTTTCCCTAGAGCCGAGATGGTTCGATATTCATTGCCTGTCATGGCTTCGACTGCGTAGACCCAGAGGGCAGATACAAGAGGCAAGGTACAGCACACAACAACCACGGACCGGCCCAAACGCCTCATAGCTCCTCCTCGGGCCAGGTGTGGCCGGGAATCTAGCCAGGGCCACCCTCGCCAGGCTTGCCAGAGTCCGTAGAGTCGGAGGGGTCCCTCACGGCTCAGACTGCCCTCTTGCTTCCTGAGCCATTCGTCACCGAGTGGCCCCGCTGGAGCACTGAAGCGTTTGAGGACATCCATTGCATGTTGGAGAGCCGTGACGAGACCCTCTTCGAGCGCAGCCACCAGAATCCCATAGGCGATCCGCTCGGTGGCCTCGGCAGGTGGCTCTGTCCCGAGCGGGACGGCTTCAAGTTGCTGCGCCACTGCCTCACGATGGCTTCGAGATTCTTGTCTGACCGAATACCTCCTGCATCCTGAGAATGGTGGGGCCGGGATGGCGTTACCCATCCAGCTATCGCACGCCAGCAGGCGGAGTCCATGCATCCCCGCTTTTTATGGCGCCCGGCGACTGACGTGCGCTTCACTTCTCACAATGTGAGACGGCCCGAAATGCAACAATCGCGTTATCTGCGGACGCGCAGGACGTCGGCTCACTCTACTACCTCATCCGCCCGCCCCAGCAGCGACGGCGGGATCGTGAGGCCGAGAGCTTTCGCGGTGACCAGATTCACGACCAGATCGAATTCGGTCGGCTGCTCGACCGGAATGTCCGCCGGCTTCGTCCCGCGCAGTATCTTGTCGACATAGTCGGCGGCGCGCCGGTGCCGGCCCGGGTAGTTTGCTCCATAGGACATCAGACCTCCCACTTCGACGTTCTCCCGTTGGCCGTGCATCGTCGGCAGGCGCGCGCCCAGCGCCAAGGTGCTGATGCGAATCCGGTGTGTGGTTACGAGCGGATCGGCCACGACATAAAGTGCGTCCCCGCGGCCCTTCAGCGCGTCGAAGGCGGGCGCGATAGCGCCGACCCCGCAGAAGCCGTTGGCGATCGTGAAGACATCGGCCAGGTGAAAGCTGCGGATCATCGAGAAGTGCCGGCGCGGTGTCCGGGCCGTCATGGTGGCTGGACTCCTGGGGCTCCTCCGCACTACTTCTGCCAGCCGGACCCGACCGCGGCGCCAAGCGGCGGCCGTCTTTTGCTCGGATGCCTCCGGCCATTCAGGATCACGCCGATCCACGTGAACCGGACGAAGACATGGTAGCTCGCGAGAAGGGTGGGGACCGAGGCGGCGAGCACGACGAGCGCCTTGAGAACCGGGGGCCACCCTGTTCCGGCCACGGCGATCTGAAAGACCAGCAGGACCGGCATGTGCATCAGGTAGAGCCAGTACGAAGAATCCGAGACATAGCGGATCCACCACACCGGCCGCTCGAGGAGGCCGAAGCATACGCCGGTGAAGCCGAAGGTGAAGAGCCACATCGACAGCCCGAGGAACCATGCGCTCCCGAGAAACCAGACGGGCGTCTGAGGACTGCCCGGCTGTTGGCTTTTCCAGATGAAATAGAAACCCACTAGGGCCGCGGCGAGCCCGACTCCGACGAAGCCGGCAGCGCGGCCGAGCCGAGGAAAGACCGGGTTCCGGTAGAGGAGCCACCCAAAGGCGAAGAAGACGAGGTAGGTGACGAGGATCTGCGCCTCGGGGACAAAACCAGACGGGTCGCCGAGGGCGCCTTCCTGCATGAGGCAGAGAACGGGAAAGGTGAGCGCGGCGAGGAGCACCGGCCCGAGGGCTGAGCTCACGACCGCGCCAAAAACGCGGTCGATTCCCGCAACGGCACCCGGCAGGTGGCGCGCGAGAGGGAGCGCGGCGAGCGCAAGCGCATAGAAGATGAGGAGGTACTCGAGGAACCACAGGTGCATGGGGTCGAGATGGCGAAGGACCTCTCCGGAGCTGTAGAACTGCAGGTACTTGCCGACAATGGCGGCGGGATCATCCAGGTTCATGGCTGTGGTCGCGAGGGCAGCGACCAGCGGAAAGAGCACCGCCCACCCGACGGCGAACGGGAGAAGGATGCGCACCGCCCGGTTCCTGAGGAAGCCGACGGCGCCGCGCTGCTCGAGCAGAAGCGCGCCGAAGAAGCCGGCGATGCAGTAGAAGACGGGCATGCGGAAGACATGGATGAGTCCCAGGGACACGTCGAACAGCCCCGTCGTCGAGCCGTCCTTCCAGGGCCAGCTGCCGTACCGGGAATAGGCGACCGTCGCGTGGAGGTAGATCCCGAGGAGCATCATCGCGCCCCGGAGGGCGTCGAGAGAGTGGTAGCGGCCAGTGGCCATCGGACCCATGCTGCCTAGTAGGGTAGCGGTAGGGTCAAGGTTTGTCGAAGCGACCGGCGTCCGGCCGTCCTTGACCGCGCCGTCGCCCCTGCGTAGGATTCGCCTACGGAATGAGTGACGCGGCGGCCTGATCCAGCCGATCCGCCGTTTTCCGTGGCCCCGGGCCTCGCCTTTACACCGGGGAATACACCGCGCCATCCGGCCGACCTCGGTCGTCATCGAGTGTCATAATGATGCATGGGGCGAGGCATCGGCAGAACCCGGCAAAGGACCGGCCAGCGATGATTGCGGACGAGGAACAACAAACCCGCCAATACCTCCTCGCACGTTTTTGGGACGCAGCGCTGGGCTTCTGGCGGAAAGGGGGCGGGCGCACCGCGTGGTCATTGACGTTTATGGTGATCGCGATTGCGCTGACGAATCTCGCTCTACAGTATCGCCTGAACGTATGGCACCGCGTGATGTTCGATGCCCTCGACAAGCGTGATGGCAGCGGCGTGCTGTACCAAACCATGATCTTTTTCCCTCTGATCGCCGCTGTCGTGGGTGTGGCGGCAGCGGCCACGTATGCAAGAATGACGCTGCAGCGCAGGTGGCGCGACTGGCTGAACGCGCACGTGCTTGATCAGTGGCTCACCAGCGGTCGTTATTATCAACTCAACTTGGTTCCGGGCGATCACACCAACCCGGAATATCGGGTGGCCGAGGATCTGCGTCTGAGTGTCGACGCACCGGTCGACTTTTCAATCGGTGTCTTCTCGGCCGTCACTTCAGCGATCGTCTTCATCGGCGTCCTCTGGTTCATCGGCGGTGAGCTCACGATCCCGATCGGAAGCACGGTGCTCCGTATCCCGGGGTTTCTGGTAGTCGCCGCCTTCATCTATGCTCTGCTCGCGAGCGGATCGATGGTCATGATTGCCCGCGGCTTTGTCACCGTCTCCGAGAATAAGAATCAGGCGGAGGCGGATTACCGGTACATGCTCACCCGGCTCCGGGAAAACGGCGAGAGCATCGCGATCCTGGGCGGGGGCAATGAGGAGCGCGCCGGCCTTGACGACGCTTTCACGACGGTCCGCAAGCGCTGGTACGAGCTAATGATCCAGTACATTCGCACAACTATTGTGTCCCAGAGCAGTAACGGCGTCGCGCCGATCGTTCCGATTCTCCTGTGCGCCCCTAAGTACGTCGCCGGGACCATGTCCCTTGGTGAAGTCATGCAAGCCGCTTCCGCGTTCATGATCGTGCAGGCGGCGTTCAATTGGTTGGTCGAAAACTATCCACGCCTCGCCGATTGGACCGCCTCAGCGTCCCGATTAGCCTCACTATTGGTGTCGCTGGACCGCTTGGAGCGTGCCGAGCGGGAGGAAACAACCGGCCGAATTGTTCGCAAGCAAGCCGAGGCGGGTACGCTCCGGCTGCGGGACGTTTCCGTCACGTTGGACGATGGAAGCGCGGTGGTGAACGAAGCTGACATCGAGATCGCTCGCGGCGAGAAGGTGCTTGTCGTCGGCGAATCCGGCACGGGCAAGAGCACGCTGGTGCGGGCGATCGCTGGCCTGTGGCCGTGGGGCACGGGAGAGATCCTGATCAAATTCGAAGGGCTGTTCTTGATGCCGCAAAAGCCTTACGTGCCGCTTGGCACCCTGCGCCGGGCCGTGACCTATCCGCTCTCGCCCGAGGAGGTCGACGATGCCGTGGTCCGTACGACCGTCGAGGAAGTGGGTTTGGGCCATTTTCTCGATCGGCTCGATGAAGATGCAACTTGGGAACACGTGCTCTCCGGCGGAGAAAAACAGCGGCTTGCGTTCGCCCGCGTGCTCATCCAGCGTCCGGAGATTATCGTGATGGATGAAGCCACCGCCGCGCTCGATCCGCTGGGCCAGGAACAGTTGATGCGACTCCTACTGGAGCGGCTCCCCGAAGCCACCGTTATCAGCGTCGGACACCGCGCCGAGCTCGAGGCATTCCACACCCGGAAGCTCGTGCTGGAACATCACGCCGACGGCGCGCGCCTGGTCAGTGACGAATCCATTCAAAGAACGTTCGGCCGCTCCGCGCACTTGCTTTCGAAGCTGCCGGTTCGCAGGAAATCGCGCAAGATGTGAAGTTCAGCTCGCTGTGCAGAGCCAATTCCTTCAGAACTCTCAGTCAAGGCACTGCCTGCCCCCGACAATGACCCCCGACCTGGCTTGTGATTTTCCAACGGCTGGACCGCGAAGGATCTCGTCACACCGGGCTGACGCGGGAGGCGTGGTCGGACAGACGCGCGGCGGAGCCTAGAGCAGAAGGCCAGCTATCGCGATCCGGGTCGATGGGGCAGCCAGGGGAGTGACAGAATCGCCGGCTCGAAGCATGATCGCTGAGCCGTAGCGGCGCACCGCGTTGATGCTCCAGCGTTTCGTTGCCAGGTGCTCCTGGTAGTCACGGGTCAGGGCGGTGGTGAAGGCGCGGCGGCCGACGGGGTGTCCCCCTCACCTTGCCCTCTCACCGGAGGGGAGAGAGTGCTCGATCAGGTGCGGGCGATCGACCTCGGGCTCGATGATGAAGGCGCAGAGCGCCGCCGCCACCGCCAGCGAGAGGCCGCCGATGACGACCACGGCGAGCCGGTTGTCGCCGCCCAGTTGCATCACCAGCACGCTCTCGTTGGTGAGGAGGCGCTCCATGAGCTTGCCGAAGCCGAGTGCGGCCAGGATCTCCGGGATGCCGATGAAGAAGTTGAAGATGCCCATGTAGATGCCGGTCTTCCCGGCGGGCAGGGCGCCGGCCAGAATGGCATACGGCATGGCGAGGGTGCTGGCCCAGGCCACGCCCACGCCCACCATGGATAGGAGCAGGACGTACTTGTCGTGGATGACGGCCACCGAGAGCAGGCCAATGGCGCCCATCAGCAGGCACAGGCCGTGGGTGAGGCGGCGGCCCAGCCGCCCGGCCACGGCCGGTAGCGCGAACGAGAAGGCGAAGCAGACGGCCGAGTACATGGCGAAGCAGTTGCCCGCCCAGGCGATGCCTTGCTCGTAGGCCGGCGTGCCGGGCGTGCCGCCGAAGATGTTCCGGGCCACCGCTATCCCGAAGTAAAGCCACATGCAGAAGAAACCCAGCCAGGTGAAGATCTGCACCCAGGCCAGGCGCTGCATGGTCGGCGGCATGGCGAGCACGTCGTGGAAGATCTCGGCGACGGCGGCGCCGAAGCCGGCCTTCTCGGCCTTCATCCGCCGGAAGGCCTCCAGGTCCTCCGGCGGATGCTCCTGGGTCGTGAAGATGGTCCAGAGCACGGCCGCCAGGAAGGTGAACGCGCCGAGATAGAAGGCCAGCCTCACCCCGAACGGAATGGTCTTGCCGGGCGTCCCGCCGTCGCTGCCGGCCGGGAAGAGGCCGTACAGCAGCCAGGGGAGCATCGAGGCGATGACCGCCCCCAGGCCGATGAAGAGCGCTTGCATAGCGTAGCCGCGCGTGCGCTGCTCGGGCGGCAGCAGATCGGCGATGAGGGCGCGGAAGGGCTCCATGCTGATGTTGATGGAGGCATCCATCACCCACAGCAGCCCGGCCGCCATCCAGAGCGTGCCCGAACTCGGCATGGCGATCAGCGCGAAGGAGGCGAGCAGCGCGCCCGTGAGGAAGTAGGGGCGGCGTCGGCCGAGACGGTTCCAGGTGCGGTCGCTCAGGTGGCCGATGACGGGCTGCACGAGCAGCCCGGTCAGCGGGGCGGCGAGCCACAGGATGGGGATCTGGTGCGCGTCGGCGCCGAGGTACTCGTAGATGGCGCTCATGTTGGCCATCTGGAGCGCCCAGCCGAACTGGATGCCCAGGAACCCGAAGCTCATGTTCCAGATCTGCCAGAAGCTCAGGTGCGGTCGCGGGTCTTCTCCCGCCATCTCGACGCCTCCTCGGGACTATTTGATGAGCAAGACCTGTCCCTCGTGGGAATCGAGGGCGAGCGGCAGCCGCCGGCCCGGGCGCAGCTTGCCGAGTGCCTTCTCCGCGAGAAGGTCGGTGACCGCCCCGTCCGGCGGCGCGGTCTTGATGGTCACGGCCTCCCGGACGGCGGCGCGGCCGAAGTTGATGGCGGTGACCTGGGTGCCCCCGCCGGCGGGAAGCCGGTGGACCATGACGACCAGGCCCCGCGCCTGCATCGCCGGCAACTCGACCTGCTCGCTCTCGTTGATGCGGTATTGCGCGCGCACGCGCAGCATCTTCCGGAGCTCGGAGGCGAACGAGTCCGGGCGCTTGAGCTGCTCGGGAAGCGGGCCGTAGAGATCCTGGGCGCGCGGCAGATCGCTGTTCGACTTCGTCACGCCGGAGTGCTTGCCCAGCAGATCGTAGGCGCCCCGGTTGATCCAGCGCGTGTCGCCCTCGGCGATCAGGGACTCCACGGACTCGGTGGGCAGGGTCAGAGCGCCCACCAGATCCCAGCCGGAGAGCGCGAAGACGCCCGGCTGCATCGCGTTGTACAGCGCCAGGAGCAGATGCGCTCGTCGGATGTCGCGTCGTTGCACCTCGGTGAGACGCCGGATATCGCGGATGCCAAGGGCGGCGGCCACCACGGTGGCGGTGGTGCAGGAGACGCCGTTCGCGGCCTTGAGGTTGTAGGGTGCCGCGAGGCCCATGAGGCGGCCGTGCATCTCGGCCCGGATGGTCTCGCGCAGCGCGCTGCCCTTGACCGGCTTGCCGCGGAAGGTGAAGGTGGTGTCCTTGTGCCGGGTCCAGAAGGGCACCAGCTCGAGCGTGAGCTCGTCGTGGTTCTGGAGCGCGTGGATGAGGGCCGCCGGGTCGACCTGGTAGGCCCGCTGCAGGCCGAGCATGAGACGCAGGAACTCGGCGTCGCCGGTGACGAGGGCGTGCTGGTAGGCCGGGCGGGTGACGAAGTCGTAGGAGAGATCCGCGCCCCCCTGGGACATCGCCTGGATGTCCTCGAGCGTCAGGTTGAGCTCCTGGAAGGTGAAGCCCCCGAGCTTGCGCACCAGGCCGGCGATGAGCTGGTTGGCGGTGACCGAGAGCGGATGGCCTTCGGACCAGGCGCGGCCGTTGCTCGGGCCGACCTCGATGCCGAGGAAACCGTTGGCGTCGAGGCGCAGCATGCGCTCGCCCAGGGTGGCCAGCGAGTGGATGGCGTCCCCCGCCACCAGCCGCGGCGCCGCGAAGGTGGGGTCGAGCCAGTTGAAGGTCGGCTGCCCTTCCTTGAAGTAGTGCAGGTACACCCAGCGCCGGGTCTTGCCGTCCGCGCCGACGACGGCGTCGGTGGCCGACCAGTCGGTCTCCTTGACGCCCGGCTCGTAGAAGATGGTGCGCGGGAGCTGCCCGACGATGTAGCCTCGCGCCTTGAGGGCGTCCACCGCCGCGGGCCCCAGGTTGATCGAGTCCTTGCCGGCCGGCACCGCGGGGAGCAGGCCCCAGTCCGTCGGCCGGATCTCCATGATGTGGTAGAGGCCCGGGTAATCGCCGTAGCCGCGCTCGGCAAGACGGAAGTCAGCGCCCTTGCCGCTGTGGCCGGGGATGACGTCGCCGATGACCACGGCGCTGTTGTCGCGTGCGTGCCGGACCATGGCCTGATACTGCTCCTGGGTGCCGAAGCCCGGGTCGATCTCGCTGCTGATGCGGTCGAAGTTGCCGTCCACGGTAGGCGTGTACTCGCGCCCGCGGATGCCGCCGGCCCGCTTCATGGGGCCGGTGTGCATGCCGCCGATGCCGATGTCGCGGAAGACGCGCCAGAGCTCAGGGTCGCCCAGGCTCTCCAGCACCGACTCGCCCGGCCCCGTGATCTGAGACGGCGGGTACGCGGTGAACCATACCGAGGCCAGCGCCGAGGCGGCGCGCGGCTGCGGCATGGCGTAGGGATGCTGCCACATCTGTCCCTGGCCCGAGTAACGTCGCGCTGCCAGCTCCGCCTGGTGGAGCATCGAGTGCTCTACCAGCCAGCGGATGTAGCTTTCGCCGGAGACGACTTCCGGCGCTTGCGCCGACGGCGCCGCAGGAGTGGGCGCCGCGCTGGCGGCCGGGGCGGGCCTGGCCGTGGGCGTCGGCTGGCAGGCGGGCCCGAGCGCTCCGAGGAGCGTGGCTAGGACGAGGAGGACGCCGCGCAGGCGGGTGGTGGCTGCGGCTGCCATCATCGAGCACGAGAACAGAAGTCGCCCTGGCGGTCAAGGGCGGGCCCCTGAGCTGCCCCAACAGGTGCGCCGACACCGCCATGCAACGCGTCGACATCGTCGAGGGAGAAGAGGATACGCGGACGCAGGCCGGATCGCGTGCCGTAGGCCGTCGCCTCGACACAGACGCTAAGCCCGCGGACTCTGGGTACTGCCGGGAGGTCAGCGGGAGCGGGTCTTGCGGGCTTGCGCCCGCTTGAACGCATCAAGGGCGGCTTCGTGGTCGAGGTCGTTGGGCGCGCATACGTTCTTGAGGGCTATCGAGATGCCCGTGCGCGTGTTCTTCATGCTGCCGTTCGGCTGAAGCACCCACTCCTGGACGGGGGCCGGTGCCGGCATCAGGATGCCCTCACGGACGGAGTCGGACATGCCCTTGAGCGCGGAGGGGACTTGCGGCTTCGTCAACTCGAAGATCGTGGGCGGCGGGACTGGCTTCTCGTCGTCCGCCGTCGTCGGCCCAGACATCCAGAGACCGACTAAGGCCACCAAAAGCCCGACCACGAGTACCCGCCCCCACTGGCGTCGATCCCGCACCGTGTGTGTCATACCCTCCATCATCATAGCCGGATTTGCCAGAGTATCAACTTCTCGGGGCTAGCGGAAGCGAGAGCCTCAGGTCGGCCGTGACCGCGAAGAGCCGCCAGTCGCCGGGCACTCCCTTCAGAGCGTTCATGATCGCGCGCCCGTGATTTGAATCAGCGGCGCCGGTCCACTCTAACTCACAGATCAGGGGACTGAAAGTCGCGTTCAAATCCGCGCTCGCCGTCCATCTCGTGCCCGCGTGGGAGACATCGCTCGCAGGGATGTTCCGACGTGCGGATTGGAGGAGCCGATACGCGGGGTCCGTGAACGCGCGGCGGCGGCGGGATGGGATGTGTGTTGGCTACCAGGCCTCGTGCTCCCCATGTTGCAAGCAAGGAATCGTCGAAAGCCTGAAGTGAGATAAGGGAAGTAGGCTCTGTATCGCGGCGTCGCATAAGGTGCCACAATAGGGGAACACCTACCGATAGCGGTCTCTTTAGTGGTGGACTGCGAACACGGGTGAGGGACCCCGCGTTAGCGGTCCGCCGCTTTTGAGACCGTGGTGTCGGAGGGAGGACCGGTTAACCAGCGATGAAGCGGAGCACGGAGCGGATCCTCACGACCCACGTCGGCAGCCCAGGTGTCATCAGCCACACCACCAACCTGGTGGAGCATCCCGAGCTGATCGCCGAGCGCATCGTCCGGTTCGCGCGAATCGTGGGACGCGACAACGTCATCGCCGGCGCCGACTGCGGCTTCGCCGCCTCCGGCATCCGGTTCAACGACGTCCATCCTAGCGTGGTGTGGCTGAAGTTCGCGGCGCTGGCCGAGGGTGCCCGGCTGGCGACGCGTCAGCTCTGGGGGCGTGCCCGATAGCGGCCGCGCCGAGGGCAAGAAGGGATGGCGGATGGCCCCGCTGCGTCCAGTCGTGACGCCCGGGCATCCGCGGCCTGAAATAATCCTCGGGCGTCGCCCGTACTGTCTTGGCAGGCGGCAAGGAGTGTGGCAGCGACCCAGGGCTCGGATGCAGACAACCGGCGAGCAGAGCTTGAGCTTGCGCGTCGCGCCCGCCGCGGCGATGCGGCGGCCTTCGACGAGCTCGTGCTCCGGTTCTACCGTCCCGTCCATCGCTTCTGCTGGCGACTGCTCCGATCCCCCGACGCCGAGGATCTCGCTCAGGACACGTTCGTGCGTGCCTTCGTCCATTTCGAGCGGTTCGATCCGGAGCGGCCGCTTCTGCCGTGGCTCATCGCTATCGCTCGCCGGCTTTGCCTGGACCTGCTGCGGCGGAGAAAAGTCATGACCAGCGTGGAGGCGATTCCGGTCATTGGCCCGCCGGCCCCAGGCCCCGAGCGCGAGGCCTCGCTGCGCGAGCAGCTTTCACGTCTCGATCGGGCTCTCGCCGATCTCGACGAGGGTCCGAGGGAGGCCATCGTCCTGTTCCACATTGAGGAGATGTCGTACCGGGACATCGCGGCCGCGCTCGAGGTGCCGATAGGCACGGTAATGACATGGCTCCATCGCGGCCGCGCCCGCCTCAAGAAGGCGCTGGAAGGCGGGCCCTTCGCATGAGCCGGGGAGCCGACGAGAAGGATGAGGTCACCAGCCTGCTCCAGGCCCTTCCCGCGCCGGAGCCGTCGGCCGAGTTCCTTGGCGGCGCGCGGCGCCGATATCTCGAGGCGGTCGAGGCTCGCCATCGTCGCGCGGTCTTCAGGGGCCTCACGGCTGCTGTCGTCGGGCTGGTGGTGACCGCCAGCCTGCTGACGCTCACCACCGAGCCGGCCGCGCTCGTCGTTTTGTTCGCGGAGGCGGCGGCCGAACTCGCCAGGTGGGCGACCGGCGTTGGCGTCGTCATCGCCCTCGTGCCGCTGAGCATCTGGACGTCGACCCTACTGGGCTCCACCGCGGCTGTTTTGTCGCTGACCCTCATCGCCCGGGCCCGATCCCTGACGTCCGTGAAATAAGGCCGAGCGCTCGACCGTACTCCCGGGCGAAGGGGGATCGGACATGAACGCAGCCAGGCTGATCGTCGTTCTCGTGGTCGCTCTCGTGCTTCTAGCAGGGCTCGCCGCGGCGGCCCCGGCGGCCGGCGGGCGGCTGGAGGGCCGGCTTCCCGACAACGCGCCCGTCGTCTCCATCGACCAGCCACGCGGCACGGTCCTCGACGCGCTGAGCGCGATCGCCAAGCAGACAGGCTGGGGCCTCGTGGTCGCCGCGCCGGAGAGCGTGACGACGCGCGCGCTCACCATCCAGGTGTCGAATCGACCTGCGGGCGAGGTGCTCGATCTGGTGCTCGAAGCGGGCTCGCTCCGGGCCTCGTTCGCGGAGGGAGTCCTGCAGGTCCGGTCGGAGGCGCCGGCGGCGTCCAGCGACTCCTGGCGGGAGCGGAGGCGCGAACGCCGCGGCCGTCACGGGTCGGAGCGCGTGGTGTTCGGCCAATCGCTCAACATTGGTGCCGACGAGACCGTGGACAAAGCCGTCGCGATCGGCGGCTCCGTCACGATCGCGGGCCACGTACGGCGAGACGCGGTAGCGGTGGGTGGCTCCGTCACGCTCCTGCCGGGTGCCCGTGTCGAGGGCGATGCGGTAGCGATCGGCGGAACCGTGTCTGTGCCCGAGGGCGCCACGCTCGAAGGCGACAACGTGAGTCTTGCCGGCAGGATCCCGACCACGGTGGGATCGATGAGCCGCTGGGTGGTCGGCAGGCCTCACATGTTCTCGATGTTCAGCTTCGCCGCGCGGCTGACGCGCGCCGTGCTGCTGTTCGTCATCGCGTTGCTCATCGCGGTCGCCTTCCCCGGTGCCTTAAAGCGCATCGAGGCGTACCTCGTCAATCGACCCGGGCTCTCGGCTCTCGGCGGTGTCGCGATTCTCCTGGGATTCGTGCCGCTCTGCGTCCTGCTGGCCGTGACGTTTATCGGAATCCCTCTGATCCCGGTGGCGGTGATGCTTCTCGTCGCCCTCTTCCTGTTTGGTTTCACGGTGTCGGCCGCGTGGCTCGGCGAGAGGATGCCGGTCAGTCAGGAGCACAAGACGCCCGTCAAGTCAGTGGCACGGGGCGGCGCCATTCTCGTCGTCGTCGGCTTGTTACCCTGGATCGGCTCGGCGGCCCTGATTCTCGCGGCCGCGATCTCCGCCGGCGCAACGCTCCTTTCCCGGTTCGGACGCACCGTGGCAGTTGCTGTCTAGACGAGTGGGAGGGCGCCGGACGCGTCGGAGTCTGGCCGTACTGGTCACGCTCGGCGGGAAGAAGTCTCGCAAGCGAGGCCGGCGATCTCGCCTGCGCCAACTCCGTCGAGCAGGACATCCTGGCGCAGGGCCCGGATACGGTGGCGGCGGTGGTCGGCGAACCGGTCTCGACTGCGAACAACTGCCACGTGCATCGCCAAAATACTGGCAGCGCATCCGCGAGATCTGCGACAAGCACGGCGTGCTGCTGATCCTCGATGAGGTGATCATGTCGGTCCAGCTCTCCCCGCCCCTGGTCATCACGACCGAGGAGATCAACCGCATGGTGGCGATCGTCGACGAAAGCCTCACCGTGGCAGAGAAGGAGCTCGGCTTCAGCTGAGAGATCGCGCCGCCGCGTGAGACTGGTTGGTCACGTCACGCACCATCCTCGGAGCGGGATCGGGGGTCCGGGCGCGGCGCGCGCTCGCGGGGAAGCCCGAGCGCCACGAGGACGCCCAGGACGTTGCCGACAGCGGCGATCCGGACGGCCGTTCCATAGCCCTGCGTCAGGTCGTACAGCCGGCCGGCGGCGATCGGCAGGACGATGGCGGCGGCGCACCACGCCAGGTAGAGTCGGCCCGCCACCCGCCCGTACAGCGAGCGCCGCCAGTAGACGGCGACCGCGGCGGCCGTGACCCCCGAGATCACCCCGTAACCCAGCCCCACGAGCGTCAGGGCGAGCACCGACATGCCGGGGCTGGGCCACAGCGTCAGGGCCAGGTTGCCGCCGAGCGCGACGGCGTGAGCGCTGGCGGCCACCGTGGGAATCGTCATCCAGTCGGCCATCCACCCGCCCCCCAGTCGGGCCACGGCGATACAGCCGGCGATGAACGTCGTGCCATAGACGGCGAGCGCCGTCGAACCCCCATAGGCCGCGATGATGCCGGCGGCCTGGCTCAGCACCATAAGCCCGGCGGACGCCGCCAGGAAGAAGATGACCCACATGCGCCAGAACACGGACCGACGCCGCTCCGCCTCGGCTGGCGCTGCTCCCGACGCGGCTGCGGAGAGCGTGACGCGGGACTGCGCGATGAGCCACGCGCTGAGCGCCCCGGTGACCGCCAGCGCCCCCGCGAGCCCCCAGAGCGCCACGCGCACGCCGAACTCGCGGACGGCCCACCCGAAGAGCGGCGCGGCGATCATCGCGCCGGCCGGGTACAGGCTGACGATGTAGCCGTTGACGAGGCCGTAGCGCCGGGTCACCGCCAGGTTCACCGCCTGCTGTACCAGGATGTAGGCGGCGCCGCCGCCGGCGCCGAACAGCACGCCGTACCCGATGGCGAGCTGGGCGAGTCCGCCCGCCGTTGCCGCGAGCCCGATGCCCACGGTGCTAGCCGCCGCGCACGCCAGGACGAGGACCGGCGTCGACGCGAGCCCGAACACGTGGGGCGCGAGGTTCATGCCGGCGCCAAACCCGGCTGCCGCGACGGCGAAGACCAGCGCGAGGTCGGCGCGGCTCAGCCCGAGCAGCGACTCCAGCGGCTTCAGGAACACGCTGAACGCGTAGAGCGAGCCGAGGGGGGCGTTGAGCGCGGTGGCCGCCGCGACCGCGCGCCACCCGCTCGGGCGGACGTCAGGGGTGCTGACGATCGTCAGCCTCCCCTGACCCGGCGAGGAGATGTCGACGACTCGACTCGCGCCAGGGTCAGTATGATACGTACACGGGTGCCATCACGCAGGAGACCAACGAGGAGGCCGTCGCTGAAGCTCGTCGCGGTCAGCGCCGCAAGATGGGAGTGACCGACCATGCACCATATTGGCATCGACGTGCACAAGAGGGAAAGCCAGATTCGGTCCGGGACGAGTTCGATCTGAGCGGACCGCTGTAGGTTCCTCAGAAAGCCGGCGGCCGGGTCACGGGCACGGGGGCCACGAGTGGAGTGTAAGGACACTGCGCCCTGGCGTGGACACCCGGCGTATCTCCCCGATCACAATCTTGAGCGCGCCGCAGGAAGACGCTATTCTCGGCTCGTGACTGCCGGGGTGAACGCCGGGGTCTCGTATTCGTGCGCCGCCAGCGCCACGCGAGCAGTTCGTGAACCCGGCCCACCTCTACCTCGCGCGCCGCGGCTCTTCGATCGTGTCCGGGACGCCGCGCGCGTTCGGCACTACAGCCGCCGTACCGAGAAGGCCTATCTGGCTTGGATCCGCCGGTTCATCCTGTTCCACGGCAAGCGGCATCCGGCCGACATGGACGCGCCGGAAATCACGAAGTTCCTCAGCTCGCTCGCCGTCGAGGGCAACGTGGCGGCGTCGACTCAGAATCAGGCGCTGAGCGCCCTCCTCTTCCTGTATCGCGACGTGCTCGGGCAGGATCTGCCGTGGCTCGACGACGTGGTACGGGCGAAGCGGCCGCCGCGGCTTCCGGTCGTGCTCACCAGGGCAGAGGTGCGGCTCGTCCTCTCTCATGTCCGCGGCGTGCCCCGCCTGATGTCCCTGCTTCTCTACGGCTCCGGCCTGCGGCTGCTCGAGTGCGCGCGTCTGCGCGTGAAGGATGTCGATTTCGGGCGGAACCAGCTCGTCGTCCGCGGCGGGAAAGGGGACAAGGACCGGGTGACGATGCTCCCGGCAGTCGTGAAGCCCGGGCTGGCCCGGCACCTGGAGACGGTGAAGGAGCAGCACGACGAGGACCTTCGCCGCGGCGCGGGCTGGGTGGAGCTGCCGTCGGCGCTTGCCCGGAAGTACCCGAACGCGGGCCGCGAGTGGCCCTGGCAATGGGCGTTCCCTGCCACCCGTATGTACGTGGAGCGCACGACCGGACAGCGCCGGCGCCACCACCTGCACGAATCCGTCCTCCAGCGCGCCGTGCGGGAGGCTCTGCAGAGATCGGCGATCCCGAAGCGGGCCACCTGCCACACGTTCCGCCACTCGTTCGCAACCCATCTGCTCGAAGACGGCCACGACATCCGAACCGTCCAGGAGCTTCTCGGGCACCGCGACGTGAGCACCACCATGATCTACACCCACGTCCTCAACCGCGGGCCCGCCGGAGTCCAGAGCCCGGTGGATCGGATGACGGCGCTATGATCCCACGCTCCACCGTCCGGCTACGCAGACCTCGCGTATCGTTTATCCGCGGTCTGTATAGCAAGGCATCGGGGTGAACCAGTGCGCCCGGGAAACCTGTGGATTTGCGCCCGGATCGGTTCCGAGTGTGGTCACCATCGGCAGGCTACGCTGCCGACGCCTGCTTGCTCAAGGGCGCTATGCAGTTCAGCCGAACTCTAGTTCGACAGACGTCGTGGAGTGAAGCATGGACGATCTATGTCTTTTCCCGATGAGACGGTCGGGACCACGCCCCGCGATCTTCCTGCCGGCTCTCATAGTGGTGGCTCTTGCCCTCGGCCTGCTCGCTCAGCCTTGTGCCGGCCAGGCCCAATCGGCGGGGAAGGTCCATCGCGTCGGCTGGGTCGCCATGGGCCCGGAGTCGCCATCGACGTTGGCGTTCCTTGAGGCGTTCCGTCAGGGCATGCGCGAGAGGGGCTGGGTCGAGGGGCGAAACCTCGCCATCGAGGCCCGATGGGGCGTCCGCGATCAGGCGCGCGACCTCGTGGCCGAGCTGAACCGCCTGAAGGTGGACGTCATTGTCGCGGTCGGGCCGATGGTCTTCGGCGCCCAGGCGGCGGCGGGGACTACTGCGGTCGTGTTCGGCTTCAGCGGCGACCCGGTCGAGGCCAAGCTCGTCACCAGCCTCCCGCGCCCGGGCGCGAACCTCACCGGCATCACCTTCCTGGCGTACGAGCTTGTGCACAAGCGTCTGGAGCTGCTCAAGGAAGCCCTGCCGGGGCTCACCCGGGTCGCGGTCCTGGCGAACGTGATGCACCCCGGCGAGCAGACGGAACTCCGGGAGTCACAGGCCGCCGCACGCCGGCTTGGCATCACCCTCCAATACGTCCCGGTCCGGGCGGTCAACGATTTCCCCGCTGCGTTCGAGGCGATCGTCAAGGAGCGCGCGCAGGCCGTTGTCGCGTTCCCCGATGTCCTCATCATGAGTCAGGCGAAGAACATCGCTGCCTTCGCGGCGAAAAACCGTATCCCAGCGATCTCGGGCTGGGCGGAGTTTGCCGCGGCCGGCAACCTGATGACCTACGGGCCGAATCTTCACGAGTCGTGGCGGTACATGGCGTCCTACGTGGACAAGGTTCTGAAAGGTGCCCTCCCGGCGGACATTCCCGTCGAGCAGGCCTCCAAGTTCGAGTTGGTCGTGAATATGAGAACCGCCAAGGCACTCGGCCTCACGATCCCGCAGTCGTTACAGGTACGGGCGGATCAGATTATCGATTGACTCCTCCGGGATTCGCCGCGAGCGTAAGAGTGCGGTCATTCATTAGTGCTGTCGAACACCACGTTCGACCGGACCGCTGGCTCGCATTCGCTCGCCGCGGCCGGTCAACGTCAGCGTTAGCCTGACCTTGCCAGGGAGAGGCGAAATGACCAAGCAATTCGAAGGCAAAGTGGCCTTGGTGACGGGTGCCGCTTCTGGAATAGGCAGGGCAAGCGCACTGGCGTTTGCCCGAGAAGGGGCGAAAACTGTCGTTGCCGACGTCCTCGTCGAGGGCGGTGAGGAGACCGTACGGATAATCAAAGAGGCCGGTGGAGATGCTCTTCTTGTGAGGACCGATGTCTCGAAAGCAGCCGAGGTTGAAACGCTCATTCAGAAGATCGTCGAGACCTATGGCCGACTGGATTATGCGCATAACAACGCCGGTATTGCGGGGGCGGACGCTCCAACGGCTGACTGCACCGAGGAAAACTGGGATCACACGATCGCCATCAACCTCAAGGGTGTCTGGCTCTGCATGAAGTACGAGATCCCCCAGATGCTCAAGCAAGGTGGCGGTGCCATCGTCAACACGGCATCAACAGCAGGGCTGGTTGGCTTAGAGGGATCGCCTGCCTACTGTGCATCCAAGGGTGGTGTCATACAACTGACGCGCGCGGCGGCGTTGGACTACGCCAAAGCCGGGATCCGCGTGAATGCTGTATGCCCTGGCGTCATTCGCACGCCGATGGTCGAGCGTCTAGTGGGTACGGAAGCGGAGGCGGGCCTCATCGCTATGGAGCCAATCGGCAGGATGGGCAAGCCAGAAGAGGTTGC
>Ga0137369_10001854_pt1 | contig 21316 bp, 21 predicted proteins | sample SagtaG_12_FD_104918 | JGI IMG/M metagenome (GOLD analysis project Ga0137369, IMG submission 104918) | Vadose zone soil microbial communities from Sagehorn Ranch, Mendocino, California, USA - Sage1_L_113_16 metaG | ecosystem: Environmental > Terrestrial > Soil > Vadose zone | place: USA... | reverse complement strand
GCTCGAGGGGCCGGGGGAGGGGAATGTCGGTCTCGAGCTCAACGGTCCGGTCTGCCCGCGCGTGCAGCTCCACGCCGGGCAACCGCCATCCGAGGGCGAGCACGCCCGCTCCCAGCGCGGAGGCCTGCCGAGCCAACGCCTCGATCGGGCCCGCCAACGCCGATGGCGGCTCCTCGCACACCACGAGGATCGCGGGCAGCCGTTCGTCGGAGTGCTCGGCGAGGTGATCGCCGATGTCCTGCGCGCCCTCCTGGAGGAACAATCGGGCCCGGCGGACGAACTCGAGCTCGAGCTCTCGAAGCGCCTCCGGAGCCTGCTCCCAGTCGCGACAGACGAAGGTCTGAGGGATCCGGCTCAGCGATCTCATCTGGTCGCTCGAGCCGAGGAGCATCAGGCGCAGATCGTCGGGGCCACCCTGGGTCGCCGCGGCGAGGACCAGCTGCCGCATCAGGCCGGCGGCCTCCGTTCCGGCGACCGAGATTCTGCCCAGCCCCGTCGCCGACGCGTGCACGGCCGAACCGTCGGGAGCGCGGCCAAGGGCCACCAACAGCCCTCGCTCCAATGGGGTCTGAGGCTGGCGAAGCTGAACCGGGAACGGAGGGTCCAGCTCCGCGATCACCGTGGACCCGGCACGAACGAAGCGGATGCGGGGAGAGATCGTGCCTCCCGAGTCTGCGGGAAGCGCTCCCTGGCTCGCCCGCAGCAACACGGAGACGTGGCGCCCGGCCTCGACCGCGCCCAGCAGGTGCGGCCAGGACCCGGCATGTGAGCGCCAGGCCTCGATGACCGCGTCGATCGCGACATCGAGTGAGCCGGCCATCTCGGAGGCGCCCGCCCTCCGAAGATCATGGATCAGTTCGGGCGTCTCTACCGGCTCGACCGAGGATGCGCCTGACAGCCGCCGAGACCGGCGCCGGTGAAGCCTTCCGAGGAGATGGGCGGTGAGAAGCCCGGAGGCGAATGAGGCGGCGACGAGGAGTCCGGAAGGGATCTGCACCACGGGATCTGCTGACGCGGGCGTGTCGGTGTCATCTGTCTCCGTCTCGGAGTCGGCCTCCTCTTGTATGGGTGCTTCGGGGGTTGGCTCGGACGTCCGGATCGGGCTTGGGCTCGTCGCCGGTGTCGGTGGGGTCGGCGTCGGGTGCGCTTCGATGGAAGAAGATCCATCCTCATCGACGTCTGACGGAGGTTCTGGGGCCGGATGCTCGTCGGGGAGCTCCAGCACCCACCCAGGACAGATCAGGTGGGGATCGGTCAGGGAACGGCCGTCCGGGAACCGCCTCCCCTCGTTCAGCCGGTAGATCTCGCGCCACCTAAACCCTGAGCCGAGCCTCCGCTCCGCGATCCGCCAGAGCGAGTCGCCGGGCCGCACCCGGTAGGTGTCCCTCGTCGGTGCGCGCGGCTTCGGATGGTTGGGCACGTGAGCCGCTGAACGGACCGCTTCGGTCTCGATTGCCATCGGTGCACGGACAATGGGAAGGGCAGACGAGACGTGAACCGACAGCGACGCGGCGACGAGTGTGCCTCCGATCGCAAACTCGACCAGGCTCCGCACGACCTTGGGCGTGAGAACCGAGCTCGCTGCGAGCAGAGTTCTCTGGCCTCGCGCTCCGCGCAACGTAGCGACGGTCGCCGCGCCGTGCAGCAGCACGGCGAATGCCAGGTACGCCCAGAGACCCCATGACAAGAGGCCGAGGAGGCGAAGTACCGCCTCGACGGGGACGAAGTTGCCCGACAGTCCGTCCGAGCCCCTGAAGGTCGGGACGGCCGGTGATCCCACTACGGCCTACACGACGGCTCAGCGAGCCGCTCGCGAACTCCTGACTTCAGGTACATACAGCATCTGCGAAGGCACCATCGGTTTCGGAGACCTCGATTCCCTGTTCCGGTGAGTCTCCGCCGCTCGGATGATCCGCTCATAGGAGAACGGGGGAGCCGTGCGGAACCATCAAACGGCCGCGGACATACCCACCCCACAACCTTGCCGCGCGAACCGGCGGCGAGGCTCTGGCAAGGGGGGTCTCTTCGATGTGCGATCGAGCTCGTGGCGAAGACTTCCTCGCCAACCATCACGACAGTCCTGGGCTCCCCCGGCGGGCGTTCGCCTCTGAGGAATGGCCTGCCCGTCCCTCATCCGACCGGAGGCAGACGCTTTACACCCAGTTGCTTCAGCAACGTCACGAGATCGCCAAGGACCCACGCGGTCAGGATCCGCCCGTGCTCGTCGAAGCGGAAGAAGGCTGCGCCCTGATACCTGATCGTCCTGCCGGTCCCCGCGACCCCAAAGATCGGGCCGTGATGCGTGCCCGAGCATTCGAGCAGCGCGGCCGCGCGATCCCCGTCGATCACCAGCTCACGAACCTCGTTGTGAAAGTCGGGGAAGGCTGCTCTCACCATCTGGGCGTACGCGACGAACCCCTCTCGGGCACGCACCTCTGTCCCGAGCGAACCACGGAACGCGACCTCCGGGGAAAGCAGCTCCTCGACGAGCTCGAGGCGCCACTCGTTCCACAGCTCCTCGTAGAAGCGGATGACGCGTGCCTCGAGAGCCCGGCGAGCGTGCGAGGTCGTCACGTCCAAGCTCCGCGCTGCGCCACCGAACGCATGGGTTCGAGCCGCTGCTCTGCACCGCCTAAGAGCAGGGGAAGGATCATGATGAACCCCTCCCAGGGCTCAGGGCCCTCGTCAGGCACGACCGAGGCTCGGTACGAGAGATCGATCACCACGAAAGGGCGACGAGGGCTGGGGGGGCCCCGAAAGTGAATAGTTCTCCGGGGAGGATCCACGAACGCCTTCACGATGCCGCAACACGCGCGCCGAAGGCAACGAGCACGGCTCCCATGGCCGCGTCGAGAGCTCGGCGGACCCGGTCGCGGCGGAGCAGGTCGCGGGCCTTGGCTAGGACGAAGGCATAGGCGGTGAGCCAGGCGAGGGTCATGCCGGCGAAGGCGACCCCGAGAGGGAAGAGCTGCCAGGCTGACGCCTGGTCCGCCGAGATGAACTGGGGCAGCAGGCTGGTGAAGAAGAGAGCGATCTTGACGTTGCCCAGGTTGCTCACTAGACCCTGCCGGTAGGCAGTCGCGGTCGAGACGCGCCGCGGCCGCCGATCGTCGCGGCCGGACGGTCGCGGGTGGCCCCGGATGGCCTCGAGGAGCGACTGACCACCTAGGTAGACGAGGTAGGCCGCACCGGCCAGCTTGAGCGCGCGCAATGCTTTCTCTGAGGCCAGCAGCAGCGCCGCCAGCCCGGCGCACGTCGCGAGCGTCCACGTCAGCTGACCGCTGACGACACCGAGTGCGGTGAAGACGCCGCCGCGGCGGCCGCCACTCAGCGTGTTGCGGATCGTCAGGGCCGTGTCCTGACCCGGTGTGACGATCACCGCCAAGGAAACGGTGACGAACGCGAGGGGATCGCCAGGCATCAGCCTCAACCGGGCCGATGCGGATGTCGTCGAGCGCGCCGCGCGCATCCGAGCGGGCCGTGCCTACCCAGCGCAACGAAGTCACGCCTCGCCATCAACGCGATCTCCTCCCGCTCGACGGCCCCTCGGACGGCAGCTCGAGCGTCCCGGAGAGGACCTTGCGTGCCGATCCCCGCACGGTCACCGCGTCAGGCGGGTCGATAGCTACGTCGATCCTGCTTGGCCGTCCCATCTCGACGCCCTGCTCGATCACGAGGTCAGGACCCGAGAGCTGGCCGTGACGTTCGAGGTAGAGCCCGAGCGCGCCCGACGTCGTGCCCGAGGCCGGCTCCTCGACGGCGCCGATCGCTGCGCAGAGATCGCGCACGCGGACGCGGTTCGGCACGGTGGTGGGCCCCCAGACGCAGATCGTGTCGACGCCGGCGCGGACGGCGAGGGTGGTGATGCGCGCCGCATCGATGCCGAGCGCGCCCAATGCGGCTGCCTCGACGACGGGGACGACGAGATGGCGCAGCCCGGTACCCACGACCTCGAGCGGGAGGTCCTTGCGCGGCTGAACCCCGTCGAGCGCCGCCTTAACGTCAGGCCAACCGATCGGCGCGGACTCCAAGTGCTGCAGGCGCTGATCCATCTCCGTTCGCCCATCGCGCAGCCGCAACGGGAAGTCCCCACCGCGAGCCCGGACGATGACGTCGCGCCCCTGGTGCCAGAGGTCGCACTCGACCAAAGCGGCGGCGACGGCGAGCGTCACGTGGCCACAGGCGTCGATCTCTCGCTCCGGTGTGAAGAAGCGAACATCGACCGGCGAGTCCGCGGTGGCTTCCGGCGCGACGACGGCGAAGCCTGTCGTGGGGACGCTCATGACGGCCGCGATTGCCTGAGCGAGTGAGGCCTCGAGCGGGGCGGCAGAGACGACGGCGCCGGCCGGGTTGCCGCCGTCGATGCGGTCCGCGAAGGAGGCATACAGCCACACGGCCGGCGCGTCGAGATGGGGTCGGCGCCCAACCTCGATCACGGGAGGGATCCCACGGCGTGTCGTTGCAGAACCCGGCTGACGCGAGCGGATCGCGGGTCTTGACGGCATCGCTTGATATCCGGGCGAACGGATCGAGGAAGGCCGTCGGTCCGGCCGCGCGAGGACGGGTAACTGCGTACTTTGCGGAACCCGGACTCCTCAGCCGGCGGGGAGACGGTCGAGGACCCGGCTCCGCTCATGGGAACCGCACCCCGGTCTCGCCACCCTCGCACCCCACTAGCGCCGGCCACCAGTACTCGATCCCCGTCAGGCACGGACGAACCCGTGTCCAGGCTGAGAACATCAGGTCGTCGGCGCGTTCGTCCTCGAACGGGCAGGTGTCGTCGAGCACCCGGAAGGACAGGCTCGTCCGCGTCTCCGACCAGCGGTACGCGCCCCGTATCTGTGAGCAGTTCGGATCGTTGAAGAAGGCGACGCGGTTCCCGTGGACCTCGTAGTGCCCGTACGCCCTGAAGCCGGACATCTGGTGCTCCAACCAGTAGCGCCCCCGGTACAGCAGGAGCGTCTCGACCCCGGGGTCGACGCGGAACGCGGGACAGCGGCGGCAGTGGAGCGGCAGACCCCATCGCGGTCCTCCCACCTCCTCGAGGCGCACGATCCGCAGGTAGTAGCCGTCGATGTCGGTCGCCTCGAGGGGCGGCGCGGGGTCGTAGTCGAACGGCTCGAGCAGCTCGGTGAACGGCTGGCGTGGTGTCGCCGGGTGGTACCTGAGGTAGGTCGCCGCCGTTACCGGGCTCACGGTGGGGGATGGCCGATCCGCGGCGGGTGTCTCGGAGGAGTCTGCCGCCAACCCGACGGCGATCCCGGCCAGGAACGCGATCACGCCCACGACTGCGAATGCGGCTCCCCTCCGTGCGCTGCCGAAGCTGTAACGCATGCGGTCATCCTCCTCTACTATGTGCTAGTACGATGGGGGTTGTCTTGTATCACGTTCTCGTTACTATAGGCACCCGGGACCGTGGGCGGGCGGGAAGATATTCGGCAACGATTCGCTCTCCAGGGTCCGCCCGCTCACGGTCCCGGTCGAGACGGAGAGGGTCCGAGCCGTGACTAATGGGCGGAGTGGGAGAGAGACCGGCACCTTCACCGTGAAGTCCGGCCTGGCGGAGATGCTGAAGGGCGGCGTCATCATGGACGTCACCACCGCCGAGCAGGCGAAGATCGCCGAGGACGCCGGCGCCTGCGCCGTGATGGCCCTGGAGCGTGTGCCCGCCGATATCCGCCGTGACGGGGGCGTCGCCAGGATGGCCGACCCCACGAAGATCGAGGAGATCGAGCGGGCCGTGACGATCCCCGTGATGGCGAAGGCCCGCATCGGGCACTTCGTCGAGGCCCAGGTGCTCCAGGCCCTCGGGGTCGACTACATCGACGAGTCCGAGGTCCTCACTCCCGCCGACGAGGAGTTGCACATCGACAAGCGGGCGTTCACCGTGCCCTTCGTCTGTGGCGCGCGCAACCTCGGTGAGGCGCTCCGCCGCATCACCGAGGGAGCCGCGATGATCCGCACGAAGGGTGAGGCGGGGACCGGGAACGTGGTCGAGGCGGTGCGGCACCAGCGCACGATGCTCGGCCAGATCGCGGAGGTCACGCAGCTGCGACCGGAGCAGTACGTCACGAAGGCGAAGGAGCTCGGCGCGCCCGTGGACCTCGTTCGGATGGTCACCGAGCAGGGCCGGCTGCCGGTCGTGAACTTCGCCGCGGGCGGACTTGCGACGCCCGCCGACGCTGCGCTGATGATGCAGCTCGGCGTCGACGGCGTGTTCGTCGGGTCGGGGATCTTCAAGGCCGAGGACCCGGCACCGCGTGCGCGCGCGATCGTCGAGGCGACCACCCACTTCAACGACCCCGAGATCCTCGCCAAGGTCTCCCACGGGCTCGGCGAGCCCATGCGCGGCCTGGAGATCGACGCGCTCGAGACCCGTCTCCAGGACCGGGGATGGTGAACGTGGACCCGAGCCTTGCCTCAACTACTGACGTGGAGGTGCCTATTGCGTGCGGATGAATCGCCGGTCGGCCTGCCTACCATCGAGATCAGCGAGGCATACGCGAACCGCTCGGTCCGTTTCCTGGAGCTATTGGCGACCGGGGGATGGGCGCTCAAGGTCTACGGCATCGCCTATCGACGTGAACTCCCGAGGGGTGAAGCGGTCGAGGCAGCGAAGGTGTTCATCGCTCAGAGATTGCCGCAGCCGGCAGCGGACGGGCGGCACGGGATCGGTTTCCTGATCGTCCACGACGGCCGCGACGCATGTTGGCTCCTCGCCGATTGGTGGCTCGACGAGGACACCCTCTATCAGCAGCTCTATTCCGCGCCGCTCGAACCACCGATCCGGTTCGCACCGGTTGAGGACGGGCCCGTCGCATGCGTCTGGGAGCTCGAGGTGCTCAAGTTCGAGCGCGATGCATGGGTCGACAGCATGCTCCGCCATCCGGAGAGCCCCGATCTGGCCGGCTATCTGCGGGCCCAGCTCAACGCAGACGTGTAGGCGTCCTGCCACGACACGTGGAGCGAGCGAATCACCCGGTGGCGACACAGATCAATCGCCAGGCAGATTGATCGGTCACCGTGCCCATGAAGGGATCGATCAGCCACGCGACGAGGTCAACACGTGCTGCGGCGGCAGCCTCGAATACATCCTGTCCGTCGTCAGGGACGCTGGTCCGCACCGCACGCTCTCGGGCGAAGCTTCAGCTAGGCGTCGAAATCCGTCGTGACCGCTGACGGTCTCAAGCGATCGCGAAAGTCGATCCTGCATGGGCGAGCAGTTCCTCGACTCGACGTGCGAAGTGTTCCCAGACATCGTTGTAGAAGCGTCAGACACGGACCTCGAGAAGGTCGCGACCTTGCGAGGCTGGCACCCATTCCCCAAGGCCGGCCCCGTCAGACGCGGGCTTGCGACTCGGTCAGGAAGCCCGCTCCCCGATGATCAGGCGACGGTCCGGGTCACGGCCGTGCCCGCCCACGGATGGGCAAGAAGCGTTGGAGGTCATCTCGGCAACCGGCTCAGAAGGCTCGCGGGCCTGCCCGATTTACGACCAATCGGTCGTGACCAGGACGACGAGGACCGTAAGGAAGATCCCACTCGACCCGAGGACCAGCGCGAATGTCGACCAAGCCCTTCGACTCCCTGACGAGTGGCGCCCCTGTGTCAGTCCGAAGACGAGGGCACCGAGGGCGAAGAGAGCAGCGAGTGTAGGAATCCAGACACTCGACAGCAGTCCGAGAACGCCGAGGACCACACCGGCGAAGGCTCCGACGTTGCTCTTGCCAGCGGCCCGGGGCATGCTCACCAATCCGGCTCATCGCTTGCGAACGGCGAACTCGACCGCTCGGGAGCGAAGGGGCGGGCCGAACAATTGGCCAACCGAGGTCCTCGAAGGTTCAACATGCCAGTCCCGCGAGGGAAACGTTGTCCTACTACAGACCAACGATCCAGTGATTCATTCTACAGGCGGGCTCAGGAGGTTACCTGAAGAGGCCAGTGAGCGCAGCGGCTACTGCCTCGAAGAGGATCCTGTCGGTGTCGTCGAAGGCACAGGTCTGCGCGTCTTCGACGTCCAGCGTCCCGACCACGCGCTCGTCGACGAACACTGGAACGATCAGTTCGGACCCCGTTGACTCGAGCGCCGTGAGATAGAGGGGATCGTTCCGAACATCGTTGGAGACGATCGTGTTGCCGGACCGGATCGCCGCACTCGTGAGGCCTCGATCCGCCGGGAACCGCATGTATGCGGGGGGTGTGGGTCCGCTCCAGGCGAGGTTCGTGACCTCGTCATCGTCGACACGGTAGATGCCGACCCAGCGCCGAAGGGTGCGGATCCGCACGAGGTCGGCGATGCGTTCCGCCCGCTCTTCAGCCGACGCAGTGGCTCGTCGGGCCTCCATCCGCACGGAGTCGAGCAGGGCTTACTCGATCATGGCTTGACCGTTTCGGCGTACGAAGGCTCCTTCCTGAAGCTACGCCACACCGCGCCCGTGGCGTCGGGTCGTTTCGGCGATGAGGGAGTGATGCTCACGCTCGTACCCACCGTCAGGGAGATGAGTCATGCCGTCGCGGACGGACCGGTGGGTGCTGGGTCGGCACGATCACCAGTTCGGAGATCGCGGCGCTCCTGGGTCGATACAGACAGAACCGCACGGTCTCAGCGACTTCACGCGGCATGAGCGTTGCCGTCATCGACCGGTAGTACTCGTCTGCTCGACGTCGGTCTCCCTTCCAACGGGCCTCAGCGAACCCCGTCCTGGTCATCCCGGGGAGGATCTCCGTCACGCGAACCCTCGTTCCAGCCAGCTCCTGTCGCAGCGCGTCGGTGAAGCCCCGGACGCCGGCCTTCGTCGCTGAGTACGCGGCAAGCTTCGCCGCCGGGCGGACGGCGTTCACCGAGGTGACGTTGACCACATCGGCAAGCGGGCGCGTGAGCAGCTGAGGTAGGAGGGCATGCGTCAGGAGGATCAGCCCCGTGAAGTTGGTCGCGACCGTCTCATGCAGGTCTGCAGCTGCGGTCTCATCGAAGGGCCGTAGCCCGCCTACATCGGATCCAGCCACGTTGATCAGACCGTCGAGCCTCTTTGCGAGGTCACGGGGCATCCGTTGCATCAGTGATCCAACCGACCCGTTGTCGGTGAGATCCAACTGCACCGGGTGATAGAGGAGGCTCGAGAGGCGCGCGCGCCCGGAACGAGCCGCGCCTATGACCGTGTGTCCATCTTCGCAGAGCAGCCGAGCCACTTCGCGTCCGATGCCGCTCGTCGACCCGGTAACGAGGACCGTTCGGCTCCGGGCTCGTTCCTTCTGGCCCGACGCCCCATCTTCATTCGGCATCCGCCTTCGCGCACCCCCCTGATCCTGCGTGTCTCGACCCGTTATCAAGTTGGGCTCCTCCGGCTCTCAGGGACCCAGGCGCTTCGCGAATAGCACCCGATCGCGCCTGGGCCGTCGTCGTCTATCACGGGACGCCGCCGGCTTCGATCCAACCTCGGCTCGATCTCGAACCACACGATCCCGATGGAACGCGATCGACGCTCGGTTCAGAGGCGCCGTCACGGCTCACACAACGTGCGTCCCCCCGCCCGGGCGACGTCGTAGGAGGTCTCGTACAAGCTCAGACCGACACCCTTGTGGGAGTGGACGCCCACGAAGCGGATGAGCGCCTCCCCTTCGGTTCGCCGGAGAGAGGAAGACGCGAGGCAGCCGATCATCCGGCCATCCCGCTCGGCCACGAAGCATGTGGCGTGAAGTGATCGAAGAAGAGTCGCGACGAGATTCCCGCCATCCGTCAGCCGCTTACCAGTCATCGACGACCGCAACCACGCTCCGTGGTCGGATGGGCGCAGGTGGGCGTATTTGTCTTCCTCCTCTGCGCGCGGGATTCCCATGTAGCGTGCTTCTCCAATCGCTGGACCGGATTCTGTACGGCAGGGATGGCCCAGCGTCAAGTGACAGTTGGGCCAACGTACCAGTACAATCTTCCCCATGTCGAGCTCGGCGCCGATCAAGGGGCGGCGATCGTCGGAAATAGCCGCGAGCATCGAGGGTTCGGTCCGGACCGGGAAGCTCCGGGCCGGCGACCGTCTCCCCTCCGTTCGAGACTTGGCGTCGTCGCTTGGCGTAAGCCCGGCGACCGTCGCCGCGGCGTACAAGCGCCTCCAAGACCAGGCACTCCTGGTCGGGCGAGGCCGCCAAGGGACCAGGGTGACCGAACGGCCGCCGCTCGCCGTCCCTCCTCCGGCCGCGGTGCCGCCCGGTGTGCGCAACCTGGCGAACGGGAATCCCGATCCGGACCTGCTCCCTCCGCTGCGACCCATTCTGGATCGCATCGACGCCAGTCACCGGATGTACGGAGAGCCCGTGAACGAACCTTTGCTGGTGGAGGTCGCGAGGAGCCTGTTCGAAGACGACGGGATCCCCGCGGAGCACGTCACGATCGTCGGCGGAGCCCTCGACGGGATCGAGCGGGTCCTCACCGCTCAGCCCGATCTCCGGCCTGGGGACAAGGTCGCCATGGAGGATCCGTGCTTTCCGGGTGTCATGGATCTGATCCCCGCACTGAGATTGGTGCCCGAACCGGTCGGGGTGGATGACGACGGCCCCATGCCGGTGGACGTTGGACGGGCGCTGAAGGGGGGGGCCCGTGCCCTGATCCTCACGCCTCGGGCCCAGAGTCCCACCGGAGCCGTCCTGGATGAGCGCCGAGCGCGCGACCTCCGCCGGATCCTGCGAGCCAACCCTGAGGTGCTGGTGATCGAGGACGACCATGCTGGCCCGGTGTCGGGCTCCGCGGCTGTGACCGTCGTGGGATCGGATCTTCCTCGCTGGGCCGTGATCCGGGCCACGGGCAAGTCGCTCGGCCCGGATCTGCGGCTTGGATTGATGTCGGGGGACGCGACCACCGTTGCGCGCGTGGAGGGTCGGCGGTCGGTTGGCGCCGGCTGGGTGAGTCACATCCTCCAGCGGATCGTGCTCGGCCTGCTGACCGACCGGAAGACGCAGACGCTGCTCCGGAGGGCCGCAGACACCTACGCCGCGAGACGCACTGCCATGATCGAAGCCTTGGCCGCGTGGGGCATCCGCGCCCGCGGACGGAGCGGTCTCAACGTCTGGGTGCCGGTCCGGGACGAGCACCGCACGGTGCAGACGCTCTTCGATGCTGGCTTCGCGATCCGCTCGGGTGAGCGCTTCCGTATCGCTAGCCCTTCGGGGGTGCGCATCTCGATCGCGACGGTGCTTCCCGACGAGGCAGAGGCTATCGCGTCCCTCGTCGCGAGATCGCTCGAGCTCGAAGGCCGCACCCGTCCTGCCTGAGCCGCCCGGGAGGGCGGGGCGCCGGTACCCTTGCATCAGACAGAGCGCCCGACGCTGCCTGAACTCGTGGACCATGAGCCCGATGCTCGTACGCGCCGATACGCGTTCGTCGTGGTGCTGGATCGAGTCGGTCAGCTCGAGTCGCTGAGCAGCGCTGCGTCGAGCGCGTCGAGGTGCTCGTTCCGGTGGAGAGAGCGATCCACGAGGCGGATGCGTCCGGCAGCGACCACCTCAGAGATCGACCCCTCGTCGAGCGAGCCGATATATGCGTCGAGCTCGTCCGACGCCGACTGGCACTCCTCCACAGCCTCCCGTGGGGGCACGAGGACCCATTGCGGGAGGGCCGCATCGTTGACAAGGTCGAACATCGCCTCGTCCAGACCCTCGGGCACCCCCCTGCCGGTCTCACGGCAGCGGCTCCAACGCTCGAGGACGAGGCGGTCCCAGAACGCGATATGGGCGAAGAGGGCGCCGGCGGTCCAAGGGCCCTCGAACGGCCGCGAGAGCGCCTCGTCCGACACGTGTCCCCCGATCGCCCGGATACGAGCCCGGGATGCTGCGTTTCGCTCGTTGAGTGTCTCGTCCGCGACCCGTTTCGCCCGCGCCAGGTACTCGCCAACCGCGACCGGGTCGAAGTAGAACATCTGCGCACGAGCGAGCTTGCCCTCCCGCACCTGATACAGGCCCAGGACTGGCTCATCGAGTCGGTTGCCAGCGGCGTCGATGGCCCGCTGGTGCCAGAGCACCACCACCTCGTCCTCGTTCGCAGCAACCACCCTCGGGTCCATCCTTCGCTCGGCCTCGGTCGGCTGCAGCGGATCCCACGTCGCCGTCCAGCGGCCCTCGGTTGGATGACTCCGGGACTCATCCCTCCGGGCGGTCCCGCCGTAAGGAAGCGATGGTGGCCACTGAAACTCGACGTCTGCGTGCTCGAGCTCCAACAGCCCCTGCCGGTCGCGTCGTTCGACGGCACGGAACGACTGCAGGACGACATCGATACGATCCACGATCAAACGCCCTCCTTCGAGCCCGGCATCGGATCGTGCGCACGTCCCAGCGCTGCGATGAACGGCTCTCGGGTCGCCGGGTCGCAGTACTGACGGATCAACGCGAGCTTGGTAGTCCACGGATCGCTCTTCGGCTCCACGTCGAAACCCCGCCCACACGCGGGCGGCATGTCGGACACCCCGTCCCAAGGGTTTCCGGGGAACGTCACATCGACGACCACTGAGCCGGCTGGCGCCGACAGCACCACGTACGTGTGCACGTCGGTGATCCCGCTCGCCGGGATCGACTGGGCGACCATGTCACCGTGGAGGCACCGCGCTTCCGTGGGGGTGATCTCGTACACGCGATGAACCAGGCGGACCCGCGTGTCAGGCCATCGTGTCGAGATGAGTGCGGAGAGTAGGGCGTGCTTCGTGGAACAGGTGCCACGCCACTCGCGGACGACGCCTTCCGCCGTCGCCTCGGACGACCGCCCGTACGGGATCCCTTTGACGGCGTTCACGACCTTGGTGATCGAGCACGAGGCTCTCAGGCCAGCTCGACGCACGAACGCGTTCCACAGCGCCGAGTCCGCGGCCGCGTGCGTCTCGACGTTCTCTGACCTCACGGAGAGTCCTAATGCTCTAGTACGTTCCAACAAACCGACTCATACATTATCTCACCGCATGGCCCTCAGTCGCGCTGTGACCCCGACGGAGCGGCCTTCAGCAACCCGCCCAAAGGATCCGGCTCCGTGAACGAGCTCAGGTCGATCGGAACGACAGGGCTGACAGGGTCCCGGACAGGACCAGGATCGCGGCGAGGACCACGAGGTCGGTCACATCGGTCGCGCGCCCCAGCCAGGCATCCTGCATGGCACGCACCGCGTACGTGAGCGGCAGCGCCTCTGAGACGGTGCGCATACCCTCGGTCAGCACGGCCGGTGGTGGGCCAGCGCCGGAGAGCAACCACATCGGGAAGAACAGGATCATCCCCACCGCTTGAGCGGCCCTCGCTGACCGCGTGATGCCCGCCACGAGCAGGCCGAGGGCGAGGAGGCTCACCGAAGAGAGCGCGAACGTCCCCACAGCCGTCAGCGGTGACTCGGGGAGGGCGGCCTCGTAGATGGCGACGCCGATGGCGATCATCACGAGCGCGCCGATCATCGATGTGATCAGCCCCACTGCGATCTGCGACGCGATCACGTCGCGGCCGGGGATCGAGGAGGCGCGGAACCTCCTCAGGACCCCACGCTCCCGGTAACTGGCTACATGGACCGGGAGCGCGACCAATGCGATCGCTGCGATCACGACCGCAACGTAACCCGCCAGGTAGAAGTCCGATGGCGAGACGCCACCGAAGTCGGGGTCGGGTTGAGACCCGAAGATGCCTGCGAGCACGACCAGGATGATGGCGGGGAACGCGAACGAGAAGATCAACGAAAACGGCTCCCGGGCGAAGAGCTTGAGCTCGGCCCACGTGAGCCTCGCCGCGAGGCTCACCCGAGGGATCCCTGCTCCGAGGCGGTCATGCCCAGGAAGACGTCCTCCAAGCTCGGCTGCACCACGCGGAGGTCCGGGGGCGTGATCCCGCGGGCGACGAGTTCGGCCGCGACCAGGGCGAGCACAGGGCCGGAGCCGAGGATCTCCACGCTGTCGCCACGTCGTGCGACCGATTCCACGTTCGGTACGCCGTCGAGCCAGGAGAGATCGGCTTCGTCCGTGGAGAAGAGGACCCGCACGCCTCCGCCGAGGCGGGCGATCAAGCCCTGCGGGGTGTCGATTGCGGCGATCCGGCCGCGATCGACGACGGCCACGCGGTCGCAGAGCCGTTCCGCTTCGTCCATGTAATGCGTCACCAGCACGACCGTGGTGCCATCATCTCGGATGGCGCGGATGAGGTCCCAGGCGGTTCGGCGCGCCGCCGGATCCAGCCCCTGCGTGATCTCGTCGAGGAACACCACCTCCGGGTCGTTCACGAGAGCGAGGGCCACGAACAGCCGCTGCTGCTGCCCGCCTGACAGGGCGGCGAATGACGTACGCGCCTTGCGTTCGAGCCCCCAACGAGACATCAGTTCCAGCGGGCTCGCCCCGCCCGGGGTAACGGAGGCGAACAGGTTGAGCGCCTCACCCACGCGCATGCGGTCGGGCAGGGCCGATTCCTGCAGCTGGCATCCGATACGGCGACCGAGCTCCGACGAGTTGGACTGCGGGTCGAGCCCCAACACTCGGATCCGGCCACCGTCGGGAGACCGCAGGCCCTCGAGGCACTCCACGGTGGTCGTCTTGCCGGCCCCGTTCGGCCCAAGCAGCCCGAAGATCTCTCCCGCCTCGACCTCGAACGAGACATCCTCGACCGCGGTGATCGACCCGTAGTGCTTCGTGAGGTGCTCGACCTCGACGACCGGAGCCATGCCGGCGACGGTATCACCGGATTTGTACTCATACAATAGGCCACATGTGCTGCTATAGACTCCAGTCAGTCCACCCCATTCGGTCGTCCGGAGGAAGTCGCCAATGAGGATCTTCGTGGCTGGTGCGACAGGGGCTCTCGGAATCCCCCTGGTTCGGCAGCTCTTGAAAGAGGGGCACCACGTGACGGGTCTCACTAGGTCCGAGACGAGAGGGAGCCGGCTGCGAGGACTGGGCGCCACGCCGGTCGTTGTCGACGCGCTCGACGGTGCCGCACTCCGCACCGCGGTCCAGCATGCCTCGCCGGAGATCGTCGTGCACGCCCTGACCGCGCTGCCGAAGCTGGGACCGCGCCGCCCTCGCGATCTGCGCGCCACGAACCGGGTTCGCTCCGTGGGCACGCGTAACCTCCTCGAGGCCGCGATAGCGGCCGGCGCCCGCCGGCTCGTGGCTGAGTCGATGATGTTCGTCTACGGCTTCGGCGATCTCGGCGCCGATCCGATCCGGGAGGACCGACCGGTCGCCAGCGGGGCCGCCGCGGCATGGCAGACCGAGGCGATCAGAGCCCTCACGATCGAGGAAGGCTCGATCTTCGAGGCCACCGACGCCGGCAGAATCGAGGGCGTCGTCCTGAGGTTCGGGTTCTTCTACGGCATCGAGGAGGGCGCCGACATCGTGGTCAGGAAGATCCTTCATCGAACCCTGCCCGTACCACGTCGAGGTGTCGAGCCGCAGTCATGGATCCACGTGCGGGACGCTGCGGCGGCGACACTGCGCGCGATCGAGCGCGGGAAGCCCGGCGAGGCGTACAACGTCGTCGATGATCAGCCCGCGCGGGCTCACGAGCTGATGGACGCCTTGGCCAGGGAGCTCGGCGCTCAGCCGCCACTCCCTGTTCCCCTCCGAATGCTCCGCCTCATCGCTCCGGTGCTGGCTGCTGGCTTCGAGAGTTCGCTTTCCCTCTCGAACGCGAAGGCGAAGGACGACCTCGGCTGGATCCCCGCGTTCCCGACGTACCGGGAGGGGGTGAAGGAGTGGGCATCACGACTCGAGGAGAATAGGTCACCCGGCAGCGAAGGGTGGGTGAGGATGGATCGGCACGAACTCCTGGATCGATACGAGGCCCTCGGCGATGAGCGCGACTTTCTCGCGGCGAAGCCCCTGTACGAGCAGGCCCTCGCCGAGGCTCCGGACGCCAAGACGTTGCTGGAGTACGGCTCCCTGCTCGGGTGGCACGGGCGGCACGAGATCCGGCGGGCGCTGGCGCAGTTCGAGCGTGCGATCGAGCTCGACCCGTCACCAGACAAGCCGCACTACCAGGTGATCTCGGCCCGCGCAGCCCTGTTCGACACCGACGAGGCCATCGCGCTCTACAGGCAGCGCCTCGCCGCGTCGCCGGGAGAGGTGCGCGAGCACCGCTTCCTCGCGAGCGCCTACCTTGCCGCGCACGAGTACGGCCAGGCTGCGAATGTGGTGGCTGCCGGATTCGAGCTTGCTCCGCACGACCCTGCTCTTACCGCGTGTATGGGCGAGGCGAAGGCCGGGATGGGCGATCCTGAGGGCGCGCTGGCGGACTGGCGCCTCGCGCTCGAGCTTGATCCGGAGGACATCGGCCCCCTCTATAGCTGTGCGTTCCTGCTCGAGCGCGAGGGCAGGCCGGAGGAGGCCGTTGAAGCCTGGCGTTCGATCATCGAGTGGCATGAGGTTCGCGGACACGAGCTGCAGCTCGAGTGGCCGAAGCGAGAGCTCGAACGACTACGCGCGGCACTCCCCGGGGACGGGAAGCCGAGCTCCTAGACGATGCAGCCGCGGAGGTCGATCTCGGGTGGCGGTGCGGGCAGACGGGCGGTCAATTGCATCCTCCGCGTCCTTGGGGATGGGTCGTGGCCGTTCCGCACGGGGAGTGGAATGTTCAGAGAGCATGAGAGCAGGCCCCGATCCGATCGGGGGCCCGTTGGACCTCGTGTGCGACAGCGAAGGACGACCTCGGCTGGGCCCTCGCGTTTCCGGCTCACCTGGATGGAGTGCGGGAGTGGGCAGCAAGGCTCGAGAGGGGAGCTCGATCTCAAGGTCCGGCAGATCTACTCGAACCGACCAAACAGCAGTCGAACGATCGACTGTGAGCTTCGCCATGGTCCTTCGCTCGGGGGAACGCCTGGAACAGGTGCAATGCTCGGAGCCGCTGTCTAGCGACCCGTTCGCCGGGCCGAGGTGCTGCGGGAGACCGCCGTGGCCCGGCCGAGGAGGAAGGAGGCTGCGTGCGCGCGTCACGACTGAACCCCGATACCATCGCTCCGCCGGTAGGCAGCTACTCGCACACCGTCCGCGTCGAGACCGCCGACGCCACCTGGATCTACGTCTCGGGACAGATCGCCAACGACGCCCAGGGTCATCTCGTGGGGCCCGAAGACCTTCGCGCCCAGACAGAGCAGGTCTTCGAGAACCTCCGAGCCATACTCGAGGCGAACGGCGCCACGTTCGCTGATGTCGTGAAGATCCAGACGTACCTCACCACCATGGACGACCTCGCGGGCAGCCAAGAGGTCCTCCGCCGATTCCTACCCAGCGAACCACCTGCCAGTACGGCGGTGCAGGTCGTTGCGCTCGTCATCCCGGACGCCGTCATCGAAGTCGACGTCGTGGCGGTGGTGCCGGCATGAGCGCGATCGCCGTCCTCGGTCTCGGCGCGATGGGACACGCGATCGGCGCCAGGCTCATGGACGCAGGTCATGCTGTCGCTGCCTGGAACCGGACGCTGGGCAAGGGCGAGGACCTCGTCGCGGCCGGCGCCCGTCGAGCCGTCTCGCCGGCCGACGCCGTTCGCGAAGCCGAGGTGGTGATCACGATGGTCACCGACCCACCGGCGCTGGAGGCGGTCCTGTTCGGACCCGACGGCGCCGCACCCGCGATCCCCCGCGACGCCACGATCATCGAGATGTCGACGGTCGGACCGACAGCCATCGCGTCCGTCGCCGAACGGCTCGCGCCGGTACGGGTCCTGGACGCTCCGGTGCTGGGGAGCGTTCCGTCCGTCCTCGAGGGCCGCCTGGGGATCCTGGTGGGAGGCGACAGGGACGTCTTCGATCGACACGCGGACCTGCTCTCCGTCCTCGGGACGCCCATGTACGTTGGCTCATCCGGTTCAGCAGCGTGGCTCAAGCTCGTCAACAACGCCGCCTCGATCTCCGCGCTCGTTGCTCTCGGTGAGCTCCTCTCGCTGACCGATCGGGCCGGACTGGATCCCGACGTGGTCCTCGACAGCATGAAGGCCGGTCCGCTCTCTTCGATGGTCGAGCGATGGCGTCGGCGATTCACGGGCGAGGAGGATGCCTCCTTCTTCCGCCTCGACCTTGCGAGGAAGGACCTCAAGCTCGTGTTCGACGAAGCTGACGCCGTGGGCGGACACCTGACCGTGACCGAGACGGCGGCGGCCCGGTGCGACGAGGCGATCCAATCCGGTCTTGGAGACCAGGACTTCGGCGCCATCGTCAGTTTCCTCCGTCGCTAGTGCTGCTCCTATCATCGTTCGGTGAGATGACCCACCCGCCATCGAGCCCTCCCTCAGGAGCGCGGATCCCCGGCGCCTCCCGAGGAGGGTAAGTGGCAGCAGCGCCGAGGACGATCATGGAGCGTGCGAGCGTGGTTGATTCGATCGGGACCCCTGTGGACCTAGCGTGTGATCGGGAAACCCTCGATCACGATGAGCGTGCCATCCACGCCGACCTGCTTCGACGGTTGAGCCAGCATCGCCAGGCGACCACAGAGCTCGTCGATGGGTACGCGTTCACCTTCCCGCCTCGGTCAGAGCTCCTCGCTGACCTCGCGGCGTGGGTGGCCCTCGAGCGCCGATGCTGCCCGTTCTTGAGGTTCGCGATCTCGATCGATGCAGCCTCGACGGTTCTGGAGCTCTCTGGAGGTCGTGGGGCGAAGGAGTTCATCCGCCTCGAATTCACGTCGGGTCATCCGATCGACGTTTCGAGCTCTCTGGTTCACGAGACGGACTCGAGTCGTCATCCCTCCGACGTTTGAGCGTTTCCCAGTGGGCCTCCCACTGGCGACGAACGCTGTCCTCGCTCCGTCCCAGATGGTAGGCGGGAGAGATCAGCGGCAGCGCCTGCTCGACCCTGATTAGTACGACGCTCCGGATGCGCCGCCTGGCGTCCGCGACAGCGGTACCCGCTTCGTCACCTCCAGTTTCGTAGAACCGGACGATCTCCTCGAAGCGCGGCCCTTCGGTGAGGACCTGGGCGGTGCCCTTGAACCGATAGCCCTTCCGCAGCAGAGGATCGACGACGTTGATCTCCGCCACCGGGTTGCCACGGAGGTTCTCGACCGTTCCCGGCGACCGGATGTCGGCGAAGACCAGATGCTCGTCGTCCCACACCGTGGTGGTTCCCTTGGGGGAGAGGTTCGGCGTGCCGTCGGGGCACACGGTCGCGACGAATCCCAGTCGTTGCTCACGCACGACCCGCTTCATGTCCTCCGTCAGGATCCCGGGCGCTTGCGTGCCATTCATCGATCCAGCTCCTTCAGCAACGAGATGCTGGGTTCTGTACGGCCACGCCGGGGTTGACCGGCGAGCGCCAAGGCCATCGCGGCCAGCCCGGCGAGGCCGCAAGCGATCCAAAGGGCATTAGGGTCATGGGCGAAGAGCGCGCCGCCCACCGTGCCGGCGAACACCCAGGCCAGCGCCCAGGTGAAGCTGTATGCGGATGCGTATTGACCGCGGGCGTCGTCTGGGGCGAACTTCACCCAGAGTGCGGACGCCTGCGGCGCATAGATGATCTCGCCTGCGGACCACACGATCACCGACGCGACGAGAGCGCCCGTCGTGCTCGCGACGGTGTTCAAGGCGAATCCCGTCCCCACGAGCAGCAGCCCGGCTGCGATGACTCGATGCGACCGCCACGACCGCGTGACCGTCGTCAGAGGCAGCTCGAACAGGATCACCATGACCGCGTTCAACGCGAGCAGCCAACCGTACACGCCGATCGGCAGTCCCGCGTCCCTCACGTGCAGGGAGAGTGTCGTGTACGCCTGCCGGTAGATGAGGGCGCCGAGGAGGCTCGCCCCGAGGAACGCAAGGAACCGTCGATCGGCCAGCATCGACCGATAGTTCTCGAACACACTGCCGGCAGGGACTCGACGAGGATGTGCGTCTGCGGGCAGGAGCGCGAGGGCGAGCGCGGCGAACGCCAAGGACGACAAGGCATCGCCCACGAACAGCGCGAAGAACGATCGTTGAGCGATGAACGCCCCGATGACCGGTCCGATCGCGGCCCCCAAGTTCATGGCGAGCCGATTCACAGCGAATCCCGTGACCAGATGGTCCCTTGGGACGACGTCCGCGATCAGCGCTCCCGATGGAGCCCTGAACATCTCCGAGGTGAGGCCGGCGGCACCAGCCCACACGACGACCGACCAGAGACCACGCGCCTGGGACAGCGCAAGCATGGCTCCCGCCGACGTGGTCATCGACAGCACGATCGTGCGGCGTCTCCCGATGCGGTCCGCCAAGAAGCCACCGATGGCGGCGGCGGCGATGTTGCCGACGCCGTATCCGGCGACCGCCAACCCAGCCTCTGCCGGCGAGTATCCCTGCGTGGTGAGGTAGAGGGTCAGGTAGACGACGACGAATCGGCCGAGCCAGTTCACCAGGGTGCCTATGACGAGGACCCACACTGGAGCTGGGATCTCCAAGAGGTCCCTCCGGACACGACGGACACTCCGCTGCACCCATCCGCTGCCGCTGCCTTGCGCCACTCAAGGCGGTCCTTTGTACTAGTACGTCTCACGAGAGAGCCAGTACACATATTATGAACCAGCGGAGGAACGGCTATATGTCGCGGCCATCTCTCGACAACGACGGCCCTCGCGGGGGTGACCTCCTTGCCCCGGGAGGCGTTGAGGTCGAGATGAGGCGACGAAGCGCGAAACCGACGTTTCCGACGGTGCAGGTATCGCCCGCGCGCAGTCCCTCACCGCCTGGCTGCTCATCAGTGGATCCGCGAGGGTCTGGGAGCTGATCGTGCTCGCATTCGTGTACGGCGGCGGTGAAGCCTTCTTCCGCCCGACGTCGACGGGATTCGTGCCCGAGACGGTCTCGCGAGCCCGCCTCCAGCAGGCGAACGCGCTCCTGGCCATGACGACGAGCACATGGATGGTGGTGGGGCCCCGTTATCGCCGGCGTGATGGTCGCAACGATCGGGCCAGGGTGGGCGATCGCCGCGGATGCGCTGACGTTCCTCATCAGCGCCCTGTTCGTCGCTCAGATCCGATCCGGTCGTCGTCCCGCTCGACGGGAGACGACGTTCTTCCGTGACTTGGCGGACGGCTGGCGCATCTTCCGCTCGCAGACCTGGTTGTGGGTCGATGGGGTCGATGCAGCGATCGGCAACTGCATGGTGTTCGCGCCGTTTCTGGCCCTGGGACCGGTGGTGGCGCTCCGCTCGCTCGGCGGCGCCCCGGGGACTGTTGCATTGGCTGAACGCCGGGCGAAGAGGAAGCGATCCAGCGCTGACGCGTATCAGATCAAGAGGGCCAGTTCGGAGAAGGCGTCGACGAGACGAACGGCCGGACCCACATCGGTCCCGAGATCGTAGAAGCCCCTGCGGAGGTTCTGGACGAAGGCGTGAGCGGCGACGATCACCCTGGCGGT
>Ga0137369_10001841_pt1 | contig 21410 bp, 18 predicted proteins | sample SagtaG_12_FD_104918 | JGI IMG/M metagenome (GOLD analysis project Ga0137369, IMG submission 104918) | Vadose zone soil microbial communities from Sagehorn Ranch, Mendocino, California, USA - Sage1_L_113_16 metaG | ecosystem: Environmental > Terrestrial > Soil > Vadose zone | place: USA... | reverse complement strand
TCTTCGTCTTCTCGATGCTCCTCCTCGTCCAGTCGGGCAACCTGCTGCTGCTGCTCGCGGGCTGGGGATTGGTCGGCCTGTCCTCGTACCTGCTCATCAACTTCTGGCACGTCCGCGCTACCGCGGTCGCGGCCGGCAAGAAGGCCTTCGTCGTCAACACGGTCGGCGACGCCACCTTCGCGCTCGCGCTCTTCCTGCTCATCCAGCGAGCGGGATCGCTCGACTTCCGCGTGGTCTTCCAGGAGGGGATCGCCGAGAAGTCGTCGGCGGTCGCGGTGCTGATCGCGCTCGGGCTGCTCGGCGGCGCCGTCGCCAAGTCGGCCCAGATACCGCTCCACACCTGGCTTCCGGACGCGATGGAAGGCCCGACGCCGGTCTCCGCCCTCATCCACGCCGCGACGATGGTCACCGCAGGCGTCTACCTGATCGCCCGCACACACGTCCTGTTCGAGCTGGCACCTGACATCCAGCACCTCGCCGGCATCCTCGGCGCAATCACGATCCTCGTCGCGGGCCTGATCGCGCTCGTGCAGACGGACATCAAGCGTGTCATCGCGTACTCGACGATGAGCCAGATCGGCTACATGTTCGTCGCCGTCGGGCTGGGCGCCTACGGGGCCGGCCTCTTCCACCTGATGACGCACGCCTTCTTCAAGGCGCTCCTCTTCATGGCAGCCGGCATCGTCATCCACGCCCTCTCCGACGAACAGGACATCCGCCGGATGGGAGGCCTGGCGCGCAGGCTGCCGTTCACTTACCGCGCCTTCCTCGTCGGCGCGCTCGCGCTCGCCGCCGTGCCGCCGTTCGCCGGCTTCTTCTCCAAGGACTCGATTCTCGGCAGCGCCGCGAACGCGGGGACGCTCGGCTGGACACTCTGGGGCATCGCCGCTTTCGGCGCCTTCCTCACTGCGCTCTACACCTTCCGGCTCCTCTTCATCGTCTTCTGGGGCGAGCTCAGCGCCTTCGCGCGCGAGCACCTGCACGTTCCGGGCTTCGAAAGCGGTCTCGCGATGGCCTGGCCGGTGGGGGTCCTGACGGTCCTGTCCGCGGTCGGTGGCTTCCTCCAGGTGCCGTGGGGGTGGACGCTGGTGGACGACTGGCTGCACCCGGTCGCCGAGTCTGCGGAGGAGGCGACGGGTATCACCTTCACGGTCTCCGTCGTCGCGACGACAGCGCTCGCGCTCGCCGGGATCGCGCTCGCCTGGAGGATCTGGGCGCGGGCGGATCTGCTGCCCGACCGGCTACGCCGCCGCTACCCGTGGGCGGCTCGCACGCTCGAGGAGAAGTTCTACTTCGACGCAGCCTACGACCGCGCGTTCTACGAGCCTTACGCGCGGAGCGCGACGCTCGCGCTCCAGTACGTCGAGGAGCCGGTCTTCCTCCGCTCCCTCGGAGAGCTGGGACGCGGCGTCCGCTCGCTCTCCGGCCGCCTCTCCGCGCTCCAGACGGGCTCCGTACGCTCGTACGCGCTCGCGCTGGGTGCCGGCGCGGCTCTGATCACTCTCGTCTTCCTCCTGGTCAACTGACATGACCACTGCGCTCATCCTCGTTCCCGTCGGCGGCGCTTTCTGGGTCTGGATCACTCCGTGGAAGAACACCCGCGGACCGGGGGGCCTCGCTCTCCTGATCGCCCTCGTGGAGCTCGCCCTCTGGGTCGGCACGGCGGCCAACTTCGACTTCGGCCGTGGCGGGCTCCAGTTCCAGACGGACACCGTCTGGTTCGAGGATCTAGGCGTCTCCTACCATGTCGCGCTGCAGGACTTCACGCTCTGGCTCGTCGGCCTCACCGTGCTCGTCACGGCCGCCGCGATCGGCTACGGGTTCTGGGTGGGGAGGGAGCGCCCTGGCGCTTATCTCGGACTACTGCTCTTCCTCGAAGGAGCCGTGATCGGGGTCTTCACCTCCCAGGACCTACTTGTCTTCTACGTGTTCTGGGAGGCCATGCTGATCCCGCTCTACGTGCTGATCGGCGTCTGGGGTGGGCCCGGCCGGCTCGGCGCGACCTTCAAGTTCGTCGCCTACACGATGGCCGGGTCGCTCCTGATGCTCGTCGCGATCATCGCCGCCGGCCTTTCAGCCGGATCCTTCGACCTCGCCGAGGCCAGTCGTCATCAGAGCGTCTGGATCTTCCTCGGCTTCGCCGCGGCTTTTGCGATCAAGGCGCCGCTTTGGCCGTTCCACGGCTGGCTGCCCGACGCTTACCGTGAGTCGACACCGGAGGTTGCGGCGGTGCTCTCGGGCGTCGTCTCGAAGGCAGCCGCCTACGGGTTCCTCGCGATTGCGATCCCTCAGTTTCCAGGCGCGGTCTCGGACTGGCGCGTGCCGATCCTCGTCCTCGCCTCGATCGGCCTCGTCTACGGCTCGCTCCTCGCCTTCCGGGCACCGGATCTCCGCGGCGTCATCGCCTACTCCAGCCTGGCTCAGATGAACCTGATCCTGATCGGGCTCTTCGCCACCAATGCCTCCGGGAACGACGGCGCTCTCCTGCAGATGGTCAACCACGGACTGATCTCGGCTGCGCTGTTCCTGCTCGCGGGAGCAGTGGAGCGGCGCACGGCCACGGGCCAGCTCGGGCTCCTCGGCGGCATGGCTCGCGGACGGCCCGTACTCGCAACCGTCCTCATCACCACAGGGGTGATCGCGCTCGCCGTACCGGGATCGACCGCCTTTGCGGGTGAGTTCCTGATCCTGAACGGGATCTTCACCCAGGGTTGGGGCTGGGCGGTCGTCGGGGCCGTGGCGATCGTCCTGGCTGCGATGTACATCCTGCGCCTGATCTCCGCGGTGCTGCATGAGGATGTCGGCAGCGCCGTGCCCGTCGAGGCCCTCGACCTTCGCCCGGCCGAGATCGGGGTGATCGTCCCGCTCGTGGCCGTCCTGGTCTTCCTCTCCTTCTGGCCGGCCGCCATCACCGACCACGCGCTGCAGCTCTTCGGCGGGCTCCCGTGACCCGGTTCGAGCAGCCGACGATCGACTGGGCCGCTCTCTCGCCGGAGCTCGTCTTGCTCGGCGGAGCGTCTCTCTGCCTCGTAGTCACCCTGTTCCTACCTTGGAGCTGGCGGCGTCCCTTCTGCGCGGCTGTCGCAGCTCTTTGCTTCATCGGCGCGGGCATCGCGGCAGGAATCCTCTTCACCGTCGACGACAGCGCCAGGAGTGTGATCGCCGACGCCATCCAACGCGATCGCCTGGCGGAGCTCGCTCAGATCCTTGTAGCCGGGTCGGGCTTGCTGGCGGTGGGAGCGAGCTTCGGCTGGGAGAGCCAGGAGCGCAGTCGCGTGGGCGAGTACTACGCGCTTCTCCTCTCGGCCGCCGCAGGAATGTCGTTCTTCGTGGCGGCCTCGAACCTGATGACACTGTTTCTCGGGCTCGAATGGTTCTCGATCTCGCTCTACGTCCTCACCGCGATCGCGGTCGAATCGCTTCCCTCGCTCGAGGCCGGCCTCAAGTACCTGATCGTCGGGAGCTTCGGGTCGGCCATCCTCCTCTTTGGCAGCGCCTTCGTCTACGGCGCTACGGGTGCAATCGGCTTCGGCGACATCGCCGAGGCCGCGGGTGGATCCGACCGGCTGCTCCTTGTGATTGGGCTGGCTCTAATCCTCGTTGGGCTGGCATTCAAGATGTCGGCGGCTCCCTTCCACATGTGGACGCCCGACGTCTACCAGGGCGCCCCGACTCCCGTGACCGCGTTCATGTCGGCGGCGACGAAGGTGGCCGCTCTCGTCGGGACGATGCGCCTCCTCGTGACCGCGTTTCCGACCGAGGCACGGCTCTGGACGGTGGCGCTGGCGGTTATCGCCTGCATCTCGCTCGCCTGGGGGAACCTCGCCGCCCTCGTCCAGACCGACATCAAGCGGCTGCTGGCCTATTCGAGCATCTCACACGCCGGCTTCCTGCTCATCCCCGTCGCGGTCGGGACGCCGCTCGGCGGCCGGGCGCTCCTCTTCTACCTCGTCTCGTATGCGGCGATGAACGTCGGCTCGTTCGCGATCGTGGCGGCGCGGGAGCGAGAACTCGCGCGACCCGTGACCTTCGACGGGCTGGCCGGCCTGGGCTGGGAGCGGCCCGGGTTCGGCATCGCCATGAGCCTCTTCATGTTCGGCTTCATCGGGCTCCCGCCGGCAGGGCTCTTCCTCGGCAAGTTCTACGCCTTCTCCGCTGCAGTCGACAGGGGCTGGACCTGGCTCGCCATCGTGGGCGTCGCCGCCACGGTCCTCTCCATCTACTACTACGTGGGAGTCATTGGAGCGATGTACTTCCGCCGCTCGATCGAGGTCCGCGTTGCGCCCGCCGGGGGCTCGCCGCCTCGCGACTGGGCGCTCTCGGCGGCCGTCGGGGCTGCAGTGGTCGTCACCGTCGGAAGCTTCGTCGCCGCGGGTCCCCTCCTCGACGTCGCCCGCGACTCGGTTTCCTTCCTCGGGTTCCCGCACTGATGCCCCGGCACGTGGTGGTGCTCGGCGGCGGCGTAACCGGCGGGGCCTTCCTCGCCGCGCTTCGCCGCCACGACAAGGACATCCGTCTCACGCTCGTGGAGCACGAGCTCGTGGGCGGAGAGTGTTCCTACTGGGCGTGCATCCCCTCCAAGACGCTCCTGCGCCCGCTCGAGCTGGCTTTCCGGGCGCGATTCGCGCCTGGCGTGACGGCGACGGTCGACCCGGTGCAGGTCTTCAAGTGGCGCGACGAGGTGGCTGGGAAAGACGACGCGAGCCAGGTCGAGTGGGTGCAGGAACTCGGCGCCGAGGTCGTCAAGGGCACAGGGAAGATCGTGGGGCCCGGGCGCCTCGAGGTCGGTGACGGGACGCTCGAATACGACGAGCTCTTGATCGCCACGGGCTCGGTGCCCTCGCTGCCCCCGATCGAGGGCCTGGAGCAAACCGCAGTCTGGACGAGCCGCGAGGCGACGAGCGCAAGCGCCGTCCCCGAGAGCCTCCTGATCGTGGGCGCAGGCGCGGTGGGCTGCGAGCTGGCGCAGTTCTACGCCCGGATCGGAAGCCAGGTCACGCTCGTGCAGAGCGGCGACTTCCTCCTCCCGCGGGTCGACCGCGACGCCGGCGACCTGCTGGCCGGGATCTTCGAGGAGGAGGGGATCGACATCCGCCTGAACGCCCGCGCGAACCGCATCTCGCGCTCGGAAGGTCGCCTCCGCCTCGAGCTCGAGGGCGACGAGACGCTCGAGGCGACGAATCTCCTCGTCGCCACGGGCCGCAGGCCGAACGTAGACGGCCTCGGGCTCGAGCATCTCGACGTCACGGTCGGGCAGCCCGGGATCGAGGTGGACGACCGCCTGTCGGCCGGCGACCACGTCTGGGCGGCCGGCGACGTGACGGGAGTCGCTCTCTTCACTCACGTCGGGAAGTACCAGGCGAGGGTCGCTGCCGCAAACGTCGCCGGGCGGGAGCGCAGAGCCGATTACCGGGCCCTTCCGTCGGCGATCTTCACCGATCCGCAGGTGGCGGCGGTCGGCGATACGAGCGTTGAGGGAACCGTCACCTCGAGGTGGGACCTCACGAATGTCTCGCGGACCGCGACCTTCCAGCGTCCGAAGCGCCCCGGCTTCGTCAAGCTCTTCGCCGACCCGGAACGGAAGGCGCTCGTCGGGGCCGCCGTCGTGGGGCCAGACGCCGGTGAGTGGATGGGCCAGCTCACGCTTGCGATCCGCGCCGAGATCCCCGTGGACGTCCTTCTGGACACCATCCAGCCCTTCCCCACGTTCTCCGAGGCGATTTTCTTCGCCGCGCGAGAGCTCGACTTGTAAAGTCGGCCCGTGATGGCGAATGGCGAGGATCTAGCCGAAACCCTCAGGCGCTTCAACCTCTTCGCCGACCTGGACCGCGCGCAGCTCGAAGCGATCGCCGACCCGGATGGCGAACGGAGCTTCGGCGCGGGGGAACGCGTCATGCGTCGCGGCATGAGCGGCACGGGCTTCTACGTCATCCTCGAAGGCGAGGCGATCGTCAAGGTCGGGGAAGACGAGCTGAACCGCTTACGCCAGGGGGAGTTCTTCGGCGAGATCTCGACGCTGCTGGGAGAGCCCCTGACCGCGGACGTCATCGCCGACACCCCTCTCCGAGTCCTCGAGATCCCTGGGCCGAAGCTCGAAGCCTTCCTCCTGAACTATCCGCGGGTCATGCTCCGGATGCTTCAGACGGAGGCGCGCCGGTTGCAGGAAGTGCTCGCTTGGCGGTCGTAGAGGAGCTTTTCCCGCCGGGGGAATACCCGGTCGTGGTCGTCGGCAGCGGGCCGGGGGGACTCCAGATCAGCTACTCACTCTCCCGCCTCGGCGTGGAGCACGCCGTCATCTCCCAGGACGAATCGCCCGGCGGGATGTTCCGCAAGTGGCCGATCTACCAACGCCTGCTCTCGTGGACGAAGCCCGATGCGCCCGCTGAGCGCTGCACGCGAGAGTACGAGTGGTACGACCACAACAGCCTTGTCGCCGAGGAGGCCCAGTGTCAGTCGCTCGTCGCCGCCGAGATGGACCGGAGCTACATGGTTCCGTCCCGCCCGGAGATGGAGCGAGGCCTGGCTGCCTTTGCCAACGCGGCCGGAGTGGCGGTCAGGTACGGCTGCCGGTGGGAATCGACCCGGCGTGAGGAGGAGGGATTCACCCTCGTCACCTCGGACGGCGAGTACCGCGCGCGGGCCGTCGTCTTCGCGCTCGGCGTGACGGAGCCCTGGAAGTCAGCGATTCCCGGAGTCGAAGACGTCCCTCACTATGCCGAGACGAGAAGCCCCGCCGAATACCAGGGAAAGAGCGTGCTGATCATCGGCAAGCGCAACTCGGGCTTCGAGCTCGCCGACGGACTCGAGCCCTGGGCGCGGCAGATCTTTCTCGTCTCGCCGCGCCCGGTTCAGACGAGCGTGATCGCGCTCTCCACGGTACGGGTGCGGTATTTCGAGCCATACGAAGACGCGAGCTGGGGCGGCGGCACGTTCGCGCTCGACGCGGCTGTCGAGCGAATCGAGCGCACGAGCAACGGCTTCCGGCTGCACTCGCAGGGGACAACCCGGCCGGGCGAGGTGGTGCTCGAGGTCGACGAGGCAATCGCGGCCACCGGGTTCCGGACACCGCTCCGAGATCTCACGGAGCATGGGCTGGCCACGGTCGGCGATGGCCGCATCCCCGCGCTGACCGCGTTCTGGGAGAGCACCGGACTTCCGGGCGCCTACTTCGCTGGCAACGCCATGCAGGGCGCGGCCGGCCTGCGGAAGCATGGGGTTGGGAGCGCCTCGGGAACGGTAAGCGGCTTCCGCTACAACGCGCGCATCCTCGCGCGACGGGTTGCGCAGCAACTAGGCCATCAACCCGAGCTGGATCGAGTCTCCCCCGACGAGACCGCGTCCTTTCTGCTCTCGGAGCTCAGGTGCGCGCCGGAGCTCTGGACGCAGAAGGGCTACCTTGCCCGCGCCGTCTTTCCGGACGGGACCACGGACATCCTCCCGCTCGCGCACTTCCTCGATCACTGCGAGCGTGGCTCCATCGCCGTCACGATCGAGATGAACGCCGAGGGCGAGATTTATCCTGTCGTCTACGGGCGGCAGCGTGAGGAGATCGACGAACGCGTGCTGCCGCCCCAGCACCTGCACGACTTCCAGGGAGACGAGTACCGGCGCGCGCTTCAGTCCCTTCTCTGACGCTCCTTCTCGCCGTCCCGCTCGCAGGACTCGCGCTCCTGCTCGCCTGGCCGCGGCTTGATCTCCATTGGGAGAACCAGCCAGCGCACTTCTGGCTCGTGCTCCTCACGGGCGTGATCACGGGCGCGCTTGCGTTCCTCACAGGCGAGGCGGCCGCACGCCGCGGCGACGCGCGCGTGCTGCGCCTGTCGATCGCGTTCGTCTGCGCCTCGGGATTCCTCGGCTTGCACGCGCTCGCGACGCCTGGTGTCCTCCTCGCGGGCAAGAACGCCGGCTTTCAAGTCGCCGCCGCGATCGGGCTCCTGCTCGCCGCGCCCGTTGCGGCCTGGTCGGCCCTCGATCTCGACGACCGGGGCGCTTCGCTCGTCGGCCGGCGAGGGCTACTCTATGCAGCGCTCGGTCTCGTCCTCGTGCTCTGGGCCGCGGTCTCGCTGGCGACCTTGCCGCCGCTCGACGATCCGATCGACGATCCTGGGCCGCTTCTTCTCGGCCTCTTCGCCGCCGGCGCGGTGCTTTACGCGCTGGCCGCGGCAGGCTACGTCAGGCTTTACGCCCGTCGCAGAAGGCGTCTCCTGCTCGCGGCCGTAGGGGCCTTCCTCCTGCTCGCCGAAGCGATGCTCGCGATCGGCCTCGGACGCAACTGGCACCTGACCTGGTGGGAATGGCACCTGCTGATGCTCGTCGCGTTCGGCCTCGTCGCGCAGGCGGTCTGGAGCGAGTGGCAGCGCGAGGGCTCTACGGCGGAGATCTGGGCAGACGTCTACGAGGACGCCACGTGGGGACATGAGGAGGAGGCCAGCGTGCTCTTCGCCGACCTGCAGGAGTTCACGCGCTACTCCGAGAGTCACGCAGAGCGCGACGTGACCGCCATGCTGAACGCGTACATCGACGCGGGGATTCCGGCCGTCCGCACTGAGGCGCGCAACGTCCGTACGATCGGCGACGCCGTCATGGCCTACTTCACGGGGGACCACCATGAACGCCGCGCGGCGCACGCCGCTCTCGTCTTCCAGCGCCGGGTGACCGCGGTCTCAGCAGCACACCCCGAGTGGCCACGCTTTCGGGTCGGAGTAAACTCCGGGCCGGTCAGCGTCGGCATCACCGCGCAGGCGCGAGAGGAAACGGTGCGGGGGGACGCCGTCAACGTGGCCGCCCGGCTCGAAGGTCAGGCGCGCGCGGGCGAAGTCGTGGTCGGCGAGTCCACTCGCGCCGCGCTCGGCACTGAGGTGGAGGTCGAGGACCTCGGGGAGCTATCCGTCAAGGGAAAGGAACGGCCGGTCCGCGCCTACGTTCTTCGGGCGCTTGCTTCGGATCGGAACGAGGGCGATCAGCGCCTGCGCCACGAGCAGAGCGAAACCGAAGGCTAGAACGGCCGTGGCCGGCGGCGGGACGTCACCCGACCCGACCGACGGCTCGCGGATCGCCGCCCCGATCACAACCGCTGCGACGAGCAGGGCGGAGAGGGTTGCCTGTAGGCGTCCGAGTGAGTCCATCCGGCCTTCGTTCATGGCGTCGACGACACGGGCGAAGCAGATCAGGCCCGCAGCGGCCGTCAGGGGCACGCCGGCGACGAGAAGGTAGAACGACGCGCCGGCGAAGCCGAGAGCGTCCGAGATTGCGGTGGCGAGGAGGAGGGCCGCGGCCAGCTCGACGGCCATCGCCGACGCGCCCGTGCGGGTCTGCCACATGACCATAAGGTTTGCCGCAGCGTCGGACAGTCCTTCGTTACGCTCCGCGCCATGGCCAACGTCTCGCTTACATGGCTCGGTCACGCCGGGTTTCGCCTCGACGGATCGAGCGGCAAGCGCGTCTACATCGATCCGTGGCTCGACAACCCCAAGATTCCGGCGAGCGAGAAGGAGATCGAGCGGATCGACGTCCTCGCTCTCACCCACGGTCACTCCGACCACTCGGGGAGCGCGGTCGACATCTACAAACAGCATTCACCGACAGTCGTCTGCATGCTCGAGCTTGCCGACTGGCTCGGCTCCAAAGGAGTGGAGGCCGAGGGATTCAACAAGGGCGGAACCGTCGACATCGACGGTGTCCGCGTGACGCTCACGAACGCGCACCACTCGAGCTCCACTCCTGACGGAACGTACGCGGGCGAGCCGGCCGGCCTCATCGTCGAGCTCGACGGCACGCGCGTCTACCACGCCGGCGACACCTGTGTTTTCGGCGACATGCAACTGATCGGCCGAATCTACGAGCCCGACATCGCGATTCTTCCCATCGGCGACCACTACACAATGGGGCCCCGCGAAGCCGCTGTCGCGCTCGAGCTTCTGGGCGTGACGCGCTGCGTCCCTTGCCACTACGGAACCTTCCCGCTCCTCACCGGGACGCCTGACGAGCTCCGCAAGCTCGCTCCCGACGTCGAGGTGATCGCGCCCGAGCCGGGCGAGACCGTCGACCTGTGAGGACCCGTTGGTTCGGCGCCACGGGCGTGCAGGTGCCCGAGATCGCCGTGGAGGGCGAGGCTGAGCTTCCTCCCGGCGAGCCGCTCCTCGTCGACGACGTCTCGGACGTCGAGCGCCTGCAGGAGGCACACGCGGAGGGGACGCCGGTGGTCGTGCGGGCCGCGAGCGCCGAGGCGGTCCAGGCCGCACTCGAGCGTCCCGAGGTGGCGTGCGTGCTCGTCCCGGCGGACAAGCGCGAGCTCCTGGAGCTCGATTTCCGCAAGTTGAAATATGGCTAGCGCCAAGATCGTCGCGACCTACTCGATCGTCGCGTGCGACCTCGAGCGCGGCGAATGGGGAGTTGGAGTCCAGTCGAAGTTCCTCGCCGTCGGGGCGGTCGTTCCTTGGGCGGAGCCGAACGTCGGCGCGGTCGCCACGCAGGCCTTCGCGAACGTCGCTTACGGGCCGGAGGGCTTGCAGCTTCTCCGCGAGGGTCTTGCCGCTGACGATGTCGTGGCGAGGCTGACGGAAGCCGACGAGGGGCGCGACCATCGCCAGCTCGGAATCGTCGACGCGGCGGGTCGCGCTGCGACGTACACGGGCTCGTCGTGCCTCGAGTGGGCGGGCGGAGTGATCGGGGAGGGATACGCGGCCCAGGGCAACATCCTCGTCTCCGAGGAGACCGTGGCCGCACTCGCCCAGGCCTTCGACGGGAGTGCGGGCAAGCCTCTTGCGGAGCGGCTGCTCGAGGCTCTCGCCGCCGCCCAGCTCGCCGGCGGAGACCGCCGTGGTCAGCAGTCGTCCTCGCTCCTCGTGGTGAGGAAAGACGGCGGTTACGGCGGGACGAGCGACATCGCAGTCGACCTGCGGGTCGACGATCACGAGCGCCCCGTGGAGGAGCTTCGCCGGATCTACGTGCTCCACGACTTGCTCTTCGGCCAGACCCCGCTCGCGGAGTGGCTTGACGTAGACGAGCAGCTGGCCGCAGAGCTTCGCGAGCGGCTCGACCGCCTCGGCTACGAGGCTAAGGCATTGCCGGAGGCATTCGAGACGTGGGCGGGGACTGAGAACCTCGAAGACCGCGTGGACGGAATCGACCGCATCGACCCCGTCGTCCTCGAGGAGCTCCGCAAACGCTGACCCGACGTTTGTGTTTCACTAGCACAAAGTCCACCTCCTTGTGAAACCGGCGGAATTCCGCCCGCGGACCGGCTGAAAGAGACCGGTGTGTCACCTGTGCCGGTGGAACACAAGCTTGGACTAGCGATCGCCGGGAAGGCGCGTCCCGGCTGCACGAGCGCGCAGGCCCGGCACCGGATCGCTTTCCGCCCGCGCGACCAGGAGCACGGCGCCGAAACCCTCCCCCGCAAGCGCATCCACGAGCGCCTGCAACCCGACGGCGAGCGCGAAGGCCTTGTGGGCTTGCTCGCCGCCGAACGGGACGAGGTCCTCCTCCGCGGCGTCTCCGCGCAGCACGTCTCCATAGGTGACCTTCCCCATGGAGACATCGGCGACAAGTGGGCGGCCGTCGGAGCTCGGCACGGCAATCGCGAGCGGGTTCGTGCCGGCCAGAGCCGGCCCCCCGTCGGGTGAGGCCAGCCGTGGAGGCGAGGTCGCGGTCAGGGCGGCAACGAGCCCGCTCTCAGCGAGCCGTCTGACCCAGTAGCCGAGGAAGCCGGTCGGAAAGCAATGCGCGGCGACCACGAGCCGTGCCCGCTCGGGCGGCTCGGCCCGTTGAGCCTCGACGATGCGCGCGAGTGTCAGATACCCGATCGCGCCGTTGCCGTCCCAACGCTGGTATTCGGGTTGGGACGCGACCCGGCGAGGCTCAGCGCGAGTGTCGAGATCCGGCAACGTGCCCAACCACGGGATTCGGGAGACGCCGTGGCCAGGACGGCCGCGGCGATCCGCGTCCTCGAAGTGATCTGCAAGCGTCCGCGCGTCGGCCTCGGCGAAGCCGATCTCGCGAAGCGCGTCGTAGGCGCTCACTCCCTAGGCGGAGAGGAGCGGCAGCGGCTTCACGATGCCGACGCCCTGCTCGCGCTTCGTCGCCGCGATCGCCTCGGCGAGGGCCATGATGGCCTGCGAGACCTCGGCCTCGGGCTCGGCCAGGACGATCGGCTCGCCCTCGTCCGCGTACGCCGCGAGCTTCGGATCGAAGGGGACGCGGCCGAGGAGCGGCGCGCCCACCTCCTCCGCCAGCGCGTCGCCGCCGCCCGAGCCGAAGAGCTCTTCCCCGGTGCCGACTTGGAAAGACATGTTCTCGACGACGCCGAGGAGCCGCATGTTCGTCTTGCGCGCCATCTGCGCGGCACGCACGGCCACCTGCTGAGCCGCCCGATGAGGAGTCGTCACGACCACCGCCTCGGCGCGGGGAAGCAGCTGCCCCAACGAGATGGCGACGTCGCCGGTCCCGGGAGGCATGTCGACCACAAGCGTGTCCAGCTCGCCCCAGTGGACGTCGGAGAGAAACTGCTCGAGCGCCCGGTGGAGCATGGGCCCGCGCCACATCACAGGCGAGTTCTCGTCGAGGAAGAAGCCGATGGACATGACCTTGAGGTCAGCCCGGACCGGCGGCACGATCATCTTGTCGACGGCGATGGGACGCTGGCTGATCCCGAGCATCGTCGGGATCGAATAGCCGTAGACATCCGCGTCCAGCACGCCCGTCGCGTGACCCAGCTGTGAGAACGCCGCGGCGAGATTGGCCGTCAGCGAGGACTTTCCGACCCCGCCCTTGCCGCTCGCGACTGCGATCACCCGCGTGCCGGCGTCAACCGAGACACCGGGACTCCGCTCGGCCACGTCGCCGCGAAGCTTGGCGGTCAGTGCCTGGCGCTCCTCAGCCGTGAGAACGTCGAAGCCGAGGACGACCGATCGGATGCCTTCGACCGGCCGCAGAGCCTCTTCGACCTGTTCCTCGAAACTTGCGCGCAGCGGACATCCGGGCACGGTCAGCGCAATCGTCACGCTGACGTCGCCACCGTCCACGCGGACGTCGCGCACCATGTCCAGCTCGACGACAGAGCGCTTCAGCTCGGGGTCGATCACGCCTTCGAGCGCGCTGAGAACAGCATCCCTGGAGACCGCCATGTCGTCCTAGGCTACCAGGGTCGAGCTGTCAGATTCCGCTGATGGAGCAAGGATTTCGCCAGCGGCGGGAGTACGAACTGAACATGCGCCGGCTTCGCCGCCATCGCCGCACCGTGCTCGCACTCGCTCTCGGCGCCTCCAGCGCCGTCGCCCTCACCTGGGGAGTCGCGTTCGCGCAGGAGGAGCCCACGCCCTTCGCGGTCACCTCGGTGCTGCCTTCCTGGCGGGCGCCCGGAGGCTTGCTCGTGATTCGCGGAACGGCGGCGCCGGCGGAAACGGTCACGCTCTTCGTCGGGACCAACCAGCGAACGACGACAGCCGGGGACGAGGGCACCTTTCGATTCCGTTTCCGTGCTCCGTGGGCGCCAGGGCGCTACTCGGTCGCGCTCGAGGTTCCTCGCGACCCGATCGTGCGCATCGAGCTCGGTCGCCTCCGCGTGCGGCCCTTGAGCATTGCCGCCGTCGGTGACGTGAACCTGGGCGACCGGCCCGGGACGGCGATCGCGACGTACGGCGTGCGCTACCCCTGGCTCTCGGTCGCGCCGGTCCTGCGCGCCGCGGACATCGCGATCGCGAACCTCGAGTGCTCCGTCTCGACGCGCGGCTATCCGGTTCCCGGCAAGCAGTACACCTTCCGCGGCAAGCCGTCGTCTTTACGGGCAATGGCACGCTACGCGGGAGTCGACGTCGTTACGCTCGCGAACAACCACACCCTCGACTACGGGCGCCTCGCCTTCGCCGACACGCTCTCCTATGCCCACGAGTACGGAATGAAGACGATAGGCGGCGGTCGGAACCTCGATGTCGCGCGCAGGCCTGCGCTCTTCCGCCTGGGCGGCATTCGCGTTGCGCTCCTCGGGTACTCCGACGTCCGCCCGCTCGGCTTCGACGCCGGGCCGACGTGGTCTGGCACCGCGCCGGCCTTCCCGTCGTACATCTCGAGCGACGCCCGCCGCGCCAAGAACCGGGGCGCGGACGTGGTCGTCGTCTATTTCCACTGGGGAAACGAGCGCGCATTCAGCCCCAACTCCCGCCAACGCTCGCTTGCGGCGGTCGCCTTCGACGCGGGAGCCACGATCGTCCTGGGCGCTCACCCGCACGTCCTCCAGCCAATCGAGCCCCGGCGCCGGCGACTCGTAGCGTGGAGCCTCGGCAACTTCGTCTTCGGCGCCAACTCGCCCGGCACGGAAAGCACCGGCATCCTCCGGCTGCGAATGGGTCAGGGCGGACTTCGCTATTACAGCTTCCGGCGAGCCCGTATCGGCGGCGTCTTCGGCATTCAGCCGATCCTGTTCTAGGTATGGACGAACGGCTGCTCCTGGTGGAGGACGACGCATCCATCCGCGAGGTGACGAAGCTCGGCCTGACCCAGGCCGGGTTCCACGTGACGACGGCCCCCGACGGCCGAGAGGGTTTGCTCCACTTCCGCCAGACGCCGTTCGACCTCGTCATCCTCGACGTGATGCTTCCCGTACTCGACGGCTACGAGGTCTGCCGCCAGATCCGAGCGGAGAGTCGCGTCCCGATCATCATGCTCTCGGCGAAGAGCGACACCGTGGACGTCGTCGTCGGGCTGGAACTCGGCGCCGACGACTACGTGACCAAGCCCTTCGAGATGGCCGAGCTCGTCGCCCGCGCCCGGGCGGCCGTTCGACGAGCGACGGCCGTCGATGACGAGGAGCCCGTCCTCGTCCGCGGCGACCTCGAGATCGACCCCGGCGCCTTCGTAGCGCGACGCCGCGGCGAGGAGGTGAACCTGAGCGCCACGGAATTCAGGCTGTTGCTCGAGCTCGCCCGGCGCCCGGGCCAGGTCTTCACTCGCGAGCTCCTGCTGCAGCGCGTCTGGAACTACGACTACCTCGGAGACTCCCGGCTCGTCGACGTTGCTGTCCAGCGCCTCCGCGCGAAGGTGGAGAACGACCCGAAGGAGCCCCGCACGATCAAGACCGTGCGGGGGGTCGGCTACCGCTTCGACGCTGGATAACGATGGAGGCGCGGCTTCCCGTTCGCACCGGTCGGCTCCGTCGGCGCCTGACGCTCGCATTCATGCTCGTCGCCGGGCTCTCCGCGGCCATCCTCGCGGTCAGCTCCTACCTGCTCGTCAGGGAAGCGCGTCTCTCCGACTCGGTCGACCGCGGGCTCGAGCAGAGCCGCTTCAACCTCGTGCTCGCGAGCGAGACGCTCGGCGAGAGGCCAACGACCGCGCAGACGACCGAGCTCCTCGATGCATATGAGCGCCGCGGCACCTTCGCCGTCGTGGGCCAGACGGACGGCCGGACCTTCTCTTCGAGCCTCTCGCTTGGGCCTGCCCAGCTTCCGCCCGACCTGAAGCGGCTCGTCGGCGCCGGACGCCTCGCTTACGAGCGCCGGGAGATCGCGGGCACGCGCTACCTCGTGGTCGGAGGCCGCGTTCCGGGCTCCGAGACCCAGCTCTACTACTTCTTCTCGGAGGAGAGGCTCTGGGACGAGCTGGCGCAGCTCCGCAACATCCTCCTCTCCGTGCTCGGCGTCATCGTCCTCCTGGGCGGTCTCGTCGGCGCTCTCCTGGCCCGCCGGCTACTCCGGCCGGTGGCACGCGCCAGCGTCGCCGCCCACTCGCTCGCCGAGGGGCTCCTCGACACCCGGTTGCCCGTCGAGTCGCGGGACGAGTTCGGCGCCTGGGCAGCCTCGTTCAACGAGATGGCGGAGGCCCTCGAGACGAAGATCACGGCCTTGTCGGAAGCCCAGGCGCGAGAGCGCCGTTTCACCTCCGACGTCTCGCACGAGCTGCGGACGCCGCTGACGGCCCTCGTCGCGGAGGCCTCGTTGCTCGCCGAGCATCTCGACCGCATGCCGGATGAGGCGAGGCGGCCCGCCGAGCTCCTCGTCAACGACGTCGCCCGTCTCCGCGACCTCGTGGAGGACCTGATGGAGATCTCCCGGCTGGACGCCGGAGAGGCGCGAGTCCGCCTGGAGCCGGTGGACGTAGGCTCCCTCATTGCGACCGCCGTTCGCTCCCGCCGCTGGGACGACCGTGTGAGCATCGACCGCGAGGAGGTCGTCATGTCCACCGACCCGCGGAGGCTCGAGCGCATCGTGGCCAACCTCGTCGGCAACGCGCTCGAGCACGCTGGGCGGGACGTCTCCGTCCGGGTCGGCAAGGACGGGCTCGGCGCCTTCGTCGAGGTCAGTGACACCGGTCCCGGGATCTCGCCCGACCGGCTCCCGCACGTCTTCGACCGCTTCTACAAGGCAGATTCCTCGCGAGCGGGGCCTGGAAGCGGTCTCGGCCTGGCCATCGCACTCGAGAACGCCCGCCTTCTCGGCGGCGACCTCGACGTCTGGAGCGAGGTCGGCCGCGGCACGCGCTTCACGCTGCGTCTGCCTGTGACCTAGGAGAGGGAGCGGGGTCCCGAGCCGCTAAACAGCCGGAAAAACGATCGACTTGGAAACTCCGCTTCTCACCCCGCCACGGCCCGCGAGCCGTCAACAAAGCGGCGAGACGTTCTTGCATCGCCCTGACGGTAGGAGAGCGCCGGAGTCCCTCGCATTCTCAAGCGTCGACATTGAAGCTGAACATCATCCCGCGTTCATGGTGCTCGGCGATATGGCAGTGCGCCATCCAGAGGCCGGGATTGCTGACGTCCAAAAGGATGTCCACCGTCTCGCCGGTGCGCACGAGCACCGTGTCCTTCCAGACCAGGTTCGGCTCGACGAGCCCGTCTCGGCCGAGGATCAGGAAGCGACCCGCGCCATGGATGTGGAACGGATGGTGCATCGGATGGTCGGAGTCCATCTCGTTGACGAGGCGGATCTTGACCTGGTCCCCGACCCTGAACCGCCAGTCGATCGCTTTGTTCTCCGCGCCGGTTTCTCGATCGACGATCAGCCAGCGCATGTTGGCCGGCGTCGTATTCCGGTTCATCTCGACCATGTCGTCTTCCCACTCGATGCCGGCGCCCGCGTCGTGCGCATGACCTGCGCCATGGTGCTCATGCCCCTCGTGCTCCGCCATCGCCTCGCCGTCTCCACTCGGCCGCAGCGTCATCCCGCACTTGGGACAGGTCCCCGCCCAGGTGGCCGTGATCTCGGGATGCATCGGACAAGCGAGGGCGGTGGGACGCGCGGTCCCAACCGGCGACGCCACGAGCTTCATCCCGCAGATCGGACACTTGCCCTCCCACGTCGCCACGATCTCCGCGTGCATCGGGCAGGCATAGACGGCCGTGCCGGCTTCAGTTTCAGGCTCACCCATGTCCATCTCCGCGACGAACGCAAGGGTCTTGTCGGGCTCAGCCTCCAGATGGGAAGCGATCCGCTTCCGCTCCGCTGAGAGGTCATCGTTCACGCGGAGCGTCTCGAACTCCTCCGCGAGCCCAGGCTCCCCCGGCTCCTCGGTCACAGTGATCTCCGCGAGCGAGTAAACGCGCTCCGGCGTGTGGTGCTCGAGCGTTACCGGCCCGGGCTTGTCGAACAGCACGTCGACCACGACCCGCTCCGACGGAGCAAGGATCACGGCCTCCACGAGCTCCTCGCGCTCCACGCGGCCGCTGTCGCCGCCGACGAGCTTCATCTTGGCGCCCTTGACTCCCACCTTGAACACCCGCGTGTTCGCGGTGTCCGTGAGGTAGAAGCGCACAACCTCGCCGAGCTTCGCGCTCAGCGCGAGCTCCGGCTCGCCTGCGACGAGCAACGTTGTCCCGAAGCGGCCCATCGCGACGTAGTTGGTCTCGTGGTGGCTGAAGGGCGCAACCTTGCCGTCCTCGAGCAGGATGTCGTCCAGCGTCAGGAGGACTTCCCGATGGGCCGGAGGCCAGTAGTCGGCCTCCCCGGGGACGACGACGATGTTGCCGTAGAGGCCCATCTCTTGGCCGTAGTCCTGGCGAATGTGAGGGTGATACCAGTAGAGGCCTGGATCGGGGAACCGGAGGCGGTAGGTGAAGCTCTCGCCCACGGGAATCGGCGCCTGCGTCTGATGCGTTCCGTCGTAGACGTTCCCGAGTCGCAAGCCGTGCCAGTGCACGGTCGCCTCGAGGTCGCCCCCGTTGACGGCGTTCACCAGGATCTCCGAGCCCTGCGGCACCTTCAGAGTGGGGCCCGGGATCGATCCGTTGTAGGCGAGCATGCGGACGGTCGCGTCTCCGATCTCCTTGGTGACGGGCGCGATCCGGAGCTCGAACGCGTCGCCGTCCGAGAGCTCGACCAGCTCGGGCGCGACGACCTCGCGGACGCCGGCGGTCTCAGTGGGGAAATTCTCAGTTCGCATGGGCAAGCTCTCGCTCTCGGACCAGGTCGGTCCGGTCTTTCGTGAAGTCGGCAAATTCGTCGGCGATGAACTCGGCGTCGTCCTTGACCCACCCGAGCAACGCTGATCCTCGCGTGTGCTGCCAGGGGAGACCGAGGAAGTAGAGGCCGGGCACGTCGGTGACGCCGCGTCGGTGGCGCAGGGTTCCATCCTCGCCGGCACCGGGAAGCTCGATCCAGGAGTGGTCGAAGCGGTAGCCCGTCGCCCAGATGACGGCGTCGACGTCGAGCGCTCTCCCGTCGGCGAAGCTGACCGTCCGCCCGGAAACGCCGACAGCCCGTGACTTCATGTTCACGCCGTGCCGCTTGGCTGAGCGGGGGCCCGAGCCGATCAGCGTGTCGCGATCGCGCATGCGGCGTCCGAGCCGAGACTCGACGGTCTTGTGGAGCACACGAGTCTTCTCTAGCCACCAGAAGAGGTCGCGCCCGAGGAAACGCTGGGGAAGCGGGGTCTGGCGTGAGCCGACGGCGAGGTGGACCTCGTGCGTCGCCGCGAGCTCCTGAGCGATCTGGAAGCCCGTGTTGCCGCCGCCGACGATGAGCACTCTTCCTGCTGGGAGATCGGCAGGACTTCGGTAGCCGGTGCTGTGCGTCTGGAAGATCTCCGGCGCCAGGTCGGCGGCGAACGCAGGGATACGCGGGACCTGGTACGGCCCGGTCGCAACTACGACCTGGTCGGCTTCGATCGAAGAGCCGTCTTCGAGGTCGAGGACGAACGAGTCATCCGTGCGAGACAGCGACCGAACGCCGTGGTCGAGCGCGATCGGCAGCTTGAAGTTCTCCGCATAGCGCTCGAGGTACTCGATCACCTCGTCGCGGGTCGGATAGCCGTCGGGATCGCCAGGAAACTCGAGCCCGGGCAAGCTGTCGTACCGGCGCGGGGTAAAGAGCGTCAGCGAGTCCCAGCGAGCTCGCCAAGCTGCACCAATTGAAGGCGCGCTGTCGAGGATGGCGAAGCGCCGGCCCTGCTGGGCCAGGAAGTAGCCCATCGCCAGGCCGGCCTGGCCCGCTCCGATCACCGCGGCGTCAAGCCTGTCGGAAGAGTGCTCCGACCCAGTGGTGACGATCGCCGGAACTTCAGTCACGCCCTTTCTCATTCACATCGGCACCGGTACCGGGCGCGCCAGGTCGCTTGCTGGTTCCGCCTCCGGCACGTCCTCCTTTCGACACTCGTCCTGCCGCACGAGGACGATGGCGACGAGCGTGCCCACCGCGCTGAGTGCTGCGATCACCCAGAAGCTGAGGGCGAAGCCGCTCGTGTACGCGTGAGCGGCGTCTTGACCGCTCTTCAGCAGAGTGGTCGCGTGGGTCGTGACGATGGTCGCAGCTATTGCGACGCCCAGCGCACCCCCGATCTGCTGCGCTGTATTGAGGATCCCGGAGGCGAGACCGGCGTCGCGTTCCCCTACTCCAGCGAGCGCGGCGATCGAGACTGGGATGAACGCGAACGCTATTCCGAAACCGACCAGCAGGTAGCCCGGCAGCAGGGTGGTCGCGTAGCTGCCGTTGACTGCGATCTGGGTGTACCAGAGCAGTCCAGCGGTGATCAGCACCATGCCGAGAACCATCACCGGCTTGGCGCCGAACTTGGTAACCAACTTCTGTGAGAGGCCAGCGACTAGGACGACAGTGCCCGCCGTTGCGAGGAAGGTAATCCCCGTCTTGAGGGCGGAGTAGAGCAACACCTGCTGGACGTACAGGGTCAAGAGAAAGAAGTTCGAGAAGACGACGGCGCCCAGGATTAGCCCGACGGCGTTCGCGCCTGCAAGTGTTCGAACCCTGAAGATCCGGAGCGGCATCAACGGGTTGCTCGCTCGCGTCTCGTTGACGATGAAGGCCGCGAGCAGGGCGCCCGCAACAATCAGCTCTCCGATCGTTCGGGCCGAGACCCAGCCTGCGTGGGGCGCATTGGAGATCGCGTAGACGAGCAGCGCCAAACCGGCCGTGACCGAGGCTGCGCCTGCGACGTCGAAGTTCTTTGCCCCTTCGGCGCGGCTCTCGCGGATGAGGCCCGGCGTCAATGCGAGCACAAGCGCCGCGACCGGGACGTTGACGAAGAAGATCCACTCCCACCCGAGGTACTTGGTAAGGACGCCGCCGAAGATGACGCCCGCGGCCGCGCCACTTCCACCCATTGCGCCCCAGATGCCGAGCGCTGTATTGCGCTCCTTGCCCTCACGGAAGGTGGTCATGATGATCGAGAGCGTTGCCGGGGTGATGATGGCGGCGCCGAGGCCCTGCGCCGCGCGGGCCCAGTCGAGCATGACGATGGAGCTGGCGAGCCCGCAGACGAGCGACGCAGCGGCGAAGAGGACGAGGCCGACCATGAACACACGCTTGCGCCCGAGCAAGTCGCCCGCCCGGCCACCGAGGAGGAGGAAGCCACCGAAGGTGATCGCGTAGGCCGTGATGATCCACTGGAGGCTGCTCTCCCCCACCTCGAGCGACTTGCCAATCGAGGGCAGGGCGACGTTGACGATCGAGACGTCGAGAACGGTCATGAAGAAGGCGGCGCAAACAAGGCCGAGAACGAGCCACCGGCGCCCGGTGGGCTCGGTCCTGTTTACAGGAAGGTCCGCGTTGCGGTGCGACATCTCGGCTCCTCACGCTCGGATAATGGCCTCAGGGCCACGTCGGCCAACCACGCCGGCCAAGTGTCGGAACCGGAAGGGCTTGCCCGCCTAGGGTCGGGGCAGGCGCCTCCACAGTAGCAGTCCCCGTGAGCGGCAAGCGTCGCTCGATGACCGAGCTATTCTCGCGGTCGACACACACGCTCCGTGACTCGTCATCTGGTCACGTTCTTGCACGGTGGGCGCGAAACCGCCAGATAGAGTCACGGAAAGAAGTGAAAGCGTGACTTGCCGCCGTTTGCACCGGAGAGGCGGCTACTTCATTACGAGTGAACTGCCCCTGTCGGCCAACCAAGCGCACCGATGGCTGCTGTCGCGGAGCTGAACCGCGCCGCAGCGATCGCCGAAGCGGGCGAGGTCGAGGCCGCGCTCG
>Ga0137369_10001838_pt1 | contig 21420 bp, 19 predicted proteins | sample SagtaG_12_FD_104918 | JGI IMG/M metagenome (GOLD analysis project Ga0137369, IMG submission 104918) | Vadose zone soil microbial communities from Sagehorn Ranch, Mendocino, California, USA - Sage1_L_113_16 metaG | ecosystem: Environmental > Terrestrial > Soil > Vadose zone | place: USA... | reverse complement strand
CAGCCGCGATGGCCGAGGTCGGGCGACTCACGGAGACCGAGATCGAGCGGCGCGCGGCCGAGTGGTACCGCGAGTGAGCGCCGGCACCATCGGTGGCGTCACGCTCCTCCGCCCGGCGTGGGTCGTCGCCGTCCGCCCCGTGTACGTGCTCGCCGGGATCGTCGCGCTCGCGGCATTCCTGCGCCTCTGGCGGCTCGACGAGGTCGGCTTCGGCAACCTGTACTACGCCGCGACGGTCCGCAGCATGCTCACGAGCCCCTCGAACTTCCTCTTCGGCGCGTTCGATCCCGCCGGCTTCGTGACGGTCGACAAGCCGCCGGTGGGCTTTTGGGTCCAGGCCGCGTTCGTCGCGGTGCTCGGCTGGAACGGGCTCGCGGTCCAGCTCCCGCAGGCGCTCGCCGGGATCGCCTCCGTGCCGGTCCTGTACGCGCTCGTCGCGCGGTCCTTCGGGACGGCCGCGGGGCTCATCGCCGCGCTCGCGCTCGCGATCACCCCCGTGAGCGTCGCGGTCGACCGCAACAACACCATCGACGCGCAGCTCGCGCTCATCGTGCTCGGTGCCACGTACGCGCTCCTGCGCGCGACGGAGCGCGGCGACCTCCGCTGGCTGCTCGCGTCGGCCGCGCTCATCGGGCTCGGCTTCAACGTGAAGATGTCGCAGGCGCTGTTGCCCGTGCCCGCGTTCGGGTTGGCGTATCTCCTGACCGTGCGCGCCACGTGGCTCCGCCGCGTCGCGCATCTCGCCGCGTTCGGTGCGCTCACGATCCTCGTGTCGCTCGCGTGGATCGCGGTCGTCGACCTCACGCCTGCGGATCAGCGGCCGTTCGTCGGCAGCAGCACGAACAACACGGCGCTCCAGCTCGCGACCGGTCACAACGGCGCCGCGCGTCTCGGCCCGCTCGCGATCGGCCTCGGCCGATCCGCGCCGGGAGCCGGCCCCGCGCAGCCCGGCGCCGTGCAGCCGCCCCCGCCCGGCGTGCAGTCCCCCGGACCCGGGCCGCAGAACGAGGTCGGCGAGAACGGGCCGCTGCGGCTCTTCAACCGCCAGCTCGCGGGCCAGGTCAGCTGGCCCCTGCCGCTCGCGCTCATCGGGGCGGCCGTCGCATGGACGCGCGACGGACGCCGCTCGCCGCTCACGCCGAAGCAGCGCGACGTGCTGCTGTGGCTCGCATGGCTGATCCCGACGGCCGTCTTCCTGTCCTTCGGCGGGATCATCCATCGCTACTACCTCGTGATGCTCGCGCCGCCGATCGCCGCGCTCACGGGGATCGCGATCACGTCGATCGCGGGGATGCGTGGACGCGCGCGCGCCGCGGTGGCGATCGCCGCGATCGGCGCGACCGCTGGCGTGACCTTGAACGCGATCGCGGCCGTCCCCAGCTGGTCGCTCCTGCCGGCGCTCACCGTGACGGCGGCCGCGCTCGCCGCCGCGGGGACGATCGCGCACGCCCGCTGGCCCCGGATCGGCCGCGCCCTCGCCCTGTGCTGCGCGCTCCTCACGGTGCCGCCGTTCCTGTGGGCGACGACGCCCCTGGATGGCGGCGCGTCCGGCCTCCCGTACGCGTCGCCCGAGCTCCTGCGATCCAGCCCGCGTCCCGGCGCCCCCGGGCCGCAAAACGCGCAGCCGAACCCGCCCGGCGCGGGGTCATCGCTGGCGACGTATCTCCTCGCGCAGCGCGGCGAGGAGCGCTTCATCGCCGCGACCGGCAGCGCGGGCACGGCGGCGCCGATCATCGTCGCGACCGGCCTGCCCGTGATGGCGATCGGCGGCTTCTCCGGATCGGACCCGATCCTCGACCGCGATGCATTCGCGCGCCGGATCCATGAAGGGCAGGTCCGCTTCGTGATCGTCGACGACCGTCTTCGTCCGGATATCCGCGCGCTCGTGAGCGCGCGCTGCGCCGTCGTGCCTGACGCGCAGTGGCGCGGACGCCAGCCGCAGGGCGGTCCGGGCCAGCCGATGCAGCTCTTCGACTGCCGCGCGCTGTCGCTGCCGGTGGTCAGCGGAGGATGAAGCCCTCCGCGAGCGGATCGTCCGGCGCGACGAGGAACTCGTGGCGCCCCGTGATCCACGCGCTGCCCTCGACCTCGGGTACGACCGCGTCGTAGCCGGCGAACCGCGTCGTGCGCGCGACGCGGCCACGGAAGCGGGTGCCGATCAGGCTCTCGACGACGATCTCGTCGCCCTCGCGCATCCGGCCGCGCGTGCTCGATCGCGACGCGCCCCGACACGCCCGTCCCCGTCGGCGACCGGTCGACCTCGCCCTCGGCGAAGATGCAGACGTTGCGGATCGTCCCACCGAGATCGCGCGCGGGGCCGTGGAAGATCGTGCCATAGAGGAAGCCGAGCGTCAGCGTCCGGCGCAGTCCGTCGAGGTGGCGCTGCGCGTACACGCGCTTCTCGGGGATCGTCGCGCCGGGTATCGGATCGAGACCGTCGATCACCACGCGCAACGGCTCGCCCGCGGCATGTGCGTCGATCGTCCGGATCGTGCGCCAGCCCTGCGGCGCCCGCCACGCGATCGCGCCCTTCGCCATTCCCGATCCTAGTATCGTCGCGCCGCATGCTGCGACCGGTCTGGGCGGAGTCTTACAACGACCTGGTCGTCCTGGCGGTCATCGTCGCCCTCCTCGTCAACCTGTTCTTCCTCTTCAAGGTCGTCCCCTGGTCGAAGCCCGGGTCGTGGCGCCGCATCTGGGCCCTCGCGGCGATCGCGTCGGCCATGTTCATCCTGTCCGAGGCCGCGATCCTCACGGACAACTCGATCACCGCGCTCGACAGCTCGCACCAGATCCCGCTCTTCGGCGCGCTCCTCGCCGGGGCGACGGGGTTCTTCCTCGTCTACACCGACGCGTACCGCGCCGCGGAGCGGTCCCGGATCCTCGCCCTGACCGACCCGCTCACGGAGCTGCCCAATCGGCGCGCGTTCGAGGAGCGGCTGAAGCTCGCGTTCGAGCGCAAGGAGCCCTTCGCCCTCCTCTACGTGGACCTCGACGGGTTCAAGCAGATCAACGACCGGCTCGGGCACGCCGCGGGCGACGACGTCCTCCGCGAGGTCGGCGCGATCCTGCGCCAGGCCGTGCGGCAGGCGGACATGGCGTCGCGCATCGGGGGCGACGAGTTCTGCCTGCTGCTCGCGGCGGCGGACGCGGACAGCACCCGGGTCGTCGCGGAGCGCGTGCTCGCCGGCCTGCGCGCCCTGCCGATCTCGCGCGGCGCGCCCCTCAGCGCGTCGTTCGGGATCGCCACGCACCGCGACGGCAGCGACCCAGAGGAGGTCGTCGCCGCGGCCGACGCCGCGATGTACCGCGCGAAGCGCGAGGGTGGCACGCGGATCGCGTTCGCGCCGGGGCTCGCTCCCGCCCAGGCACGCACCAGCGCGTAGACGTATGGAAGGGATACCGATGAAGACGATCGGCGAATATCTCGTCGAGGACGGCGCGATCACACCGACGCAGGTCGAGACGGCGCTCGCGAAACAGCGCGACATCGCGGCTCGCGGCGAGAAGAAGCGGTTCGGCGAGGTGCTGCTCGAGATGCGCCTCGTCAGCACCGATCAGCTCCAGCGCGCCATCGACCGACAGCAGCTGGAGCGTACCTAGCGTCTAGGGCACCCCCGGCACGAGCGTCGGTACCGCGATGGTCGGCACCGGCGCGAACGTGATCAGCGGGGCGACCGTCGGAGTGAGCAGCGGGGCCAGCGAGGGCGCGAGTGTCGGCGCGAGGGTGGTGGGTACAGGCAACGGCGTGACGTCGATCGTCGGCAGCGGCGTGACGTCGATCGTCGGCAGTGGCGTGACCGCGATCGTTGGCTGAGGCGTCACCACGATCGTCGGCAGTGGCGTGATGGCGATCGTGGGCAGCGGCGTTGCGACGATCGTCGGCGTGACGACCGTCGGCGCGGCCGTCGGCGCGAAGGTCGCGATCGGCGCCGGCGCGACCGTCGCGAGCGGCGTCGCGAGGATCGTCGGCGTCACGGCGCTCGGAGCGACGGCGGGCGCTGCGGTCGTGGGCGTGGCCGTCGGTGACGACGCCGGCAGCCGCCGCGGCGCGGGCGTGAGCACCGCCTGGACGAGCACCGGCCCGATGAACGGGAGCGTCACCGTGATCGGTCGCGCCGGCGTGCCGCGCGCGGCGGCGACGCCGGCGACGATGGCGTCCGGCACCGGCGCGAAGGCGAGAGCGAGGCCGGCGGCCAGGGCCGACCCGATCAGGAGCGGGGCGGTCCACCGCCCGAGCGTCAGCTTCCCCACGACCCGACGGTATCCCTACAGCGGCTTGGCGCGGGTCAACGCACGGTCAACGATCTGTCGCCCGCTGGTCGCAGACCGGCCAGATCGCCGAACAGGCGCAGGTGGTCGCGCAGGTCGCGGGTGATGAGGAAGCCGTCGCGGACGTGCTCGCGGCCCGCCACGCCCATGCGCTCGCGCAGGGAGGGGTCCCGCAGGAGCCGCAGGCAGCGGTCCGCGCACTCCTCGGCCGAGGTGACGAGGAATCCGGTCTGGCCGTCGACGATCTGCAGCGGGATGCCGCCGACGGCGCCGCCGACGACGGGGATCCCCTTCCAGAGCGCCTCGGCCACGACGAGGCCGAAGCCCTCGCGCAGCGACTTCTGGATGACGACGGTCGCCGCGCGCTGGAAGGCGTTCACCTCGCGGTCGCGGACGCCGTCGAGGTTCGTCAGGCAGCGCACGTCGGGATCGCCGCCGGCGTGGGCGATGCTCCGCGCGAGGAATTCCTTGCCCTCGGGGTCGTCGTCGGCGAGGGACCCGATCATCGCGAGCTGGACCTCCGGGACCTCGGCCTTCACGAGCCGGTACGCGTCGATGACGCCGTTCGGGTCCTTCCATGGATCGAAGCGCGAGACCTGCACGAGCAGCGGACGCCGGTCGTCGAAGCCGAAGGCGCGGACGATGAGGCGGGCCTCGTCGAGCGTCATGGGCGCGTTCTTCTCGGCGAACGGGTCGATCGAGGGCGCGCTGAAGACGACGCGCTCCATGTCGAGATCGGGCTGCGCGAACTGCGGCATCGTGAAGATCGCCGCGTCGTGCTCGCGCACGTACGGCCGCAGGAAGGACCACACGGGCTGGTATGCCGCGGTGAGGTCGATATGGCAGCGCCACGCCCACCGTGCGCGGTCGCCGTCGGCGAAGTGGCGGAGCGCGACGCCCTGCGGATCGTGCGCGATGACGTGGTCCACGTCGGGGAGATCGACCGCGTTCTCGCGGTCGGTCTCGAGGAACAGCTCGCGCATGCCCTCGGTGAGATCGAGCGGCATCCCCTGCAGCGCGTTGTGGATGCGCTTCGTGACGTCGAAGAAGGCGAGGTCGTCGGTCTCGAGGACCATCCACGTCGTCTCGAGACCGACGTCGTTCATGAGCGGGACGAGGTTGTGGAGGATCTCCGCGACGCCGCCGCCGTACGACGTGGCGTTGATGTGCAGGACGCGCGCGCCGCGGAGCGGCTCGGCGAGGCGCTGGATCTCCGTGATCCGCTGCTCGCCCACGATCGTCGCGTATTCGTCGAGCGACTTGGTGCGGACGCTGACGGGACGCATGGTCCCATTGTGGGCCGCTACCGGCGGAGGATCGCGACGGACTCCGCCGGAAGATGAAGGATCCGTGACGACCGCGAGATGCGCTCGTCCGACGCGAGCGCAAGCTCGCCCGCGTCCTCTGCGACCGGGACATCGGCCGGACGATCGAGGGCGAACGCGAGCGTGATCGGGCCGCGCGTCATGCGGAGCCAGCGGCCCTCCTCGTCGCAGGCGATCGCGACGGCATCGCGCCGGCCGTCGCGCAGCTCGGGGACGGCGCGCCGGAGCCCGATGAGCGAGCGGTGCCAGTCGAGGAGCGAGCGGTGCGGCTCGCGCGCGGGCTCGGCCCAGTCGAGCTTCGACCGCGCGAACGCGTCGGGCGACTGCGGGTCGAGGATCTCCTCGGGCCGCCAGCCGAAGTGCGCGAACTCGTTCCGCCGTCCCTCGCGCACCGCGCGCGCGAGCCGCTCGTCCCGGTGGTCCGTGAAGTACAGGAAGGGTGTCGCAGCGCCCCACTCCTCGCCCATGAAGAGCATCGGCACGTACGGCGCCAGCAGGACGACGGCCGCGGCGATCCGGAGCCGCTCGGGCGCGACGAGGTGGGTGAGCCGCTCGCCCTTCGCGCGGTTCCCTACCTGGTCGTGGTCCTGCGCGAACGCGATCGCGCGATGTCCCGGCAGATCCCCGAACGGGCGCCCGTGCGACCGGCGCCGGAACGCGGACCAGCGCCCGTCGTACACGTACACCTCGCGCAGCGCCTTCGCCAGATCCGCCATGCGCCCGAAGTCGCCGTAGTAGCCCGTGCGCTCCCCGGTGAGGAGCGCGTGCAGCGCGTGGTGCACGTCGTCGCTCCACTGCGCGTCGAGGCCCCAGCCCCAGCGGTCGCGCTCGCGCACGACCTTCGGATCGTTGAGATCGCTCTCCGCGATGACCCAGATCCGGCGGCCGAGCTCGCTGCCGAGCCGCTCCACGCGGGCGGTGAGCTCCTCGAGGAGCGGCGTCGCGGAGCGATCGAAGATCTGATCGATCGCGTCGAGCCGGAAGCCGTCGATCCCATGGGCTTCCGCCCACATGAGCGCGTTCTCGATCATGTGATCGCGCACGGGAGCGCTGTCCGCGTCGTCGTAGTTGAGCGCCTCACCCCACGGCGTGCGGTAGCGGTCCATGAAGAACGGACCGAAGCGCGCCAGATAGTTCCCGTCCGGGCCGAGGTGGTTGTAGACGACGTCGAGCACGACCGCGATCCCGCGGGCGTGGCACGCGGCGACGAGGCGGTCGAGCCCTTCGGGCCCGCCGTACGCGTGATGCGGCGCGTAGAGGTCGACGCCGTCGTAGCCCCAGCCGCGGTCGCCCGGGAACTCCGCGATGGGCATGAGCTCGATCGCGTCGATGCCGAGCGACGCGAGGTGGTCGAGCTTCCCGATGGCGCCGTCGAAGGTGCCCTCCGGCGTGAACGTGCCGACGTGGAGCTCGTAGATCACGGCGTCGCGCAGGTCGCGCCCGTGCCACTCGGTGGACGGCGGGCTCGGGTCGACGACCGCGGAGAGGCCGTGGACGCCGTCGGGCTGCGCGCGCGATCGCGGGTCCGGCACGACGGCGCCGCCATCCAGCGAGAAGCCGTACCGCGCGCCCGCGCGGGCGTCGGCCTCGACCTGGTGATGGCCGTCATCGCCGCGCCGCATGCGATGCCACGTGCCCTCGAGCACGAGGTCGACCGTCGCCGCGTGCGGCGCCCAGACGCGGAAGAGGCGCTTCACGCGCGAGCGAGCAGCGCCACGGGGAACGGATCGAGCAGCTCGGCGAGGCGGATCGCGCCGCCGCCGCGCGGCGCGCCCGTGAGGCGGTCGCACCACGCGCCGTCGGGGAGCCGCACGGTCGTGTCCCGCCACTCCCCGGCGAGCCGGACGATCCAGCGCGGCACGACGACCGCGACATCGGTGCCGCGCGCGTATGCGATGACGTGATCGGCGCGCTCGCCCTCGGCATGCAGCGGCTCGTACGCGTCGCGCTCGAACGTGTCGGCGCGTTCGGCTCGCAGGCGCAGCGCTCGCGCGATGAGATGCAGCTTGGGCAGACCCTCATCCATGCGGTCGAGGATCGCTGGCGCGTCGAGCCCATCGAGCTCGCGCACGAGCCGCGCGCGGACCGCGAAGTCGACGGGACGGCGCGAGTCGGGATCGACGAGGCTGAGGTCCCACAGCTCGTTGCCCTGATAGATGTCGGGCACGCCGGGGATGGTGAGCGCGAGGAGCGTCTGCGCAAGGGAGACCACGCGTCCCGCCGTCACGAGCGGCGCGCTGAACGCGGCGAGGTCCTCCATGAACGCGTCGTCGGCGAGCGTCGCGTGCGCGAAGTCCGCGAGCGCGCGCTCGTAGCGCTCGTCCGGCGCGGTCCACGACGTGTGCCGCTTCGCCTCGCGCGCCGCCTTCTCCACGTACGCGAGCGCGCGATCGAGCGTCAGCGGGTGCGCGCCGACGAGCGTCTGGTAGTAGAGGTGCTCCATCTCGCGGTCGGGCGATCCGCCGGTGCGGTGCCGCTCGTTCCGCCGCGACCAGCGCGTGAGCGCCTCGGCCCACGCCTCGGGGATCTCCGAGAGGAGCGCGATGCGCGCGCGGACGTCCTGGCTGCGCTTCGAATCGTGGGTCGAGCCGGCGACGAGGCCGCGCGGCCAGCGCGCCAGCCGCTCGCGCGCGACGCGGTGCAGCTCGGCGGGGGCGGCCGCTCCACGGCCCGGATCCCCGCCGACCTCGTTCAGGGCGGACAGGCGTGACCACCGGTAGAACGCGGTGTCCTCGACGCCCTTCGCCATCGCCGGCGCGGTGAGCTGCTGGAAGCGCATGACGAGCTCGGTCTCGACGTCCCCGCGCACGTCGAGGAGCACGAGCGACCGAAGGAACCGCAGGAGCTCGGCGTCGATGTCCGGGCGGCGGCGGCGGACGATGCCGACCGCGCCATCGAGCCAGCGGCGATCCTCGTCCTCGACCTCGCCGGCCTCCCCGCGCGCATACGTGCGGTACACCGCGAGGGATGCGGCGAGCTCGCGCAGGACGACGCGCAGATCCTCGCGGCCGTGATCGCGGTGGCGCCGGTGGCGCTCGCACACGAGCACGAACAGCGCCGTGACGCGCTCGACGTCGGCGGCCAGCGACGTGCGCATCTGCTCCTGCTTCGCCTCGAGCGCGATCTCGGCGAAGGATCGCCCTTCCCCCGTGAACGCGCGGTACGCGCGCGTCACGTCCTCGAGACCGGTGGGATGCACGAACAGCCGCGTCAGCAGATCCGCGGTCTCGTACCCCGTGGTCCCGTCCGCAGCCCACGACCGCAGCCGCTCATCGTGGTGGAGGATCTTCTCGACGACGATCCACGCGCCGGACGGCGCCGCGGCCCGCAGACGCTCGAGATACGCCTTCGGGTCGCGCAGTCCGTCGAGGTGGTCGACGCGGACCCCATCGATCGTCCCGTCCTGGAGCCATCCGATGACGCGCTCATGGACGGCGTTGAAGACCTCGGGATCCTCGACGCGCAGCCCGACGAGCTCGTTGATGTCGAAGAAGCGCCGGTAGTCGATGTCGCGCGCGGCGGTGCGCCAGTGCGCGATGCGGTAGTGCTGCCGCCGTAGCAGCGCGTCGAGCTCGTCGGGATCGCCGTTGACGCGCGCGACCTCGCGGTCGATCGCCGCGGCCACGTCATCGTCCGCGCAGAGCGCCGCGACGCGCGCACGGACCTCCTCCTTCGCGCGGTGACGCTCGAGGCGGTCCTCGTGGCTGGGGGACGGGCCGAGGTCGGGCAGCTCCGCGGCGAGCCGCGCGGCCGCCTGCGCGTCATCGGATCCGATCCGCTCGCCGACGCGCGCGATGAGCGGCGCGATCGTCTCGGGCGCGATGGGGAACGTCGTGTCCTGATAGCGGAGGACGACGCGGTCGGGCTCGCGCTCGAGCCCCAGGCCACCGGCCTCGAGGATGCGGCCGTAATGGTCCGCGAGGACCGGCACGAGGATGAGATCCTTCAGCCGACGCTCGGGCGGGTCCCACGACACGTCGAAGAACAGGGCGTACCGGCTCGACGGCCCGTTCTCGAGCACGTCCCACCACCACCGGTTCCCGGGATGGATCGCCATGTGGTTCGGCACGATGTCGAGGAGGATCCCCATCCCGCGGGCGTGCACCGCGTCCACGAGCGCCCGGAAGGCGATCGGGCCCCCCAGCTCGTCGTTCACCCGCGAGTGATCGATGACGTCATAGCCGTGCGTGCTCCCGGGGACGGCGGCGAGGATCGGCGACAGGTACAGATGGCTGACGCCCAGGTCCGCGAGCTGGTCGACGATGCCCGCCGCTTCAGCGAAACCGAACCCGGGGCGCAGCTGCACGCGGTACGTGCACCGCGGAGCGACCACGTCCCGATGCTGTCACGTTGCCCGCGCCCGGGGGACGAGGGCTTGTTCGACCGCTCTGGCAGTCCGTACAGTGGTGCCTGTGCTGGTGGGAGAGCGGGCGACCGGGGCCGCTCAGCGCGTCGCGTTGTCCGCGCTCCGTCCGCGCGCGCTGATGGACGCGGGCCGGAGGGCATCGGTGGCGCAGAAGATCGCCGCCGTCGTCGTGGTGATCGCGTTCAATATCGCGCTGTTCCTCGTGCCGATCGACTACACGGGGCTCGGCGGGTTCGCCTACGCCGGCGCCTTCCTCATCACGCTGATCGCGAACGCCGCGGTCGTGGTCCCCGTCCCGTACATCCCGATCGTCGCCCACATCGTGACGAGCGCCGACAGCGCCGCGGTCGTCGTCCTGCTCGCGGCGCTCGGATCCGCGCTCGGTGAGACCGTCGGCTTCTTCGTCGGTCGCGTCGAGAAGGACCTGTTCACGGGGCATCCGTGGTTCGAGCGGCTCCGGCGCTTCTTCCACAACGAGCGGCGCGCCGGGATCTTCCTCTTTCTGTTCGCCATCCCGCTCAACCCTGTGTTCGACGTCGGCGGACTCGGGGCGGGTGCGCTCGGTATCTCGCTGCGGACGTTCTTCATCGCGGTCTTCGTCGGTCGGATCGTGCGCTTCGCGATCATCGCGGCGATCGCGTTCGGGCTCGTCTCCCTCGCCATGCGCTAGCGCGCTAGTTCCGGGGGTAGGGCCCGGTACGGTCCGGAAGCGCGCCGCGGGCGTTGAGCTGCAACTCAGATCCGGGACCGCGCGCGTCGCGCGCTGACGCGCGGCTCGGCCACAGCACCAGTCCCTCGCCCGCGGGCTCGAATCCCGCCCGTGACAGCGCCTCGGCGGCCGCGCTCTTCGCCGCCGGATCGTCGCCATACGTGAGCACCTCGAGCCGCTTCCCGCGGTACGGCGCGGGAGCGCGGAGGAGCTGCGGCAGCGTGGACACCGCCGCGGCGAGGCGCTCGCCGGCGAGGCCGTTCACCGGCACGAGGCGCTTCCCGCCCGCCTCGATGCGCATGACGGGCGCGCCGCCCTCGAGCACGAGATACGCGCCGGGGATGCGCGCGAAGCCGTCGGCCGGCGACGGGAGCGACGCGCCGTACGCGTTCGCCGGGTCCATCGCCGCGACGACGACCATGCGCCGGTCGTCGGCCGTTTCGCGCAGGCGCTCGACGGCCGCCTTGTTCGCGTACTGCATCGTCTGGAAGCCGTCGACGAACGAGCCGCGGCGCGCCTCGCCGCGCATCTCGCGCCGCTTCAGCACGTCGGACAGCGCCGCCCACGGGACGGGGACGTCCTCGTGCGCGACGTGCTCGTACGCGAGGACGCCGTATCGCGCGAGGAGGATCTCCGCCCACGCCTCGGCGCGCTCCGTCTCGCCGACCGCGGCGGGCTCATCGGGCCACACGAGCGACCACCGGCCGGCGGACGCGCGGTCCCTCTTGATCGAGCGCCACCGGGACGCGCGCCGCGCGTCGCGCTCGGTGAGCTCGCGCGGCAGGTCGTCGCCGGGCTTCGGCACGTTGCGCAGCGGGGCGAAGCCGTCGTTCGTGACGTGCCCCGCGAAGACCAGCTCCCACAGCGCCAGCGTCACGTCGCGATAGCCGAGGCTGGTCGCCGGGACGAGGTCCGTCGCGAACGAGGCACCGCGGCGGCGCAGCGCATCGCGCACGGTGCGGGCCGCGTCGCCGAGATCGCCGTCGGCCGGCGGGGCGACCAGGACGGGCAGGAGCTCGCGCCGGAAGAACGCGACGCGCGGCTTCGCGAGGTCGGTCGAGCGCCGCGCGAGCCACACGAACTCGCCCGACGCGCACGCGGCGTCGAGGAGGCCGGTGCCGTAGCCGGGCATGCGCGCGGGGATGACGTCGCGCTCCCACGCCTCGACGGGGAGCCACACCCCTTGGAGCTGGTCGAGCACGTCGTCGATCTCGCGGTCGCGCGCCGTGAGGCCCTGCCAGCGCAGCAGGAAGCGCGCGTACTCGGCTCGCGTGCGCGGCTCGATCTCGCGCCGCAGCTTCGCGAGGCTCGCGCGGTGGATCTCCTCGAGAACGCGCGCGTCCACCCATTCCAGGCCGTGCCGCCCGCGCGTGAACTCACCGGCGACGGCGACGCCGTCGCGCTCGAGCGCGAGGAGCGCGTCGCGGACCCGCCAGCCGAGCCGGCGCGCGAGATCGTCCTCGGTCACGGGTCCGTGCGTGGCGAGGTAGCGGCGCACGACCGCGAGCTGCGCGTCCGCCTCCGTCGCCGATCGCTCGTGGAGCGGGATGTCCTCGATCGCCACCCATGCCGCGCCGCGGCGGACGGCGCGCCCCTCGCGCTCGAGCGTGCTCGCGAGCGCGGGACCATCGCCGTCGCTGCGCGCGGCGATCTCGGCGTCCGTGAGCGGCCCGAGGCGGATGAGGAGATCCTCGACCTCGTCGCGGTCGCGTGCGCGGCGTCCGTCGGCGGTGCGCTGCAGGCGCGCTTCGACGTCGGCGATCGCCGCGGGCTCGAGCAGCTCGCGCAGCGATGACGTGCCGAGGAGCTCGCGCAGGAGGCGGCGGTCGAGCGACAGCGCGATCTCGCGGAACTCCTGCTGCTGCCGGTCGCCCTCCTCGAAGAAGTCGCCGATGAACTGCAGCACGAGCCCCGCCGCGAACGGCGACGGCGCCTCGGTGTCGACCACGGTGATCTCGATCGCGCCGGACGCGATCCCGCCGAGGAGCTCGCGCAGGTGCTCGAGGTCGGACCAGTCCTCGAGGACCTCGCGCAGCGTCTCGTACACGAGCGGGAAGTCGTCGTGCTTGCGCGCGACCTCGAGGAGGTCGGCGGCGCGCAGGCGCTGCAGCCAGAGCGGCGTGCGCCGCCCCGGTCCGAGCTTCGGGAGGAGGAGCGCGCGCTGCGCGTTCTCGCGGAACCGCGCCGTGAACAGCGCCGACCGCGAGAGCGGCGGGAAGAGGTGCTCCTCCAGGTTCGTCGGGTCGACACGGCGCACGAGGTCCGTCGCATCGCGCGTGTCCTGCGACGCGAGGCGGAAGTGGATCCCGTCGTCGGTGACGGAGATGTCGGAACACTGGCCGTCACGGCACAGCGCCTCTTGGAGCGCCATGGACCACGGTCGCAGGACCATCCGGCCAAAGGGCGCGTGCACGATGATCCGCCGGTCGCCGAGCTCGTCGCGGAACTGCTCGACGACGATGCGGCGCTCGCCCGGGAGCGCGCCCGCCTCGACCTGCGCGCGGATGTACCGGACGAGGTTGAACGCGGCGTTGTCGTCGAGCGCGTAGTCGGCGCGGAGCCGCTCGACGATCCCGGGATCGTCGAGGCTCGCGCGCACGTCCGTGAGCAGCCGCGCGACGCGCACGCCGGTCTCGTACTGGCGGCCGAAGGCGTCACCCTTCCAGAACGGGACGGTGGGGATGGCACCGGCCGCTTCGATCACCAGCACCTTCTGCGGCGTGATCTCGGTGACACGCCACGGCCGCGCGCCGAGGACGAACACGTCGCTCGGCCGCGTCTCCATGGCCATCTCCTCGTCGAGCTCGCCGAGCTTGGCGCCCGTGAGCGCGTGGTTCACGCTGAACTGCCCGCGGTCGGGGATCGTGCCGCCGGACACGAGCGCGAGCTGAGACGCGCCGGGCCGGCCGCGGATGACGCGCGCGGCCTTGTCCCAGACGATCCGCGGCCGGAGCTCGCCGAACTCCTCCGCCGGGTACTTGCCCGACATCATCGCGAGCACGCCATCGAAGTGGTCGCGCGAGAGCGCGCGGAACGGATACGACCGCCGCACGACCGCGTAGAGGTCGTCCACCGGCCATTCGTCGACGGCGGCCATGGCGACGACCTGCTGCGCGAGGACGTCGAGCGGGTCGTGCGGGATGCGCACGGGCTCGACGTCACCCTCGAGCATCCCCTTCGCGATCGCGGCGGATTCGACCAGGTCGCCGCGGAACTTCGGGATGATCCGGCCCTTCGAGGTCTGCCCCACGAGGTGGCCCGAACGGCCGACGCGCTGCAGGCCGCGCGCGATCCCGCGCGGCGACTCGACGCACACGACGAGGTCGACGGAGCCGATGTCGATGCCGAGCTCGAGCGATCCGGTCGCGACGACGCAGCGGAGCTCGCCGCGCTTGAGCGCGGCCTCGACGTCGAGGCGCTCCTCGCGCGACATCGACCCGTGATGCGCGCGGGCGACCTCTTCTTCTGCCAGGTCGTTCAGCACGCGCGTGAGGCGCTCCGCGGAGCGGCGGTTGTTCACGAAAAGGAGCGTGTTGCGATGCGCCTGCACGAGCTCGAGGAGGCGGGGCTCGATGCTCGACCACGCGTCGACCTCGCCGCCGAGCGCCTCGAAGTCCTCCACCGGGCACTCGACGAGCAGGTCCGTCGGCTTGCGTGATCCGGCGTCCACGACCTCGACGGGCCGCGCCTTGCCTCCCTCGTCACAGCCGACCAGGAAACGGCCGACCTCGTCGAGCGGGCGCACCGTGGCGGAGAGGCCGATGCGCTGGAACTCCGCGCCCGTGAGGTGCCGCAGGCGCTCGAGGGACAGCGCGAGGTGCGAGCCGCGCTTCGAGCCCGCGACCGCGTGGATCTCGTCCACGATCACGTGCTCGACCGTGCGGAGCATGTCGCGCGCGCGCGGCGACGTGAGCAGGAGGTAGAGCGATTCCGGCGTCGTGATGAGGATGTGCGGCGGCTTGCGGGTCATGCGGTGCCGCTCGTTCGCGACGGTGTCGCCGGTGCGGACCGCGGTGCGGATCTCCGGGAGCCCGATGCCGAGCTCGGTGGCGATCTCCGCGATACCGGCGAGCGGCTGATCGAGGTTGCGCTGGATGTCGTTGTTCAGCGCCTTCAGCGGCGAGACATAGAGGACCCGCACGCCATCCGTCGCAGGGGGCTCCGCCCCCTTGCACCCCCGCGTGCTCTCCCCACGGAACAGTCGGTCGAGGATCGCGAGGAAGGCCGCGAGCGTCTTGCCCGATCCCGTCGGCGCGGCGAGCAGCAGGTCACGGCCGGCCGCGACGACCGGCCAGGCGCGCTCCTGCGCCAGGGTGGGCGAGCCGTACGTCCGCTCGAACCACGTCGCGACCGCCGGATGCCGGAGTAGCGTCACACGTCAAGCCTATGACGCGCGCACGCCTCCGCTTCCCCCACGGCGAGCCGCTCGAATTCGACCTCGATCAGGTCGAGTCGTACGGCCCGGCGATCGGCGGATTCCGCGCGTGGCTCGGGGCGGTCTTCGCGTCGACCGAAGGGCGCTGGATCGTGCGGCTCACGGATGAGCGCGTCCTCGGGTTCGCGCGCGACGAGCTGAAGCGCGTGCGCGTGACGCCGCAGGGCATCAGCCTCGTGCTCGGCGGGGACGAACGGGCCATCGACGTGGACGAAGGCGAGGTGCGGAGCTACGGCCCGGAGCCGACCGATGTCCGCTCATGGCTCGGCCGGCTCGCGCACGGGAGCGGCGAGGCGTGGGTGCGTCTGAAAGATGGCTCGGAGATGCGCTTCCCGATCGGCGGCGGCCCGCACGTCACGTTCGTCGGATAGCGTTGTCCCCATGGAATGGCTGCTGTGGGCGGGTCTGCTGCTCCTGGTGATCGCGTGGCCTCTCCTGTTCGTCGCGATCGGTGCGATCCGTCGGAGCGGCATGGGTGCTCCGAAAGGCGAGTACCGCTCGAAGGAGCACGCCGAGCTGCAGGCGTGGAGTGATTCGCGAGACGTACGGGGCGGCGGACGCGGCTGGTAGAGGAGGACGGAACGATGTGCCGGAGCATCAAGACGCTGCGCAAGCGTGAGGTCGTCGCGGCGGACGAGGAGATCCGCGCCGCAGCCAAGCAGTTCGTACGCAAGATCTCGGGCATGCGCGAGCCCACGGCGCGCCACCAGGAAGCGTTCGAACGCGCGGTGGACGAGGTAGCGAACGCTTCCAAGCGCGTGCTGGATCGCATCAGTAGCGGTATGGCGGCGAAGGCCTAGCCGCAGCATCCCGCGCGGGCCATCATGTCGGTCGTGGGGAAGGGCGCGCTCTCCGCGGTCGTGCTCGCGCTCTCGCTCGCATCCGCGACGCCGGCAGACGCCGCGTTCCCGACAGAGGACCGCGTCCCGGCGCCGGGTCTCAAGTGCATCGAACGCGTGGCGATACCGCCGCTCGAGAACGTCACCGACGCGAGGTGGTCGCCCGACGGCGTGACGCTCGCCATGGTCCGGCTCGAGCGCAGGCCGTCGGCCACGAACCCGAGCGGCTACGTCGAGGACGAGGCCCTCGATCTCCTCGACATGCGCACGCAGCGGATGCGCTCGCTCGGCACGATCGAGTACGGACGGCCCCGGTGGTCCGAGAGCGGACGGTATCTCGCGTACTGGGGCGCGAAGGCCGACTTCCTCGAGATCATGGACAAGGGCGAGGTCATCGGGAAGCTCATCCCGAGCATGCCCGAGTTCGTCTGGGCCGGTGACACGCTCCTCTACGTCCAGGGGAGCACCATCCGCGTCTGGAACGGCGGCCGCACGCCCGGGACGGTGGCGAAGATCCCCGACACCTACGTGCCGCACTACCCGCGCGACGACTGGAACTGGAGCGGCGACGGCTCGCGCTTCACGCTGACGCGCTACGACCCCGCGGAGCCCGAGCCGGAGCGCTTCGTCGGATCGACGCAGACCGGCGACGTCGCGACGATCGACCTGCCGGGCGCGACGTTCACCGAGTGGGCACCGAGCGGCACGATCCTGCTGGTCAGGTACCCGACGAAGCTCGAGGTCCGCGACCTGGCGGCCGGTTCGACGGCATCGATCGCGATCTCGCGCGGCGCGGTGCACTCGTGGGGCCCCGACGGCAGGACGCTCTTCGTGCGCACGCCTCGCCCGACCGTCGCGGCGGGCGACGTCTACGAGGACGTGAAGGCCGTGTGGCCTTCGGCCGGTGCGACGGCGATCCTGCCGAACGTCTTCGGGATCCGTGGGTTCAGCCCGGACGGCCGGTACTTCGGCGGCACCGTGCGCACGGACCGCTTCGACAGCCGTCTCGAGGTCTTCCGCTGCTACGAGATCGTCCGGGGCGACCCGTCCGTGGAGGCGGTCCCCGTGGCCGCGCGGTATTCGAAGATCGACGGCGGGACGGCGCGGCTCATCCGACCCGTCTCCGGCGGGATCTCGCAGTTCGTGCACATCGCACACACGGGCGTCGACATCGCGGCGCCGTTCGGCTCTCCGATCGTGGCCGCCGAGGCCGGCCTGGTGACGAAGGCTGCGTGGAAGGACGATGGCGGCTTTCATGTCTGCGTGCAGCACGCTGGCGGTCTGGAGACCTGCTACTACCACACCAGCACGTTCTTGGTGACGGTGGGCCAGCGTGTCGTGCGCGGTCAGGCGATCGCGCTGGTGGGCATGTCCGGAACGACGACCGGTCCCCATGTCCACTGGGAGGCCAAGCTGGACGGGAAGATCATCGACCCGCTCCTGCGCTGACCGCGCTGGCACGATCGTTGCGCCGGGTCGCGGCGTGAGGGACCGCGAGCGATACCCCGAGATCGACGGGAAGCCGACGCTCACCAAGGTCCGGGAAGCGTCCAAGCTGTGCACCGCGTGCGACCTGCACGCGCGCGCGACGCAGACCGTGTTCGGCGAGGGCGCGCGCGAGTCGCAGGTGGTGTTCGTGGGGGAGCAGCCCGGGGACAAAGAGGACCTGATGGGCCACCCGTTCGTCGGACCCGCGGGCCGCGTCCTCGACGAGGCGCTCGAGACGGCGGGCATCGACCGGAGGACGGTCTACGTCACGAACGTCGTGAAGCACTTCAAGTGGCGGCCGCGCGGCAAGCGGCGCCTGCACGAGAAGCCGAACGCGGTCGAGATCACCGCATGCCGCTTCTGGCTCGACCTCGAGCTGCAGATCGTGAAGCCGGAGGTGGTCGTCTGCCTCGGCGCGACCGCGGCGCAGGCGCTCCTCGGGCGAGCGTTCCGTGTCACGCGCGACCGCGGCGTGTTCGTGGACTCGCCGATCGCGCCCCACGTCATCGCGACGATCCATCCGTCGGCGATCCTGCGCGCGCCCGACGACGAGACGCGCGCCGACGAGATGAAGCGGTTCATCGCCGACCTGCGAAAGGTCGCCCGGGTCATCGCGCAGCTCGAGCCCGCGCGGGCCTGAGCTTGGTCGTCCTTCGGGGACTCGGTGGGGAACGCCGGTCGTCTCCGGCAGCCCGCCCCGCGTTCCTTGCCGCGTACTCGGAGCTCGTCCTGTGGGTGATCCTCGTCGTCGGCGCGACGTGGGTGACGGTCGGCTCGATCCTCCGCTCCAAGGAGGTCGTGCTCTTCAGCGGCGGCAAGATCGGGCCGCAGGTCGCGTTCATCGTGTTCATGGCGGCGGTCGTTGCCGCTCAGCTCGGCATCGCCTTCGCGCTGCAGCAGCGCACGAGATGGCTGCGCATCGTCGGCGTCCTGAGCTCAGGAGCGCTCGCGCTCCTCGGTTCCCTGATCGTCGCCGGGCTCGTCGTCGGGATCGTCCAGGCCGCCCTGCGCGGCTTTTCGGGCTACGAGAGCGAGTTCGCGGACGCGATCGGGATGGTCATCTTCATCCCGTTCGTCGGCTGGCTCGCCTTCCTGAACGGCCGCTCCGCGCTGCGCACGATCGCGGAATTGCGCGGGAGCCGCGCAGCCTAGATCAGCCCGCGGCGAGATCCTCCTCGCCCTGCATGACGAACGTGACCGCCAGCGCCGCCGCCGAGATCCCGCCGAGGATCAGCCACGCCCACGAGAAGCCCCACGTCTGGATCGCGTAGCCCATCGCGGGCGCCCCGATCAGCGTGCCCAGCAGTCCGCCGAGCGCGGTGAGCCCCTGCGCCGCGCTCGGCGCGCTCGGCAGCGACGCTGCGCCCGTGTTGAACACCGCGGAATATGGGATCCCGACGCCGAAGCCCATCGTGATCACCCCGGCGATCGCGGCGGCGAGGGGACGGCCGGGGAGGGCGACGAGCGCCACGCCGATGAGGATCGTGAGCTGGGCGACGCGCATGACGAGGACCGAGCGAACGTGCTCGCGCGCTATGAGGAGCCCGCCGATCGGACGCGCGACCACGGCGACGACGAGCAGGATCGAGCCGAGCAGGCCGCTCGCTTCGAGCGGGAGCGCGAACTCGCGCAGCAGGAACGTCGTGATCCACGTCGCGGCCGCGAAGACCAGGCCGAAGCCGGCCGCGTGCTGCACGAGCGTCCACCAGCAGTTGAGACACCGGGCCGCGTCGAGCATCGTCCCCGGCCGCGCCATCCGGCTGACGGGCGTCACCCAGAGCCAGGCGACGAGGACGATCGCGATCAGGACGCTCGTCGCCGCGAACGCTCCGCGCCAATCCCACAGCAGCGCCAGGGGCGGCATCCCCCAGAGGCCGATGGCGCTCCCCAGCGGGTAGCCCGCGCCGTAGAGGCCCTGGCCGAAGTGCGGCCGCGCATCGCCGTAGCGGCGCTGGATGTAGCGGATGCCGGCGAGGAACGCGAAGCCCGCCCCGACGCCGCCGATCGCCTTCGCCAGGAGCAGTAGCTCGTACGACGGCGCCAGCGCCGAGGCGAGGTTCCCGGCGAGGGTCAGGGCCATCCCGAACGTCACGGCACCGCGGGCGGGGTAGCGGTCCGCGAGGTCGCCGATGGCCAGCATCGTCGCCGCGGCCGCGAGGAAGATCGCGGTCGAGATGAGCCCGGCCTGCACGTCCGAGAGCGCGAATTCGCGGCTGATGAGAGGCAGGACGGGCCCGTGGGCCGCATACGTGTAGCCGATGGCGGTCGCGGTGGCGGTGGCCAGCGCGACATCGCGACGGAGGTCACCCACGGAGCCGCAAGCGTCGCATGCCGCTTGACGGGCCGCTCAGGTCGTGGCCGGCCCTGTGTTGTAATCATAACGGAAGGCAACAGCCGTCGGCTCTTGCGCTAGAGCTTATGGCGATGTAATACGGCTTGCAGAAGAGCGCGGGAGGGCGACGTGGCAGAGCGTGACGAGATCAAGGCCTGGCTGGGAGGGCGCATCCCCGCGGACTGGGACGTGACCGTCGAGGACATCCAGATGGACGAGCACGAGGTGCTGGTGACGGTCGAGCTGAAGGACGTCGAGGGCGTCGAGGGTGACCTGGACGTGGCGCGGCTGGGGCGGATCCAGCAATTCCGCGCCGATACGCGTGACCCGCGGATCGCGATCGCACGGGAAGCGCAGCGGAAGTTCGGACGCGTCTTCTCATGGGCGGCGCGGTGCGGCGAGGTGAAGCAGCTCTTCACGCACCTGGCGCTCCCGGTCATGACGCGCCTGCGTCTCGCTGAGCGCGAAGTGCTCGATTCGCTCGTGGATGCGGGCATCGCGCGCAGCCGCGCGCACGCGCTCGCGTGGTGCGTCGCGCTCGTGCGCCAGCACCAGGCCGACTGGTTCAACGAGCTGAAGCAGGCCATGGAAGGCGTCGCCCGCGTCCGCGCGCAGGGTCCGCGCCTGAACTAGATGAGCGGGATCCCGCTCGCGCAGCGTCCCGCGGAGGACGCGAGCGAGCTCCTCGACGCGTACTCGCGCGCGGTCATGGCGGTCGTCGACCGCGTCGCGCCGTCCGTCGTCCAGGTCGTGGACGGGCGCGGCGGCGGGAGCGGCGTCGTCATCACGCCCGACGGCTACGTCCTCACGAACGCCCACGTCGTCGAGCGCTCCGAGGCACCGCGCATCGGGCTGCGCGACGGGCGGATCGTCGAGGGCCGCGTGGTGGGCCGCGATCCCTCGAGCGACCTCGCGCTGCTGCGCATCGCGTGCGACGGCCTCGTGGCGGCGGAGCTCGGCGACTCCGACGCGCTGCGCGTCGGCCAGCTCGTGATCGCGATCGGCAACCCGCTCGGGTTCCAATCCACGGTGACGACCGGCGTGGTCAGCGCGCTGGGGCGATCGCTGAGCGGCCGCGACGGCCGACCCATCGAGAACGTCATCCAGACGGATGCCGCGCTCAATCCCGGGAACTCCGGCGGACCGCTCGTCGACACGCGCGGACGCGTCATCGGCGTGAACACCGCGGTGATCGCGGCCGCGCAGGGTATCTGCTTCGCGATCCCGTCGAACACGGCGAGCGCCGTCGTGGCCGCGCTCATCCGGGACGGACGAGTACGCCGCGCGCGGATCGGGATCTCCGCCGCGCCGACCCCGATCGGCCGCGGCCTCGCCGCGCACCTCGCGCTGCCCGCATCGGAGGGCGTCCGCGTCGTCGAGGTCGCGCCAGGGTCGCCTGCCGCGCGGGCCGGCCTGCGCGCCGGTGACATCCTCGTCTTCCTCGACGGCGCCGCGGTGCCGTCGCTCTCGGCGCTGCAGCGTCTCCTGTCCGCGGAACGTGTCGGACGGCCGCTCCCGGCGCTGGTCATCCGGCGTGGCGAGCGTCTCGAGCTGGCGATCGTCGCCGAGGAGGCCTGATCGAGCGGCCGGGCGGGGCCCGTGCGACGATATCGGGCATGGGCACGATCACCGGCGAGCGGTTCGAGCGCGGCGT
>Ga0137369_10001835_pt1 | contig 21426 bp, 18 predicted proteins | sample SagtaG_12_FD_104918 | JGI IMG/M metagenome (GOLD analysis project Ga0137369, IMG submission 104918) | Vadose zone soil microbial communities from Sagehorn Ranch, Mendocino, California, USA - Sage1_L_113_16 metaG | ecosystem: Environmental > Terrestrial > Soil > Vadose zone | place: USA... | reverse complement strand
CGCCCGGATCAACGCGGTCAACATTGGCAATCCTGATACACGCCCAATCCAAGTCGAGATGGTGTTTCTCGACGAAACGGGCAACGTCGTTGGACGCGACATGAAGATTGTGATGCCGCGTCATGCCGTCTTCTTCGACGTCTCTTTCGACCCAGGCCGGGAAGAAAACCGCATTGAGATGCGCGCCGTCGTCGTCGCCCTTGGCGGTCCTGATACCAGGAACCTCAAGACGACCGTGGAGACCTTCGATGCCGAGACCGGCAGGAACACGATTTTTATCGACAATCCCGATATCTGACTGTCTTCCTTAGCTGCTTTTTGTTGAGCAACATGAGCCCTTGCACGCTTCGGCCCTGGGCCCAAGCATGGCACTCGCACGCCTCCCACAGGCAATGTTCTTCGGGGCGGCGGCTGTTTAAAAATATCTTGCGCAGTCGTGGCGGGTTCCAAGCGGGATTTCCGCTTTAGGAGATGGAAACATATCTGTTCACGAACAAGACGGACGGACCGGACGGATGTCACAACCTGGAAAAATAAAATTATGAAAACGCAAAGCACTTTATTAATGCTCATCGTCTCTCCTGCCGGCGTTTCTCTCGCTCGGCCTGACCAAGGCTCAAAACAGGATCTGGCAGGTCAAACCACAAGGTGAAAGGAAAACTGTTATGAAACATCCAGTTGAACTCATAAAAACAATTGCTCCGCTCAAGAACTCGCCTCACCGCTCGCTTCGGTGGCGCAGTTTTCTTCCTATCCCGCTTGCCCTCGTTCTGGCGTGCTTTGCCCTTTCGCAAAAAGCGCAAGGGGTTGTCCCGGCGCCGGACGGAGGCTACCCTAGACACAACACGGCAGAGGGGCAAGACGCTCTTTTTAGCCTCGCCAGCGGTACAAACAATACGGCAGTTGGCTGGTCTTCACTTAAGACACTTACCACTGGCCAGTACAACACGGCCATTGGGTCTGGAGCGCTCTCTGTTAACACGGCCGACTTCAACACCGCCACCGGTGCCGCGGCTCTTTGGCGCAACACCAGTGGTGCCGGTAACACTGCCAATGGCTTCGCAGCGCTTTTCAGCAACACCAGCGGCAACACCAACACGGCCGTCGGTTTTGAAGCGCTCCTTAGTAACACCGAAGGCGACTATAACACGGCCAGCGGTTATCTTGCGCTCTACAGCAACACCACCGGCGGCGGCAACACTGCCTATGGTTTTTCTGCGCTGCCGAACAACAGCACCGGCGACCACAACACTGCCGTGGGCATTAATGCTGGCAACCTCGTGTTCACGGCCAATAACGTCATTGCCATCGGCACTCCAGGTGGAAACGTGAGCGACAGCTGCTACATCGGTAACATTTGGAATCGACCCGGCGGATCGCAAGCCGTCTATGTGAATGCCGATGGCAAACTCGGGGCGCAAGTGTCTTCGCTGCGTTTTAAGGACCAGATCAAGCCCCTCGGTGAAGCCAGCGAAGTAATCTACGGACTGAGGCCAGTGAGTTTCCGCTACAAGCCAGAGATTGAGCCAACGCGTCCACTCAGCTTTGGACTCATTGCTGAGGAAGTAGACAAGATGAATCCGGACCTGGTGGTGCGCGACAACGAAGGAAAACCCTTCACCGTGCGCTACGAGCAGATCAACGCGATGTTGCTCAACGAATTCCTCAAAGAGCATAAAACAGTTCAGGAGCTGAAAGCGACGGTCGCGCAACAGAAGCAGCAAATTGACGCTCTTACTGCAGGTCTTCAGAAAGTGAACGCGCAGATCGAGATGAGTAAGGTCGCCGCATACGCCGCGCGCTCTAATCAGTAAAAACTGTTTCTGAAACGCAAAACAACGAAAGGAAACCAAATATGAAGAATCAAAACACCGTATTCACAATAATCTTGCTTGCTTCCTTCGGGTTGTTGCTCCGGGCGCAAGCAGTCGTTCCGCCGCCGGACGGAGGCTATCCCGGACGCAACACCGCAGAGGGAACTGACGCCCCTTTTGGCCTCACCAGCGGTACAAACAATACGGCAGTCGGCTGGTTTTCACTTAAGACCCTTACGACTGGCCAGTACAACACGGCCGTGGGGGCCGGGGCGCTCTCTGTTAACACGGCGAACCTCAACACGGCCACCGGCGCCGCGGCGCTTTGGCACAACACCAGTGGTCGCGAAAACACAGCAAAAGGCGCGCTAGCGCTTTTTAGTAACATCACCGGTAGCGAGAACACGGCAAATGGCGCGTTCGCGCTCTTTGGCAACACCGCAGGGTTCTTCAACGTGGCCAACGGGCATAGTGCGCTCTATTCGAATACGAGCGGCAGCTTCAACACGGCCAACGGTAATAGTACGCTCTATTCCAACACGGACGGCCACGGCAACACGGCAAACGGTAATAGTGGGCTCTATTCCAACACCACCGGCGACAACAACACGGCCAATGGTTTGCGAGCGCTCCTTCACAATACTACCGGCAGCATCAACACGGCCAATGGCGTTAACGCACTTCAGAACAACACCATCGGAGGCGCCAATACGGCAAGCGGTTATCAGGCGCTATTTAACAACACCGCCGGTAACTTCAACATCGCCCTAGGCTATTTCGCCGGTTCCAACGTTACGGGCGACAACAATATTGATGTTGGAAACAATGGATTGGCAGCCGACTCCGAGACCATTCGCATCGGCATACAAGGGCTTCATGGCGCCACATTTATTGCCGGCATCCGCGGGGCAACTGTTGCAAACGGTGCAACAGTTGTCGCAGGTACCGATGGTCATCTTGGCACGATGACGTCCTCCCGGCGTTTTAAAGAGGAGATCAAGCCGATGGACAAGGCGAGCGAAGCGGTCCTCGCACTCAAACCGGTCACATTCCGCTATAAAAGGCAGCTTGATCCCAACAGAATCCCGCAGTTCGGCCTCGTGGCTGAAGAAGTGGAAAAGGTGAACCCCGATCTCGTCGCTTGCGACGCCAAAGGCGAGGTTTCCACAGTGCGCTATGAAGCGGTGAACGCGATGCTACTCAACGAATTCCTTAAAGAGCATCGTAAGGTTGAAGGACAAGGCCGCAAGGTTCGGGAACAAGACGCAACGATCACACGGCTGACATCTAAAGCTGAAAAGCAGGAAGCGATCATTGGCGAGTTACGCAACGAGATGAAAACTCTCACCGCCCAATTCAAAGAGCAGACCGCTCAGATCCAGAAGGTGAGTGCCCAGGTGGAGATGAGCAAATTCGCAACAGGACGAATCCGCGGTGGCGGACCCCCGCGACAAGTGATGCTCAACAATCCGTGACATTATTTCTCTGCCAAAGAATGCCCAAAACACAATGAAAGGAAAATTCAGTTCATGAAAAATCGAAACACCATAATCATCTGTACAACGATTCTGTTAGTGTTCTCCTGCTTTGGACTCTTGCCAAAAGCGGAGGCAGTCGTTCCAGCGCCGGACGGGGGCTACCCTGGACACAACACGGCAGAGGGGCAAAACGCTCTTTTTAGCCTCACCATTGGCACAAACAATACGGCACTCGGTTGGCTTTCACTTAAGACCCTTACCACTGGCCACTACAACACGGCCATTGGGGCCGGGGCGCTCTCTGTTAATACGGCGGACTTTAATACGGCCACCGGCGCCGCGGCGCTTTGGAGCAACACTAGTGGCGCCGCTAACACGGCCAATGGCTTCGCAGCGCTTTTTAGCAACACCAGCGGCGACGCCAACACGGCCGTCGGTTTTGGAGCGCTCCAGAACAACAACGGCCTTGCCAACACAGCTATCGGGGTTAGCGCGCTCAGAAACAGCACCACCGGCTCCTTCAACGTGGCGTTGGGTAATGGTGCCGGCTTCAACGTCTCTACGGCCGATAACGTTATTGCTATCGGCGCCGGTGGCGAAAACGCGCCCAACAGTTGCTACATCGGCAACATTTTTGGCGTGACCTCTTCCGGAGCACCCGCCGTCTACGTCAACACATTCGGCAGGCTTGGCACGCTTGTCTCCTCCCGGCGGTTTAAACAGGAAGTTAAGCCCATGGACAAAGCGAGCGAAGCGATTCTCGCCCTCAAGCCGGTCACCTTCCGCTACAAGGAGGAGATTGATCCCGCGCGCAGCCCGCAGTTTGGACTTGTGGCTGAGGATGTGGAAAAGGTCAATCCCGATCTCGTGGTCCGTGACGCTGAACGCAAAGTCAACACGGTGCGCTACGACGCGGTGAACGCGATGCTGCTCAACGAATTCCTCAAAGAGCACAAGAAGGTGCAGGACCTGGAAGCCACCGTCGCACGGCAACAGAAAGCAATGGAAGTGCTCACAGTCCAGTTCAAAGAGCAGGCCGCGCAAATCCAAAAGCTGAGCGCAGAGATTGAGATCAGCAAATTCGCCACGGGACGAATCCGCCGTGGCGGAGTCTCTCCGAAGGTGGCGCGCAATAGTCCATAAAACGGTTTCTGAAAAGCAAAACAACGAAAGGAAAGTTAGTTTATGGAAAATCTGGACACGGTAACGCCAATCATAAACGTCTCTGCTTCTCCTTCCTTGGCTTGGGCGCATTGTGGCCGCGGCCGTGGGGGCATGGCGAGGCCTCAGAGACAGTCAAAAGAAAAGAAAGGAAATTACAGTTTATGAAAAATCGAGACACCATACTTACAGGGATTCTGCTGGCCTTTGCCTGGCTTGCGCTTTTGCCGCTGGCGCAGGCAGTCATCCCGGCCCCGGACGGCGGCTATCTCGGTGGCAACACTGCAGAAGGCCAAAACGCGCTTTTGAGCCTAAACGTCAACGCCGGGAGTCACAACACAGCTGTTGGTTGGTTTTCACTCAAGAGCAACGTAGAAGGAGGGTTCAACACGGCTGTCGGCTCCGGCACACTCTTCCGCAACACTGGGGACGCAAATACGGCCATTGGTGGGGCGGCGCTCTTTAGCAACACCAGCGCGTCCCACAACACGGCAGTCGGCTTTTTGGCCCTCTTTCATAATATAGACGGAGGCTCCAACACCGCGATCGGTGACAGTGCCCTCTTCAGCAACACGAATGGCGAATTCAATACTGCCACGGGTTATCAAGCACTCTATGCCAACACCTTCGGCATCGAGAATACGGCCAACGGTTTTCGAGCGCTCTATAACAATACCACCGGCAACGACAACACGGCGAATGGGGTTAGCGCGCTATATAACAACACCATCGGCGGCGGCAACACGGCTAATGGTCGAGACGCACTCTATCACAACATCACTGGGTCCGGCAACACTGCCAACGGGATTTTGGCGCTGTTTAGCAACACGGAAGGCAACGCCAACGCTGCCAACGGCTCTCAGGCGCTCGCATTCAACACTATCGGTGGCGGGAATACGGCAGATGGTTATCAAGCGCTCTATAGCAACACCACCGGCGGCAACAACACGGCCACTGGTCTCGAAGCGCTTTATAGCAACACCACCGGCGAGGGCAACACGGCCAACGGTCGCACCGCCCTCCGTAGCAACACGACGGGCGGGTTCAACACGGCCATCGGTCGAAGCGCGCTCGCTGACAACACCGGCGGCGAGAGTAATATCGCATTGGGCTATCTCTCCGGAGGCAATCTCACCACGGGCGATAACAATATTGATATAGGCAACCTTGGTTTTCCTGGCGAGTCGGGCACGATCCGCATCGGGTCGGATGGCACTCAGACAAGAACCTTCATCGCCGGGATCAGTGGGGCAACCGCCTCTGGCGGAGTGACGGTTTTTGTCAATGCATCCGGCCAGCTTGGCACGTTGACTTCCTCCAGACGTTTTAAGGACCAGATCAAGCCCATGGACAAAGCAAGCGAAGCGCTCTTCGCCCTCAACCCGGTCAGCTTCCGATACAAAAAGGAGATTGATCCTGAGGGCGTCCCGCAATTTGGCCTAGTGGCCGAGGAAGTGCACAAGGTAAATCCGGACCTGGTCATCCTTGATGAACAAGGCAAGCCGTTCACGGTTCGCTACGAGCAAATCAACGCGATGTTGCTAAACGAGTTCCTCAAAGAACATCGCAAAGTCGAGGCACAGAACCGCAGGCTTCAAGAACAAGGAATGACCATCGCAGAGCTAAAGTCGAGCATCGCGCAACAGGAGAAGGCAACGAAAGCTGTGATTGCACAGCTCAAAGAACAGGCCACGCGAATCCAGAAAGTGAGCGCGCAGATTCAGATTAGCAAGTTCGCCACAGGACGAATCCGCCGTGGCGGACCCGCACCACAAGTGGTTCTCAACAATCCGTAAAATTATTTCTCCGCCGAAGAATGCCAAAACAATGAAAGGAAATGAAATCATGAAAAATCGAAACAGGATATTTGCCGCGATTCTGGCCGTGCCGGCCTGCCTTACGTTTTTGCCGGTAGCGCACGCAGTGGTCCCAGCGCCAGACGGCGGCTACCCCGGGCAAAACACGGCGGAGGGCCAAAGTGCTCTTTTGCATCTCGCTGGCGGCACTTACAACACGGCCCTTGGCTGGGCTTCACTCGGTTTCAACGTCACCGCCAACTACAACACTGGCGTCGGCGCAGCCGCGCTTCTTAAGAACACCGCTGACGGAAATACGGCCGTTGGCGCTGGAGCGCTTCTGAACAACACCACCGGATTCAACAACACGGCCAACGGTGCTTTTGCGCTCTTTAACAACGCCACCGGCAGCAACAATACGGCCACCGGTGAGAGAGCGCTCGCTGGCAACACCACCGGCTTCAACAACACGGCCAATGGTGCTTTTGCGCTCGATGAAAACACGACCGGCAGCGAGAACACGGCCACCGGCAACCACGCCCTCGGTGTGAATACCGAGGGCGCGGACAACACGGCCATCGGCAGTGCGGCGCTCGGCTTTAACAGCATTGGCGACAGCAACACGGCCGTCGGCAGGGGGGCGCTGTTCAGCAACAACACCGGTAACAACAACACGGCCGTCGGCCGGTCCGCATTGGCACTAAATCAAGAGGGCGGCTCAAACACAGCCGTCGGTTATCATGCGCTCTTGCACAGCAACAGCACCGGGCTTTTGGGCGGCGGTAACACGGCTGTCGGCAATAATGCGCTTGAAGCCAGCACCAGCGGTGTCCAGAACACCGCTGTCGGGAATACTGCGCTCTTTAACAACACTACCGGCACCTCCAACATCGCTGTGGGGTTGCTGGCTGGCAACAATGTCACCACAGCCAACAACGTGATCTGTATCGGCGCTCCCGGTCAAAACGTCGCCAACAGCTGCTATATCGGCAACATTTTCGGCGAACCGGGCGGAGCGCAAGCCGTGTTTGTTAATTCAGAAGGCAAACTCGGGGCCCAGGTATCTTCACGGCGCTTCAAGGACGAGATCAAACCGGTCGACCAAGTCAGCGAAGCGATCTATGGCCTGAGGCCGGTAAGCTTCCGCTACAAGTCTGAGATCGAACCGGCGCGTCCACTCGCCTTTGGTCTCATTGCTGAGGAAGTACAAAAGATAAACCCCGATCTGGTGACTCGCGACAAAGACGGCAAGCCATTGAGCGTGCGTTACGACCAAGTAAACGCGATGTTGCTCAATGAGTTCCTCAAAGAGCATCGCACAGTGCAAGAACTAAAGTGTGCTGCCGCAAAGCAGGAAAAAACGATGGCGCGCCAGCAGAAGCAAATTGAAGGACTGGCATCGGATCTTCGCAAAGTGGGCGCACAGCTGGACCTGCAAAAGCCAAGAGCCCGGATGATTGTCAAATATTAGATGATTTGTAGGGCGTCCGCCGCGGCGGACGCCGGCAGAAAAAACAATGAAAGGAAACCAAATCATGAAAAATCGGCACACCATATTGACAATAATTCTGCTCGCCTGCTTTGGGTTATTGCCCCGAGCTCTAGCCGTTGTTCCAGCGCCGGATGGTGGCTATCCCGGGCAGAACACGGCGGAGGGCCAAAGTGCTCTTTTGCATCTCGCTGGCGGCACTTACAACACGGGCCTTGGCTGGGCTTCACTCGGTTTCAACGTCACCGGCAACTACAACACTGGCGTCGGCGCAGCGGCGCTTCTATTGAACACCGGAAGCCAAAATACGGCCGTTGGCGCGGCGGCGCTTTTATCCAATACCAGCGGCTTCGCCAACACCGCTGTTGGTGTTGACGCGCTTTTACGCAACACCGGCGGCGGCTTGTTCGGGGGCAGCTTCAATACCGCTGTCGGTGCCCATTCGCTCGAAAGCAATACCACCGGCTTCGACAACACGGCCATCGGTGGCAGCGCGCTCCTTCACAACACCGAAGGCAGCGGCAATACGGCCGCCGGTCGTGGCACGCTTATTAACAACACCACCGGCAACTACAACACGGCCTACGGAACGTTGGCGCTCAGCGAGAATACCGAAGGCGAGAGGAACACGGCCGTGGGAATCAATGCGCTCTTTTCCAACATGGCGAGCTTCAACATCGCCTTCGGTGAATCTGCGCTCGAGGACAACACCGGCGGGGGCTGGAACACGGCCATCGGTAATTTTGCGCTCGGGAACAACACGATCGGAAACTTGAACACGGCCGTCGGTTTTGCAGCCGGATTCAACATTACTGGCACCGGCAATATCTGCATCGGCGCGGGCATCGATGGGGCGTCTGGGGTAAACGACACCACATGGATCGACAATGTTTATGCTTCTGTTGCCAATACTCGGGCGGTTTACGTCAATGTCGACAACAAGATCGGGACGCTTTCCTCCTCGCGGCGTTACAAGGATGAGATCAGGCCGATGGCGAAGGCCAGCGAGGCGATCCTCGCGCTCAGGCCGGTCAGTTTTCGCTACAAGAAAGAGGTTGATCCGGCGCGCTCGCTTTCGTTTGGCCTGATCGCCGAGGAAGTGGCCCAAGTCGATCCCGACCTTGTGACCCCAGACCAGGATGGCAGACCTGAAACGGTGCGCTACGAAGCCATCAACGCGATGTTGCTCAATGAATTCCTCAAAGAGCATCGCAAGAACGAGGAACAGGCAGAGACCATCGCAGATTTAAAATCGGCGATGGCGCAACAGCGAGAGGATTTCGAGGCAACAAAAGCGCAGCAACAAAAGCAAATCGAAGCCCTCACTGCGGGGCTGCACAAAGTGAGCGCGCAGAATCAGATGAGCAAAGTCGCCGCACACGTCGCGCGCGATAATCAGTAAAACCATTTCTGCGACGCAAAACCATGAAAGGAAATTAAATTATGAAAGCTCGAAACACGATATTCGGAGCAATTCTATGCATGCTGGCTGGCCTTGCACTTTTGCCAAGAGCGCAAGCCGTGGTGCCGGCGCCGGACGGATTTTATCCCGGTTTCAACACGGCCGAAGGGCAAAACGCCCTTTTTAGTCTCGATATCAACAATGGGTTTGCGAACACAGCAGTCGGTTGGTCGGCGCTGCGGAGCAACGTAGTGGGCGATTTCAACACTGCTAACGGCGCAGGATCGCTGCTTTTTAACACCGGAGAGAATAATACGGCGTTTGGCGCGGCGGCGCTTTTATTCAACACGACCGGCGCTGCGAACACAGCCGTTGGAGCCGCCGCCCTTTTAAACAACACAGATGGCGTCGATAACAACGCCGTCGGTGTTAACGCACTTTCCGCCAATACGATTGGTGACTTCAACAACGCCCATGGCAATAACGCGCTTTTGAATAATGTAAACGGTAACGCAAATAATGCGTTCGGTGATTTGGCTCTCGTCAGCAACGTGTCAGGCTCCGCTAACACAGCCATCGGTGACAACGCGCTCCTTAGCTGCACGGGTGATTCTAACGTGGCTGTGGGTCACGGAGCTGGGAGTGTCATTACCACCGGCAACAACATTATTGCAATTGGTGCTGGCGTGTCTGGTGTCTCCACTCAGTTTGGCGAGGTGGATGACAGCTGCTATATCGGCAACATTTACGGCGCGGTGATTTCGGATAACGCCGCCTTTGTGTTCGTCGATGCCGATGGAAAGGTAGGCACCGGGGCCGTCGATGCCAAGGGAAACAAGGTGACTCTACCGAGTCCCCAAGCCATGCTCAATGAATTCCTCAAAGGGCAAAAGAGGCTCGCGGAATTGGAAGCCACCGTAGCGCAGCAAGCGCAAGCGATGGAGGTCCTCATGGGCCAACTCAAAGAGCAGGCTGCGCAAATTCAAAAAGTGAGCGCCAAAGTTGAGATGAAAAATTCAGCGCCGCACTTGGCACTAAAGTGATCAGTAGAGGCTTGCGATGATGTCCGGTGAAGCAGCGGTTTCCTTAGAGCAAATCCATTTGAGCGTTTTCCGGCGTTGGCTCAGCAAAACGGACGCCGACGCCGATGAGGCGCACCGGTTTCCCGGTGCGCGCGAACGCTTCCGCTAAGAGCGAGCGGAAAGTTTCCAGCGTCGGCGCAAGTCCCGCGCGCTCGGCAGTGGTGCGCGTGAAATCGTTGAACTTCAATTTCACGAAAATCTTTGTGATCTCACGCGTTGATTCTTTTTGCGCCAGATCAGCCATCACATCCTGGAAGAGTTCTTCGAGTTTTTCTTCGCATTGCTCCAGCGTGACGAGATCGACAGCGAACGTTTCCTCCGTGCTCAGCGATTTGCGCGGACGATCGGGTTCGACCGGCCGATCATCGATGCCGCGGCAAAGGTCGTGGAGCTCAAGGCCAAATTTGGCGAATACATTAACAAGCTCAGGCCGCGAGAATCGCTGGAGTTCGCCACAGGTTTTGACGCCGAGTTCTTCGAGTTTTCGTTCGTTCTTCTCGCCGATTCCCCAGATTTTGCGCACGGGCAGGTCTTTCATGAAATCCGCGACTTGTTCCGGCTTCACTTCGAACTGGCCGTTCGGCTTGTTAATTTCGCTCGCGATTTTCGCGATGAGCTTGTTCGGACCGATCCCCGCGGAAGATGTGAGTTTCGTCGTGCGAAAAATTGCGATGCGGATTTCCTGCGCGAGCGCTGCCGGCGCGCTCGGGTGAGAGGTGACATCAAGATAAGCTTCGTCGAGCGACAGCGGTTCGATGATCGAAGTGAATTGGTAAAGAATTCCGCGGATAATCGCCGCTTCGCGCCGGTAAACATCGAACCGCGTCGGCAGCACAATCAAGTTGGGGCAGCGTTGCAGCGCCATGAACGTCGGCATGGCTGAGCGGACACCGAACTTGCGCGCCTCGTAATTGCAGGTGGTCAAAACGCCGCGTCGCTCGCGTGCGCCGCCCACGCCGACAGGTTTGCCCCGCAGCGAAGGCCGATCCCGCACCTCGATCGCTGCGTAAAAGCAGTCCATATCGAGGTGGATGATCGCTCGTGCTTTCTGTTCGTTTTGCACGTGGAAATTTCGCACACCGCGAGCCATAGACCATCGGGCGTTTTCTGGCGTGATTTGAAATTTCTCGCTTTGCAATCAGGCTTCTCTTTCGATATTAACCACGTAACTTTCTCCTAAAATGGATACTTCTACTTCCGTTGGCACCCACCATGAACCGCACGCGCACGACGCGGCGCACGAACATCACGAGCTCGGATGGTGGCGAAAATATATTTTCTCGACCGACCACAAAGTGATCGGAATTCAATATGGCCTCTGTGGCCTCACATTTCTGTTCCTCGGGTTTTGCCTAATGATGCTGATGCGCTGGCAACTGGCTTATCCTGGCCAGGCACTGCCGGTGATCGGCAAATGGCTGCCACACATCTTCGGCCCGGGCTCCATGCCCGACGGGAAAATGACGCCCGATTTCTACAACTCGTTAGGGGCGATGCATGGCACGATCATGATTTTCGCCGGCGTCGTGCCGCTTGCCTTTGCGGCGTTCGGCAATTTCGTCGTGCCGCTGCAAATCGGCGCACCCGACATGACATTTCCCAAGGTCAATGCGGCGAGTTTTTGGGCCTTTGCAGTAGGCGGCGTGATTATGTTGATCAGTTTCTTCGTGCCGGGTGGATCAGCTAAGAGCGGCTGGACGTCATATACGCCGTTGGCCAATATCTCCGATACGGGTCCCGGTCATAATCCCGTATTCAATGGGCAGACACTCTGGTTGATCGGATTTATTTTTCTCATTAGCTCGTCGCTGCTTGGCGCCATCAATTTCATTACAACGATCATTCAGCTGCGCGCCAAGGGACTGACCTGGATGCGTCTGCCGTTCTTCGTCTGGGCCCAGTTTGTTACCGCGTTTCTGTTGCTGCTGGCGTTTCCGCCTCTCGAAGCGGCAATCATCATGCAGTTAATGGATCGGGTCGCGCACACCAGCTTTTTCATGCCGGCCGGCTTGATCCTCAATGGCGCGCCGGCATATATCAGCGGCGGCGGCAGCCCACTTTTGTGGCAACATCTGTTCTGGTTTCTTGGGCACCCGGAAGTTTACGTGCTGATTCTGCCTGCATTCGGTATTGTGGCCGAAATTCTAGCCAACAATTCGCGGAAACCGCTCTGGGGTTATAAATCGCTGGTCTTCTCGGTGCTCGTAATCGGGTTTCTATCGTTCATCGTTTGGGCGCATCACATGTGGCTCACCGGCATGGGCGCGGCAGTCAGCGCATTCTTCCAGACCACAACGCTCCTGATCTCGATCCCGTCGGTGATTATCTTGAGCGCGTTCTTCATTTCACTTTGGGGTGGGTCCATTCGCTTCAATGTGCCGATGCTTTTTACCATTGCGTTCCTCCCGATGTTTGGAATCGGCGGGCTTACCGGCATCCCTCTGGCGTTTAATTCGGCCGATCTTTTTCTGCACGACACCTATTACGTCATCGCTCATTTCCATTACATCGTCGCTCCCGGCACGATCTTCGGGTTGTTCGCGGGGATCTATTTCTGGTTCCCTAAAGCCACTGGCCGAAAGATGAGCGAGTTCTGGGGAAAAGTGCATTTCTGGCCGACGCTGATCTGCATGAACGCGATCTTTCTGCCGATGTTCTTGCAAGGGATGGCCGGAATGCATCGGCGCTGGTACGATGGCGGGCAGGGTTGGACCCTTGCGAACGAGCACACCGTTTGGGGATTGACCGGCTTTCAGTGGAACGTGCCGATCTCCTGGGCAGCATGGATTATGGGACTCGCTCAAATTCCTTTCATCATTAATTTCTTCTGGAGCATCAGGCACGGCGAAAAGGTGAACGACAATCCGTGGGAAGCGACGACGCTCGAATGGACTGCGCCTTCGCCGCCACCGCACGGCAATTTCCTCACCACGCCAGTTGCATATCGCGGCCCGTACGAATACAGCCTGCCTGGTCGCGAACGCGACTTCACCATGCAAAATGAGCCGGTGGAACCCGCTGAACGAACGCGCCGCAAACCTCCCGCGGAGCTTGTTCACGTATAGCTACTCTGTGATCTACTGAATCATGGAAATTCCGTACACAATTTCTACTCGCCCCGACACCGGTCTCTGGAACGCGAAGATCGGGATTTGGCTTTTTCTTGCGTCGGAAGTGATGCTCTTTGGCGGCCTTTTCTCCGCCTACATTTTTCTGCGGATCGACGCACCGCCGGGCATGTGGCCGCACGGCTTGCTCAATGTCCCGGTCGGCACGATGAACACCGCGATTCTGATCATGTCGTCAGTTACAGTCGTGCTGGCGTGGGCGTCGCTGAAGATGCGAAGGTATCGCGCGTACTGGTGGTACATGTTGGCCACTATCACCTGTGGCGTGATTTTCTTGACTGTGAAACTGGCTTACGAATGGCCGCAGAAGTTCGATCACTTTGGCTCTTACATTAAAACGGAAGCGCTGGGGAAATATGAACAATATCTGGGCAACGAGTACGCTGCGGAGAAGGGCCTGCCGCCGCGACTCGAGATTACCGGTCACTTGCACAATCACGCGGCGTTAAAGGATCCGAACATCAAGGAATACGAAGTCGCGCTAGATCCGCTCAACGCAGATCCAACGAACACCGAGATGGATCGGCCGCACTTCTGGCCGCTTCATGCGACAGACAAGATCGCTACGATTGAAAAAGAGGACGTGCAATACGCGACGATGTTTGAGCCAAGGCACAGCGCGTATTTTGCGAGTTATTTTACGATCACCGGCTTACACGGTCTGCACGTGCTTGGCGGCGTACTGGTGTTCATCTACATGTGGCTGCCGGTGAGCAAACGCCTTTACCAGCGCAATCCCGAGCACCTGGCGAATCGTGTCGAGGTCAGCGGTCTTTTCTGGCACTTTGTTGATCTGATCTGGATCTTTGTGTTTCCGCTCTTTTATCTGCTGTGAGCCATGAATAATCCGCCTGATATTTCCCAAGACTCAAAGGAATACGAAGAATACGCGCACGGTATTCGCAAGCACGTTCGAGGGTATTTGATGGTCGGCGCCGTGCTGCTGGCATTTACGGGGATCACCGTTGCACTGTCATACGTTCATTTTGGAACGCAGAAGGCGAACATCGCCGTGGCAATGTTGGTCGCTACGTTCAAGGCGGGGCTGGTGGCGGCAATTTTTATGCATCTCGCCGCAGAGAAACGGCTGATCTACCGGATCCTGATTTTCACCGGGTTTTTTGTGCTAGGCCTCTTCTGGCTTACATTTTTGGCGTGGTACGACTACCCGATCTTTCGCTAAATGTCGCTTAAAGCTTTCCATATTGTGTTCATCATCTTCTCGACGCTGCTTGCGTTGGGGACCGGCGTGTGGTGCCTCTGGATAAATTTTGTGGAAGGCGCTCCGATTTACGGTGCGGGCGCGGTCGCCTCGTTCGTCGTCGCAATCGTGCTGATGGTATATGGCGTCTGGTTTTACAGGAAAATGAAACGGCTGCGCATCATCACATGAAGAGAGTCGCCTCGTTATTGTTGGTATCCGTTGTGTTTGCCACACAGCAAGCGTTGGCGTGCCCGTTTTGCTACGGCGCCAAGGACGGCAAATCGACCGAGCACATGGCGGTCGCGATTTGGTTTCTTTTTGGTGCTGTGATGTCGGTCATCGGCGGGATCGGCGCGTTTAGCTTTCATCTGTGGCGCCATGGCCGCATGCCGGTCGAGCCGCATCAGGAGCTGACCGAAGAAGACTTGAGCAAGTATGAATAGCCTTGCGCTCATCAACGAGTTTCTGGGCCAGCCGCCCAACGCTTCCTCCCACGGCTATCAGATCGATCATATTCTTGAGTTTTGTCACTGGTTCATGGCCGCGTTATTCGTCGGGTGGTCGGCCTTTTTTATTTACGTCCTGTTTCGGTTTCGGAAGAGCCGACAGCCGACAGCAGATCATGCCGGTGTGCGTAGCCCAATTTCGACGCACTTGGAATTTTCAGTCGTCCTGATTGAAGCGGTACTGCTGCTGGGCTTCGCGATTCCGCTATGGGGAAAACGCGTGAATCAGTTTCCGCCCGGAAAAGAGGCGCTGCTTGTGCACGTTGTCGCGCAGCAGTTCAGCTTCAACTATCACCTGCCGGGTGCGGATGGACAGTTTGCCCGGCGCGACGTTAATCTTGTTTCCAACTCAAACCCGCTCGGCATTGATCCAAATGATCCGGCTGGTAAAGACGACATCGTAACGACCGGTGAACTCCATGTGCCAGTGGATCGCCCCGTGATTGCAGAGCTTTCCTCGAAAGATGTGATCCACGATTTCTTTATATCGGACATGCGCATCGCGGGTGATGCCATTCCCGGTTCGCTAATTCCAATCTGGTTCACGCCTGTTAAGACAGGAACCTATGAAGTGATCTGCGCCCAGTTGTGTGGGCTTGGCCATTATGGAATGAAAGGCACACTCGTGGTCGACACGCCGCAGGATTACCAGGCGTGGTTAAAAGAACGCGCCGAACTTGCCGGCACACAAACGACTCCGCCTGCACCCACGCAGCGTCCGCCCGGCGAACCGGTTGGTGGAGCCCCACCCGGCACAATTCCGCCGCCAGGCGCGCCTAAGCCTCCGAATTCCGACGCGCAAGGCGCCGGTGCTTCGCCGCACCCTGCTCAACAGCTGCACAACGCGCCCGCGCCGACTCCCGGCGGATAAGTTGTTTCGCGCCAGCCGCGCGTGCCGAAGAAAAGCTGACGGCGTTTCTGGAAGCCGAGTCGGCGATTCGTGGTTGCAGAATTGTCTTGACTAGCCGTCGAGATTTTTTCAAACTGCGCTAAACGGATCTTGAATTAGGCGGAGGACCTTCCCCCCCGCTAGGTTCTTTGCTTGTTCCAGACCTACAGTCCCTAAAATTAACCATAGCGGGAAAAGGAAAGGAAGAACCATGAACCCATTGATTCAGCTAAAAAAAGTAGCTCCAGTATTTCTCGTCGCGGTGGTTTGCGTCCGGCTTTTTGCCGATAATGCAAGCGGTCAAACCCCGACGCCTACAGCGACTCCTACGCCAACAGCGACTCCTACGCCAACACCGACTCCTATAGGCACAGGTTTCGTTATTGGCGATCTCGATGCGGTGGTGGGTAATCATGTGACGTTTTGGGGCGCGCAATGGTCGAGGCTAAATCATTTGAGCGGGGGCCCAGCTCCAGCAAGTTTCAAAGGCTTTGCCAATTCTCCAAACCCAAATCCCCCGGCCTGTGCGGGCACGTGGCAAAGTGATCCGGGCAATAGTTCTGGGCCACCAGAGAGCGTCCCGGCTGACATCATAGTGATTGTCTCAAGTTTGATAACGAAATCGGGCCCGATAATCAGCGGTGACGTGCCCGAGATGGTGATCGTCCACACCGATCCCGGCTACTCCCCGAACCCCGGTCACGAGGGCACCGGAACGGTAACAGCAGTTGTCTGTCAAAGCGCTCTTCTGGGCAACGTCAGTACGCGGGGATTTGTGCAGACGGGGAACAACGTGATGATTGGCGGGTTCATTATTGAAGGCACTGGACCAAAGAGGGTCATTGTGTGTGCCATTGGTCCTGAGCTTACACAGTATGGCGTTCCCGATGTACTCGCTGACCCGACATTAGAACTGCACGACCGCACTGGAGCTTTGATTGCCTCCAACGATAATTGGCAGCATACGATAATCGGCGGGATTATTACCGCCGGCCAGGTCGCGGCTATCCAAAACAGCGGGCATGCTCCGAGTGCGCCAAGCGAGTCCGCGATCATCGCAACGCTGCAACCGGGAAATTACACCGCGATCGTGAGGGGTGTGAACGATACCACCGGGGTTGCTCTGGTACAAGTATACGATCTGCAATAATATTCGCGATCCGGAGGGCAGGCCGTACACTCTGCGCTACGACCAAGTAAACGCGATGTTGCTCAATGAGTTTCTCAAAGCACACCGACGGATGGAGGAACAAGAAGCGACCATTGCGCGCCAGCAAAAGCAAATTGACGCGCTTGCTGCTGGCTTAAACAAGGTCAGCGCACAAGTGGAGTTGAGTAAATCCGCACCGAAAACCGTTTTGAACAATCAGTAAAGCCTCCCCAACAGCCCCGCTCACGGTTCTCTGAAGTCGCCGTTGTGCTCGTGGGTCTAGGCCTTTCGTCGTATGCTCTCTCGTGCGCACGTCGACAAAATGGCTTAACCGATTCGCATGGCTTACATGCGTCGCAACGCTATTGCTGACTTGCAGCGGCGGAATGGTCACCAGCAAAAATGTCGGGCTGGCCGTGCCCGATTGGCCGACCACCTTCGGCTACAACATGTTTTTGTTTCCGGTGTCGAAATGGGTCGGGGGAATTTTGTTTGAGCACACGCATCGATTGATGGGCTCGCTGGTCGGATTCCTCACCATCATCCTGGCTGTGTGGCTCTGGCTGCGCGACGACCGGCGATGGGTTCGCAACTTGGGCGTGATCGCCGTGGTCGGTGTGATTCTGCAAGGAATTCTGGGCGGTCTTCGAGTCACGATGATGAAAGATCAAATCGGCATCTTTCACGCTTGTGTCGCGCAGGCTTTCCTCGGGTTGCTTGTTTTCATCGCGCTGGTGACAACGAAATTCTGGCCGCCGCTCGCAAACCGGCATTTTGATTCACACAAGTTTTCTCCAATTAAGGCGTTTGCGATTGCAATCACCGTGGCGATTTACGCGCAGCTGGCGCTCGGGGCAACGATGCGGCATCAACATCGCGATTTGGCGATTCTGGATTTTCCGACCGCAAACGGCGCATGGATTCCGGATACCAGCGCGGCGGCCCTGGCAAAGATCAACGCGTGGCGCGACGCGCGTGCGTTGTCGGATGTGAGCGCATTTCAAATCTGGCTGCAAATGGTGCACCGGTTTCTCGCGTTGATCATCGCGATCGCGATAGTCGCGTTTTGCGCCCGTGTCTGGAGAGAAATGCGCGATTTCGCCGCGCTCAAACGATTATCACTCCTTTGGGTCGTTTTGATCTTTGGCCAGATTGCGCTCGGTGCCTGGGTGATCTGGAGCAATAAAGCCGCCGATGTCGCCACCGCCCATGTCGCGCTCGGCGCGGTAATGCTATCTTTTGGTGTGACCAACAGCGCGATTTGCTGGCGCATTTCCCAGACAGAAGTTAGTAGGGCGCGACCGCCGGGCGCGCCGCACAGCGCACCAGTGCCCGCATGAAAACGGCCGCCGTTGAAACTCCAAGGATTGCGGCTTCGCGCCTCAGCCTTGTGAGCGATCTGGCTGAACTCGTAAAAGCGAGACTGACGCTGCTTGTTTTGCTAACGACCGCAGTGGGCTTTTATCTCGGAGCGGAACCACCGATCGATTATAAGGCGCTCTTTCAGACCGTCTTCGGGACCGCGGCAGCGGCGGCAGGCGCAGCTGCGTTGAACCAATGGTGCGAACGCCGAGCCGATGCGCTCATGCGGCGAACAAAGACACGACCGATTCCGGCGGGACGCATGGCGCCGTTTCAAGCGCTAGTGCTCGGTGCCGCGTTGTCGGTTTTCGGTGTCGTTTACCTGGCGATCGTTTGCAACACGCTTAGCGCGGTGCTGACCGCAATCACCATCATGATTTACATTTTTGCGTACACACCGCTGAAGCGCGCCAGCACGGCCAACACCGCTGTTGGCGCGATTCCGGGCGCAATCCCGCCGATGATCGGCTGGGCGGCTGCGCGCGGGGACATCGGTGTTGGCGCGTGGAGTCTCTTCGTGATCGTGTTTTTGTGGCAGATGCCGCACTTCTTCGCCATTGCGTGGATGTGCCGCGAAGATTATTCGCGCGCAGGGTTCCGCATGATTTCAAGCGACGATTTCAGCGGCGAACGCAGCGCCAGTCAGAGTGTGTTCTTCTGCATTCTCCTCCTGGTGCTCGCCGGTCTGCCAGCATTTGTTGGAATTGCCAGTTACGTCTATCAGCCAATCGAGCTTGTGCTCGGTGGACTATTCGTCGCGGTCGCGATGCGTTTTCTGCGACTGCGAACGCCGAGTGCTGCGCGTCTACTGTTTTTCGCATCGATAGCGTATCTTCCGCTGTTACTGGCGGCTTTGGTTCTGACGAAATTATGAACACGACTTCTGCTACGATGAATCGTGCGCCATCACGCAGCGGTATCGCCTGGAAAGTGACGCTGATCCTGATCCCGGTTATCACACTGGGGATGTTGCTATGGTTGCGAAATGTCGAGGTGTCAGCGCTGCGTCAGCGAACGGTTTCTTCTTACGGCACGGTGCCCACTTTTCAGCTTACGAATCAAAACGGACAGCCGTTTGGGTCAGGGCAGTTGGCCGGTAAAATTTGGATCGCGGATTTTGTTTACACAACGTGCCCGGGACCGTGCCCGATGATCAGCGGCCGGATGAGCGAATTGCAAAAGCCACTGGGAAAAAGCGACGTGCATTTAGTTTCGTTTAGTGTCGATCCGGAAAAGGACACACCGGCGGTTTTGCGTGGCTACGCGGGAAAGTTACAAGCCGAGCCGGGACGCTGGGATTTTCTTACCGGACCAAAGTCCGCGATCTACAAACTTTCCCATGACGGTTTCAAACTTGCGGTGTCAGACGGAAGCGAAGCGCAAGGACTTCCTGTGCATAGCACGCGAATGGTACTGGTGGATCGACATGGTCAAATCCGCGGCTATTACGACGCTACGGAACCGGACGCGATGACGAAACTGCTTGCCGACACGAATCACTTGCTGCGCGAGCAACCCAAGTAATGTTGTAGCCGCGATCGTTGATCGCGGCGCCGGGGTCAGCGACCCCGGCTACAGTTCATCCCACCGATTCGGGCACGGCGCTGGGCCCTTCATCACAAACCGTGCGGAGATAATCGCGGTACTCATTTTTCGATAATCCGTCGATGATCTTTTCGAGGTCGGATTGGCTAATGAAACCCATTCGCAGCGCGATTTCCTCCAGGCATGCGATCTTCAAGCCCTGGCGATGCTCGATGGTGGCGATATAATTGCCGGCCTCGAGTAGTGTCGTTGTGGTCCCGGTATCAAGCCACGCCATGCCACGGCTGAGCAGTTTCACGTGCAACTGGTCCTGCTTCAGATAAAGCAAATTCAGATCGGTAATCTCCAGTTCGCCACGCGCAGACGGGCGCAACGTCCGACACAGATTGACGACTTGATCGTCGTAAACGTAAAGACCGGGCACGGCGAAATGGCTCTTCGGCTGTTTCGGTTTTTCTTCGAGGCTGATAGCTCTGCCGTTACTGTCGAACTCGACCACGCCATATCGTTCAGGGTCGCGAACTTGATAGCCAAAAATGTACGCGCCACGCTCGATGGCGAGCGCATCGCGATAAAAATCGAGTTTTCCGTAGAAAATGTTGTCGCCTAAAATCAACGACGCGCCGGAGGCGCCGATAAATTTCGCCCCTATCAGGAATGCCTGGGCGATTCCTTCCGGCTTCGCTTGCTCGGCGTACTCGATCCGAATTCCGAGCTGTGTGCCGTCCACCAGATAATGTTGGAGCATCGGCAAATCTTTTGGCGTGGAAATGATCAGCACCTCGCGCAGACCGCCCAGCATCAGGGTGGCCAGCGGATAGCAAATCATCGGCTTATCGTAAATCGGGAGCAGCTGTTTACAGACGATTTTGGTCAACGGATAAAGAAGTGTCCCCGCACCGCCCGCGAGCAGAATGGCTTTTTTCATTTTGGATTTTGGATTTTCGATTTTCGATCGCTGCCGCTCCAGCGCAAAAGCAGTTCGGCCCATTGCTGCCAAAAACGCGAGCCTGTCGTCAAATCGATATGAGTCTTTTGAGTGATTTGCCCAAGCGTTTTCTGCGGAGCAGACCGGAATGTTGTTTTGTCCAGGAAGAACGGACCACCGAGTTGCTCGACCAATTTTCGATTGCTCAGACGACCGCCCACACATTTGGACAACGCATTCTGGATCCACTGACGCGGTAACTCCGATCGCGGCTCAATCGTGGCGCTTACTGTCACACCGAGAAGCTTCTTTAACATCATCGCGCAAACCAGCGCACGAGAACTCGTAGCATGAATGTGTGATACGTTTTTTGCTTGAATTAATTTTCGCAGGACGAGCGCAAAGCGACCCTGACGGAGAAAAATTGCGCCTGTGGCGCGGCTGCTTTGCTGTGCGCGGTCTTCCTCCAACTGTTGCGCCAGAGCCGGGTTT
>Ga0137369_10001833_pt1 | contig 21434 bp, 15 predicted proteins | sample SagtaG_12_FD_104918 | JGI IMG/M metagenome (GOLD analysis project Ga0137369, IMG submission 104918) | Vadose zone soil microbial communities from Sagehorn Ranch, Mendocino, California, USA - Sage1_L_113_16 metaG | ecosystem: Environmental > Terrestrial > Soil > Vadose zone | place: USA... | reverse complement strand
TCGGAGACGACGTTCCAATTCGGCTCGTTCATCAGTCGTCAGCGTCAGCGCCATATGGCGCGACAGCGTACCAGTACTACTTCAGTGAGTACAAGCCACTAGTGGCGTGTGATGGTCTCGCGCCCATCCATGTACGGCCGCAGCGCATCCGGGATCGTCACCGAACCGTCCTTCTGCTGGTAGTTCTCGAGAATCGCGATCAGCGTGCGTCCAACCGCGAGACCGGATCCGTTCAGCGTGTGCACGTGCTCCGCTTTGCCCGATCCGCCCGCGCGAAACTTGATGTTCGCGCGCCGCGCCTGAAACGCCTCCGTATTGCTGCACGAGGAGATTTCGCGGTACGCCTGCTGGCTCGGCAGCCACACCTCGATGTCGTAGGTTTTCGCAGACGCGAATCCCAGGTCGCCGGTGCAGAGAAGCACCGTGCGGTACGGCAGCTCGAGACGCGTCAACACGTCCTCCGCGTTTCGTGTCAGCGACTCGAGCTCCTCGTACGACTGTTCCGGCGTCGTCAGCTTGACGAGCTCGACCTTGTCGAACTGGTGCTGCCGGATGAGACCGCGCACGTCCTGCCCGTACGATCCCGCCTCGCTGCGGAAGCAGGGCGTATACGCCGTGTAGCGGATCGGCAGCTCGCGGCCATCGAGGATCTCGCTGCGATGGAGGTTGGTGAGCGGCACCTCCGCCGTCGGCACGAGATAGAGATCCCAGTCGCCGGCGATCTTGAAGAGATCCGCGTCGAACTTGGGCAGGTTGCCGGTGCCGACGAGCGCGGCCGCATTGACGAGGAACGGCGGCTCGATCTCGCGATACCCGTGCTCGCGCGTGTGCAGATCGAGCATGAAGTTGATGAGCGCGCGCGACAGCCGCGCGCCCGCGCCGCTCAGCACGGCAAAGCGGGCGCCGGACATCTTCGTCGCGCGATCGAAATCCAGGATGCCGAGGGCCGGACCGAGGTCCCAGTGCGGCTGCGGATCGAAATCGAACGCGCGCGGCGCGCCGACGCGGCGCACCTCCACGTTGTCGGCGGCGCTCGTCCCGACGGGCACGCTCGCGTGCGGGAGATTCGGCAACATGAGCAGTGCCGCGTTCCGCTGATGTTCGATCGAGTCGACGTGGATGCCGAGTTGCTTGATCTGCTGCGCTCGCCCCCGGTTCGCGTCCTGCACCGGCGCGGTATCGAGGCCCTGACGCTTCGCGCGCGCGATCTCGTCTCCCGACGTGTTCTGGAGCCGCTTCAGTCCTTCGAGCTCCGGGATGATCCGCCGGCGTACTGTCTCGAGGGTCGCGATCTCTTCCAGCGCCTTGTCCGGATCGAGACCGCGACTGCGCAGTCCTGTGCGCACGGTCTCGACGTGATCGCGAACAAAAGCGGGATCGAGCATATGAATACAACAGGCTTCAGCTCCCGGCTCTCAGCTGTCAGCTCTCCGCTGTCAGCTTTCAGTTGACAGCAGGGTTCGCAAAAGCGGGAGCCGGTGGGCTGACAGCCGGTTGCTATTGTACGTTACGATTTCGCCGTGGCTCCTGTGCGCAAGGCCGTCTTCCCCGCCGCGGGCCTCGGCACCCGCTTTCTGCCCGCGACCAAAGCGCAGCCCAAGGAAATGCTGCCGCTCGTCGACAAACCGATCATTCAATACGGCGTCGAGGAAGCGGTCGCGGCGGGTGTGTCGAACATCATCCTGGTGACGGGCCGCGGCAAAAACGCGATTGAAGATCACTTCGACGTGTCGGTGGAGCTCGAAACCTTCCTCGAGGCGCGCGGCAAGCGCGAACAGCTCGTCGAGGTGCGCAAGATCTCCAACCTGATCAACTTCGCGTACGTGCGCCAGGGCGAGCCGCTCGGGCTCGGGCACGCGGTGCTCGTCGCGCGCGAGCTCGTCGGCGACGAGCCGTTCGCCGTCATCCTCGGAGACGATGTGATCGACGCGGACCCGCCGGCGATCAAGCAGCTGATTGACGTCTTCCAGCGGCTCGACGGCCCTGTGCTGGCGGTCGAGCGCGTCCCCCGCGAGGACATCTCGAGCTATGGCGTCATCGCACTGGAGCCCAACGCGAACCTGGGCGACGGCATCTATCAGGTTCGGGATCTCGTCGAGAAGCCGCCGCGCGACGAAGCGCCTTCGGATCTCGCCATCATCGGCCGCTACGTGCTCACGCCCGACATCTTCCCGGCGCTCGCCTCCATCAAGAGCGACAGAACCGGCGAAATCCAGCTGACCAACGGCCTGCGCGAGCTGGTGAAGACGCGACCGCTCTATGCCTGCGAGGTCAAAGGCGTCCGCCACGACACGGGCAACAAGCTCGGGTTCCTGAAAGCGGTCGTCTACTTCGCGTTGCGGCGACCCGACCTCGCCGGCAAGTTCTCCGAGTATCTGGCGTCGCTCGACCTGCAGACCCTCGCGGGAAAGCGCTGACGGATTTCAGGCGCCTTCGCGCCGACGCTCGCCGGCAACCCCCGCGAGCGAAGGCGGGCGGTCAGATTTCACGGTTCAGATTTCTGCGTCTTCGACGACGAGCCTGAAGACGACGAAGGGGACGAGGACGAGCCGGCGGACGAGGAGCTTTTGCCGGTCTTCGCCGGCGCGCCGGGTTTGTCGGGTTTTCCTGACTTCTCCGATTTGTCGGACTTCTCGGGTTTTTCGGATTTCTCCGCCTTTTCAGCTTTCTCCGGCGTCTCCGAGGTATCGGCCTTCTCGGCTTTCCCGCTGTCGGCCTTCGCCGCCGCCTCGTGGTCCTTCTTGGGATAGTCGGTGATGTAAAACCCGCTGCCCTTGAACTGAAATGCCGGCGACGACATCAGCTTGTGCACCGCGCCGCCGCATTTCGGGCACGTGTCGGCCAGTGGATCCGAGAACTTCTGAATCCGTTCGAACCGGTGACCACAGACGTCGCATTCGTATTCGTAGAGAGGCATCTTCCCTTTATTCGAGCACGTCGCCAGCGTCGTCGCCGAGCATCAGGCGGCGATGCAGCCAGAAGGGCGCGGTGCCCTGGCTGAGGAGGGTGTCGTGAAAATTTCGAAGCGAGAATGATTTTCCCTGCTTCTGCTTCCAGTCCTGACGGAGCTTCAACAGCATCAGCTTGCCGACGCTGTACACGAGATACGTGGGATCGAACGTGCCGCGCTCGGCTTCGCGCCGCGCGCTCGCGTCTTCCATGAACGCCTCGTCGCGGAAGAACCGCACGCCCTGCTCCACCGACATGTCTTCCGCGTGCAGCTTGATGCAGACGATGAAGCGGGCGAGACGGATCAGGGACTCCGCGAGCTGTCCGAGCTGAATGCCGTAATCCTGCCGGCCGAAGCCGGCCTCAATCATCATCTGCTCGCAATAATGCGCCCACCCTTCGACGAACGACGCGGGCGCGAGCAGGATCGACTTGCGCGCCTTCGATTCGACCCGCCGGAGGTGCTGATAGTGCAGGAAGTGCCCGGGATACACCTCGTGGATCGAGATCGACCACAGCGTCGGGATGTTGTAGTCGCGCAGATGTTCGTCCTGACGCTCCGGCGGCCACGACGGATCGATGTCGGTGAGGTAGTAGTACGCGCGCGTCGGCTTCGACTCGAATGGGCCGGGCGTCCACATGCTGGCAAACGACCAGCGATAGAACTCCGGCGTCGGCGCCACGGTGATTTGCTCACCCTCAGGCAGGGTGACGATCGCCTGGCGCTGGAGGAACGTGGCAAGCTCGTCGAGCTGCGCGCGTCCAACGCCAACGAGCTCCCCTGGCCCGGGGTGTTTCGCTTTCGTGCGCGCCCACGCGTCGATCGGATCGCCGCCGTTCATCCGGCCCGCCAGCGACTTGAATGCCTCCTGCGTCGATTTCATCTCGCGATCCGCGATGGCGAGCAGACGCTCGACGGGGATCGACAACCCTTCTTCGAGTCGCAGCTTCCGTTCGAATTTCTCGCGCCCGAGACGAAACGACGCGCGGGCTTTCGGCGCGACGTCGGTCTCGAGGTACTGCACGTAGGAGTCGACGGCCTGCGACGCCTCGGTCTGCGCGTCGGCGAGGTCGCCGAGCAGATGCAGGTCGTCGATGTCGGCGAACGCGCGCGGCAGCTCGTCGTCGATGAATTTCAATGCCCCGCGCATCGTCTCGATGCCCACCTTCACGAAGATGCCGGGCGGATCCTTGATGTTGTCGCGGGCGGCTTGAATGAGGCGCGGTGTCTGCCGGAGCTTCGACAGCACGCGGCGGGCGCGCTCCGACGCCGGCGCGTGGGAGAAGAGCGTCTGGCCGGCGAGGCTCGAGGCGATCAGGTCCGCGTAGTACTGCGGGTTGCGCTCCCAGGTGCGCACGACTTCGAGCTCAAAGGTGCGCGCCTGCAGGTGGTCGATGAGCATCCGGTGCTCGAGCCGTTCGATGTCGGTGAGCGCGTCGCGGTTGATCTCGTCGAGGCGGCGCAGATAGCCGGAGAGCGCGTGCGCCTCGCTCTCGACGGCATGACGGCTCAGGTCTTCGAGCAGATCGTCGTGCGCGTGAACGCCATCGAGCGTCGCGTGCGTCGGATGGGTCTCGTGAAGATAACCAAGCAGGTCGTCGACGAAATGAGGAAGGGGCTCGGAAGCAATCATCGTTTTCAGGGTCGGTAGAGCTGGCCTTCGACCGGTGCCACGATCCGCCAATGGTACATTAAACTCCGCTAACGAAATGTCCGGCACGCTGTTCGTAGTCGCGACTCCGATCGGCAACCTCGAGGACATTACGATTCGGGCGTTGCGGGTGTTGCGGGACGTCGCGGTGATCGCCGCAGAGGACACGCGCCGGACCGCGCAGCTTCTGGCGCGGCACGCCATCGCGACCCCTACCACGAGCCTTCACGAACACAACGAAACACGGAAGTCGCCGTCCCTCGTGGCCCGCCTCGTGGCCGGCGAAAGCATCGCGCTCGTTTCCGATGCCGGGACGCCGACAGTTTCGGACCCTGGCGAGCGGCTCATCGCGGCCGCGATCAGCGCGGGCATTCGCGTCGAGCCGATCCCCGGGCCAAGCGCCATCCTTGCCGCCTTGACCGCGTCGGGGCTGCCGACAGACAGCTTCTCGTTTCTTGGATTTCCGCCAACACGGTCAAAAGACCGAAAGCGGTGGCTCGCGCGGATGAGACACATCGGCGGCACCATCGTTTTCTTTGAGGCGCCACACAGAATTCGGGCGACACTGCGGGAACTAAGCACCGCTATCGGGCCCTGCGACGTTGCAATTGGCCGGGAATTGACCAAGGTTCACGAAGAATTGGTCAGAGGCCCAATTAATGAAGTCATGAGTGTCGGTTTTCTCGAGCGAGGCGAGTTTACCGTTGTCGTAAATGTAGGTCTTACGCCAGAAACATGGCCCGTTGGCGTCGCTTCACCGAAGGTCATGCTCGCCGAAATTGGTGAAATGACCGCAACGAAGCCCGTGTCACGACGACGCGCCGTCCAGCAACTCGCCAAGAAATACGGGCTTACACCCAACGTCGTCTATGAGGCAATCGAGCAGGCCAAAAAGTCTGGCGATCGACCAACTTGACCGATGATAAGCCGTTCTGTTACCGTACGCGCCACTTCGGGCGCGAAATCTCCCTGATCTAGGCCCTACCGGCGCGCACAATGGCAATGGCGAAGCAGCGGCGGCCGCAGTCCAAATCGACAAAGCCTTCGGCATCGTCTGGCCGACGTGGACAGGCGGGGCACGCCAACCCACGCGCGCCTCATCCGGCCCCGTCTTCCCCAGTGCGGCGTTCAACCTACGTCGAGGCCGTGGCTCTCTACGAGCACGGTCTCGAGGCATTGCAGCACCACGACTACCGGAAGGCCGCGAGTCTTCTGGAATCCGTGCTCCGGCAGTACCCTGAAGAGAAAGAGCTTCAAGAGCGCGTCCGGCTCTACCTCAACATCTGCAAGCGGCACGCAACACCCCCTGAGGCCGCACCGAAAACCATCGACGAGCGGCTCTATGCGGCGACGCTCGCCATCAACGGCGGTCAGTACGACCAGGCGATCGCGCACTTGCGACTCGTGCGGGATGAAGATCCAGACAACGATCACGCGCTCTACATGCTTGCCGTCGCGCACGCGCAACGCGGCGAGCCTGCGGAAGCCGTGGCCCATCTCGAGCGGGCCATCGCGCTCAACCCCGAGAATCGCGGTCTCGCGCGCACCGATCCCGACCTCGAGCCGCTGCGCGGCGACGAAGCGTTTCGCGCGGCCCTCGAGGCCGCCTCGGTCCCCCGCCTCGACCGGCGCCGGCCCCTCAAGACCAAATCGGGACGATAATCGGGTTCGGGGTTCCCCGAACCCCGAACCCAATGAGCCTCCACGTAGTCGTCCTCGCCGCGGGAAAAGGCACGCGCATGAAGTCGGCGCATGCGAAGGTGCTGCATCGGGTGGCAGGCCAGCCGATGATCGCGCACGTGCTCGCGACGGCGTCGACGCTTGCTCCCCGATCGATCACCGTCGTCGTGGGCCATCAGGCCGACGCGGTGAAGCAGGCGCTGGCGCGGCACCCGAGTCTCACGTTTGTGGTGCAGGAGCCACAGCTCGGGACGGCGCACGCGCTCCTGGTTACCGAATCGGCGTTGCTCGGCGCGACCGGAACGCTCGTGCTCTTATCCGGCGACGTGCCGCTCTTGTCGGCCGCGACGCTGAAAACACTCGTCAATCGGCACGAGGGGACGAGGGCGGCAGTGACGGTCCTCACGGCGGTCGTCGACGATCCAGGCGGCTACGGACGGATTGTCCGGTCGGGCGAGCAGATTGCACGTATCGTTGAGGACAGGGACGCGTCCGCAACCGAGCGCGCCATCTGCGAGATCAATTCCGGGATTTACGCGTTCCGGTTGGACGCGTTGTTCGACGCCGTCAGAAGCATCGCCGCGGAAAACGCCCAGCGGGAATATTATCTGCCCGATCTCGTCGCGGTTTTTCGGCGGCGCGGTGCGGGCGTCGAAACAATCACCGTCTCGAATCCCGAGGAGATTCGAGGCATCAACAGCCGCGGCGAGCTCGCGGCAGTGAGCCGAATCGTGAGAGACGAGAAGAACGCAGAGCTTATGGCCGCCGGCGTCACCATCGAAGACCCTGCGACGGCGTACGTCGACCGCGACGTCACGGTGGGCGCCGACACGATCATTCATCCCGGCGTGTCGATCGAAGGCAAGACGACGATCGGCGCGGGCTGCGAGATTCACAGCGGCGCGCGAATCGTGGACTCGCAGATCGGCGATCGCGTCACGGTTTTCAATCATTGCGTCATTACGAACGTCCGCATCGACGACGAGGTGACGGTCGGGCCGTTCGCGCATCTGCGAAACAACGCGGAGCTGCGCGAGCGGGCGCGCGTCGGCAACTTCGTGGAGCTGAAGAAGACCGTGCTCGGCGCCGGCTCGAAGTCGATGCATCTCGCGTATCTGGGCGACGCCACGATCGGCGAGAAGGTCAACGTCGGTGCGGGGACGATCACGTGCAACTACGACGGCGTGAACAAGCACCAGACGATCATCGAGGACGGCGCCTTCATCGGCAGCGACTCGCAGCTCATCGCTCCGGTCACCGTCGGCAAGGGCGCCTACGTCGGCACCGGCACCACGATTCGGGAGAATGTGCCGGCGGGCGCGCTGGCCGTCAGTGCCGGGAAACAGCGGAATCTCGAAGGCTGGGTCGAGGGCAGGAAGAACAAGACCAGGGATTAGGGATTAGGGGTTAGGGATTAGGGATTAGGGGTTAGGGATTCGGAGTCAGGAATCACGTCATGTGCGGAATCATCGGCTACATCGGACCCAAGGAAGTCGTGCCGGTACTGATCGACGGGCTGCGGCGGCTCGAGTACCGCGGGTACGACTCGGCGGGCGTGGCAGTCGTTCGCAACGGCGAGATCGACCTGCGCCGCAGTGCCGGCAAGCTGTCGAATCTCGAGGACGTCATCGAATCGAATCCGCTGCTCGGCGACTACGGCGTCGGGCACACGCGGTGGGCAACCCACGGCCGTCCGACGGAAGAGAACGCCCACCCTCACCGCGACTGCACGGGCAAGATCGTCGTCGTCCACAACGGCATCATCGAGAACTACCTGGACCTGAAGCAGGAGCTGCAGCGGCAGGGCCACACCTTCGTCACCGAAACCGACACGGAAATCGTCGCGCATCTGGTCGAACGCGAGATGAAGGACGACGGGCTCGAGAACGCGGTGCGGCGGGCGCTGCTGTTGATGCGCGGTCTTTTCGCGCTCGTCCTGATTTCGGCCGACGATCGGGAAAAGATCGTCGCCGTCCGCAACGGGCCGCCGATCGTCGTCGGCCTGGGCGACGGCGAATTCTTCGTCGCATCCGACATACCCGCTATTCTCAGCCACACGCGCGACGTCGTGTTTCTCGGCGACGAGGAAATGGCCGTCATCACGCGCACCGGTGTCACGTTCACCGACTTCTTCGGCCGGCCGGTCTCCAAGGCCACCCAGCGCGTGCTCTGGGACCCGATCATGGCGGAGAAGGCGGGCTACAAGCACTTCATGCTCAAGGAGATCTTCGAGCAGCCGACGGCGGCGCGCGAGACGATCCTCGGCCGCGTCTCGCAGGACTCCGGGAAGATCTTCCTCGAAGAGATGAAGATTACCGATGCGACGCTGGCGGCCGTGGAGCGCGTCACCATCCTGGCGTGCGGCACGTCGTGGCATGCGGGCCTGGTCGGCAAGTTCATGATCGAGCAGCTCGCGCGCCTGCACGTCGACGTGGACTACGGATCCGAGTACCGCTATCGCAGCCCGATCGTCACGCCGAACACGCTGGCGGTCGTCATCACGCAGTCGGGCGAAACGGCCGACACGCTGGCCGCTCTTCGCGAAGCCAAACAGGCCGGTGCTTCCAGCATCTCGATCTGCAATGTCGTCGGCAGCATGGCGACGCGCGAGACCGACGGCACCATTTACACACACGCGGGCCCGGAAATCGGCGTGGCATCGACCAAAGCCTTCACGTCCCAGCTCGTCGCGCTGTATCTGCTGGGCCTTCGGCTGGGCCAGATCCGCGGGGTGCTCTCGCCCCAGGCGTCACGGCCGCACATCGACGCGCTTCTTGCGCTTCCGCAGCTCCTCGAACAGACGCTCAAGGCGGCCGCCGAGGTCGAAGAAATTGCTAGCCGCTACCACACGCGGACCGATTTCCTGTACCTCGGCCGCGGGATCAACTATCCGATTGCTCTCGAGGGCGCGCTGAAGCTGAAGGAAATCTCGTACATCCACGCCGAAGGCTATCCGGCCGGCGAGATGAAGCACGGTCCGATCGCGCTCATCGACGAACGGATGCCGGTGGTGACCATCGCCCCGCAGGACCACGTGTTCGAGAAAATGATCGGCAACATGCAGGAGGTCAAAGCGCGCGGCGGATCGGTGATTGCGCTCACCACGCGCGGCGAATCCAAGCTGCGCACCATCCTCGATCCGGCGCGCGACTTCGTCCTCGAGCTGCCGAGGGCGCCGGAATTGCTCACGCCCATTCTCATGACGCTGCCGCTGCAGCTGCTCGCGTACGACATTGCCGTTCGCCGTGGCTGCGACGTCGATCAGCCAAGGAATCTCGCGAAGAGTGTCACGGTAGAATAGGGGTTAGGGATTTGGGAGTAGGGATTAGAGGTTCTGCTAATCCCTAACCCCTAAGCCCCAATCCCTATGGATTTCCTGCACACCCTCAATCCTGAACAGCGGGAAGCGGTTCTTCATCTCAGCGGCCCGTTGCTCATCCTGGCCGGCGCCGGCTCGGGCAAGACGCGCGTCATCACCAGCCGCATTGCGTACCTCGTCGGCGACGGGCACGCCGAGCCGCACGAAATCCTCGCGGTCACCTTCACCAACAAGGCGGCCGAAGAGATGCGGGCGCGTGTCGAAGCGCTGCTCGGGTCGGACTGCAGCCGCATGTGGGTGTCGACATTCCACTCGTTGTGCGCGCGGCTGCTGCGCCGCGAAGCGCCGGCCATCGGCCTGTCACGCGATTTCGTGATCTACGACTCGTCCGATCAATTGACGGTCGTCAAGCAGGCGCTGAAGTCGCTGCACATCGACGACAGCTTCGTGCAGCCTCGTGCGGCGCTGGGTCGAATCAGCCACGCGAAGAATCGGATGGAGGGTCCGGACGCCGTCGCCGCTGCGGCGGTGGCCGGCTGGAACCGCCGCGACGAGCACGTTGCAAAGATATACGCGTACTACCTCAACGCATTGAAGGAGAGCAATGCGCTCGACTTCGACGATCTGCTGCTGAAGACCGTCGAGCTCTTCGAGCAGTCCGAGCGAGTACGAACCAAATACTCCGAACAGTTCCGTTTCGTGATGGTCGACGAATACCAGGACACCAACCGGCCGCAGTACCTGCTGATTCGCCGCCTCGCCGAAGTCCACCGCAATCTCTGCGTCGTCGGGGATCCCGATCAGTCGATTTACAAATGGCGGGGCGCCGACCTGCGCAACATCCTCGACTTCGAGCAGGACTTCGGCGAAGCGCGGATCGTCAAGCTCGAACGCAACTACCGCTCCACGCAGATCATCCTCGATGCGGCCTCGGCCGTCATCAGCCAGAATCGCAACCGGAAGGACAAACGCCTCTGGACCGACCGCGCGGGCGGCGACCGCATCGTCTATTTCCGCGGCGGCGACGAGCTGGAGGAAGCCGACTTCATCACCCGCACGGCGCGCGGGGCGCTGGCGGACGATGTGGAAGCAACCGTCGCCGTTTTGTATCGCACCAACGCGCAGTCGAGAACGATTGAGGATGCGCTCATGCGCGAAGGCGTCGCCTACAAGGTGGTGGGCGGCGTTCGATTTTACGAGCGGAAGGAGATCAAGGACGCGCTCGCGTACATGCGGCTCATCATCAACCCCCATGACGACGTCAGCCTCCGGCGGGTGATCAACGTGCCGGCGCGCGGCATCGGGAAAGGCGTCATGGACGCCCTCGAAACCATCTCAGCGAGCGACGACGTCGCCGTCGATTCGTTGCCGCTGCTCTCGGCAGGCCTGCAGCCGGCATTGTCGGTGAATTCGCTGTGGGCGCGCCTGGTGCGCGGCCTCGATCAACGGGCGTTGCCGAACCGCGCGGCGGCGTCGCTGGCGGCGTTTCGCGATCTGCTCGTGAACCTTACCGAAATGGCGCGGCGCGAGCCGGTGTCGATCGCCATCGGCAAGATGCTCGATCAGAGCGGATACCTTCAGGACCTGCGCGACGAGCGCAGCGAGGACGCAGAAAGCCGGGTTGAAAACCTGGCCGAGCTCGTCTCGGCCGCGCGGGAGTACGAGAGCCGCGAGCAGGAACCGTCGCTGGTCGGGTTCGTCGATCGCCTCTCGCTCTTGTCCGACGTGGACGAAGAGCAAGGCACGCGCGACGCGCGCGTCTGGCTGATGACGCTGCACAGCGCGAAAGGGCTCGAATTCCCGGTGGTGGTGCTCGCCGGCCTGGAGGAAGGTCTGTTTCCGCATTCGCGGTCCAGCGAGGACGTTGAAGAGCTCGAGGAGGAGCGGCGGCTGTGTTACGTCGGCATGACGCGCGCGCGGGCGCGCCTGGTGCTGACGGGCGCCGCACGGCGGCGGATCTTCGGCGAGTATCAGTCGAGCGAGCCGTCGCGCTTCATCGACGAGGTGCCGGCCGAACTGGTCGAACGCATCACCCCGTCGTTTTCCTCGCCTGGTTATCAGGGCAATTTTCCGCATTACGAGTTCCGGACGAATCCGTACGGCCGCGGACGCCGCGGTAACCGCGTGCGCGAAGAGACGGCGACGTACGCGTACGAGGACGAGGACCAGTCGACGGGCATGGCGCTGCGCCTCGGCATGCGCGTGCGCCATCCGCAGTTCGGGATCGGCACCGTGCTCAGCGTCGAAGCGCTGAACGACGATACGAAGCTGGTCGTGCGCTTCGCGGCGGTGGGACAGAAGACGCTGCGGGCGAAATACGCGAAGCTGGAGCCCGCGTGAGATAGATTTCTGCCACCTCCGCCGAAGGCGCTTCGCGAGCCTCGCCGAAGCTCGCCAGCAGGCCCCGCGAGCGAAGGCGGGAGTTCAGATTTCAGAGATTTCAGAGTTCAGATTTCACTGCGGTGATAATCCAACCGGTGGCGGTTCGCTGCATCGTCACCACCAGCGTCTTTCGCTCCGTCCGACCACTCGGTAGCCGAACCGGCGCCACAATCGTCACGTCTTTCAGCTCGGCCTGACCGTCGCGGCGGAATGCCACGTTCGTGATGTCGAACGTGGTGATGGTCCCCTGCTCACGCGGCTCGAAGACGACGGTGGCCATCTTCCGCAGGGCGGTCTTGTCGCGAATACGGGATGCGTCGAAAAACTGCGTCAGCAGCGGCCGTTCGGGCCCTGCACAGCCGAACGCAGCGAGCAGTGTCAGAACAACGGCTAAACCCTTCCACCACGGTGGTCCGTGGCGGAGAGTTATCTGCGTCACGATTCCGATGGGGCCGGCTCCTCTTCTTCCTTTTCGACGAGCCGCGCGATGGAGACCACCTTGTCGTCGCCTTCGATGTTGATCAGCGTCACACCCTGCGTCGCGCGTCCGATCGCGCGCACATCGTCGGTCAGCATGCGCAGAATCATGCCCTGCTGCGTGATGACCAGCAGCTCGTCGCCGGCATGCACGTAGGCGACCCCGACGACCAGGCCATTCTTCGTTGTGGTCGCGATGTTGATGATGCCGACGCCACCGCGCGACTGCACGCGGTACTCCTCAATCTCGGTCCGCTTGCCGAAGCCGCGTTCGGTCACCGTCAAGAGAGTGCCACCGGGTTTCACCACCTCCATGGCCACGACGTAGTCGTCGCCCCGCAGCGTGATGCCGCGGACGCCGTACGCGGTGCGGCCCATCGGCCGAACGTCGCTCTCGTGGAATCGAATCGCCATGCCGTGCCGCGTGCCGATGAAGACTTCGCCGCTGCCGTCGGTCACCTGGGCGGCGATCACGGCGTCGGTCGCTTCGACGCCCATCGCGATGATGCCGCCGGCGCGCGGGTTGCTGAACGACGACAGCGCCGTCTTCTTCACCACGCCCAGGCGCGAGCCCATCACGATGTATTTGTCGTCCTCGAACTCCTTCACGGCGAGCATGGCCGCGATCTTCTCGCCCTCTTCCATCGACACGAGGTTCGCGATCGACTTGCCCTTGCCGCCCGGGCCGACGTCCGGGATCTCGTGGACCTTCAGCCAATAGGCGCGGCCGCGGTCGGAAAAGATCATGATGTAGGCGTGCGTCGACGCCACAAACAGGTGGCTGACGAAATCCTCTTCGCGCGTGCGCATGCCGATGCGGCCTTTGCCGCCGCGCCGCTGGTTCCTGTACGTCGAAATCGCCGTTCGCTTGATGTAGCCGGTGTTGCTGACGGTGATCGCCATGTCCTCTTCGGCGATCAGGTCCTCGACGTTGATTTCGCCCGTCGCGTCGACGATCTCCGTCCGGCGCTCGTCGCCGTATCCCTCGCGCACCGCCTTCAGCTCGTCGACGATGATCTGCATCAGCAAGCGCTCGCTCGCGAGAATGGCGCGCAGCCGCTCGATCGTCTTCAGCAGCTCCGCGAGCTCGTCGAGAATCTTCTGGCGCTCGAGACCGGTCAGCCGCTGCAGCTGCATGTCGAGGATGGCCTGCGACTGGATCTGCGACAGCCCGAACTGCGCCATCAGGCCTTCGCGGGCCTCCGGCGGTGTCTTGGATCCGCGAATGAGCGTGATCACCGCATCCAGGTGATCGAGCGCAATCTTCAGGCCTTCGAGAATGTGATACCGCGCTTCCGCTTTGCGCAGCTCGAATTCGGTTCGCCGCCGCACGACCTCGCGGCGGAATTCCACGAAGCTCTCGATCAGCTCGAGGAGCGTCATCACCTTCGGCCGCCCGCCGACGATGGCGAGCATGATGATGCCGAAGCTCATTTGGAGCTGTGTGTGCTTGTACAGATTGTTGAGGATGACCTCGGGAACTTCGCCGCGCTTCAACTCGATCACCATCCGCATGCCGTCACGATCCGATTCGTCGCGCAGGTCGGAGATGCCCTCGATCGTCTTGTCGCGCACCAGCTCGGCGATCCGCTCGATCAGCCTGGCTTTGTTGACCTGATACGGAATCTCGGTGACGACAATGGCCTGCCGATCGCCTTTCTTGTTCGTCTCGATCATCGACTTCGCGCGCATCAGAATCGAACCGCGCCCCGTGGTGTACGCCTGCACCGCCCCCTGCCGGCCGACAATCTGGCCTGCCGTCGGAAAGTCCGGCGCCGGGATGAGCCGAATCAGATTGCGCAGCTTGTCGACGGACGTCAGACGCGCCGCCGACGCGTCGGCGAAACGGGTGTTTTCGATCAGCCAGATGCAGCCGTCGATCACTTCCCGCAGGTTGTGCGGCGGGACGTTGGTGGCCATGCCGACGGCGATGCCGGCGGATCCGTTGACCAGCAGGTTCGGGAACGGCGCCGGAAGAACCGCGGGCTCTTCGGTGGTCTCGTCGTAATTGGGAACGAAGTCGACGGTCTCCTTGTCGAGATCCGCCATCATGTCGTCGGCGAGCGCCTGCAGGCGGCCTTCGGTGTACCGCATGGCCGCCGGCGGATCGCCGTCGATCGATCCGAAGTTGCCCTGGCCGTCGACCAGCGGGTAGCGCATGTTGAAGTCCTGCGCCAGCCGGACGAGGGTGTCGTAGATCGACTGATCGCCGTGGGGATGGAAGTTGCCCATCACCTCGCCGACGATCTTTGCGCACTTGCGGTACCCGCGCGTCGACGACAGCCCCATCGTCTTCATGCCGTACATCACGCGGCGGTGCGCCGGCTTGAGGCCGTCGCGCGCGTCGGGCAGCGCTCGTCCAATGATCACGCTCATGGCGTAATCCATGTACGAACGCTTCATTTCGTCTTCGATGTTGACGGCGTGTTGGGATGGGACCAGATCTGCCATGTGTTGGAAACGAGGCTAGAGGCTGGAGGCTGGGGGCTTGGGCGTGCTGGAGAACACAGATCCTTGTCCGGCCCCCGACGATCCCCAGCCTCCAGCCTCGAGCCTCCAGCCTCTATACATCTAGGTTCTTGACGTCGAGCGCATTGTCTTCGATGAACTTCCGGCGCGGCTCGACCTGATCGCCCATCAGCGTCGTGAACATCAGGTCGGCCTCGGTGTGATCTTCGGCGCGGACCTGCAGCAGCGTTCGTACCTGCGGGTCCATCGTCGTCGCCCAGAGCTGGTCGGGGTTCATCTCACCGAGTCCCTTGTACCGGTTGACGGCGACGCCCTTCTTGCCGGCGGCGATGAAGAAGTCGACGAGCTCTTCGAAGGAATGCAGCGTAATGTCCGGCGCTTTCTCCTTCGGTTTCCGCTGGCCGGCCGATGCCGCTTCGTCGCCTTCGTCCGCGATGTCCCCTGTCGTCGAGACGATGATGTCGCCCGCGAGCGCCGGGATGTCGCGATGGTTCGCCAGCAGCGTTCGGTACTCGCCGGCGGTGACGAAATCGACGCCGATGACGTGCTGTCGCGGATAGCCGCCCGATCGATCCTCGACGTGGAGCAGGTACCGATTGTGCTCTTCGTCGCGCTGCACGGTGACGGTGCGGGTCGGCGTCGTCAGCGCATTCGCGAGCCCCTCGAGCTTGTCCTTGTCGGCGAAGTACTCGCGATCGGCGCCCGCCGCGACCAGTGCTTCGACGATCTCCCGCGGATGGCCGCGCCGTTCAACGACGTAGAGGAGCTTCTGATGCGCGATCATCCGGTGCAGCAGCTTCTCGAGGTCGGCGCCCGAGACCTCGGTCCCTCTGGCCGGAATCCGGACGACGCGGGCTTCGGTGGCCCGTCGGATCAGGAACGCGTCGAGCTCCCGCTCGTCCTTGATGTAGGTTTCGCTCTTTCCGCGTTTTGCCCGGAACAGCGGCGGCTGCGCGATGTACACGTACCCGTTTTCGATGATCTTCGGCAGCTGCCGGTAGAAAAACGTCAGCAGCAGCGTGCGGATGTGGGACCCGTCCACGTCCGCGTCCGTCATGATGATGATCCGGTGGTAGCGGAGCTTCTCGATGTCGAAGTCCTCGACGCCGATGCCGCACCCAAGCGCCGCGATCATGGTCTTGATCTCGTCGCTGCCGAGCATCTTGTCGAAACGGGCCTTCTCGACGTTCAGAATCTTGCCCTTGAGCGGCAGGATCGCCTGGAAACGACGATCGCGCCCCTGCTTGGCCGACCCCCCGGCCGATTCGCCCTCGACGATGTACAGCTCGCTCTGGGCCGGATCGCGCTCCTGGCAGTCGGCTAGCTTGCCCGGCAGCGAACTGCCGTCCAGGGCGCCCTTGCGCCGCACCAGGTCCCTCGCCTTCCTGGCGGCTTCGCGGGCGCGGGCGGCGTCGATCGCCTTGCCGACAATGCGGCGGGCCACCGATGGGTTCTCTTCGAGATACGCACCCAGTTTGTCGTTGAGGATGGCCTCGACGATCCCCTTGACCTCCGTGTTTCCAAGCTTGGTCTTCGTCTGACCCTCGAACTGCGGGTGCGGTATCTTCACGCTCACAACGGCCGTGAGCCCTTCGCGGATGTCGTCGCCGGTCACGCTCTCTTTGAGGTCTTTGGCCAGGTTGTTCTTCGTCGCGTACGCGTTGATGGTGCGCGTCAGCGCGGATCGAAACCCGGAGAGGTGCGTGCCCCCTTCGTGCGTGTTGATGTTGTTGGCGAACGTGTAGATCGTCTCCGTGTAGCCGTCGTTCCACTGCATGGCGATTTCGGCCTCGATGCCGTCTTTCTCGCCGAGCATGTAGATCGGTTTCTCGTTGACGGGGGTCTTGTTCTTGTTCAGATGCGTGACGAACGAGACGATGCCGCCTTCGTAGTGGAACTTGTGGCTCTTGCCGTCACGCTCGTCGTCGAGCGTAATCAGGATGCCGCCGTTCAGAAAGGCCAGCTCCCGCAGACGCTGCGCCAGTGTGTCGAAACTGAGGACCGTTGTTTCAAACACCTGGGAATCGGGCTTGAAGGTGACCTTCGTCCCTCGGCGCTTGGTCGTCCCCGTCATTTCCAGATCGGCCGCCGGCACGCCGCGCTCGTACGACTGCTGATAGACCTGGCCGTGGCGCCAGATTTCGAGGTCGAGCGCCTCCGACAGCGCGTTCACCACCGAGACGCCGACGCCGTGCAGGCCGCCCGATACCTTGTAGCTGTCGTTGTCGAATTTGCCGCCCGCATGCAGGACGGTCAGCACGACTTCGGCGGCCGATTTGCCGCTCTCGTGCAGATCGACCGGAATGCCGCGGCCGTTGTCGATGACCGTGACCGACCCGTCGATGTGGAGGGTGACATTGACCTGATCGCAGAAGCCGGCCAGCGCCTCGTCGATGGAATTGTCGACGACTTCGTACACGAGATGATGCAGCCCCGCCGGACCGGTCGAGCCGATGTACATCGCCGGGCGCTTGCGAACCGCTTCGAGCCCTTCGAGAACCTTGATTTTGTCCGCGCCGTACTCCGCGACGTCCTCGGCCGTGCCATAGCCGTTGTTGCCCGCGGGGACCTCGGGTGTTGGCGTGGAATCGAGCGGATGTTCTGTTTGGTCGGTATGTTCCATGTTTTCCCGGCCGACCCATGGGTCGGCCCTACACCTGCCAGAGACGCGTCCGCATCCCTACACTGTAGGGGCGGATCCGTGTGTCCGCCCCGTCACACCCGCATCGGCATGATGACGTAGGTGTAGTCGTAGCCTTCGGCGCCGACCGGTTTCATGACCGCCTGGCTCACTTCGTCCTTGAGCTCGAGCGACACGACGTCGGTCGTCACGGCCGACAGAAAATCGAGCACATACTGCGCGTTGAAGCAGATCTGCATCGCCGCCCCCGGGTACTCGACCGGAAGCGTTTCCCTGGCTTCGCCGAGATCGGGACTGCTCGACGTGACGTCGACTTTGCCCTTTTCGATCTGAAACTTCACGGCGCGCGAGCGCTCATTGGACATCAGCGCGACGCGCTTCACCGCATTCGTCAGTCGATCGCGCTCGAACTCGATGTGCTTGTCGTTGCCCTTCGGGATCACGCGCTCGTACGCCGGAAACTGACCGTCGATCATTCGCGAGATCAGCAGGCGGTCGCCGGTGGTGAAAAACAGATGATTCTCGCCGCGCTCGTAGCTGACGTCGCCGTCGCCTTCCATCAGCAGCCGCCCCAGTTCGCCGAGCGTCTTCTTCGGCAGAATCGCCTTGACTTCGTCGCCGTCCTTGGTCGGCTTGGCATCGCGCGCCACGCTGACGAGGGCGAGGCGGTGTCCGTCGGTGGCCACGAGATTCATTTCCTCGGGACGCAGCACGAACAGCGCTCCGTTCAGAAAGTAACGTGTGTCCTCGCCGGTGATCGCAAACTGCGTTTTAGCGACCATCTCCTTGATGGCGGTGCGCGGCAGCATCGCCACGGCGGCGCCGCCCGATTCAGGGAGCGTCGGAAAATCTTCGCGCGGCAGCGTCTGCATCCTGGACTCGAACCGATCCGCGGCGATTTTCACGCCACCCTTGTCTTCGGCAATCCGGATGTCGGTATCGGGCAACGATTTCACGATCTCGTAGAATTTCTTGGCAGGCAGTGTCAACGAGCCGCCTTTGGCGACGGTAGCTTTGCACATACTGCGCAGGCCGACTTCGAGATCGGTTGCGAGAAACCGAACTTCCTCTCCCTTAGCTTCCATCAACACGTTGGCCAGGATGGGGATCGTGTTTTTTCGCTCGACGATGCCCTGAAAAAGTTGCAGTTCTCGCAGAAGGTCGTTCTTTCGGACGACAAGTTCCATGGCTGTGCTGACCTCGAAAAAGCGGGGGCGTGGGCCCGCGGTCCCCTAAGGAGAGGAGAGATTCGAGAATGAGAAAATTATATAGGAAGAGAGGGTGTGTTGAAAAGGGAGGCCTACCCGTTAGTTCTTGTTTTTGAATAAGTTAGCTTGTGCAAAAAACGTGACTGAAATTTGCCCGCCGCGGACGGCCCGTGATGCCGTTCAGGTTATCAACACCGTTCAACATGCCAGGTCCAGGCGCGGTGTGGAAAAGTGCCAGCTCTACCTGAATCCTTCGAGAAAATTGCCGATCAGGGTGTTGAAATCCAGGTCTTTCTTTCGCAGATCCTCGACCTTTCGGATTGAGTGAATGACGGTGGAGTGGTGCTTCCCGCCGAAGCTGCGGCCGATTTCCGGCAGCGACGCGTGTGTCAAGGCCTTGCAGAGATACATGGCGATCTGGCGCGGCTTTGCGACCGACTTTGAGTTGTTCCGCGATTTCAGATCGACCAGCTTCAAGTTGTAGTAGTCGGCGACGAATTTCTGGATGATTTCAATCGTGACCGCTTTTTCCTCGTGGTCCAGGATGTTCCGGAGGACATCCTGCGCCAGCTGCAGAGTGATTTCCTGTCCCGTCAACGATGCGTAGGCGATCAGCCGGATCAACGACCCCTCGAGCTCGCGGATGTTCGACTTGATCTTGCCGGCGATGTACATGGCGACGTTGTCGGGGAGCGGCACCGCTTCGGTTTCCGCCTTCTTCTTCAGAATCGCCACTTTCGTCTCGAGATCCGGCGACTGAATGTCCGCGGTCAGCCCCCATTCGAACCGCGATCGCAGTCGCTCCTCGAGCGCCGGAATCTCGTGAGGCGGGCTGTCGCTGCTGAGCACAATCTGTTTCTGCGAATCGTACAGCGCGTTGAACGTGTGGAAGAATTCTGTCTGCGTTCCTTCTTTTCCCGCGAGAAACTGAATATCGTCCACGAGGAGCACGTCGACGGATCGATACCGCTCGCGAAAATCGAGGACGCGGTCGTACCGCACGGCGTTGATCATCTCGTTCATGAAACGCTCGGACGAAATGTAGGTGAGCTTCAGGTTCCGGTCGTGCTGCAGCACGTACTGGCCGACCGCGTGCATCAAGTGGGTTTTACCAAGTCCCACCCCGCCGTAGATGAACAGCGGGTTGTAGGATCGTGACGGCGCTTCCGCCACGGCTCGACACGCGGCATGCGCGAACTGATTCGACGATCCGACGATGAAGCTGTCGAAGGTGTAGCGGGGATTCAGGCCGGCCGCGCCGGGCAGCGTTGCTGCTGGAGGGCCGGTTTCGAGCGCCGCGGCTTCGTCCGCGCTCAACGGAATGATTGGCGCATCGCCCTGCGTATCGGCGATGAAGTTCACAGCGACGTTGGGCCGCTTCAGTTCGGTCATCGCTTCGTTTATCACGCCCGAATAGTGTTTCGTGAGCCAGTCCTTGAAGAGCGCGTTCGGTACTCGCACGGTTACCGTCAACCGATCCTCAGCGAGGAACGTGGTCGGCCGGAACCAGGTGTAGAAGCTGTGGCGGTTCACCTTCGTCTCGACACGCGCGAGGATCTGCTCCCAGAGGTTCATTTCGTCAAGCAAAAATGGGCGTCGGCGCGCTTTCGCCTGCTGCCGACCCGCGAATTTCCACAGCGCGAGGCCTTGAGCGCCTCGCGAAGGCGATTCTGACGGCCTTTTCGACTTTCGCCCCGGTCCGGATCTGCGGCGTTTCGGCCTTAAATCGATGTCCCCGGGCGAATCTCGGCGAATTTCCACAGTTTTTTCCACAGGTGTGGAAAACTTTGGGGAGAGACCAAATGCGCATGGAAACGCTACGGCTGGAACAGGCCAGAAAGGACGCAGACTGTAACACACTCGCGGCTGATTGACACTCTCGGAAGGCGTTCGCTAACATTGACGGTTCGTTCTTTTCCCGAAGGGGTGTCATGAAGGGCAAGCGTACGTTCCAACCGAATACGCGCCGGCGAAAGGGTACACACGGATTCCTGGTGCGCATGAGTACCAAGAACGGCCGTTTGGTGCTGAAACGCCGCCGCGCAAAAGGACGAAAGCGACTTACCGTCAGCAATGAATAGCTTTGAAATTCCGCCCAGCCGAACGGATCCGTCGCCACGCAGAATTCAAGCAGGTGTACGAACGTGGCGTCCGGCTGCATAGCCGCTACAGCACGGTCTTCATGCTGGCAAACGAGCGCGGCGTCGGACGGCTGGGCATTGCGGCGACGAAAAAGCTAGGTGGCGCGGTCCAGAGAAATCGCGCCAAACGATTAATACGAGAGGTTTTCCGTCGCAACAAGATCGCTCCTGGATTCGACGTCGTCGTCGTCCCCAGGCGCGAGCTGCTCGACGCCAGCCTGACCGTTCTTGAAACCGATTACCGAACCTTGCTCGAACGGCGTGCCCGCAAGCGGCGATGACCTCTCGGGGCCGGTGCGCGCTGCGCTGACGCTCATTCGAGGCTACAAGATCCTTATTTCTCCGCACTTTGCGGGCTCCTGTCGCTTCCTGCCGTCGTGCGCCGACTACGCGACGGTCGCGATAGCGCGCCACGGCGTGATTCGCGGAGGGTGGCTCGCGGCGAGACGTCTGGCGCGCTGTCACCCCTTGTGTGCCGCGGGGCACGATCCGGTACCCCAATAAATGGAACGACGC
>Ga0137369_10001826_pt1 | contig 21460 bp, 21 predicted proteins | sample SagtaG_12_FD_104918 | JGI IMG/M metagenome (GOLD analysis project Ga0137369, IMG submission 104918) | Vadose zone soil microbial communities from Sagehorn Ranch, Mendocino, California, USA - Sage1_L_113_16 metaG | ecosystem: Environmental > Terrestrial > Soil > Vadose zone | place: USA... | reverse complement strand
TCAGGACGTCGAGCGCGAGCTTCGGCAGCACTTCCCCGAGCTCGTGTTCCGCACCGTGATCCCGCGCAGCGTCCGCGTTGCCGAGGCGCCGAGCTTCGGCGTGCCGGTGGTCACGCACGCACCCAACTCCCCGGGATCGTCGGCCTACCACGAGCTGGCCAGGGAGGTGACGGAGCGTGGCTAGCGCCGCCCGTGCCAGGCGCGGGATGGGCCGCGGCCTGGCCGCGATCCTGCCCGAGACCCCCGACCAGGCGAGCGAGCTGCGCGAGCTGCCGGTCGACCTGATTCGCCCGAACCCGGCCCAGCCGCGTTCACGCTTCGATCCGGAGTCGATCTCCGAGCTCGCGCACTCGATCGCCGCCGCGGGAATCGTCCAGCCGCTGATCGTGCGCCCGCTCGCCAACGGCAGCTACGAGCTCGTCGCCGGCGAGCGCCGCTGGCGAGCGGCGCGGGAGGCCGGACTTGCGGATGTCCCGGCGGTGGTCCGCGACGAGGGCGAATCCGAGCGCCTCCAGACGGCGCTGATCGAGAACATGGCGCGCGAGGACCTCAATCCCGTCGACGAAGCCCGAGCCTGCGCCGCACTGGTCGAGGACCTCGGGCTCACCAAGGAGGAGCTGGCGCGCCGCGTGGGGCGGAGCCGCGCCGCGGTCTCGAACCTGATCCGGTTGCTCGATCTGCCCGACCAGGCGCTCGAGCTGCTGCGCTCGTGAGAGTTCAGCGAGGGCCACGGCCGCGCGGTCCTCCAGGCGCGCGGCGCGGACGCCCGCCGCCGCCTCGCGCGTGACGCGGCGAAGCACGGATGGTCGGTGCGCGACACCGAGCGCAGCGCCCAGCAGCTGGTCGCGCGCGACGGCGCAAAGCGGCGCCGAGGTGGTAGGCGCAGCGCCGACGAGGCCGCCGCGATTACCGAGGCCGAGGACGTCCTGGAAGCGGCGCTGCGCCGCGATGTCCGGGTCCGGGCCAACAGGGAGGGCCTCAAGGCCGAACTGGTGTTCGCTGACCTCGATGACGTCCGCGAGCTCGCCCGCCGCCTCGTGGCCCGCCTCTAGAATGACTACGCCTCGGGGCGATTAGCTCAGTCGGTTAGAGCGCTTCTCTGATAAGGAAGAGGTCCCTGGTTCGAATCCAGGATCGCCCATCGCGTCCAGCGGGACACCGAGGGCCGGCGCGCCCGGACGGGGCTGCATGGACCGTGATGACTGTGTCGCGGCAAGCGTTTGCCTGTAAGACTTCGCCGATGCGTCCCGCCGCCCTAGTGCTCTCGATCGCGATCGTCGCCGGCATCCTTGCCGCATCGACGACTGGCGCCCTCGCGCACGATCCGAAGGCCGCCAACTCCGTCGACCTCACGCGACTTCCGCTCGGCGACGGACACGTCAGCACCACCACTCCGGCGCAGGGCTGGATCTACGCGTGCGGGATCGGGACGGGGGGCGGCGCCTTTCAGGACGGGCCGTGGATCCACTCCGACGGGACGTTCGATCTCACGGCCAAGGCCGTCGTCGACGGCGCCGTGACATGGCCGGGCTCGGTGTCGATCACCACCTCCGGCTCGACCCGCAACATCGTCTCCAACGGGCTTCCGTCGCCGAACGAGCCGACCGGGATCTTCCCGATCCAGTCGACCGACGACGCCTACCAGTACGACCGAAACCCGAACACGATCACGGCCCAGAGCGTCAACCTGTCGCTGGCCGCCGACCCCCAGGTGGCGGCGACGCCGCACTGCATCCAGGGCGAGGTCGGGATCGCGAAGAACGGCGTCCCGATCTTCGATGGCCTAGACGCCGGCTCCCGCGACGCGGTCGCGCACGAGATCCAGGACAGCTGCTCAGGGCATCCCCAGCAGTCCGGCGTCTACCACTACCACTCGCTGCCGAGCTGCCTCAACTACGGGCACTCGAAGAAGAAGCACTCGAAGCTCATCGGCTGGGCGCTCGACGGATTCCCGATCTTCGGACCGCGCGGAAAGAACGGCAGCCTGCTGACCGACGAGGACCTCGACGTCTGCCACGGCGAGTTCGGCAAGGTCAAGATCGGGGGCAAGACCGTGCGCACCTACCACTACCACGCGACCTACGAGTACCCGTACACGCTGGGCTGCTTCGCCGGGACGCCGGTCCAGGCCGGCCCCGGGATGCCCTAGATGGCCCACTAGCTCGCGGCGCTCGGCTCCTTGGCCCGGTTCTCCGCCGCCTCGGTCATCGCGTCGAGCGAGGCCGCGAGCCAGCGGCGAAAATAGATCCGCCCCGCGGTGGCGTCGAAGACCTTGTAGGCGAGCCCGCCGGGGTCCATTCCCATGCGCCCGTCGACGAATGTGCCTCCCTGGGCCTCGGTGAGGCCGAAGCGCACAAAGGTCCCGGTGTTGACGCAGTGGATCCGAAACTCTTCGGGCTCCTGCATCGACTCGATTCGCAGGTCCATCTCGTCATTCCCGAACGGCGTCCGCGTCACCTGGCGGTAGTTGCATCCCTCGCCCAGCTCGTCGCACTCGATCTCGACGACGCGCGGCCACCACTCGGGATGGCGCTCGACGTCGGCGATCAGGTTCCAGACGACCTCGACGGGGGCCTCGATGTAGGCCTGGTTGCGACAGTCGGACACTGGTTCTGGATTGTCTCAGGGTCGCGCCGCGGACCTCGTTGAGCGCCCCCGGGTCGCACCTATAATGGCCCGAGCCCCGCAGCCGGGACCTTCAAGATGCAGCAGATGCAGATCTACGGCGTCAGCTTCGACATGGTCGGCAAGCAGCCGATCGTGCTGCTGAAGACAGTCGATGGCAATCGTTTCCTGCCGATCTGGATCGGCCACCCCGAGGCCGCGGCGATCCTGATGAAGCTCCAGGGCGCCTCGACACCGCGCCCGATGACCCACGACCTGCTCAGTGACATGCTCGAGCAGTTCGACGCCAAGTGCGAGAAGGTCTCGGTCACCGAGCTGCGCGACAACACCTTCTACGCGTCGATCACGATCTCCGTCAACGGCTCGGAGATGGAGATCGACTCGCGCCCCTCGGACGCCCTCGCGCTCGCGGTCCGCACCTCGGCGCCGATCTTCGCCGCCGACGACGTGATCGAGGAGTCCTCGATCGAGTTCGAGCACGAGGTAGAGGACACCGAGGAGGTCGTCGAGAAGTTCAAGGACTTCCTCGACGAGGTGACGCCCGAGGACTTCGCCTCGGGCGGCGAGGAATAGGCCACCGACGGTCTCCGCCGGGCACGCGCCGGCGGCCGGGTCCTAGACTCGTCGTCGTCTGACCCGTCGTCCGAACTGCCGCCGTGGTCGCCACCGTCGACCTCGCAGTCATAGCTCAAGTCCTCCGGGGCGTCGACTGGGTCGGAGCCCACGAAGTACACCTTCGCGAGCCCCTTGTGGGCGTTGACCTTGACCTTGGTCACCGTCGCGTCCGGCTCGGTCTCGTCGAACAGGCCACTGCCCCAGTCCTGAGCGCCCGCGAATGCGGGCAGGGCAAGCAGCGCGCTGAGCGCAACCAGGGCGAGCAGCAATCCTCGGCGAGGCACGAGGCTTCCATCGGGCCGCGCTCGCCAAGGCTTGAGCATTTTCGGGCCGAATGTCGAGCGCAGCTACTTCCTGTGCTTCTTCTTGATCTTCCAGCCGTCGGTCGCGGGCGTCGCGTCGGCATTGCCGGCGGCGTCGGTTGCGACGACCGCGAAGCGGTGCCTCTTGCGCTTCAGCTTGTCGTAGGCCTTGGGCGAGGAGCAGGGCTCGGACGGGCCGCCGTCGAGCGAGCACGCAAACGTCGAGCCGGGCTCGTCCGCGGTGAACTCGAACGTCGCCCTGCGCTTCCTCGTCTTGTGCTTCGGCCCCTTGGTGATCGTCGTCTCGGGTGGATCGTTCTCCAAGACGTAGGTGGCGAAGATCAGGTCGTTGACGTTTGGGCCCAGGGGGTTGAAGTTTCCTGTCTGGGTGCTGCTGAAGAAGAGCTGCCCCGCACAGGCGTTGCCGGTCCGCGTCCCCACCTGGAGCCCGCTTGAGGTCGGTCGCGTGACTATGAGCGCGTACTGCTGGCCCGCGCTCACGAGCGCGGGGTTGGCGAACGAGCCGGTGATGATCGAGGCCCCGGGTGGAACCTCCGCATCGGGAACGGTCGCCGAGGCGAGAGTGGTGTTGCTTGGCGCACCCGCAGCATCAACGTCGTTGACGTCCAGCCGGTAGTCGCCTGGCGTCCCGAACTTCGTCACCTCGACCTGAGCGGTAGTGAGGCCTCCCGTGATGCCGGCGGTGAAGGTCTGCGCGAACCTGCTGGCCCCGCCCCCCATCGAGGCGAACGACATCTCGCGCGGTCCGGGGCAGTTCGCGTCGAGGGTCTCCTGCGCAGCGGCATGCGCCGGCATCGCGAGCGCCATCAACCCCGCGAGCGACGCCAATCCTCGCCCGACCACGATGCACCGACGGTACTCCTGTGTCACGCGGGCCGCAGCCAGCTCTGTCAGCCCGGAAGCGCCGCCGACTCGCTCCGGCGCTCGAGCGCCAGGGCGACGATCCGGTCGACCATGTCCTCGAACGACAGGCCCGCGGCCTCGGCGGCTTGGGGAAACAGCGAGGTGTCGGTGAGGCCGGGGATCGCGTTCACCTCGAGCACCTGAGGCTCGCCGTCCTCGGCCAGCATCAGGTCGACGCGCGCGAAGCCCGCGCACCCCAGCGCCTCGTAGGTGCGCCGTGCCGCGTCCTGGACGGCCTGGGCCTCGGGCTCGGACAGCTCCGCGGGACACACATAGGTGGTGCGGCCGATCTCGTAGCGCGCCTCGAAGTTGAAGAAGTCCTCCTGCTTGGGAATCGCCTCGACGATCGGCAGCGCGTCCGTGCCCAGGATTCCGACCGCCAGCTCGCGGCCCTTGACGTAGCGCTCGAACAGCACGCGGTCGTCGTAGGAGAACGCGGCGACGAGCGCCGCCGGGACGTCGTCGCGTGAGCCCGCGAACTCGACCCCGAGCGACGAGCCTTGGCTGGCGGGCTTGACGACGAGCGGGAAGCCCAGCCGCGCCTCGATCTCCTCGAGCGCGTCGGCGGCACCGAGCTCGCGAAATGCGGTCGCGTTGAAAGCCACCCAGTCGGGGGTCGGGACCCCGGCCGTGCGGATCTCGTGCTTGGCGACGATCTTGTCCATGCAACGCACGCAGGCCGCGACGCCGGGGCCCGTGTAGGGGACCGCGAGGATCTCGAGCAGCTCCTGGACGGTGCCGTCCTCACCGCCGGGCCCGTGCAGGGCTATGAATGCGACCTCGGGACGCTCATCCTTGAGTCGCCGCACCAGGTCGGCGCCGGGGTCGAGCTGGATGACGTCGTGGCCGAGTGAGCGCAGCGCATCCTCGACACGCGCTCCGGAGCGCAGCGAGATCTGGCGCTCCAGCGAGCGCCCGCCCGCGAGAACGGCGGCGCGCATCAGTTGAGCTCCCCGGCGGCGCGCATCAGTGCCCCGCCTCGCCCCCCCGCGCCTCGCGGCGGCGAAGCGGCAGCACGTCGGCGCCCTCGGCCTCGAGCTCGGCGGTGTCGGACTCGGCCGGCCGGCGGGCGGGGTGCTCGCCGGTGATCGTCTCGTAGAGCGCCACCTGCTCCCACACGACCTGTCCGATGCGGCGGATCCCCTCGCGGATCTCGTCCGCCTGTGAGGCCGAGAAGTTGAGCCGCATCGCGCTCGAGTGACGCGCGTCGACGTAGGCCGCCGCGCCGGGCACGAAGGCGACGTTCTCGCGCAGGGCCTTGGCCAGCAGATCCGAGGTGTCGATGTACTCGGGCAGCGTTGCCCACAGAAAGAGCCCGCCCTCGGGCCGACTCCACTCGCACTGGGGAGGAAAGTGCCGCTGGAGCGCCTCAATCATGGCGTCGCGTCGTTCTCGGTACAGAACGGTCAGGTCGGCGACGTAGTCGCGCCAGCGGCCCTCGGCGAAGTACTCGGCGACGAAGTACTGGGTCAGCGTCGAGGTGCAGAGGTCGGTGGCCTGCTTTCCGAGCACGACCTTCTCCATCACGGGCGGCGGGGCGACGCACCACCCGAGGCGGATCCCGGGCGAGAGAATCTTCGAGAACGTGCCGAGGTAGATCACGTAGTCGCCGCCGTCGAGCTGGTAGAGCGGTGGGAGCGGCTCGCCCTCGTAGCGCAGCAGCCCGTAGGGGTTGTCCTCGACGAGCAGCACCTCGCGCGAGCGCGCGATCTCGACGAGGCGGCGACGGCGCTCAGCCGACAAGGTCACCCCGGCGGGGTTCTGAAAGCTCGGGACCGAGTAGATGAACTTGGGTCGGCGGCCGTCGGCGGCGAGGCGGTCGAGCAGCGCCTCCAGCTCGTCGATGCGCATCCCGCCCTCGTCCATCGAGACCTGGTGGGTGTCGGCCTCATAGGAGCAGAAGACCGGGACCGCGCCGGGATAGGTCGGCGCCTCGCAGATCACCGGATCGCCGGGATCGACGAGCGTCTTGGTGACGAGGTCTATTGCCTGCTGGCCGCCGGTCGTGACGATGATGTCGTCGGGGTCGGGGCTCATCCCCTCGGCCGCCATCACCTGGCCGATGCACTCCTTCGTGAAATCGAATCCCTCGGTCGGCCCGTACTGAAGCGCTTCGGCCGAGGACTCCTGCGCGATCTTCGTCATCTGCGCCGCGAAGCTCTCGGGCGGAAAGCTCGACGTGTCGGGGAGCCCGCCGGCGAGCGAGATCACCTCGGGCCGCGCCGTGATCGCCATCAGGTCACGCATCGCCGACGAGCGCATCACCTGCGTTCGCGCGGCGAACAGGCCCGCGTAGCGCTCCAGGTCGCGCGCGCTGGTGTGGGCGCGGCGGCGGGGGGCGGGCGTGCCGCCGGGGGGTTTGGCGCGCGACGCGGCGCCCAGGTCCCGTGAGTCGGGTCGATGCTCGGCCACCGGGGAAGTGTGGCGGATGCCGGGAGGTGGGGGCCTTTCGGCCGGCCCAGGGACAGCGGGCAGAGCACCCAATAGGTAGCCTCGGCGCGCCGATGGATGTCTTTGTCGAAGGCTGCCAGGGCCTGGGGCTCGCGCTTGCCGTCGGGGGCGTCTGCGGATCGCTGATCGGCGCCAGCTCCGGCGCCGGCGGCCTCAACGGTGCGCTCGCGGTCGGTGCCGCGGTTGCCGGGGTGCTGCTCTTTGGGTGGTCGCTGACCCAGGCCGAACACCCTGCGTGGCCGGGCTGGCCCCTGGGCGCGCTGCTGGCGCTGTTCGCCCTGGCAACCATCGGGGGGGTCGTCGCCGGTGCCCGCGAGCGTGCGGCGGGCGAGGGCTCGGCGTCGGCGCTGGCTGCCCCGGCGCTGCTCGCCTCGATCGCCCTCGCCGGGTTGTCGCTCGCCTTCGGGCCGATCGCGCTGCTCGCCCTCGCGGCGCTCGTCTACCTCGCGCTGGCGCGGCGCAAGCGCTCGCAGCGCAAGTACGAGCGGCTCCGGGTTCTGCGCTGAGGCCGGCGGGCGGATGGCACAAAAGCTCGTTCTGGTAGTGGTCGACTCGCTGAAGAGTGAGACGCTCGACGGCGCGATCGCCGCCGAGGTCGCGCCGACGTTCGCCAAGCTCGTCGAGCGGGGCACGTTGGTGCGCGACTGCGTCTCCACCTTTCCCTCGGTGACGCCGTGCGCGACCTCGGAGATCTCGACCGGGGTGGGTCCCGACGGCCACTGGATCCCGGGCATGAACTGGTACCACCGTGTGGAGCGCCGCTACGTCGAGTACGGCACCTCGCTCGAGGCCACGCGGGCGTTCGGCCTCTTTCGCTGCCTGTACGACACCGTCTACAACATGAACATGGCCCACCTCTCCCACGAGGTGGAGACCGTGTTCGAGCGGCTGATGGACGCCGGGGTGAGGACCGCCGTGACCCCGTTTCTGATTTACCGCGGGCGTCGTCGACACGAACTCGGCCTGGAGGGGCTTCTGCGCCGGGTCGCCGTGGCGGCCAACTTCCACCACGCGGTGTGGGGCCCCGACGAGCTGTTCTACGGGGAGCTGTACGCGAGCCGGCGGGTGCCCTGCCGGCCGACGCTGGCACGCCCGGGAACCCGCGATGAGTACTCGGCCTGCGTCGGCAGGGAGCTGGTCGAGAAGGACCTCTTCGACTTCCTGCTCTTTTCGCTTCCCGACCACGACTTTCACTCCCACCGCCTCGGCCCCGACGAGACGCTGGACTCGATCGCCCACGCCGACGCGAGCCTCGAGCAGATCGTCGCCGCGGGCGGCGGCATGGACGCCTTCCTCGAGGAGCACGCGGTGATCGTGATGTCCGACCACGCGCAGACGAAGGTCGAGCACCCGCTCGACGTGATCGCGGCACTCAGCGAGGACTGGCGGGTGCAGCTTCCCAACATGGAGAGGCCCGAGTCCTCGGAGCTCGCGGTGAGCCCGACGAGCCGCGCGGCGAACGTCTACGTGCTGGGGGAGGGGCGGCGGCGCGCGCGGGCGCACGCCGCCGCCCGCCACACCCTCGAATCCCTCGACGGCATCGACCTCGTCGCATGGCTGGCGAACGGCGACGGCGAGCCGGCCGAGCGCTTGGGGGCGGGGCCCCCGCAGGGCGCCGAGCTCGAGGCCGTGGTGGAGAGGGCCGGGGCCCGATTGCGATTCAGGCCCGGCAGCGAGGTCGCGGACTGGCGCGGCAACCGCTGGGACCTCGACGGTGACTACACGGCGCTCGCGGGCGAGCTACGCGGCGGGCGCTTCGAGAGCGGCGAGTACCCCTACGCGCTCGAGCGCCTGTGGTCGGCGCTCGCCGCGCCGCAGTCCGGCGACATCACCGCTTCGCTCTCGCCCGGCTACGAGTGCGTCGACTGGGGCGGCGCGACGCACGTCGGGGGCGGCAGCCACGGCTCGCTGCACGCGGGGGACTCGCTCGGCCCGCTGTTGATGGTCGGGGTCGAGCCGGGGCCCGGTGCTCCGCGGGAGCAATGGACGCTGCGCGATATCTACGGCGTCGTCCTGGACCACTTCGGCGTCCCCGTCGAGCCCGAGCCGGTGGCGGTCGGATGAGCGGCGTCGAGCGGGTCGAGCCCCCGCCGGATTCACCGACGCGCACCACGCGCGCCAGGGACGCGACGACGCGCGCCGCCGACCGTGCCTGGGGGATCGTGCGGCGCATACACCTCGGCACGCGCCAGCCCGCCAACTGGGTGCAGCTGTTCAAGTTCGGCGTCGTCGGCGCGACGGGCTACGTCGTCAACCTTGCCGTCTTCGCGGTGCTCACCCAGGCCCTCGACGTCCACCACATCCCGGCGGCGGTCGGCGCCTTCGTCGTCGCCGTTACCAACAACTTCCTCTGGAACCGCCACTGGACCTTCCAGGCCGGGGAGGGCCATGCCGGCTTTCAGGCAGCGCGCTTCTTCACCATCAGCCTCGGGGCGCTGGGGGTCAACCTCGTCGTCCTGGCGCTGCTCGTCGACGAGCTCGGCGCCCCCGAGATCCCGGCGCAGGCGGTCGCGGTCGCGCTCGCGACCCCGATCAACTTCATCGGCAACAAGCTGTGGACGTTCGGGCGGGGCTGAGGGCGGCGCTCGCTCGTCCCCTCGCGATTGCCGCCCCCGCCGCAGTCGTGGCGGCGGCGCTCCTCCTCGCTTCGCCCGTGCTCGCCGCCCCCCAGCGCAGCTTCGAGGAGTCGTCGACGTCGTCGACCCCGGGCTCGACGACCGGGATCGCGATCTCGGGCGAGCTCCCCGGCAAGCCTGCGGGCTACCGGCTTCACGCCCGCGAGGCGATCCGGATCGCCAGTCGCGACCCCAAGGTCCAGGAGACGCGCGAGCGCTGGGGCGGGCTCACCGCCGTCGTCGAGGCCGAGTTCCCGGACACGTGGAAGGTCGGCTATCTCGCCGACGGGGCCGAGCGCGCGCAGGTGCTCGTCGACGATCCGTCGGCGACGGTGCGCGAGTCATGGACCGGCTACCAGGTCGCATGGCAGATGGCGCGCGGCTACGAGGGCAGCTTCGGCCACCTGCTCAATGCCGCCTACGTGTGGATCCCGCTAAGCGCGCTGTTCTTCTTCGGCCTGTTCGACTTCCGCCGCCCGCGCAAGTGGGTCCACCTCGACCTGCTCGTGCTGCTGTCGTTCTCGGTCTCCCACATCTTCTTCAACGAGGCCAACATCGGGGTCTCGGTCCCGCTCGCATATCCCCCGCTCGTCTATCTGCTCGCGCGGATGCTGTGGATCGGCTTCCGCGGCCCGCCGCGCCACGGGCTGCGGCCCTCGGCGCCCGTGGCGTGGCTCGCCATAGCCACCTGCTTTCTGCTCGGGTTTCGGATCGCGCTCAACATCGCCGACTCGGGCGTGATCGACGTCGGCTACGCCGGCGTGATCGGCGCCGACAGGGCGGTCGGCGGCGAGCCGCTCTACGGCGAGGGCGAGTTTCCCCACAACAACCCGTTCGGCGACACCTACGGCCCGGTCAACTACTACCTCTACGTTCCTTTCGAGCTCGCTCTGCCGTGGAGCGGCGACTGGGACGACCTGCCGGCCGCCCACGCCGCGGCCCTGTTCTTCGACCTCGCGACGGTCGCACTGCTGTTCGTGCTCGGACGTAGGTTGGACCGGGGAGGGCAGGGTGACGCCGAGGGTCTGATGGGCGAGGCTCCGCACGCCGTGCGATGGTGGAGCCCCACCGGCGTGACGCTCGCCTTCGCCTGGGCCGCCTATCCCTACAGCGACTACGTCCTGCAGTCGAACGCCAACGATTCACTGCTCGCCGCGCTGGTGTTGGGCGCGTTGCTCGTGGTCGGCTCCCCGCCGGCGCGCGGCGCGATCGCCGCGCTGGCGGGGCTGACCAAGTTCGCTCCTCTCGCGCTGGCGCCGTTGCTGGCCGCCGGGCCGCGCGCCGGCCTCGCGGCAGCCGACCCCGAGACCGGCGACGGCCCCCTGTCGGCTCCGCGCCGCAGATCCCTCGCCCTGTTCGCGCTCGCCCTTGCCGGCGGGAGCGCGCTGGTCATGCTCCAGACCCTGATCGACCCCGGTCTCGGAACCTTCTACGACCGCACGATCGCCAGCCAGATCGACCGCGAATCCCCGTTCAGCGTCTGGGGCCAGACCCCGAGCCTCGAGTGGCTCCAGCACGCCGCCCAGATCGCCGCCGCCGCGCTCGCGATCCTGGTCGCCTTCGTCCCTCGCCGCCGCACCCTGCCCCAGATCGCCGCCCTCGCGGCCGCGATCCTGATCGCCGTCCAGCTCACGGCGGATCACTGGTTCTACCTCTACATCGTGTGGTTCTTGCCCGTGGCCACGGCGGCGCTGGCTGCCTTTCCGCGCACGACAGCGCCCAAGGCGGCACCCGCCGGGGATCGGTCAGGGCTCGATCAGCCGGTCGCCGTGCGCCAGTAGCGCAAAGGCTCAGTAGCGCGGGGGCGGGGGCTCGCGCGTCGCGTACGGGTCTGCCGCGTAGGGCTCGCCCGGGTAGCGCCGCCGCGCCGCGAGCGTCATGAAGGTCCCGACCACCAGGCCGATCGCTCCGGCCAGCATCAGGATCAGCCCCACGACCGAGAGATCCACGCCCTCGATCGAGTCCGCGACGGCATAGCGCAGGATCGCGCCGAGCGCCAGCAGGAATACTGAGCTTCCAATGGTCATCGCCTGGGGCGGTTACCCGTTCGATCGACCGCGAAACGGGCCGGGCCTCGGAGGCTGGACGCCTGTTTGAGGCGCTCAGGCCTCCCCGCCCGTCTCCCTCCTCAGCTCCGCCCGCAGCCGCTTGCGCTCCTCGTTGACCTGCTCCAGCGCGGCCTTCTGCCTTTGCTGCCAGCGGGTGACCACCGCGACCCCTGTGAGGCTGAAGAGAACCAGCGCGGCAACCATGATCCAGAAGCCCCAGTGCTCGGTCTCGCCGGGGACCCAGGTGTTGGCGCCGTAGAAGCCCACGATCAGGGTCGGGATCAGGAACGCGGCGGCGATGATCTCGATGCGCCGCTGCACGCTCTCGGAGCGATCGCGCTGCTCCTCGGCCTGCTTGGCGTGAAGGACGCCGAACGACGTGCGCAGCGTCTTGCCCAGCTCGCGCAGGTTGTCGAGCGCGGAGTCGATCTTGTCGTCGAGCTGCTTGACGCCCTCGCGGTCGGTGCACGGCAGCCAGGCGCGGCCGATGTCGCTGGTCACGCCGCCGGGGTTCAGCGGCACGAGCCAGTCGCGAAACACAGCCATCTCGCCCCACAGCAGCGGCAGGGCGGTCGGGTCGTAGCGGTCCTCGACGTAGAGGCTCAGCTCCCAGTCCTCGAGCCAGTGATAAAGCTCGCGATGCGCCGGCGCGTAGCTCAACGCCAGCTCGTACATCACGAGCAGGCCGAGGTCCCCGGCGCTCTCGCCCTGGCCCTCCGTCCAGCGCTCGACGACGGCATCGCGAACGTCGGCGCCCGATCCGGCCCCGCCCTCGTCGCCGATCTTCTTGGCGCCCAGGAAGGCGCGGCTGGGGTGCCAACACGTCACGAGCCACTCCTTCGTTGCCAGCAGCTCGACGGGCTGGAAGACCAGCGCACCCGGGCCACGGCCGGTGCCGCGCTCGCCGTATTCGGAGTCGGGGCGTCTCGTCTCGACCGTGAACGTCGAGGCGAGGCGCACGGCACCGGCGGCGTAGCGCCTGCCGGCGGGCTGGTCGTCGGGGGTCAGCAGATCGCCGACCATCTCGGCGGTCAACCCCGGACACGCAGGCTCGAGCAGCGTCGCGACTTCGCCCGTCCGGTCGCGACTGATCTCGCCGTCGAGGTCTATCCAATGCACCCCGGTCGCGCCGGGCACGGCGGCGAGCGCAACCTCCTGGGGCGCCCGCCCCGGCCGCCACCGCGTCACCGACCTCACCTCCGCGGGCCCTGTGCGCGGCGGAGCCTCAGTCGTGGCCATCGCGAGCCCTGGTGCGCTGCCTCATGCAAGCGCGAATCTACCCCTTTACCTTGAGGTGGCCTTCCCGTTACTGTCGTAACGAGCGGCGCCGCTCGGTAGGCACCCCTGCCCCCAGGCGACAACGGTCGTTGAACGGAATCGAGGCCGCGGACGGACACAGCGACGGACAAGCTGCTCGACAGGATTCGCTGGCAGAGCGGTGAGCCCGCCCCGTCGGCTGGCCGCGACCGCGCGACGATCGCGCGCACGTTCATCTACCTCTACGGGCTCGGCGGGGCGCTGGTGCTGCTGACGCTCGCGCTGCCCCACGACCCCGATCGCTGGGTTCCGGGGATCGCTGCCCCGGCGATCGCGGCCTTCGGCGTCGCCGGGCTGCTGCTGTGGCGCTTCGACCGCCTGCCCATGCGCGTCTTCCACGCGCTGCCGTTCGCCGGCACCATGCTTGTGACGTCGGTCGTTGCGTCGGGCGGCGCCGACACGCTCACCGCCTACGCGATGCTCTACTTCTGGGTCGCGGTCTCGGCGTTCTCCTTCTTCAGCGTCCGGGAGGGGATGGCCAACCTGGCGCTCGTCGGCGTCAGCTTCGCAATCGCGCTGTCGCTGCGCGAGGACCAGACGGTCGGCGAGCTGGGTTGGCTGATGGCGCTCGGGACGCTGACCGTCACCGGACTCCTGCTCGCCGCGCTTCGCCACCGCGTCGACCGGCTGTCGGCAAAGCTTCGTCACCGCGTCGCCGCCCAGGAGGTGATCGCCGAGGTCGGCAAGCGGGCGCTTGCGGGCTATGAGCCCACCGACCTCTTCGACTGGACCGTGCGCGCCGTCGCCCAAACGCTGGAGGTCGAGAGCGTCGGGATCTTCAAGCTGCTTCCGAACGGGAGGGAGCTGGTGCTGCGCTCGGGCTGGTGGTGGCGCGAGGGGATGGTCGGAAGCGCCGTCGTCCCGGCCACCGACCCGCTGCTCGGCCCCGCGCTAGGCGCCCATGACGCGGTGATCCAGGAGCGCCTCGCGGCCGACCCCGAGGGCGTCGGCCTGATTCCCGAGCACGAGATCGCCAGCGCCGTCGCGGTCCGGATCGCGGCACCCAACGCTCGCTTCGGCGTCCTCGCGGCGTGCTCGCGGGCGGAGCGCTCGTACAGCGACGAGGACGCCCACTTCCTCCAGGCCGTCGCCAACGTTCTCTCCGACGCGATCGGGCGCCGCCGCGCCGAGGAGGAGATGCGCCACCAGTCGCTGCACGACCCGCTCACCGGGCGGCCCAACCGCGGCCTGTTCCTCGATCGCCTCAATGAGGCGCTGATCCGCGCCCACGCCGAGCGCACCCGGCTCGCTGTGTTCTTCGTCGACATCGACGACTTCAAGCTGATCAACGACGGCGCTGGCCAGGATGCCGGCGACGAGCTGTTGCGCGCGTTCCCATCGCGGCTTCGCAGCGCCCTGGTGATGGCCGACACCGTGGCGAGGCTCGGCGCCGACGAGTTCGCCGTCCTCTGCGAGGGGGTTCGCGACGATCGCCAGGCGATCGGGATCGCCGAGCGCCTGCTCGGCACGCTCGAGGATCCGTTCGAGATCAAGCGCGAGCACTACCGCGTCTCGGCGAGCATCGGCGTCGCGCTCTCCGGTGTCGCCGTCGAGAGCGCCCACGACGTCTTCGCCCAGGCCGAGGCCGCTATGTACCGGGCCAAGGACCGGAATCGGGGCGGCTACGAGGTCTTCGACGAGGAGCTGCGGCGCCGCATGCGGGCCCGGCTCGACTTCGAGAACGCCCTGCGCGCCGCCCCCCGGAGCGGCGAGCTTCACCTCGCCTTCCAGCCGATCGTGCGCCTCGACGACGCCAGCGTGCGCGGCTGCGAGGCGCTGCTGCGCTGGAACCACTCCGGCCTCGGGCCCGTGTCGCCCCTGGAGTTCATCCCGGTAGCCGAGCAGACCGGGGCGATCATCCCGATCGGCGAGTGGGTGCTCGACGAAGCCTGCCGCCAGATCACATGGTGGCGGGAGGAGTACGGCGACGACGCTCCGGTTCCGCTCCATATCAACGTCTCTGCGCGGGAGCTGGCCCAGGCCGACTTCGCGGACCGCGTCGAGAAGGCGCTGCTCGACGCCGGGATCGGCCCCGGTGAGATCGCCTTCGAGGTCACCGAGAGCGCGCTGCTCGCGAGCGCCGACCACGCCGCAAGCACGCTCGAGCGGCTCCGGGGGCTCGGGGCCCTGGTCGTGCTCGACGACTTCGGCACCGGCTACTCGTCGCTCAGCCATCTCAAGGCGTTCCCGCTCGACGTCGTCAAGGTGGATCGGATGTTCATCTCGCACCTCACCTCCGAGCCGACCGATGCCGCGATCGTGGCCGCCGTGCTCGGGATGGCCGAGGCCTTCGACCTCGAGGTCGTCGCCGAGGGCATCGAGACTCAGGACGTCGCCGAGCGGCTGCGGGACATGGGCTGCCGGCTCGGCCAGGGCTACCACTTCGGTCGCCCCGGCTCCGTCGATGAGGTGCTGCCGCTGCGCGGTGGGAACGGGTCGTCGCGCCTGCGGCCCGCCGAGTAGCGAGCCGCTTCGTCTCAGTCGATCTCGCCCGACCGACCTTGTTCAGCCGCCGCTCTCGACGCCGGTGGCGCGCAGCGCCTCGCCGCGGTCGGCGTAGACGTCGAGGCGGATCGCCTTGGCGCCCTCCACGGTCCACACCTGGACGAGCTCGAACGTGTTCGGCTCGCCCGTTCCCTTGGCCCGGCCGTGCAACTTCAGCGGCACGACCACCTGCTCGCCGGCGTCGATGAGCTCGAGCGGCTCGACCCGGAAGTCATCGAAGTTCTCGTAGAAGATCCCCAGCACCTCGCGCACCCCCCCGTGCCCGTGGAAGACGCGCGCCTCGCGCGTGAATTGCTCCCACATCCGCCACTCGATGTCGCGGTGCATGTAGTCGAGGATCGCCTCCACGCCGCCTCGGTTGAAGGCCTCGTATCCGCGCCGCGCGATCTCGACGTTCTGCGCCGACATGGGACGAGTATCGGTGGGTCGGGCGGCTAGCGCAACGCGCGAGCCTACGCGGCCCTGCGCTGCGTCAGCTCGGCGTCGACCGGCGGCGCTGGCTGACGCGACGCCATGCGATGCCAATCGAGCGGTACGAATCCGCTCACGCGCGCGGTGCTCGTGGTGCGATCGCCGTTGGCGGACCGGCGCTCGGCGATGCACCGAGCGGGCGCGACCGCGCCGACCAGCAGGCCTACCAGCAGCGCGGCTGCGATCGCTATCTCGACAATCGGCATGGCTCTCCTTGCCTCCGATCGACTTCTATCTGCGCACCCGGATGGAGTCTGGGCGACGCAAGCCTGTTACCGCCGACTTTGCGGTCTAAATGCCTAGCGGCGAGGCTCTGGATCCTCCGCTCGCCGGCCCTCGCGCGAGCGGCGCCGGAAAAGGCCTCCGCCGCGGCCGGGCCGCACCTTCTCGGCCTGCTTGGCGTGACGCTCGGCCTCGCGCTGGGCAAGATCGGCCTTGCGGGAGCGCTCCTCGGCTTCGGCTGCCTGGCGGCGGGCACGAGCCTCCTGTTCGTCGGCGCCGGCGCGTTCCCTCTCTGCGACGGCACGATGATGCTGCGCGCGCCCCTCGAGCTCGCGCGCCTTGTGGGCTCGCTTCTCGCGGCTCTGGCGGCTCAGGACCGCCGCGATGATCGCGACGACGATGATCGCTCCGACGACGATGGCGATGATCGCGATGGTGCTCATGCTCTCCTCCTATTCCCGTCAGTACGTCCTTGCGCAGCGGTAGCTACCCGAAATCCGGTCCTTTAACCGCCCGGGCTCCGCTGCCGATATGGGTGGGGACGCCGACGCTCGTGGGAGCCGGCGCCACGACAAGGAAGTACGTGATGCCATCAACCCCTGGAGCAGACGCCATCGCCGAACGGCAGATCGCCTTCCGGCTGGCGAGCACACGCGTCGGGATGGCGCTGACCGCGATGGCGTCCGTCGGCAGCGCCGCCTACGCCCTGACCACCTGGAACGATCCCAACCGCTCCGCGCTGCTGATCCTCGCCGCGGTGGCGATGGTGACCGTGCCGTTGATCTGGGCGCTGCCGCGCGAGCGCATCATCCGAAGCCGCTGGCGCGAAGCGTTCTTCGTGGTCTGGACCGCCCTGCTGCTCATCTGCATCGCCGTGGCGACCGCCGCCGACGGGGGCCTCGCGAGCCCCTACCGCGCCCTGTTCATCCTGCCGATCCTGTTCGCCGGGCTCTCCTACCCGCAATCCGGCGTCGTCGTGACCGGAGCGCTGGCGGTGCTCGCCTACGCGATCGTTACCGCGACCCATTCCGGCGCCGAGCTCGCGGAGACCTTCGTCGGCTTTACGCTCATCTGTGGTGCGCTGATGTGTGCGTGGCAGGCGCGCAACCGGCTCGGCCAGGAGAGGGAGCTGATCGCGACCGCCGACGCGCTGCGCCAAAGCGAGGCGACCACGCGCCTGCGCGAGGCCCAGCAGGAGGAGATCGCGAGCTTCGGACAGCGAGCGCTCGCCGGCGAGCCCCTCGAGACCCTGATGCGCGACGCCGTGACGACGGTCACGCGGGTGCTCGATGTGGAGATTGCGGCCATCCTCGAGCTACGGGAGGGTGGCGAGGAGCTCGTGATCCGGGTCGCCGACGGCCTGCCGGCCGAGGCAATGGGCCACGCGACGGTGCCCGCGGGCGATCGCTCACAGAGCGGCTACACGCTGATCACCGGACGCCCCGTGGTGGTCGACGACTGGACCCGCGAGGAGCGCTTCGAGAAGTCGCAGGTACTGGCCGATCTCGGCGCAGTCTCGGGCGTGACGGTGCTGATCAGGGGCCGCGGCGAACCGTTCGGGGTCATCGGCCTGCAGTCGATGAGGCGCCGTCGCTTCGGGGAGGACTCGGTCAGCTTCCTGCAGTCGATCGCTACCGCCCTCGCCAACGCGATCGAACGCCGCGCCGACGAGGAGGACGCGCGCGAGCGCGCGCTCCACGACCCGCTCACATGGCTGCCGAACCGGGCGCTGTTCGCCGATCACCTGGCCACGGCGCTGGCGCGCCAGGAGCGTCGTGGCAACTGGGCGGCGGTCATCTTTCTCGACCTCGACCGTTTCAAGCTCGTAAACGACGGCCTCGGCCACCAGGCCGGCGACGATCTGCTCAAGATGGTCGCGCCGCGGCTCAAAGAGGCGCTGCGCCCCGGCGACGTCGTCGCGCGGTTCGGCGGCGACGAGTTCGCGGTGCTGCTCGACGACATCACCAGCGAGCGCGCGGCGACGCGAGTCGCGGAACGCATCGCGGCGTCGTTGAGTCAGCCGTTCGTGCTCCACGGTCGCGAGCATTTCGTGACGGCGAGCATGGGGATCGCCCTTGGCTCGTCCACCGGGCAGTCAGAGATGCTGATCCGCGATGCCGACGCGGCCATGTATCGCGCCAAGGAGCTGGGCCGGGCGCGCTACGAGATCTTCGACCAGGAGATGCGCTTCCGACTCGCCGAGCGGCTGCGGATCGAAAACGAGCTGCGCTCCGGCATCGATCACGGTGAGCTCGTCCTCCACTACCAGCCGATCATCTCATTGAGCAGCGGCGAGGTCGCGGGTGCCGAGGCGCTGGTTCGCTGGGAGCACCCCGAGCGCGGCCTGTTGCTGCCGGGGGAGTTCATCGACGTCGCTGAGGAATCGGGGCTCATTCGCCCGATGGGCCGCTGGGTCCTGGAGGAGGCGTGCCGGCAGGCCGCCGTGTGGCAGAACGCGGCACCTGACGCTCCCCCGCTCGGCATCGCGATCAACGTCTCGGCGCGCCAGCTCTCCGACCCGGGGTTTCCCCATCTGGTGAGGTTGACCCTGGAGTCGGCCGGGATCGAGCCGGTGTCGCTCAGCCTCGAGCTGACCGAGAGCCTGGTGATGGACCAGCACCGTGCCTCGCTGGGCGCGCTGCGGGCACTGCACGAGCTCGGGGTGAGGCTGGCGCTCGACGACTTCGGCACCGGCTACTCGTCGCTGGCGTATCTCAAGCGCCTGCCGCTCAATCTGCTCAAGCTCGACCGCCGCTTCATCTCGCGGCTTGGCACCGAGACCGACGACGCGATCGTCCGCGCGGTCGTAGCGCTGGGTCAGAGCCACGACCTCGGGATCGTCGCGGAGGGCGTCGAGACCGCGGAGCAGCTCGAAATCGTGACCGCGCTCGGCTGCCAATACGCGCAGGGCTTCTACTTCAGCCGCCCGGTGGACCGCACGCAGTCCGGCGACCTGATGCGCGATCCCGAGCGGATCAGGCGCCGCCCGGGTCCGTAGTCGCGCGTCCCCGGACGGGGGCGGGCGGTCAGGGTTCGTCGGGCGGCACGATCAGCTGCTCGATCGACTCGGCGAGGCCGTCGGGCCCCACCACGACGAGCACCGCGTTGACCCACACGTCCTCGTCCGCGGTCTCGAGGCGGAGCGGCATCTGGGTGAGGAAGCGCTCCAGCGCCTGCTCGCGCCGCGCCCCGATCACGCCGGCGCGAGAGCCGGTCATCCCCGTGTCGGAGATGTAGGCCGTCCCGCCCGGGAGCACCCGGGCGTCGGCGGTCGGGACGTGGGTGTGGGTGCCGAGGCAGGCGGCGACGCGACCGTCGAGATGCCATCCCATGGCCACCTTCTCGCTGGTCAGCTCACAGTGGAAATCGACGATCACCGCGTCGGCGCCCTCGTCGGCGAGCTTGCGAAGACGCGCGTCGGCCTCGGCGAACGGCGTCCGCGCGACCTCGAGGTAGAGCTGACCGCTCAGATTGAGCACGCCGACCCGGCGCTCACCGACGTCGACGACCGTGTGGCCGCGGCCCGGATTCGACATCGGGTAGTTCGCGGGGCGGACCACGCGGTCGGTGCGGTCGAGGAATTCGTAGACCTCGCGGTGGCGGTAGACGTGGTTGCCGGTCGTGATCACGTCGACGCCGAGGTCGAACAGCTCCTTCGCCGTCCCGGCGGTGATCCCGACGCCGCCCGCAGCGTTCTCGCCATTGGCGATCACGAAATCCGGCGAATGGCGCTCGCGAATCTGCGGCATCGTCCGGGCGAGCCCCGCCCGCCCCGGCTTGCCGACGATGTCGCCGATGAACAGGACCCGCATGCGCGGCGCAGCGTACTCGCCCGTGCGCCGGCCGACCTCCATGGGAGGTCGCTGGTCGGGATGAGCGCAGCGGCCCGAACGGCGCCTGAATCGGCGCTTAGGTGCAACGACTAGCGTTCCCGCTCGTGTCGGTCAACGGCGAGGTGGTGATCGAGGCCCGTGGGGTCACGAAGCGGTTCGGCAGTCGCGAGGCGCTGCGCGACGTCAGCTTCGCGGCGCATCGCGGCGAGCTGCTGGCCGTGATCGGCCCCAACGGCGCCGGCAAGACGACGCTGCTGTCGATACTCGCCGGCATCCTGCGCGCCGACGGCGGCGAGACCACGCGTCCGCCGGGGGAGATCGGATGGGTGCCGCAGCAGGCGGCGCTCTACCGGCGGCTCACCGTGGCCGAGAATCTGCGCCTGTTCGCGCATCTCGAGCGCGTCGCCGATCCCGGCGCGACGGTCGAGCGGATGCTCGACCTCACGGGGCTGGGCGAGCGCCGCGACGATCAGGTCGGGGTGCTGTCGGGCGGAAACCAGCAGCGCGTCAACATCGCCCTCGGACTGATCATGCAGCCCGCCGTCCTGCTGCTCGACGAGCCGAGCGCGGGACTCGACCCGCGCCAGCGCGAGCGCGTGTGGGAGTTCGTCAATGCGCTCGCAGGCGGGGGGACGACGGTGATCTTCTCGACACACAACATCCAGGAGGCGGAGCGCGCCAGCCAGCGGATGCTGGTGCTCGCGGACGGCGAGCTGGTCTTCAACGGCACGGCGGCGGAGCTTCATGCCGCGACGCCCGAGTCCGAGTACCGCGACTTCGAGCAGGCCTTCGTTGCCTTCCTGCGCCAGCGGGGCCACTGAGGAGGGCTTGCGATGCGCTGGCTGCTGCTCAAGGACCTCCAGATCCTGCGCCGCTCGCCGTTGGTCACGGTGCTGCTCGTCATCTACCCGATCGCGATCGCCGTGCTGATCGGCTCCGCGCTGTCCCGCGGCCCCAGCGACCCGCAAGTCGCGTTCCTCAACGAGATCCCGGCGGACGAGGAGTTCAGCCTCGGCGGCACCGAGCAGCTCGACAAGGCCGACGCCAAGCAGCGGCTCTGCGAGCGCGTCGAGTGCGTCGACGTCTCGAGCCGCGAGGAGGCCGAGCGGATGGTCGACGACGGCGACGTGCTCGCGGCGCTGATCCTGCCCGAGGACCTGATCGACAAGCTGCGCTCGCTGACCTCGCTCAACCCCGAGCAGCCCACCGTCGAGGTGCTGGTCAACGAGGACGACCCGTTGAAGGCCCAGCTCGTCAACGACCGCATCGAGTCCCTGGTCACGGAGGCGAACCTCGTCGTCTCGCGCCAGATCTCCGACCAGGCCGGCGTCTACCTCGATGTCCTCGTCAACGGAGGCAACTTCGACATCCCTCTGCTCGGACAGAGCTTCGAGGTCCTGGGCCTGAAGCGCTCGGGCGACATCCTCGAGGCGCTGCGCTCGGCGGTCGCGGACAAGAAGCTGCAAGCCGAGCTCGGCCGCGTGATCCGCTTCGCCCGCCTGGCGCAGAACAACCTCGACGTCGCGCTGCCG